>Ga0181588_10005224_pt1 | contig 10482 bp, 10 predicted proteins | sample 071ome_26_FD_148607 | JGI IMG/M metagenome (GOLD analysis project Ga0181588, IMG submission 148607) | Coastal salt marsh microbial communities from the Groves Creek Marsh, Skidaway Island, Georgia - 071409BT metaG (spades assembly) | ecosystem: Environmental > Aquatic > Marine > Intertidal zone...
GTCAGCGAACCAGCGAACAAGGTGCTCCACCCAGTGTTCCGGCGGTTCGGTGTCGTCGTCGGTGAAGAGCACGATGTCGTGGTCCATCGTTTCGAGGGCCTTGGTGCAGGCGTCGGCACGGTTCGTTGAATCGTCGTCAAACCACGTGACGCCATGCTTTTCGCAGACCTCCCGTGTGTGGTCACGGGATTTTGAATCTGAAATGACGATCTCAAAGTCGGGGTAGGTTTGGCGTCCGAGCCGTTCCAACACGCCGTCGAGTTCGTCGGCGTTGTTGATGGTCGGAATCAGAACAGCAACGCGGTATGGGACGCCGTCCGGGCCCACCACTGGCTCGGCGGTCCCGCCCATGATGCTTCGGACCGGTTCTCCCCTATCAAGCCCGGTCCGCGTTCGTGTGACTCCGGGGATGCTCCCGGCATTGTTCATAAGCCGTCGAGCAAGGTCGCAGCATAGGTCATACCATGTTGAACGTCAAAGCCCGGCAGGAGCTCCTCTCGCGCATCGTGGACACCATCAGCATCGTGGTGGAAGAGGCCAGGTTTGATTTCAGTGAAGACGGACTCAGCGTCCGTGTTGTTGACCCGTCCCACGTGGCCATGGTCAAACTCGATGTGGATGCCGTTGCGTTCGAAACGTGGGAAGTCGAACAAGCCAACGTTGGGCTTGAGATGAAGAAACTGAAGGAACTCATCAGCCTCGGTTCTGCAGACGAGATCATTTCGATGACCTACGACGGCAAAGGAGACGTGCTGATGAACCTCGGGAAAATTGACCGAAGCAGCCGCCCGCTCGACAACAACACCCTCAATCCTCCAAACCTTCCCAACTTGGACCTGCCCTGCACCGTCACCCTTGGCGGGGCCGAACTCTCGCAGGCCTTCCGCGCCGCGCGTCAGGTGGGGGACCTTGTGACCCTCTCCATCGACCCTGAGCAGTTCACGATTCACGTCTCGGGTCCCAACGATGCGGTCACGGTGGCCTTCGGCCAGGACGAGTTGCAGGCCATCACCTGTGCTGCTCCCGCCAAGTCGCAGTACAGCCTGACCTACCTGGTGCCCCTGGGGAAGATCTTCGGCGGCATCGACAGCGTGACCATCGCGTTCGGCGAGAACTTCCCCTTGGCGATGGATTTTACCTTCAGCGACGGCAGCGGCTCCGTGAAGTATTTCCTCGCTCCGCGCGTTGAACAAGAAGGCTACTGAGGCGCGATACCTTCTTGACCAACCCGTGTCACATTCTACGTGGTGCACGGGTTGGACGACGATTGGGATGCACCATCGTTGAATCCGCAGGTCGCCGACATCCTCGTTCCGGACTGGCTGACCCTCCCGCTCGCCATCCTTCTCGGGGTGTTGCTGGTCCTGATGCCGTACTACACGCGTGTTCGCAGGCACCAGCGAATGTCGGATCAGGACTTCCTCAGGGTTGGCCGAGGGGCACTTTTTGCACAAAGCCTGGGGGTCGGTTTGCTCGTCGGCATCGGAGGCGTTGCGCTCTTGGCGCTCTTGTCCATCGACCAAGGCCGAATGGTGAATGCTCCACGTGTGCTGATGCTTGTGGTGCTGATGGTGGTGATCGAATTCCACCTGCTGGCCCGCTTCCTTCAGTCGATGGCCTTGGGTAGCCGGCATCGCAGGCTTCGGCGTGGTCAGCGTTGGCAGCCCGGGCCGATGGTGCAGTACATCTTGGCGTATCCCGCCTTCATGGCACCCGCACAAGCCATGCCACAACCGAGCACAGTCGCCTCTTCGGGGCAACGTTCCATCACCCCGGGGCTCGACCCTCCAGTGTTGCCTGCTCCGCGAGGGCAGGTTCCGGCGACCTTTCAGGACATCCTCGATGCAGTTCAACGGCAGGTTGCTGAGGCCAACGCGAGGGCGGAAGCCCTCGAAGAGGAACTTGCTGAAACACGACGCCATGTGACCCGTCTGGAGCATGATCTGATCGAGCGACGCGCTGAAATTGTGTTGCTTGAGGCGGCTCAAGATCGCTTTGAACTCGACCTGGCGTCGGAGACGGACCGCCAAGACGGCAAGGCCCTCTCGTTGCAGGATTCGGTCGTGGCTGGCGATGCGTTCGTTGGCTCGACGGTCATCGACCGGCACATCGTTAACGACCCCGAGGCCATTGCCAGGGCGGTGCTTGATGCCTACCGTTCTGGACGCGGTGAGGCGTGATCAGTATTCACGCCAGCCGTGGTCGCATGCTTTGCAGGTCAGCATCCGGGTTTCAGGTTCGTCCGAGGAGCGCGTTTGCTCGAGGTAGGAGTAGACCTCGTCGGAATCGCACTTCGGGCAGAGGTAACTGCCCTTGGTCAGGACACCACGCGCCTTGTCCGAGTCCTTGATCACGTCATATTCTCTGTCGACGGCTTGGGTGGAGGAGGTCGCTTTGGAGAGGTCCACGACCTTCCCATCGGCCCCCTTGACTTCGAGCTTCGCTGGGCCGTTGTAGCCGCACTTGTAGTTCGTGCAGGCAATGTCGCCGGACGGTGTTGGGAAGGACAGGGTTCCACACTTTGGGCAGAACATGGCGTGAACCTGACATCTTGCCTCTTATAACATTCCTGTTCGCAGCATCTGCACCGCATCCCGAAGGGTCATGATGGTCCGGCCTCAGGACGTGGTGTGCGGCTTGTGGTGGAGTGGCATGCGTCCGCCGTGGTGGACGACGATGGCGTTCAGGTGGACCTCCTTGTGTGGGACGGTCGCGGTGGCGTCGCTGCGGCCACAGAGCGTCTGCACGCGGTCGGAGCGGGGCGGCTGACGCCAGAAGCCAAACGCTTGCTCGAGCGCTTTGACGACGCGACGATGTCCGTCCCAACCCCGGACGACGGCCTTCCACCGCCAGAGGCTGAACACCTGGCCTTGTTGGACGAAGCGGCCCTCCTTCTGGCAGAACAGGGCGTGGCCGACGCGGCCGGCGACCTCGACCGGCGCATTGAGCACCTTCAACGCGCGATGGACGAAGTTCGCGTTGCAGCCAACCTGCAAGGCTCCCGTTTCATCGAGTGGCTTGGCCTCTTCCTTGTCGACCTCGACCTCGATCTCGACCGCGTGGCCTTGGCCCGAACCCTCGCAGCGGCGGACGACCTCGGTTCCTTCGCCCGAGGCCTTGGCCTCGCGACGCCGTTGCATGCCCCAGCCCGTGCCGAATGGAGGAGCCTCCGCGACCTCGCACAGTCCATCGGTGAAGTGCAAGGTCGGCTGGACCGTCTTGAAGCCGCGTTGCGGACGCTCGTTGACGATCATCTTCCGAGCCTCAGTCGACTCGTGGGCCCGTTGCTTGCTGCAAAATTGTGCGTGACTGCAGGAGGGAGGGGTCGCCTTGCACGTTTGCCCTCAAGCACGGTGCAGGTGCTTGGAGCGGAGCAGGCCTTCTTTGCGCATCTTCGAACGGGGTCGCCTCCGCCAAAGCATGGCCACCTCTTTGGTCACCCTTGGGTGAAGCGTTCACCTTGGTGGGTGCGAGGCAAGGTGGCACGTATGCTCGCAGGGCGGTGTTCCATCGCAGCACGTCTCGATGCCTACGGAGGAGCACCACTCGACCACGACGATGTCGCGTCGGTGGACGCCAAGGTTGAGGCCATTCGCGCTGCGCACCCGAGGCCCCCGAAGCGGAGGGAGTGACGGTGGCTCGCTCGTCGTCTCGCCCTCCGGGAACGGCCATGACCGAACGCTTGCGTCGGGGGAAGGGTGACCTGTGGACACGCTCCGCGGATCCCGGCCACCTTGTGCATGGCGAATCCATTCGTCGCGTGAATGGAGTTGAATGGCGACGGTGGGACCCGAGCCGCTCGAAGATTGCTGCTGGACTCCTTAGAACAACAGGAGATCCCCTTCGCTTGCTCCCCCCCAAGGAGAGCCACGCACTGTACCTTGGCGCAGGTCACGGCGGGACGATCAGTCACCTCCATGACCTGATGGACGAACGGACCCGGCTGGTTGCCGTGGACCTCTCACCGCGTTGCATGCGAAACCTGACCTCGTTGGCCCGACGGCGTCCGGGGCTGGTTCCGGTCTTGGGCGATGCCCGGCATCATGGGCTCCTTCGACCGTTGCTTCCTCAAGGTGTGTCGTGGATTTTTCAGGATGTGGCTCAGGCCCATCAAGCGTCGATCTTTGCCGCTGCATGCTCGTCCTTCCTCACAAGGGGAGGAACGGGCGTGCTGTCCCTCAAGGTGGCCAGCGACCGTGGTACGGACGCCGACGCGCTCCGGTCGGACGTTGAAACCGTGCTGGGCGCATCCTCGCTCCGCCTGGACGAGGTCATGGACCTCGCTGGGCTGCAGGACGACCACCTCATGTTCGTCGTGCAGGGGGGGCCAGAGGATGCCTGAACTCCCGGAAGTGGAAACCGTTCGACGTGGTTTGGAGGCTGCATGGGAAGGCCGTACCATCGTGTCGGTGGAGCAGCGACGCCATGACCTGCGCTTTCCGTTCCCGCCAGGCCTCGCGGAGCGCGTTCGCGGTCGAACCGTTCGCAGGGTGAGGCGACGTGCGAAGCAACTGATTGTGCTGCTCGATGACGGGCAGGTCCTCCGCTCTCACCTTGGCATGTCGGGACGGTGGACGCTTCATCGAGGGGAAGGTGCCGGAGCCACCCTCGGCGTCTACCACCGAGACCTCCGTGCCTCGGACGTCTCGGGTGGTTACGGCCCGCACGACCACCTCGTCCTCTCCTTTGACGACGGGCACGTCGCGGTGTACACCGACCATCGGCGCTTCGGCTGGGTGGACCTGTTCGACGGCATCGAGGACCTTCACGCCGCGTTGCGTGACGTCGGGCCGGAGCCCTTGGCGATGCCCGGCCTTGTCGAGGGTGCTCCGATGCTGACGGTGGAGGGCCTCGCGTTGCGCCTCGCGCAACGCCGGACGCCGATCAAGTCCGCCTTGCTCGACCAGCGCATCGTCGCAGGATTAGGGAACATCTACGTCTGTGAAGCGCTGCATCGTGCCGGCGTTTCCCCTCGCCGTCAGGCGTCGACCCTCGTGCAGCAAAGCGGTCGGCCGACCGAGCGCCTCAAGCGACTCTTCGACGCCGTTGTGCAGGTGCTTGAGGAGGCGGTGGCGTCCGGTGGTTCGACCTTGGCCGATTTTCGTGGTGTGGACGGTGAGTTGGGGTACTTCCCGCATCACTTCCGGGTGTACGACCGTGAAGGCTTGCCGTGCCCGGGTCGCTTGGGTCGTCCGTGCGGCCGTCCTGTCACCCGTTTCGTGCAATCGGGTCGCTCCACGTTTGCATGTGGCGCATGCCAGCGCTGAGCCTAGGCCCAGAGGGTGGTCGCCACCGTCCAGCAGGCCAAGAGGGCCATCGCGATGGCGAGCACCCGCCCAATGCGGTCCCGCTGGGCGTTCAGGCGTGTCTCCAACGCATCGCTGGAGAGCACAAGAGCAACCACAAGGTACCAGGTGGTGTCGATGCCCATGCCAAGCAGCCCCACGGCCAGCCGGGTGGACCACGGCATCGAGGGGTCAAGCACCTGCGACAGCACCGCGACCATGAAGACCGCAATTTTGGGGTTCAACACGGCGATGGTCATGCCTTCGAGGAACCCGCTCCTTCCTTGGCGATGCTCAACGACGTGGGTATCGTCTTCCTCAGCGGACGGGGTGGTCCAACTCCAGGACGCAAAAAGGAGCAGCACCGCCGCCCCAAGGAGGCGCATGGCGTCGATGGCGCGTTCGTTCAGCCCCATCACGGCCACGAGGCCGAAGACCGCCATGATCGCGTACAGTCCGAAGCCAAGACCATGGCCAACGGCACAAGCGACGCCTCGCCCGCGGCCACCTTCGAAGGTGTTTCTCAGCACAACGGCAAGGCTTGGTCCGGGGCTCACCGCCCCGAGGGCGAACACCGTTCCGGCCGCCACGAGGGCTGGGGCGAGGCCGGGGTCCACGGAGGACCATCGGAGGCGGTCGCTTCACGGTGTCGGCTCATTCGCCGTACAGGCGACGCCATGCATCCTGCACCCGCGACGCCTTTTGCCGCTCCGAAAGGGCATGGGAGATGGCGCGGGCCAGCGGGGTGGTCGCTCGTTCAAACATCGCCTCGAGGAGGACTCCCTGTGGGTCGCGTCCCTTCATGGGCTGAAGAAACGCCATGTTCACCCTTGAATGTTGTTGGCCCTGCATCATGCTTGCATCAGGCGGTGGGGTGGCACACTTCGGGACGCTGCGGGCCTGCCTTCGACCGGCTCGACGCGACCAGCACGCACGATGCGGTATCGCTCTGGGGGTGGAAGGGACGGATGCTGCCGCGCTGGTGGTGTGCCGGGGCCAAGCAAAATCCGATGCCGTTGTTGGCCTTGGGCCGTGCTGAGCCGTTGATGGAACTGCGGCCGATGCGTGCTTTCGACGCTTCGTGCCCGGATGAACCGCCATCCACCGTTCAAACCTTCCTTGGAGGCGATGGCCGCCTGCCCTTCGGCCCACCTTCGGCAGGCCCCGGTTGAGGGGAGGATCAGGCCCGTCACGCTCGCGTAGACCGCCGCCCGAGGTCGGGCCTGGCTCGCGCGTTTGGCTCGAAGCACGCGCAGGCCGTACGCGGCCCCCACGGGTGCTTCCCCTGCGTTCGCATCATCGAACCACCGCTCGGAGGGAAGGGTTCGTTGGCGCACGACGGAGCCGCTGGTCAGGTCGAGGGCCGCCAACGCGGGGTCCGCATGGTTGTACGCCCCGACGTCCATCGCGATCCATGCTGGTCGTCCATTGTCAAGCAGCACGTCGCTCAGGACCACCTCCCCCGGTCGGGGCCCGAGTTTGGTCGTCGTGGAGTGGCCGAAGAGGACGGTGCGTTGCTGGTCAAGCGGCTCGTCGTGCTTGTAGAAGCGCCGTCGGATCCAGAGCATGTCGTGTTCGTTTTGCTCCTCGAGGGGTTTGCGAGGGTCGTACCCGGCGTGGACAAGGCGGAAACGGTTCAGCACGATTTCGGTCGGTAATTCGTTCATCCACATCAGGTCGTCGAGGAGGGCCGCTCGAGCAAGGTGCAGTTCTCCTTCGGCTCGGACGATGTAGGAGCCCCATGTTGCAGAGCCACCTCGTTTCATCCATGGCTGCCACAGTTCAACACCCCGTTCGGGGCAAAGGGACATCGTGGCCATGCGTTCGTGGTTCCCCATCAGGAGGATCAGCCGTGGGTCCGTTCGCAGGAGGTGCACGACGCCAGCGGCGTCCGGCCCTCGGTCGATGGCGTCCCCCAAGACCACCACACGGTCCTCTGCGCCGAGGTTCAGGCGGTGCAGCAAGGCCCGAAGCGTGGCAAGGTGGCCATGCACGTCGCCAACCGCATAGACGCGGTGGCCGTGGTCCAGACGCGCTTGAAGGTCCGCCTCAAGGGCACGGTCACGGTTCGTTGGCGTGGCCGGCAGCATCTGCTTGCACGTCAGGGTGAATCACCGAGGCGATGCTTTGCCCCGCACCATCCTTCTTCCTGAGACTATAGGTGCTTCCTCTTGAGATGGCCCACGTGGTGGCGTTTTTGCGACCGTTCACGCCGCTTCGCTCAGGCGAACAGGCCGTTTTGGCCCATCTCCATGCTGTCCCCACGCGGGCCGTCCGTGGCCAAGGAGCGGGACCCCTTCACGTCGGCGAGGGCGTTCGCGAGGTCGTCATCGCCAAGCACGGTGGCGCCTCGCTGTCGGCAGCGGATGAAGGCCGACTTCACGACCTCGTTCAGGTAGGCACCCGTCATGCCGTCGGTGTCGCGCACCAGCCGGTTCATGTCGAGGTCCTTCGGCTCCGCTCCGAACCGGCGGACCTGCTCCTTGAGCATCGTTCGACGAACGGAGGTGCTTGGCGCGCCAACGTGAATGACGCGGTCAAAGCGTCCAGGGCGAGAACGAATCGCGCCGTCGAGGAAACCGATGTGGTTCGTGGTGGCGATCACCACCACCCCTGAATTGCCGTCCGTCCCGTCCATGGCGACGAGCAGTTCTCCGAGGATGGGGTGCTGTGCGATGTCGCGGGAAATCGCTCCCACGTTGTCGATGTCCTCCAGCACAACCAGGCAGGGCGACATCATGCGGGCGTGTTCGAAGATGCGTCGAATCGAACCACGGCCGAGTTCGTCAGGGCTGACGAGGATGGTGCTGAGGTTCTCGCTGGCGCTGACGATGTGCTTGACGATGAGCGTTTTTCCGGTTCCAGGCTCTCCCGCGAGGATCACGCCCCGCGAGGAAGGGACGCCCTTGGCTTCGAGTTCGCCCATCAGCGGGATGTAATCGGTGATTTCGCGCTGGATGGCCTCGGCGATGTCGTCCGAAACGGTGAGCCGCTCGTCACGCATGGTGGACCGGTCGAGCACCCTGTAGGTGCTGGTCAAGAGCAGGCCGCGAAGGAGTTCGTCAAAAACGTCCTTGCTCAGTTGCTCGAGGAAGGCGTCCGCAGCGGCGGCGTGCTCCTCGGGCACCCCGACGTGGAAGCGGCGGTCGCCGTCGTGGTCGTGCGTCATGACGAGCATCACGTTGTGCTCACCGACGTCGATGTGCAGCTCAGCCTCGAGGCCGACCTCGATGCGGCCTCGCTCGCCAAGGTCAACGACGTGGAAATCGGGCTTCCGTGAGGCGGTGACGTCGTCCTTCATCACGAAAGCAAGGCGTGTCCATGGGTGGGCATCGTCGTCGAGGCGCTGCTCGATGAGCGCGAGCATCATGTTGCCGAGGTGGGTCGGGAAAAACCGGGAATGGTGGTGCGCCGTTGCACCGTTCATCGTGGCCTTCCGCAGGTCGCCAAGCGCCGTTGGGGACGAGCGACGAAGTTCCTGAATGGCGCCCTTGTTGCGGCGGTGAAAGTCAAGCAGGTCGATGTTGAACTGGCCGCCCTCGAAGCCGGCTTCCACAACGAAGTCCTTCTCTTCGGGGCCCTCTTCGTCCTCGTTGCTCTCCTGCTCCAGGTACCTCATCTTGTCCTCCCACGATGCCATGCATGGGTGGTGCCGCGACCCGCTATAAGGCAGGGAAGAAGGCTCACATGTTGCGACGGTACTGGCCGCCGACGTCGAACAGGGCCGATGTGATCTGGCCGAGGGTCGCGACCTTCACCGTCTCCATGAGTTCGGCGAAGACGTTCCCGCCCGAACGGGCCACGTCCTGCAGGGCCCGGAGGGCGGCCTGCGTCGCCTCTGGCGATGCGGCATGGAGGGCCTCGGTGCGCTGAAGGCAGGCCTGCTTTTCCTCGGGCGTGGCCCGCGCGAGTTCCATGTCGAAGGCGTCGGCGGCGCTCTCGTCGAAGGCCGCCGCGTTTGGATTTTCGAAGGTGTTGACGCCGATGATGGGGAGGGTGCCGTCGTGCTTGAGGTGCTCGTAGTGCATTGATTCGTCCTGAATCTTCCCGCGCTGGTACATCGTTTCCATGGCCCCAAGCACACCGCCACGACGGCTGATCGCCTCGAACTCGTCGAGCACGGCCTGTTCGACGAGGTCGGTCAATTCGTCGACGAGGAAGGCTCCTTGCAGCGGGTTTTCGGTCTTCGCCCAGCCCGATTCCTTGTTCACGATGAGTTGGATCGCCAACGCGCGTCGAACGCTCTCTTCGGTGGGGGTCGTGATGGCTTCATCGTAGGCGTTGGTGTGCAAGGAATTCGCGTTGTCCTGAATGGCGAGCAGGGCTTGCAGCGTCGTTCGTATGTCGTTGAAGTCAATTTCCTGCGCGTGCAGGGAGCGTCCGCTGGTCTGAATGTGGTACTTCAGTTTCTGACTGCGCTCGTCCGCGCTGTACATTTCGCGCATCGCGACCGCCCAGATGCGACGCGCGACGCGACCGATCACGGTGTACTCCGGGTCGAGTCCGTTGCTGAAGAAGAAGGACAAGTTCGGAGCGAAAGCGTCGATGTCCATGCCGCGCGAACGGTAGTATTCGACGTACGTGAAGCCGTTCGCGAGGGTGAAGGCGAGCTGGGTGATCGGGTTCGCCCCGGCTTCTGCAATGTGGTAGCCCGAGATGCTCACGGAGTAATGGTTGCGAACGCCGTTGTCAATGTAGTACTGCTGCACGTCGCCCATGAGGCGCAGCGCAAAGGGCGTTGAGAAAATGCAGGTGTTTTGCGCCTGGTCTTCCTTGAGGATGTCTGCTTGCACCGTCCCGCGCACGGTGCGCAGCGTGTCCGCTCGGATACGCGCGTAGGTGTCGGCGTCCACGAGCGCATCTCCACGACGGCCCACCGTGGCGAGGCCAAAGCCGTCGTGGCCCTCGGGAAGGTCGCCCCGGTAGGCCTCGGGCAGGCAGTCGGGCAGTGCCCCTTGTTCTGCGAGGTACCGCTCCACCTGCTGGTCGATGGCGGCGTTGAGGAAGAAGGCGAGCACGATGGGGGCTGGGCCGTTGATCGTCATGCTGACGCTCGTGTTGGCGTCGCACAGATCGAACCCTGAGTACAAGCGCTTGGCGTCGTCGACCGACGCAATGGAGACCCCGGAATTGCCGACCTTCCCCCAGACGTCGGGACGCTCGGCAGGGTCGCGGCCGTACAGCGTGACCGAATCGA
>Ga0181588_10005235_pt1 | contig 10469 bp, 10 predicted proteins | sample 071ome_26_FD_148607 | JGI IMG/M metagenome (GOLD analysis project Ga0181588, IMG submission 148607) | Coastal salt marsh microbial communities from the Groves Creek Marsh, Skidaway Island, Georgia - 071409BT metaG (spades assembly) | ecosystem: Environmental > Aquatic > Marine > Intertidal zone...
AACGGGCGGAACGCCTGGATTACAGCGCGACTCGGAACCGGGCCGGTCCGAATGCACGCATGTTGAGACAGCTTGGATATTGACTCCCCGCCCCTCACTTCCCACCCTCTTCGCGCTCATGCACTATTGCGATTCGCCATACAGATACAACCGACGAAGCTCCCGCGAATGGCGGGTCGGTTCAGAAGATTCCGGAGGGGTTGTCATCGGCGCCGGTCATCCGGTTGTCGCCCAATCCATGCTCACCAGCGACACGCAGGACACCCAGGCCTGCATCGATCAGACGCTGGCCCTGGTCGATGTCGGTTGCCAGGTCGTTCGCCTGACGGCGCAGAACGCCAAGATCGCTTCCAACCTCGAGAACATCGTCGCCGGCCTGCGCGAGAGAGGCTGCTCGGTCCCCATCGTCGCCGACATCCATTTCCAACCCGCCGCCGCCATGGAGGCGGTCAAGTGGGTCGAGAAAGTGCGCGTCAATCCCGGCAACTATGCCGACAAGAAAAAATTCGCCGTTCTGGAATACACGGATGCGGAATACGAGGAGGAATTGCAGCGGATCGAGGAGAAATTCACCCCCCTGGTGGAAGAGTGCAAGCGCCTCAACCGCGCCATGCGGATCGGCACGAATCATGGCTCCTTGAGCGATCGCATCATGAATCGCTACGGCGATACGCCGCTCGGCATGGTCGAAAGCGCCCTCGAATTCGCCCGAATCACCCGCAAACACGACTTCCACAATTTCGGGTTCTCGATGAAGGCGAGCAATCCCAAGGTCATGATCGAGTGCTACCGTCTGCTCGCCGCGCGCCTAGAAGAACTCGGCCCCGACTGGAATTACCCCTTGCACCTCGGCGTCACCGAGGCCGGCGAAGGCGAGGATGGCCGCATCAAGAGCGCCATCGGCATCGGGTCCCTGCTCTGCGACGGGCTCGGCGACACCATCCGGGTTTCGCTCACCGAGGATTCCCCGCACGAAATCCCGGTCTGCCGCGACCTGCTGGCCCAAATCCCCCAACTCACGACCACCTCGGTCGATTTCGAGGAACTTCCGCTGTCTTACAACCCCTTCGAGTTCGAACGACGCGCAACACCTGAAATTGACCTTGCCGACACCGTCAAGTGCGGGGGGGAACAGACCATCCGCGTTGTCGTCACTCAGGCCTGCCATGACAAGGTCGCGCCCAGTATCCGCCCCGGCGCCGACGTGCAACCCGAAGCCATCTACGAAGATCTCAACCTTCTAGAGGTCGACCCGACCAAGGACTTTGAAATCAACTGCGACACGCAGTTGATCACAGTCGCGGACGATCTCAAATTGCCGGCCATCACCGCCTTCCGTCTGTTGGCCGCCCGATTGAAAAGACTCGGCCGCAGCAATCCGATTCTGCTGAAGGATTGCCTGACCTTCCCGGAAGTTCCCTACGCGCCGAACATCGCGCTGCTGCGGTCCTCCGTTGTGCTGGGTTCATTGCTTGCCGACGGCATTGGCGACGCGATCCTGGTTCGCAACGAAGCCGGCGGCGGACAGTCGCTGAAGCTCGCGTTCAACATCCTCCAGGCCGCCGGCTGCCGTTCTTTCAAGACCGATTACGTGGCTTGCCCCAGCTGCGGACGCACCTTGTTTGACCTGCAGGAAGTCACCGCCAAGATCAAGGCCCGCACGGACCACCTGAAAGGCGTCAAGATCGCCATCATGGGCTGCATCGTGAACGGCCCCGGCGAAATGGCGGATGCGGACTTCGGCTACGTCGGCGGCGCGCCCGGCAAGATCAACCTCTACGTCGGCAAGACACCCGTAAAAATCGGCATCCCGGCCGACGAAGCCGTCGACCGCCTCGTGGATCTGATCAAGGAACACGACAAGTGGCAGGAGCCAGCGGAACTCACCGAAGCGTGAAATCGGACAGGTTCGGGCTGCGCCTATACAACGCGCCTCATTCGGCCAGCAGACGCTCCACCTCGGCCCAGATTTCTGCGTGGACAACCTCGACCGCGCGAGATCCCTCGACCAGGTGAACGCGACCGCCCTCGCTCGCATTCAAATCAAAGAATCCTTCCTCCACCCGTTCAAAGAACTCGCGATCCGACTGCTCCAGCCGATCGTCACTCCATTCATCAAGGGCCGAGCGAAGTTCCAAACGATGTTCGGCCAATTGCCTCGGCAAGCTGAGCAGGAAGGTCCGGTCCGGCCGGGTGTCGCCCACGGCGACGTCGATGACGCGGCGCACAAGATCGAGATCCAAACCGCGACCATAGCCCTGGTAAGCGATCGTGGAATCGTAGAAGCGGTCGCATAAGACCACGTCGCCCCGCTCCAATGCCGGTCGGATCTTTTCCCGCACCAACTGGGCGCGACTGGCATTGACCAGCAGGAGTTCCGTTTCCGGGGACATGCCATGGCCGGCCTCGTCATGCTGAAAAAGATGGCGGATCTTCTCACCCAATTCGGTCCCCCCAGGCTCCCGCAAACGCAGCGTCTCGCGCCCTTCCTCGACCAGCCGCTTCTCCAACAGGTCAATCTGGGTCGACTTGCCGCACCCCTCGCTGCCTTCAAAGGTTATGAACAGCCCGGAACTCATTTGACGACGGGGGCAAACCCCGGCGGCAGCGGCTTGGGCGACGCGGGAATCGCCTGCGTGAGATAATCCACCACGCTGGCGATCTGCTGGTCCGAAAGCGGCCCCCCATGCTTCTCGGCAAAAGCCGGCATGAGTGAACCCGGCTTGCCGTTCGCGGTCCAATGTTTCCAATAGGCGGCATTCGTTCCATGTTGCAACCGGGTCAGGTCCGGCACCATCGAGGCGCGATGCTGGGCGTTGTGGCAGATGCCGCAGGCCGCGTCATACAACGGCTTGCCCAGCTTCCCCTTCGTCGGCGCCACATGACAGGCGGCGCAGCTTCCCTTGAACACCGCCTGCCGGTCCGCCAAGGCCATTTGGATGTTCTTCGCGCGGTTGCCCATCCGGCTGGCCGTCGGCCGGGCCGGAAGCCGCGCGACCACCTGCAACGCCTTGGATCCTTCCGTGGTGTGGATCAACACGCTCTTGATCAATTGCCCATACTTGTTCCGAAAGTCCATTTCCACATCGAATTTACCGTCCTCTTTGGGCTGCAGCCTCCAAGGCAACTCCGGCACCCGGGCCACCGTGCAACCACAGGAGGTCGTCACCTTGTTGATGATCACTTCCTTGGTCGACACGTTGGTCAGCGCAAAGGTGAAGATGTGATTGTCCACCGGCTTCGTCGTCTCAAAAATCTTCCGCTCCTCGTCAAACGCCAGCGGCACGGCGCTGGGCGGCTTGTTCACGGCTGGCGCCAATACCGGCCGCGCGACCACGGGCGGCCTCGCGTTCTCCGCCGCCTGGGCCTCCGGTGTCGAACAACCCGAGGCGATGGCGCAAAGCCCCCCGATCAGAAGCAGTCTCTTACTCCATTCCATACCCTCACGCTAGCGCCGGCCGCCCCGAATTGAAAAGCCGTTTTCCGCCGAATCAGAAATACCAGGGATGCCGCGGATGAACCGGGCAAAAAGGATCGTTCAATGGATTCCGATATCGCAGCCGGCTTTCTCGCTCGGCCCGCAACTTCGGCGTGCTCAGCAGGTAGTCGATCACCTCGCGATCCACTTTCGCCGCACGCAGACGATCAATATCCCTCGTGGTCAGGTGATAAACGCCTTTCGCTTCGCGCAGATGCCGCAGGATGCTCGCCGTCGATACACCCCGCTCTCCCAAATGCTCGATCTCGCTGACCTCCGTCCGGGTCCATCTGCGTATCTTGAGCAAGACCGCCTCGTCAACGCCCCGATCCCGAAACTCCGCAAGCCAGGCTTCCCGCTTCGGCGACGTCGCGCATCCGCTGAACATGCCAAAGACCAAGCAGGCCAACACGAGACGTTTCCATTTCCGCTTCGTCATCAGCGCGAATCAATCACATGCGCCGTGATTGTCAACGTCCCGCCCGCCCAAACCAACGCCAAATCCCCTCCCTTGGCGGTCGCTTCGTCACCGAATCGGCGCCGTTGCGTCTCATTCTCCGAAAACACAACAAGAAGTGTCATTCCGATCGCAAGATCGGTACAGGAACACATTCGGAAAAGTGATTCAATATTCGCGGATCGTTAAGACTTTCTAATGATGCTGCAGGGTCGATGCCGCATGGGAGGTTCCTTGATCGGACAAATCTCGTGGTTGACTCTTGGAACGCGGGCACAACATGCAGACAACGCAAACAGAGCAGAAAACTTCAGCCGGCCTCGCGCCCGGACCGGGTAACGACACCGGGGGCGCGGCGGCGTGTTTTCACTGCGGTCTGCCGCTCGACACCGCTGGCCGCCGGAGCGTGGGCGGGAAGGATTTCTGCTGCGTCGGTTGTGAAACCGTCTACCGGCTGCTTGAGGAGGCCGGGTTGAACGGTTTCTACAGCCTCGAGCCCCATCCCGGCGTCCGCCTTGAACAAACACCGGCCACCGAGCGATTCTCCTTCCTCGACGCCCCCGAAGTCCGCAGTCAGTTCGTCGATTACACCGACGAGAAATTCACCCGTGTCACCTTCAAGACACCGGCGATCCATTGCGCCGCCTGCGTCTGGCTGTTGGAAAACCTCTTCCGGCTCGAACCCGGCATCGAACGATCGCGGGTAAACTTCGCGCGCCGAGAGGTCGCCATCGGTTTCGCCACCAAAACCATCCGGCTCAGCGAGATCGCCTCCCTGCTGGCGCGACTCGGATACGAACCCGAGCTGCGCCTCTCGGATGTCGCCAAAACGACCGTTGCCGACAACGCCAAGCGCGCCTGGTTGCGCGTGGGCGTGGCCGGATTTGCCTTCGGAAACGTGATGCTCTTCAGCTTCCCCGGCTACCTGGGCCTGAGCGTCGAGAGCGCTGCGGAATGGACCGGGTTCTTCGGCTGGGCCAGCCTGATCATCGCGCTGCCCGCGGTCTTCTTCAGCGCCGGGGATTACTGGCGATCGGCAATCACAGCCCTCCGCGCGCGGAGCTTGAACATCGACGTTCCGATCGCGCTCGGCATGGCGGCCCTCTTCGGCCAAAGCCTGGTCGAAGTCCTGGCAGGCGCCGGTTGCGGCTACCTCGACTCGCTTACCGGGCTCATCTTTTTCCTGCTCTGCGGGCGCGCGTTCTAGCAGAAGACATACGACCGCCTGAGTTTCGAACGCGACTACAAGTCCTTTTTCCCACTCTCCACCACTCGCGTCACTCCGACCGGCGAGCAATCCGCAGGGCTTTCCACTCTCCGCGTCGGCGACCGCCTGCGCATCCGCAACGGAGAACTCATTCCCGCGGACGCCCGGCTTGTGAACGGTTCCGGCTTCATCGACTACAGCTTCGTCACCGGCGAATCCCAACCGCTCGAGAAGCGCGTCGGCGACCTCGTCCACGCCGGCGGCCGCCAGAAGGGCGCGTCCATCGAGATCGAAACCGAGAAACCGGTCTCACAAAGCTATCTCACCTCGCTGTGGAATCAGGACGCCTTCACCAAGTCCTCGGACCGGTCGTTTGTCGGCCTGGCCGACCGCTTCGGGCGGCATTTCACCGTCGCCGTGCTGGGCATTGCCTTGGCCGCCTCGGCGGCGTGGTTGGCGATCGCCCCTGCGACCGCGCCGCTGGTGTTCACCGCCATTCTCATTGTCGCCTGTCCCTGCGCGCTGGCGCTGTCCGCGCCGTTCGCCTTCGGCTCCGCCATCCGCCAACTCGGCCGGGCCAATGTCTTCGTCAAGAACGCCTCCGTCATCGAACGACTGGCGCAGTCCGCCGTCGTCGTGTTCGACAAGACCGGCACCCTGACCGAACCCGGCGAGGGCGATTGCCGCCTGCAATTCGGCAGCCTCAGCGATGAAGACGCCGCCGCGGTCGGCGCGCTCGCCCGCGAATCCGCCCACCCGCTGGCCCAACGCCTCGGCGCCGAATACCCCGACACCTTTGAAGCCGGACCGATTCAAGACTTCACGGAGATCCCCGGCAAGGGCGTCAAAGGACTCGTCGGCGCGCAGACCGTCCTGCTGGGATCGGAAGCGTGGCTCGCGGAAGCCGGCGTCCCCGTCCCCTCCGACGCGCCCCAAGCCGAAGGCGCCCGGATCCTCCTCGCCATCGACGGCGTCTTCCGTGGTGCATTCACCTTTCAGAACCGCCTGCGCCCGGGCGCGGAACGCCTCCTGGCCTCGCTGGCAAACACCCATTAGCTTCACTTGCTGAGCGGCGACACCGATCGGGAACGCGCCCGCTTCGAATCACTCTTCGCCCGGCCGGAATCCCTTCAGTTCGAACAAAGCCCGGCCAGCAAATTGGAATTCGTGCGGGAGCTTCAGAAGCGCAGCGACGCCGTCATCATGGCCGGCGACGGACTGAACGACGCCGGCGCGCTGAAGCAGGCCGATGTCGGCATCTCGGTCGTCGAACGCATCGGCGCCTTTTCCCCGGCGAGCGATATCATCATGACCGGCGACGGACTTTGCGGACTCGACGCTATTCAGCGCTTCGCCCGACAGACCGTGCTGATCGTGAAGGCGAGCTTCGCCATCTCGATTCTCTACAACGTGATCGGCGTCAGCATTGCGGCCCAGGGACTGCTGTCCCCGGTCTTCTGCGCCATCCTCATGCCGGTAAGTTCGATCACCGTCGTCACCTTCGCCGTGCTGGCCACCTCGGTTGCAGCCCGCGCCTGCGGAATCCACCACCTCGGGAGGGCCTCATGAACGTGATCATGATCCTGGTCATCGCCAGCGTCGGATTCGCCGTCCTGTTCCTCGGCGGCTTCATCTGGGCCGTTCGCAGCGGCCAGTTCGACGATACCACCACCCCGTCCATTCGCGTCCTGACCGAGGCCGCGGATGATTCCATTTCCCTAGAAACAAACAAAGAACCCAAACAAGACCCATGAACGTCGATACCTTCAAATACGACAATCGAATAGTGCGCGCCTTCGCCATCGCCACGGTGGTGTGGGGCGTGGTCGGCATGTGCGCCGGATTGCTCGCAGCGGTGCAGCTGTTCTTCCCGAACGCGAACCTCGACCTGTCCTACGTGACCTTTGGCAGGCTGCGCCCCATCCACACCAACGCCGTCATCTTCGCCTTCGTCGGCAACGGCATGTTCATGGGCATCTACTATTCCCTTCAGAGACTCTGCAAGGCGAGGATGTTCAACGACCGGTTGAGCTGGATCAATTTCTGGGGCTGGCAGGGCATCATCGTTTCCGCGGCGGTTTCCCTCGCCTTGGGCGCCACCACCAGCAAGGAATACGCCGAGCTTGAATGGCCGATCGACATCGCCATCGCCGTGGTCTGGGTTGTGTTCTCAATCAACCTGTTCGGCACCATTGCAAAACGACGGGAGAAGCACATGTACGTCGCGATCTGGTTCTATATCGCCACCTCGCTGACCATCGCCATGCTGCACATCTTCAACTCGCTGGAAATGCCGGCCGGTTGGATGAAGAGTTACTCCATCTACGCCGGCGTCCAGGACGCCCTGGTCCAATGGTGGTATGCGCACAACGCCGTGGCGTTCTTCCTGACCACGCCCTACCTCGGGCTGATGTACTACTTCCTGCCGAAAGCGGCCAACCGCCCCGTGTTTTCCTACCGCCTTTCCATCATCCATTTCTGGGCGTTGATCTTCCTCTACATCTGGGCGGGACCGCACCACCTGCTCTTTACCGCCCTGCCCGACTGGGCTCAATCGTTGGGCATGGTCTTCTCCCTGATGCTGATCGCGCCTTCCTGGGGCGGCATGCTCAACGGTTTGCTCACCCTCCGCGGGGCCTGGGACAAGGTCCGCCAGGATCCCATGCTCAAGTTCATGGTCGTGGCCGTCACCGCCTACGGCATGGCCACGCTCGAGGGCCCGATGCTCTCCATCAAGAGCGTCAACTCGCTCTCCCACTACACCGACTGGACGATCGCCCACGTGCACACCGGCGCGCTCGGCTGGAACGGCTTCCTCACCTTCAGCATGCTCTATTGGCTGGTGCCGAAGCTCTACAACACCAAGCTGCATTCCATCAAACTGGCCAACTGGCACTTCTGGGTCGCGCTCCTCGGCATGATGTTCTACATCATCCCCATGTATTGGGCCGGCGTCACCCAGGGCCTGATGTGGAAGCAGTTCACGGAAGACGGCTTCATGAAGTATCCGAACTTCCTCGAAACCGTCACGCAGCTCATCCCCATGTATAAGCTCCGCGCCGTCGGCGGATCCCTCTACATCGCCGGCGTGTTGATCATGGTCTGGAACCTCCTGAAAACCGCCAAACAGGGCCAGTTCGAACCCGACACCGAGGCCCAGGCCCCGCCGCTCAAGAAGAAGGACGAGAGCGACTCGGAAGCCCCTCACCCCTACAAGCATCGCTGGCTCGAGGTCAAGCCGCTGACCTTCTCCGTGCTGACCTTCGTGGCGGTCGCCATCGGCGGTTTGGTTGAGATCGTGCCCCTCTACCTCATCAAGAGCAACGTGCCGACCATCGAGGCTGTGAAACCCTACACCGCGTTGGAGCTTCTCGGCCGTGATATCTACATCCGGGAGGGCTGCGTGGGCTGCCATTCCCAGATGATTCGCCCGTTCCGCTCCGAAACAGAACGCTACGGCGAATACTCCAAAGCCGGCGAGTACGTCTACGACCACCCCTTCCTCTGGGGCTCCAAGCGCACCGGACCCGACCTGCATCGCGTCGGCGGCAAGTATCCCGACGCCTGGCACTACAACCACATGGAGGACCCCACGTCCACCTCGCCGGGTTCAATCATGCCCCGCTACCCCTGGTTGCTGACCCAGGAACTGGACACCTCCCCCCTGCCCGCCCGCATCAAGGCGCTCCGCAAAATCGGCGTTCCTTACCCGGAGGGTTTCGAGAACGACGCCCTCGCCGAGTTGGAGGCGCAGGCGGAAACCGTCGTCCAGAACCTCCAGTTCGGCATGGTCGAGGCGGAACCCGATCGCGAGATCATCGCGCTGATCGCCTACCTGCAGCGGCTCGGCACGGATATCAGCGGCGGCGCCCCGAATCCGCTCGCGGCCCCGGCCGCGCCCCCCATGCCGGCCGCGCCAATGGAACCCATGCCCGACCAAGGCTCATTCGAATGATGGAAATGAACAAGAATCCGCGAAAGGAACCCCTGACATGATCAAGAACGTGCTGACAGACATCGGAGGCGTCGGAATCTACGGCGTGATTTCGATCTGCCTCTTTTTCACCGTGTTCACCGGCTCCCTGCTGTGGGCCATGGCGTTGAGAAAACCCTTCCTCGACAACATGAGCTCGCTGCCGTTGGACGAAGATTCCCCAGCCGCGAAAGGAGAAACAGACCAGGAGTGACGAAAAAGCCCCCCTGTTGATGGAACACGAAGCGGACGGCATCCGCGAACTGGACAACTTCCTGCCGAAGTGGTGGGTCTGGCTGTTCTACCTGACCATCATCTTCTCCGTCGTCTACATGGGCTACTACCATGTGCTCGGCAAGGGAGACCTCCAAGCCGCCGCCTACGAGAAGGAATACGCAGCAGGAGAAGCCCTGAAGCAGAAGGCCATCCAGGCATTCGAAGCCAGCCTCGGCTCGCTTGAGCCCTCGGAAGAGACCGCCGTCCTCGACGACGGCAAGCGGGTCTACACCACCATGTGCGCTCCCTGCCATCGTCCCGAAGGCGGCGGTCTGGTCGGCCCCAACCTGTGCGACGACTTCTGGATCCACGGCTCCAATTACGTGGACAACCTGAAGATCATCATCAACGGCAATCCGGAGAAGGGCATGCTGGCTTGGAAGAGCATGCTCAAACCCAGCGAGATCAAGGCCGTGGCCAGCTACATCTACCAGTTCCGCGGAACCGACCCGCCGAATCCCAAACCCCGCGAGGACCAGGCGCCCGCCGCAGACACCGGTCCCAGCGACTTTGAATAGCGCCCCGTCAGCAAACCTCAACCTGCCGTACCGCCGTGAACACCGCCGCCAACCAGCCGCAACCGCCTGAGAGCGCCGCAGACAACTCCGTCGTCAAGGAAATCGATTGGGAGGACCATCGCGATCATCTGGCGACCTTCGACAAGGATGGAAACCGCCGCATTCTCCATCCCAAGAAGCCCTGCGGAAGCTATTACGACAAGCGAACGTGGCTCAGTTGGCTGCTGTTGGCGGTGATGTTCACGGGGCCGTTCATCCGCATCAACGGCAATCCGCTGTTGATGATCAACATCGTCGAACGGCGGTTCTCCATCCTCGGCCAGATCTACTGGCCGCAGGACACCATCATCTTTGCGGTCGCAATGCTCTGCTTCTTCATGGGCATCGTCGTCTTCACCACCGCCTTCGGCCGACTTTGGTGCGGCTGGACCTGCCCCCAGACGGTACTCATGGAAATGGTCTTCCGCAAGATCGAGTATCTCATCGATGGCGACGCCCCCGCCCAACTCTCGCTGGAAGCCGCCCCCTGGACCGGAAAGAAGATCGTCAAACGGGTCTTC
>Ga0181588_10005236_pt1 | contig 10469 bp, 9 predicted proteins | sample 071ome_26_FD_148607 | JGI IMG/M metagenome (GOLD analysis project Ga0181588, IMG submission 148607) | Coastal salt marsh microbial communities from the Groves Creek Marsh, Skidaway Island, Georgia - 071409BT metaG (spades assembly) | ecosystem: Environmental > Aquatic > Marine > Intertidal zone...
GCCAAAGACCTCGACTTCCTCAAGGCCGCGCAGCTACGCGATTTATTGGTGGAGTTGAAGGGGTAAAAGCCTCATTTCCAATTGATTTCTATAGTCTCAATTGGGCTTTTTACGCCCTTGAAATCCACATTTCCCAGTCAAACCAAGATTTAAAACGAAATCAAGACATTGATTTCCAAATAATTAGTTTCATTTGTTAAAGAACCCTAATTTTTTTTTAACCATGAAGAAACTATTAATTCTATTCGCACTTGCCCCATTCGTGACTTTTGGTCAGGTTAAATCGGGCACAACGTATTCTGAGCATCCTGCTTTGACTGCGGTTGACAATATGAATGCTGCTTTTTGCGCAGGGGATATGGAAACGTATCAAACCTATTTTGATCCGAATGTAAAAATTTGGAGTGTCGGCGATCGAGAGCCGCATGGTTTGGATCGTGACGTGGAAATTTCAACCTGGTGGAATGAGAATTTTACGCTCTCCATTACCCGAGCTGAAGGCGCAAATCCAGATGTTATCCAATACAAGAAGAATAAAAACGGTGTCTGGGTAATGGACTGGACAGAGTTCACGGCCATCAATAAAAAGTCTGGTGACACGGTAAATACGTGGTTCCATGACGAGTATTTCGTCAATAATGATAACAAAATCACCATGTGGTTTAGCTACTACAACAGCAATGATTTTGGTGCACAGATCCAAAACTCATTCGGCGCACATCGCAACGGTCGAGTCTACGATGAACATCCTCACATCACTACCATGGAGGCCGTTGTTCAGGGATGGGTCGATGGAAACGCGGATGAAATGGCCTCCCACTTTGCTGATGATGCCAAATTTTTCCGCTTAGGAGAAGGCGAAGGTTACAGAGGCATTTCGCTCGAAGAACGAAAAGCAAAATGGAGTGCAGGAATCGCTGGAACGTCCAACCGAATCATGGAGGTGTATGGCTATCCAGATGCTATCCGCTATGAAAAAGGCGAAGGCGGCTGGGAAGTACTTTCTTGGTGGAATTATACCAACGTAGATGCCGAAACAGGAGAGGAATTCAAGGGCTTTATGCACGCCAGTCACTCCTTCAATTCGGAAGGCAAAATTTCTCGTGAAGTTTTGTGGTTTGATTAAGCAACTACTATGAGCTAAATGAGCCCCGCTTCTGGCGGGGCTATATTTTACTACCCCTACCTTCTGATCCGAAGCAAAGTCAGGCAATAAAAAGACAATCAAATCAAGATTTAGGCCTCAGAGCGGCAAACTCGGGATTTAGTTAAGAAAGCGTTAGGCAGCTCCGATAAACTCCGGCTAAAAAGCTTCTAAGGAGACACCACCCACCCATCCTTGTCCGGTCTCTCGAGATTTCTGTAACGGTTATGGATTTAACGTTTACTTAATATTTTTTACCACTTTACCTATTATATTGGTTTACAGAACTTTAAATCTTAATGTAAGATGAAGCTAAAATTGTTTTACACCCTTTGCTTATCGTTGATTAGTCTGTCCTTCTTGTTTGGCCAAATGCCGACAATTACACCTAATGGCTGGACCAAACTGAAGAGTGAACTAAAATTTATCCCATCAAATATCTCCCTTGGATTAATCCCATCCATAAATACAAAGCCTGACCCGTCGAACTTTACTCTTAGTGAATTTGGTGAGTATCAAGCGAGTTCTTTCGATGCAATTGCCTCTGTAAATGTGTGGAGAAATTTAAATCTCCGCTTCGGCATTGGCCTGTTAAACAACTTAAAGCCAGATGAATACTTTGAAAGCGTCTTGGAGTTTGACGAGGTTGAAGGGATTTATGATGATATCAATGGTGGCGAGTACAATGATCACATGCTTGGAATTGGCGGTTCGCCTTTGCTATTGAGTTTAGGGGTTTCTCGATCACTTTACTTTGGGACATTCCATTTAACTCCATTTATTTCAAGTACCTATGGCACTTACCAGGAGAACTACATCGTTGACGGTTACGAAGTAATTGCGAGTGGCCAATTCGTGAATGAAAAACTCTACACCTTTATCAGCGAACCAGGCAGTTGGACCACTATTGGGGTAGACTTAGAACTGAATAAACTCCTCCTTGGGATTAGCTGGTTGAGTGGAGAAGAAAATGTAAGCTCTCTCGGATTACGACTAGGTTATAAACTCTAATTATCAAGACGATCCACCATGAAAAAATTAATTCTGACTTCTTCCTTATTGATTTTCTGCGCCTTCTTCCAAAAAGCATCGGCGCAAAGTGCGACAAGCTATGAACAACAGCTCTTTCGTATTTCGCCTGAGAATTTTTACGTAGGAATCACACCCTCGTTCATGCGGAAACCCGATATACAAGACTTTACATATGAAGATCTAGAGGATTACGAAAGTACCATGATTGATTTATCGATGACTTTTGACATACTTAGTAAATGGAAAGTTGTACTAGGCGCAGGACTGCTAACTCAATCAATTGACGCTAGTGAATATGTACCTGATGTTGTAACTGATGAAAGTTTCTGGGATTCTTATGAAGGGGTTGGAGAGGCGGCCTTCATTCTTCAGGCTACAGGTATTATTCCAGGTACGCGAATCCTGCCAAACCTAGGCATCTCTCGTCCTATTCGGTTTAAAAACGTCCATATAACTCCATCCTTGCACTTTTGGTATTCGCACCTGCGTGCTGACGAGGTATTCTTCGCAAGGGAAAACCTTTCGACTGGCGAGATAACTAACGATCCATTTGTATTCAGATATGAGTCAGAAGGAGTATTCCTTGGTAGGGAATTCCTCTATCCCACTCTTGGTCTTAATGTGGAATATAAGTCGTACATCATTGGCCTTCAAATGACGGACCCCATTTTCGGTGTATCGATACCCGATTTCGGCATTAGATTGGGCTACAAACTATAAACGGTTTGCTACGTATGCATTGGGTTCCCACCAGAATAGTTCTTGATATATTCTTCCTGGCGATTTTTCTAGCACTCACGGCATGCGAGCCTGCTGATTCATCTTAAACGGCACTGAATAAAATTCTTCCATTGGGAGCTTCCCGTGTGCAAGGGGCGCATCCGCACTACGAGAGTTACCGTTACGCACTTTGGCAAGACCTGATTGATGGGGAATGGGATTTTGATATTGTTGGCTGATGACGTCCATTATAATACTGCAGGTGCTGAATTCATTGCCTCTCGGTATTATGAGGTTCTGGTGAATGAATTAAGGCGGTGAATACTGTTCAAACTGTATAACTTCGGTTAAACCCTTCTAAAGAGTCCCTCTCCACCATACTCTTCTCTACCTACATCACTATGCGCCCCATCAGCGCTCCAATGAGCGCAATGGTAAATGTGCCTTCGGTGTGTAGAATAGCATCTACTAGAATCTTATTGAATAGCTCTTCGCAGTTCTTGCACTGCCAATAAAACCCTGGAATCCAGATTTAAAACAACCATAATCCTCTATTAACACCTTTCCATCGAGCACATTCGTCCTTTGTATTTGTCTTAACAAAATACAGCTTACACCAAACAAGTAAGCCATAAAGGGTGTTCAATTTTAATGCGTTGTGTGTTGTTTGAATGTTAGACAGCCCTTTACCCGCATTTCTTAAATGCGGGTTTTTTTGATTGGCACATAAATTTTGCGCACTACCAACTCTACGGGGCAAGTTCCGATAATCGCAGGCAAAAAACCTCCTAAGAAGCCCACACTCTTGGTGTATATCTACAAGAAACATTTAATAGAATAATAGGATGAACAAAGAATTTCATAGACTACTTTATCTTTTCCCATTTCATTTAAAGACGTTCACCTAATGTTTTATAAACAAAATCCAACGAGAATTACAATTCAAAAGAGCTTATCCGATACATAATATCTTGAGCCCCAAACCCACTGGCTGATGGATTTGCTGTGGCATCCTTTACTTTCAACTTAGCTTCAAAAATTGTACTCTCAGTTAGTGGGTCAAACTCAATAAGTCTGCTACGATATTCCGTAAAAGCCCTATGCGAAAAACTACCTCAGCTTATAGTTTCGACATCGCTACTTTGTCAATATTTTCCTGCGAAGATTTGCCGCATAGGTCCGTGACTTGAAGGGGCTGATCCGTACAGAAATCGATAGGAGAGGGTAAAAGCACCCATCCTGCATAGGTTGCTTCATTCGGTACTTTCTGTCGTTTTTACTTGGCCCAAGAAAGCAGAAATAGCATTCCACCTTACTCCAAAGGAGAGAGGTGATGAGTCAATAGCACCCATCCTGCATAGGTTGCTTCATTCGGTACTTTCTGTCGTTTTTACTTGGCCCAAGAAAGCAGAAATAGCATTCCACCTTACTCCAAAGGAGAGAGGTGATGAGTCAATAATAGGGAGAATTGGTTCATAATTCATTGATTTTAATATTATTAAGTACTTTAAGTGGGAACCTTAAAATCAAAACCCATGAAACACCTCATCGCAGGAACAGTGCTCTGCACATTCGTTCTTGGCTGCAATCAAAGCCAAGAAAAAATGGATGAAGCCGCGGTACGCGACTTTGCCATTTCGCACATTGAAAATCAAATCGGGTATGATGCCGCCTTGGAAGGCACCCTGGCGGGCCTCTCGTCTAACCTCGTCACTTGGGTCAATCCCCTATGGAGAAACTCCCCAAAGCCCTTTGAATTTGACAAGCTTTCTGGAGAAGATTTCTACGAAGACTCCATCCGCGTGAACATCACGGACATACTTATGATGGGCGACCATGCCAATGTCATGGGCACTATTCAATGGTATATCGCCGGAGTCGAAACAGGCTACCGAAATTTCTCAGGTATCATCACGCAAGAAAATGATGGCCTGAAATGGCTTCGTTTCGTGGCGGTTGATGACAACACCTTTTCACGCGGCTTTATGTTTGCAAGCTCGCAACTAGAGGGCGTCCGAACTCCCTATATGTCCATGCGCCGCGCGATGCTCAATATTGACAACCCACGGGCAAAAGAAATTTCCGATTCACTTGTAGGTGCAGATCCCACTTGGGCGGCCGCGCATTTAGGTCAGCTACAATACTACTTCATGCGCAAGGACGAGGAAAATTTTAAGATGACTTATGATGCGGCCGTCTCCAAACTCGATGGCGCTACCCAGGCGGAGCGTCACGCCATTCTTGGATTTGATCTCGACCCAGCAGTGGCCATACATCATCTTGAACAAGCCCTTATTTTCGCGCCCATTGATCCGATGATTCGCATTTGGTACGCCTACCGCGAAGCCGATGCCCAACGCGCAATTGAAATCTTAGATCTGGCTTGGAAACGACTTCCCGGACTCGGAGCCATCAACAACATGATGGGCTATAAGTACATGGACTTGGGGGATTACGACCGTGCGAAACAACATTTTGAAATATACCTCCGCGTCAATCCCGATGTCCCCAATGCCTACGATTCCTATGGCGACTACTATGCTGAAGTAGGCGACAGCGAGAAAGCCAAAGAAATGTACATGAAGGCGTATGAAATGAATAACGGCTGGACTGTATCTAAGGCCAAAGCAGACGCCCTGTAGCGCTCTTCCTCTGCACGTTCTCTGGAGCTGTGTTCAAGTCTGAATGGATTTGATTTCAGATTCTCGGCCCGTGCACACCAACCCGGTTGGGCGATGAAATCTCAAATCTAAGCCCCGCTTATGGCGGGGCTTTTTTTTACTCCCTCTACCTTCTGATCCGTAGGCCTCGCAAGCCCTTTCTCCGAGAAGTTGTCGATTTGGATTAACTTGACAATTACACCCAAAGCCGTTTTTATGTTTAACAAACATGCAATTGGATTTTTAGGAATATTTGGCCTAATCATACACACGCAAGCACAAACATTCACCAATCCCATTTTGCCTGGCGGATACCCTGACCCCTCCATCTGCTATGCGGACGGAGTTTATTACATGGTTAATTCCACATTTGAATATTTTCCTGGCTTACCCGTACACAAAAGCAACGACCTAGTCAATTGGGAACTTATCGGCCACGCTTTGCACCGGAAAGATCAAGTCCTTTCGGATGTTAATCTGCGGGACGTCCAATCTGATGGGGGGATACACGCCCCCACTTTACGCTACCATGATGGAGTATTTTATTTAATTACTACCAACGTATACTATCATGAGGCCGAGAAGTTCACAGACTTTGTGAACTTCATTCTTACCGCTGAAGACCCAGCAGGTCCATGGTCTCAACCACATGTATTGGAGGGCGCACCAGGTATAGATCCAGATATATTTTTCGATACCGATGGTCGGGTATGGTACGTAGGTACGCACTCCCCTGAAAATCCCTCTTTTCCGGGAGAAGGAGAAATTTGGATGCAAGAAATTGATCTTTCGTCCTGGTCTCTGATTGGATCTAGACACTTTTTGTGGCGAGGGGCTTGTGGAGGAGTTTGGGTGGAAGGGCCACATTTATACAAACGTGGCGACATGTACTACCTCATGGTCGCAGAAGGTGGAACGAGCTACAATCATGCAGTGATGATTGCTGCAAGTCAAAAAATTCAAGGCCCGTATATCCCAAATGACCGCAATCCCATTTTTACTTCCAGGCATCTATCCTATGACCATTGGGCACATAGTACAGGGCATGCCGACTTACTAGAGCTACCTGACGATCGCTGGTATATGGTAATGTTAGGAATACGAGGCGATGAACAACGTGGATCCAATATGGGACGCGAAACATTCCTTGCACCCGTAGTATGGGAGAAGGAACCATTTTGGTGGAAGGAGCCCAAGTATGAATGGCCTGTTGTTTCCCCTGAAACTGGTAAGATTGAACGAGTATACGATGTACCATTCCCAAATTCACTACAGGTAAAAAACCATGCTTTTCGGGATGACTTTAATTCTAAAGCCTTAAACCTTCGATGGAACTTCAGACGAGTTCCAACAGACGACATTTATTCGCTATCCGAAAACAAAGGGCACCTGCGTCTTTACACCCAACCGGCTCACATTAGAGAGCGTGGATCCTCAAGTCTTATGGGCTTTCGTCAGACAGAATCCTACTTTTCCTATGAGACTTCACTGAATGTCGAATTAAATACAGCAACTTCAGAGGGTGGTATCGCACTGTTTCAAAAGGACAATTGCTATGTGACTTTTGGGCTCTCGAATAATGGAGATGCATACACCTTAACCCTAACCCAAGTATCTCCGAGCTCTTCTTTGAATGTACTTGCGACATCAAGCATTGAGCAATCATCTGGACAAATCAGACTTAAAGTAATCTCGAATGAGGAAGGATATTCATACTTCTACGCAACGGAGGGCTCTGACTTTACTCTAGTAATGACCACAGACTCTGATCTCCTGCTGAGTGAATCCTACACTGGGACATATTTAGGTATTTACACCACAAGCAATGGGAAGCCTTCAACGGATTACATAGACGTTGATTGGGTTGACTACCAAGCCAGAGATAAACCCTAATAGGGCTCGTTCATTCTTAAGAACGTAGCACACCTGCCAGCGACATGGCCCATTAGCTCCCAGCCCTCACCCATTCCGCACCTTCGTCACCAAAATGATGGTGGCGAGGATGAGGGTAATGGCATTGGCGGCCGTCATGGGGACGTCGCCGATGAGGAGGCCGTAAGCGAGCCAGCAGGCGATGCCGGTCGTAAAGAGGATGTACATCCAGAGGCTGATGGAGGCGGTGTCACGCGTTCGGATCACTTTGACCGCCTGAGGGACAAAGGAGACCGTCGTGAGGATGGCAGCTGCCCAACCGACCCATTCCATGCTTAGCCGACTTTGACGAGTTCGACGTCGAAGATGAGGGTAGCGTTTGGCGGAATCACACCTCCAGCACCTTGAGCGCCGTAGCCCAATTGCGAAGGAATGACCAAACGCGCCTTGCCGCCTTCGTTCAAGAGCATGATGCCCTCGTCCCAGCCAGCGATCACGCGACCCACCCCGATGGGAATGGCGATAGGCTGACCGCGCTGTACAGAGCTGTCAAAGATGGAACCGTCGGTGAGCATACCGGTGTAGTGCACGCTGACGTTTTGGCCCGCTTTAGGCTTGGGACCCGCACCTGCCACGTCCATGCGGTAGTAGAGGCCGGAAGACGTCTTCGTCATGCCGTCGGTAAGCGACTTAAGCGCTTCTTCCGCCTTTTTAGCAGCTTCCTCCTGGGCTTTCTTGACCGAAACCATGCCGGCATCAAAAGCGGCCTTCGCATCAAATGCTTCCGCTTCGGGGCCAACGGCGATGATTTCAACGCGCTCCAGTTGGTCGTTCTGCGCGATGGCATCCACGACATCTTGACCTTCCGTCACCTTGCCAAACACCGTGTGCTTGCCATCCAACCACGACGTCTCCACGTGCGTGATGAAAAACTGCGAACCGTTGGTACCCGGACCTGCGTTGGCCATGGACAATACGCCGGGACCGTCGTGGTTCAAGCCGTCCACAATCTCATCAGGGAACTGGTAGCCTGGACCCCCCGTGCCGCGGCCCTGAGGGCAGCCGCCTTGGATCATGAAGTCGGAGATCACGCGGTGGAAGTTCAGACCGTCGTAGTAGGGTTGACCTGCCGCCTTGGCGTTGTTAGGCATGGTACCCGTGGCGAGGGCCACGAAGTTGCCCACCGTCATGGGAGTTTGTTGGAAGTGAAGGGCGACCGTGATGGCGCCTTTGGAAGTGTGAAATTTGGCGTAGAGACCGTTTTGCATGATTGAAAAGCTAGAGAGCTGGAGGGCTAGGTGGCTAGAGGGCTAGGTGGCTGGAGAGCCATTGCCGCTGATGGTTAAAAAGAACGAGCGCCCGAGGCGCCCGTCCATAAAGTCGTATTAGTTGGCGGGGGTGATGTCTTCGACCCAAATGTCAAACACCAAGGTGCTGTTGGGAGGAATGATATTGCCGGCACCGCGATCGCCGTAGCCCAAAGAGGGAGGAATGATGAGCTTCACGTGCGAACCTTTCTTCAGACCGATGAGGCCACGCTTCCACCCTTCGATGACGCGCGCTTGGGCACCGCATTGAACGGGGAAGAACCCGTAGGGCTCACGCTGAGGGGTGTAGGTGCCAAAGATTTCGGCAATTTGCTTGACGGAGCTATCAAAAGGACGGCCCGTAGACAAGTAGCCAGCGTAGTGCACATTGGCAATGTCGCCGTCCTTGATGGGTGCGCCCTCGCCTTCTACGACGGTCAGGATTTTCAGGCCATCGCCCATGTCGCGCGCCTTCTGTACCCACTTGCTGTACAAAGGCTCGTAGATGTCCGAATCCACATAGCCCTCCCCAGACAACCAGGTGTAGGCGGCAGCTCGCTCCTTGCCGACTTGAGAAGCTTCTTCTTGGGCCTTCAGGGTAGCTGCCTCGATTTCCTTGCGCTTGAGCAGGAAGGTGGCAGGCGCATCAAAGTCCTTAGCGGCCTTGCCCTGGCGAACGATTTTCACCGTCATGGTGATGTCTTCGTTGGGCTTGTTGCTTTGCTTGTTGGTGGCGACGCGGGCCATTTCGGCAATTTTATCGCCGCCCGCAATCACGTGACCAAAGACCGAATGGCGGTCGTCCAACCACGGCGTAGCAACTTCTGTGATGAAGAATTGCGAACCGTTGGTGTTGGGGCCACTGTTGGCCATAGACAAGATGCCGGGGCCGTTGTGGCGCAGGTCGGGGTGGAATTCGTCCGGGAAGGAGTAGCCGGGGTCGCCTTCACCGGTACCCTTGGGGTCGCCGCCTTGGCACATGAACTGAGGAATGACGCGGTGGAAGATCAAGCCATCGTAGAAAGGCTCGCCGCGCTTGATTTTCGTTTCGGGGTGGTTACCTTCAGCGAGGGCCACAAAGTTGGCCACCGTCATGGGGGCCTTTTCCATGTCAAGTTTGATTAGGATGTCGCCTTTGTTCGTTTGGAACAAGGCGTACAAACCGTCCTCAACTTTTACTTTTTCACCATTGACTTTAATCGCGGGGGCCGAACCACACGCGACTAACAAAAGGGCCGCTAGGGCCATTGCAACAATCCGTTTCATTTGTGAAGGATTTCTGGGTTTTTATTGAAGAATGCGAAGGTAATACACTAAGGTGGTGAGCGGTGGAATTTCTGCCAAATCTCCCGCCAAACCATGCGCCAAATGCGCCGGAATCACGCAAACCAGGCTGTCGCCCACCTGCGATTTAATCAGGGCCTCTTGCAGCCCCCAAATGGCATCGTTGTCGCGCAAGACGCTGATCTCTTGATTCAGCTGGTCCGCGTAAACTTCGCCGTGCAAGCCAGTGATGCGGCTGCGCACTTGGACGCGCTGGGCGGTGTCGATGGGACTGCCGAGGTCGGCGGGAATTCGGGCCACAAACATGCCCATACCCGTGCCCTCAAAGGCAATGCCGCTGGAATCCACAAAAGCCAAGATGGCCGCGCGCTCCGCCTCCAGGACGGCACGATTCTGCTCAATCATGCGTTCCCGAACCTCATGCGCACTGAGCTGGGGCTGGGCTTCGTC
>Ga0181588_10005238_pt1 | contig 10468 bp, 10 predicted proteins | sample 071ome_26_FD_148607 | JGI IMG/M metagenome (GOLD analysis project Ga0181588, IMG submission 148607) | Coastal salt marsh microbial communities from the Groves Creek Marsh, Skidaway Island, Georgia - 071409BT metaG (spades assembly) | ecosystem: Environmental > Aquatic > Marine > Intertidal zone...
GAAACAACTCCACCAAACTCTCCAACATGCCAGTCTATTCCTACATCGCGCGCGACGCCGCCTCCGGTAAGGAGATCAAAAAGGAAATCGAGGCTCCCTCCGAGGAAGCCGCCACCGCCGTTCTGCTGGGCAAGAACCTGATCATCACGCAGATGAAGGAGAAGGTCGCCCAAAAGAAACGCGCGGGCGGCAGCATCAAACTGGAGGACCAGGTCGTCTTCACCCGACAGCTGGCCACCATGATCGACGCCGGCCTCGCCATCGTCGAATCCCTCAAGGCCCTCGCCGAGCAGACCACCAACAAGGCCATGCAGGATGTCATCAGGGACGTCACCAACCGCGTCGAAACCGGTGACAACTTTTCCGACTCGCTGCGCAAGCACCCCAAGGTCTTCGACCGGCTTTACACCTCCATGGTGGACGCCGGCGAAAAAGGCGGTCTGCTAGCCGAGATCCTTTCGCGCGTCGCGACCTTCCTGGAGGCGCGCCAACGCATGAACAAGAAGATCAAGTCGGCCATGATGTATCCGACCATGGTCACCCTGGTCGCCATCGCGATCACGATCTTCCTCATGGTCAAGGTCGTTCCCGTGTTCGCGACCGTGTTCGCGGACTTTGGCGGTGAATTGCCCAAGCCCACGCAGTATCTCATCTACGTCAGCGACTTTCTGAAGGCCAACCTGCTCTTCATGCTGCCCGCCGCCGGCGGCGCCGTCTACGGCTGGCTCTGGTACATCAAGACGCCCAAGGGACGCGCCTTCTGGGACCACCTTCGCATCCGCCTCCCCATCTTCGGCCATATCGCCCACAAGATCGTGCTCGCTCGCTTCACCCGGACGTTCTCCGCCCTGATCCGCTCCGGTGTGCCGATCCTGGACGTCATGAACATCGTGGCCAACACCGCCGGCCACACCCAGATGGAAGCCTCCATCCGGCACGCCTGCAGCGACATCGAGAAGGGCGACGGCATCTCCGCCGCGCTCAGCAAACACGAGATCTTCCCGGTCATGATCATCCGCATGATGACCGCCGGCGAGCAGACCGGTAATATCGACACCATGATGGAAAAGGTCGCCGACTTCCTGGATGAGGAAATTGAAACCATTCTCAACGGCCTCACTTCCCTGATCGAGCCCTTGCTGATCGTCTTCCTCGGCGTCACCGTCGGCACCATCGTTGTCTGCATGTTCCTCCCGATCTTCAAGATGGGAACCTTGGTTTCATCCTGAACAGGCGAGCGCTTCATCGCCAGACCATCTAAAAAGCCCCGCCGATTGGCGGGGCTTTCTAATTTGGACCTGACGCGCCGAACCCCTCGTTCAATCAATCCTCCCGGCAGATTTGTCATCGCCCCCCGGGCCGCCGGAGCCTGGCGCCGCCCCTTCGCCGCCACTGACCAGAAACAAAACGGCCATCCGCACCGCCAGACCGTTGGTCACCTGGTCAAGAATCACGGACCGGTCGCAATCCGCCAGCTCGCTTTCAATCTCCACCCCCCGATTGATCGGCCCCGGATGCATGATCGTCGCGTCCGGCTTGGTCAAAGCCAACCGCTTCTCGTTCAATCCGAACATCGCGGTGTACTCCCCGATGCTGGGAAACATGGTCTTGCGCTGTCGCTCATGCTGGATACGAAGGAGGTTGACGATGTCCGCGTCGGCAAGCGCTTCGTCCAGATCGTAGGTCACCCGGCAGCCCATTTCTTCAAAGACCCTGGGGACCAGCGTGGACGGGCCACACAGGGTCACGTTGGCCCCCAGTTTCTTGAGCGCCCAGATGTTGGACCGGGCCACGCGGCTGTAAAGAATGTCGCCGAGAATGGTGACGTTCAATCCAGCCACCCGCCCCTTGGTCTCGCGGATGGTAAAGACGTCCAGCAGCGCCTGGGTCGGATGCTCATGCGCTCCGTCCCCCGCATTGACCACCCGCGCCTTCAGGAAGCGGGACAGGAAGTGCGGGGCGCCCGCCGCCTTGTGGCGTATGATGATGACGTCCGCATTGAGCGCCTCCAGATTACGCGCCGTGTCCTTCAGGGTCTCCCCCTTCTTCAACGAGGACGACTCAGCGAAGAAATTGATGATATCCGCGGACAGGCGCTTGGCGGCCAACTCAAAGCTGATGCGCGTGCGCGTGGAAGGCTCGACGAACAGATTGACCACGGTCTTGCCCTGCAACGCGGGCACCTTCTTGATCGCCCGTTCACCGACCGCCTTGAAACTCTCCGCCGTGTCGAGAACGGCCGTAATTTCCGCCGCCGTCAGCGATTTGATATCAACCAGGTGTTTGCGTTCCCAACTCATAAGCGTTCCAAGTAGACCTCATCGTTGCCGCCACGCTCCACCAGCCGAACGTCAACCCGTTCGTTCTGGGCGGTGGGCACGTTCTTGCCGACAAAATCCGGCTTGATGGGCAGTTCCCGATGCCCCCGATCGATCAATGTCGCCAATTGAATGCGTCGAGGTCGACCGTAGGCATGGACCGCATCCATGGCCGCCCGAACCGTCCGACCGCTGTAGAGGACGTCGTCCACCAACGCCACCGTCCGCCCCGCGCAATCAAACGGAATCATGGTGGGCGCAATCTCCGGCGCAGGACGCGAACCGAGATCATCGCGAAACATCGCGACATCCAGATACCCCACTTCGACCTTACGCCCCAGGATCTCAGACAACAGGGCTCCCAATCGATCGGCCAATGCGACCCCGCCGCGCTGAATGCCCACCACGCAAATCCCCGAAGGGTCGTCATCATTGCGCTCCGCAATCTCGTGCGCGATGCGCGTCAGGGCCCGCTCCAAAGCGGAAGCCGACATCAGCAACGTCTTCTCAGACATAAAAAAATCCGAAGCCATCGGCGGCCGCCGACGTTCCGGATGTCTTGCTGGTTGGATTTGTCATGGTTTCCTTGGGGCCTCTCTGGACCGCCTTCAAGGAAGCAATCGGGCTCCGGCAGTGAGGATCAGGAGCCGCCGCTGGCCGCAGCTTCAACGGCCTGCTGACGCATGCGACGCCAACGCGCCCGGTGCTTCACGATCCAATCCGTCAAAGCCATTTCAAACCCGATGTCGTGCCCCGCCTTCTCGGACTCGATCCACTTGTGCCGCATGATCTCATCACGCTCCGCCTGAAACTCACGATACAACGTGGAGTTCTTCAGCAAATCCTGACTGTCGGATACTTTCTTCATCACACACGGCCAAACATCACTGAAACTGCCGCCGGGTAAGCCATGCATTGTAGCGCCCACGGAACCGATGACAACCGTTTTGACGAACGAAATGGGCGGCGCCCCCGCCGTCCGCCGCGTCCGAATCAGGCGCTGGCCTGCTCCACGGCGCGGCCGACCTCGATCAAGGCCTTGCCCGGAGGTGAATCCGGCGCGCCCGCCACAACGGGAACACCCGAGTCGCCCCCTTCACGAATCTCGGTGAAAATCGGCACCTCGCCCAGAAATCGAACATTCGTGCGCTCGGCCTCCGCCTTGCCGCCGCCGTGTCCGAAGATCTCAACGCGCTCCCCGCCGGGAGCCGTGAAGTAACTCATGTTCTCAACGATTCCCAGAATCGGAACCTGCACCTTGGCAAACATCGCCACTCCCTTGCGAACGACGCCCAGCGACGCCTCCTGCGGCGTGGTCACAATGACGCCGCCATCGATCGCCGTGGTCTGGCACAACGACAACTGCGCGTCGCCCGTCCCGGGCGGCAGATCAACCAGCAGGTAATCCAGTTCGCCCCATTCGGTCTGGTTGATGAACTGGTGCACCGTCTTCTGAATCATCGGACCGCGCCAGATGACGGGTTGGTCATCGTCGACAATGAACCCCATGCTCATCAGACGGACGCCATGCGTTTCCAAGGGCACCAACCGCTCGGCGGCGGTCACTTGTGGCCGTCCTCCGGCCCCCATCATCAACGGAACACTGGGACCATATATGTCGCAGTCCAGGAGCCCCACCTTGTGACCCAGATGCTTGAGAGCGCAGGCGAGATTCACGGACAACGTCGACTTGCCAACGCCGCCCTTGCCGCTGGCCACGGCAATCACCTTCTTGATGCCATAGGCGCGCTGAGGCCCCTGCCACTGCGCGCCGCCGCCCGGAGCTCCCCCGGGCGTGGGCCCCGAAGCGGCGGGCGGCTGCTTGACCTCAACATAGGCCATCCGCACATCCGGCAACCCTTGAATGACCGCCTCAGCCTCTTTCTTGATCAACGCGCCCTTTTCCGGATCGTTCGAAGTCATCTCGACCACCACGCTCACGGCGCCGTCGCCGCAAGCGATGTCTTTGACCATTCCAAAGGAAACAATGTCCCGCGAATAACCGGGAAATTTGACAGCCTGCAGGGCTTCTTTGACAGATTCTTGAGTCAACATGGGTATAATCAGCAGTCAATTTCGAAATCAGAACACGAGAATGAGCGGTTCCTTCCCGATTCCGCAAGCGCCATCCGCAGAAATATGACAATAAAGGGGCAAATCGCAATTAACCTACTGCCTCGCCAAAAGCCGGTCTTTCAGGCGTTCTCTGCCTTGACCAAGGTCGATGGATTGATTGCCATGGGTGGCCAGAGAAATGCGAAGAATGGGAGAGATGGGAAGAATAGTTCCCATTCTTCGCATCCCTCCCATTCTCAACCCCCAGCCTCAAACCAAAGTCCCCCGTTTCCCCGCCTTGAATTCCTCCCAGGTCGGAGACATGCCGCGCAAATCCCCAATCACACCAGCCAGGATCCCCACAGCCTCATCCACTTCCGCCTCCAGATTCATCGCGCCCGGCGACAAAATCACGCATCCCTGCGCCAACGCGGGCTCCAATCCTATCGCCGCCAGGGCGCGCGGGACTTTCAACGCCTTGGACACACAGGCCGAACCACTGCCAATCGCCACGCCCTTCAAATCCGCCCGCAACGCCACGCCCTCGCCTTCGACGAATTCCACGCTGAAATTCAGGTTGGTCGGCAATCGCGCCTCACCCGGATCCGGCCCGTTCAACCTAAGCTGCGGAACGCGCGCGCGAAGACCGTTCCAAAGCCCGGCCTGAATCCGAGCAACGCTCTCCCGACGAACCTCCGACTCGCGCAGCGCAATCTCCGCCGCGACCCCCGCGCCGACAATCGCCGGCAGGTTCTCCTCGCCCGCTCGACGGCCCTCCTCCTGTGAACCGCCACGGATCATCGGCTGGATCCGCGCGCGACGATGCCGATACAAAACGCCGACGCCCTTCGGCCCGTGGAACCGATTCGGCTCCAGCGACAGCAACGACGCATTCATCGCCCGCACATCGACCGGCAGCCAACCGCCGCTGAACGAGGCGTCCACAAAGAACGGAGCCGCCTTCTCCGCCCCGATCTCACCCAAGCTGGCAACGGGCTGGATCGTTCCCAAATCATGGTTGGCATGATGCGTCGCCAAAAGCAGGCAGTCATCGGAAAGAACGTCCTCCATCTTGGCGAGATCAATCGACCCGACCGAATCGACGCCGACCAGTTCGCATTCGACGCCGCTTGCCTTTAATGCCAACGCTGGATCAATTACCATGGGATGCTCGGCGGCGCTCGTGACCAGTCGCGCTCCCCCGAACCTGCGATTGGCCTCGACCGTTCCCACAATGGCCAGATTGGCCGACTCGGCCGCATTGGCGGTGAAGATGATTTCCTCCGGCGATTCCGCGTTGATCAAGGCCGCGACCTGCTCGCGCGCCTTGTTCAGTGCGGCGCGGGCGTCGAGGCCGAAACGATGCAGCGAGGAGGGAGAGCCGAAACAGTCCCGCGCGCATTTCGCCATGGCCTCCTCAACCTCCGGAAGCGGGCGCGCCGCGGAATTGTGATCAAGATAAATCAACGTTTCAGAATCGCCTTCACCGCTTTCAACAACGCCGACATCTCGCGCTCCGTTCCGATGGTGATGCGCAGAAACGTGTCGATGCCCGGCTTGTCGAAAAAGCGGACGATGATCTTCCGGTCGCGCAGTTCCCGGAACCAACGTTTCGCAGCGAATTTCGGTGGACGCGCCAACAGGAAGTTGGTCTGGCTCGGCAGGACCTTGAACCCGAGCGCTTCCAAATCCGCCGCAACCGAATCGCGAGTCTCAATCACCCTCCGGAAGTTCGCGCGATAATACGGCAGGTCCCCCAGAGTCGCCAGCGCGCTGGCCTGTCCCAAGCCAGTGGCGTTATAGCTGTCGCGGATCTTGTCCAACGCCGCAACCAACTCGGAATGCCCCACAAAATACCCGACGCGCTGAAAACACAGTGAATAGGATTTCGAAAAGGTCCGCGACACGATCACATGCGGATACGTCAACGCCAGTTCCATCGCGTGCTCCTTCGCGAAGTCGACATAGGCCTCGTCAAGAATCACCAATCCCTTTTGCGCCCGGCAAAGCTCCTCCAGTTCCGCCGTCGAATATCCGCGACCGCTCGGCGCATTGGGCGTGGTCACGTAGGTCAACGCCGCGCGGAAATTCCATTGCTTGCCGCGCCGCAATTCCGCGACCGACGGCAGACTGTAGTCCTCCTTCAAGGGAACCTCGTTCTTTCGCGCGCCGTGGATATCCGACAGGACTGGGTAAAGCGAATAACTCGGAACGAAGTATTGTATGGTCTCGCGATTCACCGCGGCTCCGGACTTCGCGGAACTCGCCGGCTCGACAAACGCGCGCGTCGCGAGCGCCAGCAGTTCATCAGAGCCATTGCCGACGATGACGTTCTCCGCAGAACATTTGTGCAGCTTCGCCAGACGTTCGCGCAGCGGCTGCGCGGCGGGATTCGGATACAACCGCAACCGCCCGTCCACCGAACGCTTGATCGTTTCCAACACCTTGTCCGAGGGCGGAAACGGATTCTCATTCGTGTTGAGCTTGATCAGACCGCGAACCTTCGGCTGCTCGCCCGGCACATACGCGTGCAGTCCCCGCACCAAGGGCCGAATCAGCGATTGCGGCGCCGGAAAGGACGGCCGGGTCCTGGATGACGTCTTACGCTTGTTCATCGAGGCGAATCTCCGCGGAACGGCCGTGCGCATCCAATCCCTCCATCGCGGCAAACTGCTTCACCGTGTCGATGGATTTGGCCAATGAAGCGCGGTTGTATTGCACAACACTGGTGCGCCGTTGAAACTGGTCGACGGTCAACCCCGGGAACGACGCGCCCGCTCCGCCGGTCGGCAGCGTATGACTCGGCCCGGCCAGGTAATCGCCCAGGACCGTCGGCGACATCGGCCCGAGGAAGATCGCGCCCGCCGTCACAATGCCCTTCGACACCTTGGCGGCATCCTTGGTCATGACCTCGCAGTGCTCGGGCGCCAGTTGATTCACCAGCGCAACGCCATCAGCCAGCGACTTCACCTGCACCAGCCACCCGCCATTCTTCAACGCCTTCCTGATGAAATCCCCGCGCGACAACGCCGGCAACTGCCTTTCAATCTCCTTCTGAACCGCGGCAATGAAACGGGCCGAAGTGGAAACCAGCCAGACGCGTTCATGTCCGGAGCCGTGCTCAGCCTGCGCCAGCATGTCCGCGGCGGCAAACTTTGCGTTGGCCGTATGGTCCGCCAATACCATCAACTCGCTGGGCCCCGGCAGCAGATCAATCGCCACGTGCCCGACCAACAACCGCTTGGCTGATACGACATAGGCGTTGCCGGGACCGTAGATCTTCTGAACCGGCCGTATCGTCTTCGTGCCCAAGGCCAACGCCGCAATCGCCTGCGCGCCGCCGACCCGGTAAATCTCCGTCGCCCCCGCCTTCTGCGCCGCGTAGAGGATGGCGTCGTTCACCTTGCCGTCCTTGCCGCAGGGCGTGCAGACCACGATCTCACGGCAACCCGCCACCTTCGCCAGGACAATCGTCATCAGGCAGGTCGAAACCAACGGAGCCGTGCCGCCCGGAATGTAGATGCCAACGCGTCCGAACGGGTCAAACTTCTCGCCAACCGTCGCCCCCTGCGCATTCTTGGCCGACCAGTTTTTTCTCAATGAATGCTTCGCAAAGAACGCCACATTCTTGCTCGAGACGGCAACGGCCGCGCGCAATTGGCGACCCGCCGCCTGCTTGGCCGCGGCGAGTTCAGCCTCGGTGACGGCCAACTGCTTCGCGCTCAACTTCTCAACGTCGAAGCGTTCGGTGAATTCCAACAGGGCCTTGTCGCCGCGCTTGGCGACCTCGTCCACGATCGCGCGCGTCCGCTCCTCGATCGCGCGATCAAACAGGCTGGAGGGCGCGGTCAGCTGCTTCAACTGCCGCTCAAAGTCTTTGTCCGAATGACGGATGATTCTCATGCGCGCGCGAAGCTAGAGGAAGAAAGCGCCAAAGTCAAAACGGGGGGAACCGGACGAAATCCCAAGCTCCAAGCTCCAATTCCCAAAGAAGCCCCAAATCTCAAGCTCCAAGGCTCCATCACTTTCCGTGTCTTCCGCGTATTCCGTAGTTCAACCAATCAACAAGGACCGTTCACAACGAGACTCAACGCTTCAATCCAGACCGGTGAAGCCCAGATCAGGATTGCGTAGAAGATCCAACCACGACCTGTTTCCCCAAAGCGTTTCGCCGCGACCAACCGAATGGCGATCAAGGCATCGAATGACAGGGCCCAAACAACCTTCGTGTTCCCAATCGAACAAAGACACGGAAACAGCATCATCTGAACCAGAAACACAATCCCCCAGACCGCCCACAAATGTCGGAAGTTCCAAGGCGCCGGAGAATCACGGGCTGCAACTTGCATCGTTCGCCTCCTCACTGAGAAACGGCCTTTTCCTCAGCAGTTCTCGCCGATTCCCACTCTGCAATAGATCGAAACCGGCTCAGGTCAAGAGACGCGAACTCTGCGGGCGTGATTAGATCGATTTCCCCATCCACATATCCGACGGCATACGTCGCAGGCGCACGACCGAATCGACGTTGTGGCACGTTCCGGAAAGGCTTGCCACCAATGACCAGAATCGTCCGCGGCGCATGTTTTCCAACCACCACATCACCCGTGCGAACGTAGAATCCCGCGTCTCCCATCCAGGTGTCGCTCCGGCTTCGCAACATTTCCAACATCCACTCGATCTCCGCTTCAGGGTCCATATCAATATTGAAGACGTCCCCACCGTTATCGAACGCAGCGAATCTCGCATTCACAATATACATCTTGCAGGCTCCCAAGGCCGCGGTGTTCCCTCCACAGTTCGAAGGCTGCGCCAGCAGCGGAGCAAAGACACAAAACCAGACTAGGCCTGCCAACAGTCCATAAAGGAGCAGATTGAAAGCCCGTTCCAACCGCAACCGGCCGAACAGGCTAAATCTGCTCCGAATCTCCCGCTTGTTCATCCCCTTCCTCCTCCTCCGCACGTTTGATGTCCGCCTTCAGGCTTTCCAGCTTCTCCAAATCCCCGAACACGCCGATGTAGCCGCAGCGGGAACACATCTTGGCCACGGTCTTGATGTTGATGTCCTTCAAGGTCCAGAACTTCACATTGCCCGGCCGAAAGTGATTCCTGCCCGTCGCCTCCAGCAAACCTTCTACCATCTCGTCGTGGTGACAGACCGGACAAATCATCTGCACCTTGGGAGCCTCCTTGACGCTCGGATGCACCTGCACCACCGCGTCCAGGTCCTCTTTCAGGAAGCGCGTTGAGTCTCCCACCTTGCGAAAGGTGATCCGCCCATCCCGCATCCAGCGGTAAATCGTCGGCTCTCCGACCTCCAAATACTCCGCCGCAGCGCGAATCGTATACCAATTGGGCTTCTTGTCTTGATTGCTCATGATTCTGTTTGATTGGTTTAAATTACTATCATTTACTTTCTAATTGTCGAACTGTTTTTGTTTGAAATCCACTGCGGCACACTTCGAAAACCACTTAACTAATTCATTTTAAGCTACTTAAGTCGCAACCAAGCCGCTTCAATCCCAAGTTGACATACGCTCCATATGATAGTATATGATAGTCATTAATAATCGCATCGATGCCAAAGAGATGGATTATGAATGCGCCCGCCCCAATCTTCCGCCCCCCTTCCCACTCGAGTTGCCAACCACCCTCCCTGCCGAACCCGCGCCGTAGCGTAGCCGTCCCGGCTGCGGGTTTTCGCGGCGTCTCGCCGCGAGGTTTCCACGACCAGGCAATCACGCCGGTCGAATCCACAGGCGGGGCCGCCTGCGCTGCCCAACGCCCAAACACCACCCGATTCAGTCCCCCGAATATCGGCCCGCTGCAACACGGGTCGGCCCCGCATCAACAGCAGGGGCGAGCCGACGCCCCGCCTCAACGCCAAACGGCCCCGCCCTACAACTCCCCCCACGGGTTCTCAGGGAACATGACCACAACAACCGCGCGCCGGCCCCCTGCTGTGTCGATCCCACCATTCGCCAGCCCCAATAACGAGCCTGTCACGAATGGCACGGGATTAAGGGATGCTATCGGGCTTTCTTACGGTAGCGGTTGCGGTGGAGGACTTCTTGGAACTCATGGCGCGACGCCGTCAG
>Ga0181588_10005242_pt1 | contig 10459 bp, 11 predicted proteins | sample 071ome_26_FD_148607 | JGI IMG/M metagenome (GOLD analysis project Ga0181588, IMG submission 148607) | Coastal salt marsh microbial communities from the Groves Creek Marsh, Skidaway Island, Georgia - 071409BT metaG (spades assembly) | ecosystem: Environmental > Aquatic > Marine > Intertidal zone...
GATCGACGTCGACGGCGAGGAGATCGCAGAGGCTCGATGGTTCACCCGCGAACAGATGGCTAGAGCCTGCGAATCCGGGGAAATCTCACTACCGCCGGCGGTGAGCATTGCGAGGAAGTTGATCGAACGGTGGTTCGGCGAGCCGCTCCCGGGGGACTGGAGCAGACCCCTCACGCGGCCCACTCGCTGAGAGCTAGCAGGTTAGGACGCTAACGATTCGAGTTTGGCGACGAGTTCCTTATACGGCGGATTGGTCATGGCGGTTCCGTCAGCAAACACCACCGTGGGGACCGTTTGGTTGCCGCCGTTGTGGTTCTCCACGAAATGGGCGGCGTCCGGCTCGTGCTCGATGTCCACTTCCGTGAACGGAATGTCACCGCGCATCATCTGCGCCTTCAGGCGCTGGCAGTACCCGCACCAGATAGTGGTGAACATGACAACGCCACCCGCATCGGGCGTCCACCGGTTATCGCTCATGCGGCCCATCGTAGAGATCGCGCCCGATATCCGCCTGCGAGGCAACCGCGCCTGCGGTGACTATGCCGGTTGCAGTTCGGCCGCACCGAAGGAGACGCTGAATCGCTCGCACCAGATGGTCACGCTGGTCAGGTCTGAGATGTCGGCGTCGTCGGGAATCGGATAGTTCTGGTTGCCTTTGTTGCCCTTGAGGGCTCCGAGGCTGAGGTAATCGTCGTCGTCGAAGACGAACCAGCCGTCTCGGCCTTCGATAACGGGAGCTGCTGCGAGCCACACCTTGAGGTCGGGCCCGTTGTCGGTATCCAGCCCGACGAGCCGTAGGACGCGACTGCCGTCTTCGAGAGTGATGATGCGCGCAGTGCCTGCCGTTGGGTGCTCGTGGGAGATGAAGGTGCCTTCTGCCGTGATGGTGCGCTTGGGGGTGACCTCGGGGGTGGGCTCATCAGAAGGCGCTTTGTCGGAGGAGCTCGCAATCTCGGCAGCTCCCTCGGGGGCGGCCTGCGTCGGCTGAATGGGATCTGCGGGATCTGCGGAATCTGCGGGATCTGCGGATTCTGTTGCTTCTGAAGGTTGTTCGATGGCCACGGTGGGGAGGTCTTCGTTCACGGTCACGTCGATGAACAAGCGCCACGGCTGGAAAGCCGCCAGGGCGATCACGAGAACTGCCAGGGCGGCGATACTCGCGGGAACCCAGACGGCAGGTCGTTTGATCCCTCTAGGGATGCGCATTGCTCCACCTCTCATCGGCGACTGGCGATGGTTGTGAAGTACGACGAGCCGGTCGAGACATCGGTTCCATCCATGACCGCTTGTGTGGTGGCATGCTGACACAGTGACGGGCGTCCACGGAATCGGTGAGCACGGCGAGGTTGCCGTCCTGGGTCATCGGTTCGACCCGCACCGCGTGATCTACGCGACCATCATCTTGATGGTGACGCTTACCGCCGCCGGAGATGTCGACATCGACGTCATCGAGGGTCAAGGACTGCCCGATCTGCTGTCCATTGCATTCTTCCCGCTCCTGGCTTTGTCGATGGCGCACAGTTTCTCCGACGCTTTGGATATCCAGATCCGTACCGGTTCCAGGCTGACACGACCGGACCGCCTCAGATTGCTCCGCGATGCCCTCCAGTACTTGGCCGTGGGTGTCCCGGTCGTGATCATCGGGATCGTGGTCTCGTTCGCGGGTGGAAGTACGGTCGATGCAGTGGACCTCAGCGTCGATCTCTACGCGATCAGTCTCGTCTTTTGGGGTGTCTACGCCGCTCGGTCCGCCGGACTGGGTGGGTGGGTGCAAGCGCGGTACGGAGCCGTATACGGGATCTTGGGGTTCGCGATCGTCGCGGTCGAGTACGCAGTCATGCATTGAGAGGTGGGTTGGACGCTGAAGCGAGCGTCGGCCCTGCATGACAGGCTCAGCCTGTGGACCCCGGTTCGGTACTCGACGGCCTCGACGCGGAGCAGCGCGCCGTCGCCGAGGCGTTGGACGGTCCCGTCATGGTCCTGGCCGGGGCGGGAACCGGCAAGACGAGGGCTATTACCCATCGCATCGCCTATGGCGTCCTCACTGGTGAACACGATCCTCGACGCACTCTCGCCGTCACCTTCACCAACCGTGCCGCAGGCGAGCTCCGCAGCCGACTGCGGTCTTTGGGGGCCGAAGGCGTTCAGGCCCGAACGTTCCATGCGGCGGCGCTGCGTCAGTTGAGGTACTTCTGGCCACGGATCTCCGATCGAGCGTTCCCCGATCTCATGCCGAGCAAAGCAAGCCTGGTCGCTACCGCCCTCTCGGCGAACGATCTGTCACCCGACACGTCGCTGGTGCGCGATGTCAGTGGAGATATCGAGTGGGCGCGGGTGAATTTCTTGGATCAGCACACGCTCGTGGGTGCGACCGACTCTCGCGAGCTGAGTCTGGAGCCGGCTCAGTTGGCGCGGGTACTCGCCTACTACGAGGAGGCCAAGTCCGATCGGGGTGTGATCGACTTCGAAGACGTCATGTTGGTCCTCGTCGGTGCTTTGTCCTCCGATCACTCGATCGCGCGGGAGGTGCGGACCGCCTACCGATGGTTGACGGTCGATGAGTACCAGGACGTCAACCCGGTTCAACATGCCCTGCTGAAGCTGTGGCTAGGTGATCGCGATGACATCTGCGTGGTGGGTGACCCGAGCCAGACCATCTACTCCTTCACCGGCGCCCGTTCGGACTACTTGATCGGATTTCCCAAGGAATACCCCGGTTCCACCACCGTTCGTCTCGTCCGGTGCTACCGGTGCTCGCCACAGATAGTCACGTTGGCGAACGGTGTCATTCACGCAGGATCGTCGTCGGCAACTGCGGTGACTTTGACGTCCCAGCTCGACGACTCGTCCGAACCCGAGATCGATGTGTTCGACGACGATGTTGCCGAAGCCGCGGCGGTGGCCCAGCGCATCAAGGCCAGCATCGACTCCGGAGTGCGCCCTCGCGACATTGCGGTGCTGTATCGAATCAATGCCCAGCAGGTCGAGGTGGAGTCCGCGCTCGCAGACGCAGGGGTTCCCATCACGGTACGTGGCTCGGAGCGGTTCTTCGAGCGGGGCGAGGTTCGTGAGGCGCTCACGCGACTCCGCGGAGCCGCCCGAGCCGGTGCGTCGGACGCGCAGGACACCGTTGCCGCGGTTATCGACGTCTTGAGCGCTATGGGATGGACCGCCGAACAACCCACCACCACCGGTGCGGTGCGTGAAAGGTGGGAGTCCCTTGCTGCCATCGTGGAATTGGCTCGCGAAAGCGGTGCTGCGGATCTTTCGGAGTTCGTCGAATATGTCGACGAACGCGCATCGGTTCAGTTCGCGCCGGTTCCCGATGGAGTCACGTTGGCATCGATCCACGCGGCGAAGGGCTTGGAGTGGCGCGACGTCCATCTCATCGGTTGCAGCGACGGCCTGTTGCCGCTCCAACACGCCGAGAGCGCCGAGAGCATCGAGGAAGAAAGGCGCCTGCTCTACGTTGCGGTGACTCGAGCCCAGCGTGAGCTTCGGCTGTCATGGGCACGTGCACGGCAACCCGGTGGGCGAGCGAACCGACAGGTGAGTCGGTTCCTCACGCGGTTGTCGTCGCTTCCGGGGGCCGATCAGTCCTCGGTGCACCGTGACGCGGGACAGCGGGCCAGCAAGCGTCGGTCGCGTCGTGGGCCGGCCGCGTGCCGCTTGTGCGGAAAGGCCTTGGTGACTCCGGGGGAACGAACCATCGGCCGCTGCCAGGTCTGTCCGGCCACTTTCGACGAAGAGTTCTTGGAACAACTCAAGCAGTGGCGAATCGAGCATGCTCGAGAGCGCAGTGTTCCGGCCTACGTCGTCTTCACCGATGCCACATTGATCGCCATTGCCGAGCAGTTACCCACCGACACCGATGCCCTCGCTTCGATTCCGGGAGTGGGGCCTGCCAAGCTCGAGGCCTACGGGGCCGAAATCGTCGAGCTCGTTCGCGCGCGAGGCTAGGAGCTGGCGGGGCTCGGCTCGATGAAGTCCGGCACCCATCGTTCGATCTCTGCGCGGACCGGCACAGTCGCATCGAGTTGGCACAGCACTCCGATGCTGCCGAGCCAGACCCGGTGGATGAGTGCGTAGGACGGTGGAAGGTTGATTTTCAAGCCAACCGCAAAATCGGGGTTGCGGATGTCGTTGATGCGAGTGAATTGCCCGCGCAGCCACTCGCGATTGAAGTGGAAGTATTCATGGCGGGCGGGTTCGACGAATGGATCAAGGTAGTCCAGCAGTTGCTCCGGATCGATATCAACGTGCGGCAGGACGAAACCCTCTTCGCGCAGTCCCTCAATCACTCGTTCAGCGTCTCCCCGCTGGGCGATACGCAACAGTGTTCCCATGGCCGGTGGCAAACCATCGGGCAGCACAGCAACTGCACCGAAGTCGAAGACGCATAGCCGGCCGTCGTCGGTCATGCGGAAGTTGCCCGGGTGCGGGTCGGCGTGGAGCAGGCCAGCGCGCGAGGGTCCCGAGAGCAGGAACCGCTCGTATAGCAGACCGATTCGGTCGCGTTCTTCGTCCGTGCCGTTGGCGATGATGTCCGACATGGGCCGGCCATCGACCCACTCCGTGATGAGAACATGCGGCGCTGCCGCGAGCACGTGCGGAATGCAGAATTCGGGATCTCCGTCGAAGGCGACGGCGAATTGACGCTGGTACTGAGATTCGCCTAGGTAATCGAGTTCCTCGATCACGCGTTCTTTCAATTCCGCGATTAGCGATTTCAGATCCAAACCCGGTACCCACGACGCGAAGAGCTTGCCCATCCGAGCCATCTGATTCAGATCGGCGATCAATGCCTTGTCCGCTCCGGGGTACTGCACCTTGACCGCCACTTCGCGGCCGTCGTGCCATATCGCCTTGTGGACCTGTCCGATGGAGGCGGCACCCGCGGGCTGGTCGTCGAAGTAGGCGAACCGATTGCGCCAGTCAGTTCCCAGGGATTCAGCGAGGATGCCGTGGATGGTCTCGGCGGGCATGGCCGGTGCGGCGTCCTGCAACTTCGTCAAAGTCGCCCGGTACGGACCGGCGACTTCCTCGGGTAGGGCTGCCTCGAAGATGCTCATGGCCTGGCCGAGTTTCATGGCCCCGCCCTTGAGTTCGCCCAGCACCGAGAAGATCTGTTCTGCCGTGCGCTGCTGGATTTCCGCGGTGACGGCTTCCGCTGGCTTGCCGCCGACCTTCTTTCCGAATCCCCACGCCGCTCGTCCGGCGTAGGAGGCCGGCAAGGTGGCGATGCGAACGCTGCGCGTGAGCGCGTTCTTGGGAATGTCCGGCACGAACCCATTGTCACCGAGGTCGGTCGATCCTGCGAGCCGCGGTCCTTTCGGAGGGGATTCGACTAGACGGAATTGGCCGGACCGGTATCAGCAGCGCCCCACAGGCATCCGCAGGCCGGGTGCGGGAGAACCGAGTGCTCCTCGGCTGAGAATTCCGGCGAGTGGATCACGACGCGACGAGGAGTATGGACGTCGGGTGCATCAACCCAGGCCCGGATCATGGTCGCCGCGTGGACGGCGCAGTGCAACGCCAGGAGCGGGTCGGGGGGCAACGAGTGGTTCGCGTGGTACTGGAGCCACTGGGTCATCATCGTCGGCCAGGCGCTGTCGGCATCACGATGATGGAGGTACGCGCACCGAAGGCACGCGGTGAATCCCGGTTCGATGAGCGGACCGATGCTGGCACGCCCACGAAAGGCGGTGATGGGTAGGTGTCGTCGATCCTGGAATTGCAGGGGCGTCGTCGTCAAGACGGCCTCAGGTGCGTCGGCCGGCAGCGATGCACACACGATCGTGACGTCGGCGCTCGATGCATCGTCGCTGTAATGGAGTCCGCTGGTGCCAAGTGAGTCCCGCACCACGGATGCCCATTGCTCGTCTCCGACGACAGCGACAGATGACGCCATTCGCGAGGCGATAGCCGCGGGTGGATCGTGGTGCCAACTCGAGAGCGCGGCCAGGGATGACGCAATGTCGAGTCTTTCGACGGGGGACAGCCACCAGCACTCGCGTGCGTCGTCCAGGGCACCTCGACGTGCAGCCTCGTCGATGAGTTGCTGACCGCGCGAAGCGCAGGAGGGTGCAGCGGCGAGTGCCTCGGTCCACGAGTGGAACGTCGATAGAGCGTGCAGCCATGCGGCTTCGGATTCGGAGACTTCAGTGGGGTGCGGATCGTCACCGAAATGCACGAGACGTTCGTTCCTTCGGATGATCGGGAGGCCCGGGCGCAGCCGCGGACAGGGATCGTTGGGTGCGCTCGTTGTTTGCGTCGTATCAGTATCGGTGTCCATCGTTGGACGATGACCGAGGTCGGCTGTGGACGGCGAGATGCAATCCACAGGCAGCATCGGCTAGCAACGTGGGGAAGGTGACAACCTCATGAGCAGAAATCGACGATGACGTCGGCTAGAACGCATGCGCACGTCATGACATCGTCCACAGCTACGAATTCGTCCGGGGCGTGGGCCACCCTCGAATCGCCCGGACCGTATTGCACCGTGGGGATACCGCCCTTGCCGACGAGGAGTCGCAGGTCCGATCCGTAGGGAGCGCCGTAGGTCTGGGGTTCGGAGCCGGTCGCTCGGGTGTGGGCGGCTCGAGTTATCGACACGATGGGGGAATTCGGATCGGTGCGTCCGGAGTGGAATTGCCCGCCCCACCATTGGACGGTGATGGGATGGTCGCGAAGCCAGGAGTCGGATTCGCAGACGTGGGCAATGGATGCTTCGAATTCAGATCGTGCGTGGTCGGCGGTCTCGTCGAGGGCGACTCCGAGTCGGCCTTCGGCGACAAGGAGGTCGGGAACGGTCGAGGCCCAATCTCCGGCGTTGACGGTGCCGATGGACAGCGGGTACGCGATGGGCCAGCGCTCCATCAGCGGATCCACGTGGGCATTTCGATGCGCCTCGAGTTCTGAGAGCGCCTGGAGAACAGGCACGAACTTCTCGATGGAGCTCACGCCTTCGGAGCGGCGGGAGGCGTGGATCGCTGCTCCGTGCACCTTCAATCGAAACGTCAGCGCACCTCCGTTGGCTGGAACGAGGTCCAGATCGGTGGGCTCGGGTACTACACAGCCATCGATGGACGTCCCTGAAAGTTGCTCGAGAGCGGCGTAGGTACCGAGCCCACCGTCTTCTTCACCGCTCACCGGGCACAGCAGAACGTCGCCGCTCAGCGGCACTCCGGCTTCGCGCACCATGCGAACCGCCTCCCAGGCGGCGACGAGCCCGGCCTTCATGTCGCAGGCCCCGCGAGCGACGATGACCGAACGCCCATCTACGTCGACGATCCTTGGAGTGAAGGGATCACCGGTCCATGCATTGATATCGCCCGGTGGCACGACATCGGTATGGCCGTTCAGCAACAGGGTCCGACCACCACCGGAGCCGGGAAGGCGGGCCACGACGCCCAGGGCGCTTTGCCGATCAACCTCCATGCCGGGGAAGTCCGAGCGGGTGACGGTGGTCGCGACGTCGATGTCCCAGGTGGTGACCTCGAGGCCCTCCCCGGCCCATCGCTCGGCCAGGTGACGCTGGACGTCGATTTCCGCGTCCGTCCCTCCGAGCGACGGGATGGTCAGCAGGTCCTGGAGTTCGGTAAGCACGCGGTTTCGGTCGATGCCGGCGTTCCAGTCGGTGGATGTGGGGGAGTCCTGACTCACGGCCCCATTGTGCGCGAGGCCGCCCCTGAGGGGCCCTCAAGGCAGCGAAGTGAACTATTTGTCCCAATTGTCGAATTATTTCCAGCGGCACGTCGCTGCGTGGCCCGTGTGTGCGCCCCTTGCTGCCCTAGGGTGATTTCGTGCCCACGGGGCATCAAGGTGGCGCCTGCCACCGACCGCTAACGCGGGAGATCGGCAAGAGGAGGGCCCCATGGCCGAGGAATACACCGGTGAGGCGTACTGCGTGAAGTGCAAGGAGAAGCGCGAGTTCACTGGACACGTCGAGGAGAAGAACGGCCGCCGGTTCGCCAAGGGCATCTGCCCGGTGTGCGGCACCAAGGTCACGCGGATCTTGGGCAAGGCCTAGTTCCACTTCGGACGACCCACGGGCGCCGAGCCCGGTCGTCACCAGTTTCTGCGCAAGGCCCGGAAGCCCTGGCATCAAGCCAGCGGTATCCGGGCCTTTCGCTTGCGGTTACCGTGGAGGCATGAGCATGCCCTTCGGTTTCGGTGCCCCAGGATCGGGCGACAACCCCTTCGATGCGAACGCGCTCGGACAAGCACTGCAACAACTCGGCCAGATGATGCAGTCGGCCGGAGCCCCGGGCGACGACGGCCCGGTCAATTGGACCGTGGTCGAAGATGTGGCCCGCAAAGCACTTGTGGCGTCCGGAGACCCATCCATCGGCGACGGCCAACGCGAGGCGGTGGCGTCTGCAGTCTCCCTCGCAGAGTTGTGGCTCGATGAGGTGACGACGTTTCCGGCATCGGGTGCACCCGCTCAGGCCTGGTCTCGAACCGACTGGCTCGTCACCACCGGCCCTGCGTGGAAGAACATCGTTGCTCCGATTGCCGAACACGTCACCGGTGCCGTCGCGGGCATGATGCCCACCGGCCAGGATCTTTCGCAGATGTCCAGCGACGATCTCAATGCGGCGTTGCCCGAACAGTTGCGCGGCATGCTGCCGGACGGGATGCCGCCGGAGTTTCTCCAAATGCTGCAACCGATGATGGGGATGGTCCAACAGCTCGGAGCCGCTGCGTTCGCGATGCAGGTCGGCCAAGCTCTCGCAGGGCTGGCCGAGCAAGTGCTGTCGGCATCCGACATCGGCATTCCGTTGTCGGAAACCCCGCACACTGCGATCCTTGCGAATAACGTGTCGGCCTTCTCCGAAGGTCTCGAGGTTTCATCTTCGGACGCACTGATGTACATCGCTCTTCGAGAAGCGGCGCATCAGCGACTCTTCGTGCATGTGCCGTGGCTTGCGGCGCGAGTGCTCGGTGCCGTCGAGCAGTACGCGCGTTACATGCGTGTGGACTCCGAGCGCTTGTCCGAGGCGATGGGAGACGTGGATATTTCGAACCCGGAGGCCCTTCAGCAGGTGTTGTCGGGTGGTTTGCTGACGCCGGAAGACACCCCTGAGCAGAAAGCGGCCATCGCTCGGCTCGAGACCTTGCTCGCCTGCATCGAAGGTTGGGTTGATGAGGTAGTCCAGCAAGCCAGCGGTGATCGACTTCCCGCGCTGAATGCCTTGACCGAAGCGATGCGACGACGGCGGGCGGCCGGGGGTCCGGCGGAGCGGACGTTTGCGGCGCTCGTGGGAATGGAGCTTCGACCGCGCGCGATGCGGGAAGCGCACACCGTTTTCGCGGCCATCCGGTCCAGCCGAGGAATCGACGCACGCGACGCGCTGTGGTCCCACCCCGACCTTCTCCCCGGCCCCGAGGACTTAGAAGACCCGCTGGGATTCACCCAGGGATCTGGAGCCGTACCGGACACCATCGAAGGGCTGGATGAGTTGCCGAGCACCGACGGTGGCCCCGCGCCTTCGCACGAGTCGATCGAAGGTGACGACAACTCCGAATGACGCTTCAGGCGGATGCGCGCGCACTGCTCACCAGCTACGAGCCCGATGATCCCGCGCAACGGGTCCTCGCGCGCGAGTACATCGATTTCATCGATAGTCACGACGATGCCGTGTGGCGTTCCTGTCGCGTTGGGCACCTCACCGCCAGCGCCATCGTTGTTGATGAAGCAGCTGGCCACGTACTGCTGACCTTGCATCCGAAGGTGGGGAGGTGGTTGCAACTCGGTGGTCATCTAGAACCGGGTGATACCGGAGTCCTGGAAGGTGCCCTTCGCGAAGTGCGCGAGGAAAGCGGCATCGATCACGGGCGCATCGCCACGAGCCCCCTTCGCCTGGACCGACACGATGTTCCCTGCGGACGAGACGACGACGGCCAAGCGTTGGCCAGCGTGCATTGGGATGTGCAATTCCTGGTCCTCGTGCCGACTGCGGTCACGCCGGTCATCAGCGACGAGAGCGAGGATCTCGCCTGGTTCGCTACCGATCGGTTACCCGACATCGACCCGTCTGTTCGAGCGTTGGTCGATGCTGCCGAGCGGTGGCGTGTCTCGGCCGAGCGACGTCCATGGTTCATTTTTGGGTAACTCGCGGTTCAAAAATTTTTCTCCACACCCTGGGGGTGACGATTCCCTCCTGGGAAGGGTCTACGTGTGCCGTATTCCTCAGGTTATTCACAGCAGAATTCACTTACGTTCCACAGCCTGCCCCCGCGTTGCCCCCAGGCTTTCCCCAGAAATATCCACACCCCGAGCAGGCAATCCGTTCGAAAGGTTTGACGTAGGCCTGCCCGGATCCCTAGCGTCTGCGCGTCGAAGCCCCTGGGATAACGGGTGGATGCACGCAAGGGGAAGGCGGGCATCCACTACGCGACCCAGGGGCTTCACGTTTTGCCGGCTTGGGGGGGGCACGATTGGCCCGTCTCGCCC
>Ga0181588_10005251_pt1 | contig 10449 bp, 7 predicted proteins | sample 071ome_26_FD_148607 | JGI IMG/M metagenome (GOLD analysis project Ga0181588, IMG submission 148607) | Coastal salt marsh microbial communities from the Groves Creek Marsh, Skidaway Island, Georgia - 071409BT metaG (spades assembly) | ecosystem: Environmental > Aquatic > Marine > Intertidal zone...
TTGGCGTGCCCGGCTTCGAGCTCTCTGCGTTCTAGCATCCCTAGCACTTCTGGCTGTAAATTGAGTAGTCGTAGCAAGTTCGCTACCGCGGGTCTTGAGCGGCCAACCGCCTGGGCCACCTGCTCTTGACTGAGACCAAACTCGTCCTGCAGGCGCTTAAGGCCCAGCCCTTCTTCCACCGGGTTGAGGTCCTCGCGCTGGATGTTTTCGATCAGCGCAATCGCCACCGCGGCGTCATCAGGAACATCCTTGACCACCACCGGGACCCTGTCCAAGCCCGCCAGCTGTGCGGCGCGCCAGCGGCGCTCCCCGGAGAGAATCTCATAACCCCCGCCCTGCAGCGGCCTGGCCACGATAGGTTGCAGAATGCCCTGTGCCTTGATGCTTTGGGCGAGCGTATCAAGCGCTGACGGTTCAAACTCGCGGCGCGGCTGATAAGCACCTCGCCGCAACTGCTCGACAGGGAGCTCCGTTGGCGCCAGAGAAGCCGGCGTTTTTGCGTCTGCAGGGGCCGGCGTTACCTCTGGCGAGCTTTTCAGCAACCCCGAACCTAATAGCGCTTCTAGCCCTCGATTCAGCTTTCGCTTTTGCGCCATTACTGCGGCTCCCTGCTTTGTTGTTCCTGCCTGCGCATAAATTCGCCCGCTAACGCCATATAGGCTGTCGACCCTCGCGACAATCGATCATATACGATGCCTGGCACACCGTGGCTCGGCGCTTCGGCCAGTTTGACGTTGCGGGGTATGACGGTCCTGTAAACCAAGCCGTCGAAATGTTGATACAGCTGCTCTGACACCTCGTTGGTCAGGGCATTGCGGGGATCGTAAAGCGTTCTGAGGATTCCCTCGACGCGTAATTGAGGGTTTACCGACGCAGTAATGGTGCTAATGGTTTCCAGCAATGCGGACAATCCTTCCAAAGCAAAATATTCGCATTGCATAGTGATTAACACGGAGTCAGCGGCCACCAGTGCGTTGAGGGTCAACATGTTCAGGGAAGGTGGGCAGTCAATAATGGCGAAGTCATAGGCCTCGCTAGCCACCTTCAAGGCGTGTTTGAGTCTTTGCTCTCGATCCCCCACTGACAATAAAGCCACTTCAGCTGCGGTCAGGTCACCATTCGCTGGCACACAGTGCATCGCGAGGTCCGGTAATGGCACGGCAACCTCACCGAGGGGCTGCTGATCGACCAGCAGTTCGAAGGCGGTGGCGTCCAGCTCGGCCTTGTTAAGCCCCATAGACACGGTCGCGTTTCCTTGTGGGTCCATGTCGACCAGCAGCACGCGCTTATCCATCGCTGCCAGAGCCGCTGATAAATTAACGCTGGTTGTTGTTTTACCAACACCGCCTTTTTGATTGGCAACCGCTATGACTTTCATATTGCCTCTGTGTGTTGGCGCTCAATTACCAACAAGCGAAATGTCCAGTCGCGCCCAGCGGGGCGCACGTCATGCGCCTGCGCCAAACGAAAACGCCGCGGTATTCGCAACGCTTCCTCGCTCGCGCTGTCCGTCTTCATGGCAAACAAACAACCCGTCTCCGTAAGAACGTGCTCGGTGTTTTGGGCCGTTACTGACAAGTCAGCAAACGCGCGCGTGATGACTGCATCGAAGCGCTCGGCTGGTAACCATGTCTCAATTCTTGTGTTAACAATGGTGATGTTAGATAAACCCAGTTGCCTTTTCACCTCTTTCAGGAAGCGGGTTTTCTTGCCGTTACTATCGAGGAGCGTGTAGTGCTGTTGGGAATCGGCCACAGCCAGCGGTATACCGGGTAATCCTGCCCCAGTACCCACATCAATCCGGCGACGCCCGGTAATCAATGGTTGAATCGACAAACTTTCAATAATGTGGCGCTCGATAATCCCGCGTCTGTCCCGGACGGCGGTCAGGTTATAGGCGCGATTCCACCTCTCTAGAAGATCAACATACCCCAACAATTGATCAATCTGTTGGTCATACAAAGCCAATCCAAGCGAACGACTGGCAGACGCCAGATAATGGCGTTCGGATTCATCCATTCGCCGCAGCTGTGCTTGAGCCAGTGAGTTCTCGCTTCTTTAGATGAACCAGCAGCAGCGACAGTGCAGCCGGCGTCACCCCAGGGATGCGCCCCGCCCTTGCCAGGTTATCTGGCCTCGCCTCATCGAGCTTTTGTCGCAACTCATTGGACAACCCCTGTACAGCGTGGAAATCCATATCAACCGGTATCACCATTGCCTCGTGTCGCTGCAGTCGATCAATATCAAGTTGTTGCCGGTCGATATAGCCCGCGTACTTGATCTGAATCGACACCTGTTCTGCCACGGCTTCCGGCACCGCGTTTTGTGACGGCATGGCGTGCATCAGCGTGGCATGATCTATTTCGGGACGCTTTAGCAGTTCAGCCAGCGAGTACTCCCGACTCAGCGGTTTTTCAAGTACGGCCTCTATGACTGTCGCCGCGGGGCTACCGGGTTGCACAAACTGCTTTTGCAACCGCTGGCTTTCAATCTCTATCGCTCGCTTCTTTTCGCTGTAACATTGCCACTGGTCGTCGCCGACCAATCCGAGTTGACGCCCGGTCTCAGTGAGGCGCAAATCCGCATTATCTTCCCGTAATTGCAGTCGATACTCTGCGCGGGATGTAAACATTCTGTAGGGCTCGTTGGTCCCGAGCGTCACCAGATCATCAATGAGCACGCCCATGTAAGCTTCATCGCGGCCCGGCACCCAGGCGGGCTGGTTCGAGACTTGGCGCGCTGCATTTACGCCCGCGACCAACCCTTGCGCAGCTGCCTCCTCGTAACCTGTTGTGCCATTGATTTGGCCCGCAAAAAAGAGGCCTTCTACGCTCCTTGTCTCAAGACTATGGTGCAGGTCTCTAGGATCAAAATAATCGTATTCAATCGCGTAACCCGGACGGCTAATCTCGGCCTGCTCTAACCCGGTGATAGACCGAACCAGATCTAACTGAATATCAAAGGGCAGCGATGTAGAAATACCGTTGGGATAAAGCTCAGTAGACGTCAAACCTTCCGGTTCAATAAAAATCTGATGTGACGTCTTGTCGGCGAATCGGTGGATCTTGTCCTCGATGCTCGGGCAATACCGGGGACCGACGCCCTCAATCACCCCCGAAAACAAAGGTGATCGACTGAGACCCGTTCGGATGATGTCATGGGTGCGGGCATTGGTCTCGGTAATCCAACAACAGCGTTGCTCAGGGTGCTGATCCCGACAGCCGTTGAGCGACATAACCGGACGTGGCTCATCACCCCACTGCTCTTGCATCAAGGAAAAATTGACTGTTCTTGCATTCAGTCGCGGCGGCGTACCGGTCTTGAGCCGACCAACGCGCGGACACATTTCTCGGAGACGATCCGCCAGCAGCACCGCTGCTTGATCTCCCATCCGCCCACCCGACGCGTTGGATTCACCCACGTGCATCTTCCCGTGAAGAAAAGTGCCTGCGGTTAACACCACAGCTTTTGCACTGAAGCGAATTCCCGATCGGGTCTCAACGCCAGCAACCCGATTACCCGAGAGGACAATATCCTCAACCGCGTCTTGAAAACGAGAGACATTCTCTGCGTTTTCGAGGGTCGTGCGTATGGCCGCTCGATATAAAACCCGATCAGCCTGCACCCGAGTAGCGCGCACCGCGGGTCCCTTCCGCGCATTCAAGATTCGAAATTGAATACCAGCCCGGTCAGTTGCCTTTGCCATGACACCACCGAGCGCATCAATCTCCCGCACGAGGTGACTTTTGCCGATGCCACCGATCGCCGGGTTACAAGACATCTGTCCTAACGTGTCAATGGCGTGAGTGATCAGCAGGGTCCGGGCACCCGTGCGTGCCGCAGCCAGCGTCGCCTCGGTACCTGCGTGCCCACCGCCCACGACGATGACATCAAATTGATCAGGGTGATGCATCATTCTCTAGTGACACTCGAAAAAAAGGGGGACCGAGTATAAACGCGCAACGCGTTACCAAGAAGCATGCTCTAGGCGTGATTGTTCGGCTTTTTAGGTAGGGGCCCTGGCACGCCGGAGCAGTGGGTTGTCCGCCGTTCAGGCACGTCCTGCAATGATCTAAACTACTTAAATAAATATCTATTGATAGAAGGATATATAAATACTGTTGTTATTAGGCGGACTAGAATCGGTCAATAACCCTGTTTTATTCAATTAAAACAGAAGGTTGAGAAGATAATAAGTGCGCTGATAAGCACCCGTAGAAGGCTGTTTATCGTGTGCGTGGGGAGGGGGTAAAAGCATGACGCGGAGGTGTCTCCGCTGAGCGATCAGTAACAGACCACCCTTTATTACCCACCCAACTACAGGTTATCCCCGATATTGTGCCGCGCCGACTTTTGCAGGCGATTAACGCGCTCATCGGTGGAAAACGCGTTAATTATGCGTGTGTAACCCGGTGGTAAGGGCTCGCGCAGAGCCATCTTTGACGGCCGATCACTTGCCAATACAGAAAGAAGAGAAAATCTTCCCCAGCAGGTCGTCTGCGGACACTTTGCCGGTAATGCGGGCCAATCTGTCGTGTACCTGCCTCAAGTCTTCTGCGAGTAATTCTCCCGCTCCCGTATCGGAGAAGCGCTGGATTGCTTGAGACAATAGGTCAGCCGCTTCTGTCAGCGCATCAACATGCCGCTCTCGGGCACTGAACGACGTCGTGGCGGAACCTTCTCCGAAACCGAGCTGCTCGATGAGCAACTGTTCGAGTGCTTCGAGGCCGGTGCCTTCGGTCGCCGAGACAGCCACTGACAGCGGCTGACAATGGCTGATTACGCCTGGCGGTCGTCTCGATAAATCTACTTTGTTGTAAACCCTGATAAGTGGCACAGCCGTCGGCAAAGGATCAGACACCTCAGGGTTATTGTCGTCCAGCACCTCAACAATCAGATCAGCGGTTTTCATCTCGGTGTAGGCGCGGTCGATCCCCTCTTTTTCGATGGCGTCACCCGCATCTCGGAGCCCCGCCGTATCTGACAGCGTAATGGCTATGCCGCGCAGCTCAATGGTTTGGCGAATCACATCGCGCGTTGTTCCGGGAATATCAGTGACGATGGCAATGGCGTCTCGAGCCAATCGATTTAACAGACTACTCTTGCCGGCATTGGGTTTACCCGTCAGGACCACCTTGGCGCCGCGGCTCATCAGCGCACCTTGTCGAGCCGAGACCAGCAGCGCTTGCAACGCGTCCAGTAGCTGATTAAGTGCAGTTGCGACATGCCCTTCTTGTAGAAAGTCGATTTCTTCCTCGGGAAAATCAATCGCCGCTTCGACATAAACCCGCAGTTCAGTGAGGGAGTTGGCCAACGTGGTGACCGCGGTCGAAAAAACACCCGTCAACGATGCCGCAGCTTGCCGAGCGGCTTGCTGGGTGGGGGCGTCGATGAGGTCCGCCAAACCTTCCGCCTGCGCCAAATCCAATTTGTTATTTAGAAAAGCGCGCTCTGAAAATTCTCCCGGGCGAGCCAATCGAGCACCGAGATCAAAACACGCTCTCAGGAGGCTGTCTGTAACAATGACGCCCCCATGGCCGTGGAGCTCTACAACGTCTTCGCCGGTAAAGGAGAAAGGGCCTTCAAAAAAAAACACCAATCCTTCGTCGATTAAATCGCCTTGTCTATTGGTAAATTGAGCGAGACACGGGCGGCGCGGTACAAAGGTACGGCGGGTGAGTTGTTCCGCGATTGCTACAGCGCCAGGTCCGGAAACGCGAACAATACTGACCCCACCGCGGCCTGCAGGCGTGGCGATTGCCGCAATGGTGTCCTGATCGAGAGACCCAACAGGGGTAGTCCCCTCGCTTGAGTGCATCGTGTATTACAGTGCGCCGCTCTCAATGCGGCGATTGATGACGTATTGCTGTGCCATGGACAACAGGTTGTTGCACACCCAATACAGCACCAACCCGGCGGGGAACCACAAAAAGAAAAACGTAAACACAATGGGCATCCACTGCATAATTTTCGCTTGCATGGGATCCGGTGGTGGTGGATTCAGCTTCTGCATGTAGTACATGCTCGCGCCCATCAGAATAGGCAGAACAAAATACGGGTCCATAACCGACAGATCTTCTATCCATAAGGCAAACGGCGCTTGCCGCAGCTCTACGGATTCCATTAACACCCAGTACAACGCGATGAATACGGGCATTTGCACCAGAATGGGGAAGCAGCCACCTAACGGGTTTATTTTTTCTTTTTTATACAACTCCATCATGGCCTGGGACTGCTTGGCCTTATCGTTGGCGTACTCTTCCCGAATAGCCACCATTCGCGGCTGAACCTTCCGCATCCGCGCCATGGATTTGTACCCCGCAGCAGAGAGCTGGAAAAAAGCGAGTTTGACGAGCAGGGTCAGCACAATGATGGCAATGCCCCAATTCGCCACGATGCCTTGAATAAAGGTGAGCAACCAAAACAGCGGCTGGGCAATCCACCATAACCATCCGTAGTCCACGACCAGGTCTAAATGTGGTGCCAAATCAGCGAGAACCGCCTGGTTTTTTGGGCCGACGTATAACTGGTTCGTCACGCTCAGTGATTCTCCTGGGTTGAGCGTCAAAGCAGGCCCCGTGTAACCGACGATATTGAATCCCGATTTGGTCTGATGCGTTCGATAGCGGTAGGTTGCTGAAGGTTCGGGTATCCAGGCACTGACAAAATAGTGCTGCACCATCGCCACCCAGCCCCCCTCAATATCTGCTTTGAACGGTGCTTCCGCCATATCTTCAAAATCGAACTTTTCGAATCGTTGCTCCTGGTGGGTCAACGCGGCGCCCAAAAAGGGACGCATTCCCATCCCAGAATCGTTGGCAGCCGGCGCGGGCGTGCTGTCGCGCTTTAATTGTGCGAAGGGAGTGATTTCTGCCACGCTGTCGGAGGTGTTTTCGACATCGTGGCGCACAGAGATGGTGTGACTGCCCGGCTCGAAGCGGAACACTTTGATCACGCGAAGATCAGAAGAGGCGCCAGCGTATTCCAACACGACGTCCAGCGGCGAGTCTCCCGTTAACGAATAGTTTTGCTGTTTGGCGCGATAAGTGGCGCGGCCATTTTGGTCTATGCCGTTGCGCCCAACTAGCCCCGATTGCGCCACATAGGTTCGCACTGCATTGCGTTCGAGTAACACAAATGGGTCAGAGGGGTCCTCGAGCGTATTGGGGTAGTCCCGAAGTGCGGCGCCGACAACATCTCCTCCTTGGAGATCGATCATGATTTCCAACACGTCGGTTTCGACGCTGACCAGAGACCCCAATGGATCGGAATGCTGCAGGTCAGTCGCTGAGGAAGCGGACGGCGCTATATCGCTTTCTGCCGGTAAATCCGCCACCCCGCCGTTACCACCGGACTCGTATAAATTACGAGACTCATCGATGGGGGCGTCGGGCGAGTTAGATTCGATTTGGCTGCTTATCTCGACCATAGGCGCCGATGCCAGTTTCGCTGGCTGGTGCTCGTTGCTGAACTGCGTCCACTCCCCCAATAACATCAGCGCGAGCAAAAGGCTGGCGGCAATCAGTGCATAGCGAGGGATATCCATGGTCTCTATCTCAGTCCGGTGTGAATTGGGTTTTAGGGGGTGGCACGGGGTCTTCGCCACCCGCGCACCAAGGGTGGCAGCGCAACAGGCGCCGAGCCGTTAACCAGCAACCCGATAGGGTACCGTGGGCCCGGAGAGCGTCAATCCCATATTGAGAGCAGCTTGGATAAAACCGGCAACTTCTCCCAATCCAAGGGCTCAGCGTGAGCTGATAGCCGCGGATGCATCCGGCTAGCCCCTTGGCAACCTTGTGGTCGATGCGCCTCAGCAGATTCACTGTTGCGCCGCCTTGATGTTGAGCTTTTGCCAGAGATCCTCAAGGTGTTGCCAAATCGAGTCATTAGGCAGCGCGTCTGCGGGGGCGCGGGCCATCACGACAAGGTCGAGATTTCTGTTGAGCGGCGTCAGGCGGAAGTGTTCCCGGACCAGTCTTTTTAGCCGGTTCCTGCGAACGGCGTGGCGCACGTGTTTTTTTGCCACAACGATGCCTAGCCGAGAGCGATCTTCTTTATTAAAGATTGCCAAGACTAGAAACGCTTTACTGCTAACTCGAAGATCTGCAGCATTGAACACGCCGCTATAGTCGTTTTGCGTAAGCAGCCTGGCGGTAGGTGGAAATGTGCTCATGGGTCAGGGCGGTGCCCTGCCCTATGTTATGCGGACAGGCGCACTCTTCCGCGCGCTCTGCGGCGCGACAGCACCTTACGGCCGTTTTTTGTCGCCATGCGCGCACGGAATCCATGAGTGCGCTTTCGCTTCAAAACACTTGGCTGAAAAGTACGCTTCATGGTGATGACCTATATTCGCTAAGTTGGGGGTGCATTTTCTCCATCTATCACCGGGCTTTTAGGGGTCGGTTGATAATGGGCCGCGGAGTATAGGGGCACTAATCCAGATGCGCAATATCCCTGGGGCCACGCATCGTGTGAAGTCTTTGGCACAGGCGCCATTTTCTTTTCCACTTGGGCGGCGAGCGGCTCGCACAGTGTGGGCTCCGCGCCCGGAAGAGCCGGCACAGGGGCCGCAAGCTTTTTTGGGTTAGTGAGCGCTCACATGCTACCTGGCTTCCAAAGAAGGCCGCATTGCCACGGCACGAAGCACACAGGTTGAGCATAAGTTATCAACAAGATACTAACATCACAAAAAGATTTTTCTTGCTTTTGTTTTTTATGTCGACTAGGCGATAATTTATGTTTTAAGTTATTGAAAAATAGTTAAATAAAACTTGTTGATAATATAAGCTCTCTGTGGATAACTACGCTTCGTCAGCGCGCGGCGAGACTTAGCGACAGACTCGCTAGATAAACGGGCAGCAGCCCGCCCGTTAACCGGCCGATTTTGACTTATCACAACAAGAACCGTATTTGGAGAACAACATTGGCCGCTCCGCAGCCCCTGACTGACCCCTGGCAGCATTGTCTTAACCGTATTGGTGGGGATATTCCACCACAACAGTTTAATACTTGGATCCGTCCGCTACAGGCGCAGTGGCGCGATACCGGGTTGGTGTTAGCGGCCCCCAACCGCTTTATTCGTGATTTCGTGGCGGAAAAATACGCCCCAATGATTACCACGTATTTATTGGATGTCGTGTCCCCGGCTTCCGCGCAGGTTGCAGTCACTGTGGCGGGCGGCGCGCCCGCTCTGAGTACCCCTATGCGCGCGGTGGAGAGGGAGTCGCAGCCGGCGGACCTGAAGGCCACGTCCCCTATCGCGGCACCGCCACGTCCGGCACCACTGGTGTCATCGTCAAACCTTGTCGATGGATATACCTTCGAGCGCTTTGTGGAGGGAAAGAGTAACCAGTTGGCGCTGGCGGCGGCGCAACAGGTTGCTGAACACCCCGGGCATTCTTATAACCCACTGTTTTTGTATGGCGGGGTCGGCTTGGGTAAAACCCACTTGATGCATGCCGTGGGGAACGCGATGCGTCGCAAAAACCCAGACGCAAAAATCGTTTATCTCCACTCAGAGCGTTTCGTAGCGGACATGGTGAAGGCGCTGCAGCTTAATGCAATTAACGACTTCAAGCGATTCTATCGCTCTGTGGATGCCCTTCTGATCGATGACATTCAGTTTTTTGCAAATAAGGACCGGTCGCAGGAGGAATTTTTCCACACCTTCAATGCGTTGTTGGAAGGGGGTCAGCAAATGATTTTGACCTGCGATCGCTATCCCAAAGAGATAGAGGGTGTTGAGGAACGACTGAAGTCGCGCTTTGGTTGGGGTTTAACTGTCGCCGTAGAGCCACCGGATTTAGAGACCCGAGTGGCGATTTTGATGAAGAAGGCAGAGCAGAGCCATATTGATTTGGCGCCGGATGCGGCCTTTTTTATTGCCCAGCGCATTCGCTCCAATGTGCGCGAGCTCGAAGGCGCCCTGAAGCGCGTCATCGCCAGCGCCAATTTTACTGGACGCCCGTTCGATATCGATTTGATTAAAGACAGCCTTCGAGATCTCTTAGCACTGCAGGATAAGCAAGTTTCGCTGGATAACATTAAGCGCAAAGTGGCGGAGTACTACAAAATCAAAGTTGCCGATTTGATGTCCAAGCGGCGCAATCGCTCTGTAGCAAGGCCGCGCCAAGTTGCAATGGCGCTGGCGAAGGAGCTGACTCAACACAGCTTGCCCGAAATCGGTGATGCGTTCGGTGGTAGGGACCACACGACAGTACTGCACGCCTGTCGTAAAATTAAGGAGTTGCGGGACGTGAACTCCGATATTAGTGAGGACTATCAAAACCTGCTGAGATCGTTGACGACCTAATACGAGTTAAAGCTTGGCAAAAGGCCCGCCGACTTTTTTCTGATACCAACCGAGTCAATTAACATGAAATTTTCCATTGCCAGAGACGCCTTGATCAAACCGCTGAATTTGGTCGCGGGGGTGGTTGAGCGACGGCA
>Ga0181588_10005272_pt1 | contig 10419 bp, 9 predicted proteins | sample 071ome_26_FD_148607 | JGI IMG/M metagenome (GOLD analysis project Ga0181588, IMG submission 148607) | Coastal salt marsh microbial communities from the Groves Creek Marsh, Skidaway Island, Georgia - 071409BT metaG (spades assembly) | ecosystem: Environmental > Aquatic > Marine > Intertidal zone...
AAACAAAAAGTTGTCGAGAATGGGAAGGGTATTGTTGCTCTGTACAATGCCGCCGATCAGCTGCAATTGCTTCAAGAGTTTGGAACTGGATACTATAAACTTCATCGCATCAAATATTTAAAAGCGTATCTAACAAATATAAATGGGCAAGGCCCTAAAGTGGGGCGCTGGGCCCAATTTTCTTTTGCACAATTGTTAATAATCAAACCAAGGCTAAATCACTGTTGCTCAGCAAAATCCCATCTTGATTTAAGCAAATTGCGCCAGCCGTAACGCTGTATGAGAACCATGCGACCGTCGGGCAATTCGGCATAAAAACGATCCGGGTCCCATTGGTGGGGCACTCCCTCTGCATCGAGCTGTTCTCTATCCGGGCGCTTCCAAAAGGCCCGAACCTTTAAAATATCATTGTCCACCGTATGCACGTACAGCTCAAAGGCAGGGGTAGCACTGAAAATGCTGTCCTTCTTCTCCCAGATGTTATCGCTCGGGACAATGGCTCCCTCATACTTCAGGGTTTCCAGGCTTCCCACCACGGTCATGAGCTCCAAAGAATTGGCCACCGGCAAAGGCTCAAACTCCCCACCAACGAGCGACCAGCTCTCGGCATCGGTAGCCGGTTCAACCAAGGTGCCTTCCTTCACATTCTGGCGTGTGATCATCCAACCGTCGCCTGGAATGGCGGGCAATGCCATCTCAACGGCCTTAATTTCCTTAGGCGCCAACCCAAAGATGGTCCGGTCGCGCCAGAGGTTTTCTTCGGTGAAAAACCTGGTGGTCAAATAGCCGTTGAACCCTTGGATGTACACCGCAAATGGCAAATCTGATCCTGCCATTTTATAATAGGTCCCCAACATATCCGGGGTTTCTGTACCGACGGTGTATTTCTTGATTAATTGGTCCCCGGCATATACCTCCACCCAGCGACCGTACACTTCCATGCGTTGATTTACCTGCTCCACGGCGCTTTGTTGCACAAAATGCTTCAGGGTCACCTTGCTCAAGGTTTCCAGCAACACCTCAATGGCATCCTGACGCACGGGCCAATGCTCCTCTCCCACGACCCAACGATCGCCTACGCGCTCCAACACCACCGTGCTCGGCTGCTTGTCGCTGATGACCACTTTGGAGATCTGCGAAGCATCGGCTACAGCAAAATCGTATTGCGCCTTGAGGGCTTCTAGGCCGTCGCTAGAGTTGTTTTGACAAGCCATAAGGCCCCACAAAGCTGTGGATATAAGTAGGAGTTTACCTGCGTGCATAGCGTCTTTTTCGTTGTAGGAAGAAGATGAGCGCAGCCAGTGCTAGGACCAATTCCGGCAAGGCTACATTCAAAAACTTCCAATAATTGGCTTCCGCCACAATCTTTTCTCCATCCAACAAGCGTAATTTCACATCGCGCGTGCGGGTTTGCATCAAACCGATATCGTCCAACATGTAATCCACGGTATTGAGTACTAAATCATCATTGCCGTATTGAATGCCCGTATACTGGTCGTAGCCAAGAGGTAGCGGCTGCCCCCGCGGTATTTCCGGGTTGATCAAATTAACTTGGTTGCGGATGAAATCACCGTCACTAAAGACCGCCATTGCGGTTTGAGGACTCTTTTTGAGCTGTGGCAATCCCACACCAGCCTTAGGGGCCAATCTGTTCGCGTAGGCACTCTCAAAACTTCCTTCCAAAAGCACTGCAGGCATCAAATTGCGTTGGGTGAAGGCACGGGGGTCCGGACGGTTGTACAGCATTTCCAGGCTCACCGTATGCGGGGCCGCCATCGAACGTGCATTCGAGGAGCTCAGCAGTAGCGGTGTTTTCTTGATGCCTGTAGCCTCAACTGTATCCAAGGTCGAGCTGAACTCGCCCTTGACCGCATTCATGTTTGCTACAGCAGGGTGATCGGTAGCGCCCCAAAGCGGGAAATATACCCAAGGATTGATGCTTCGTCTATCGTTTACTCCGGCACAACGCACATCCTGAACCAGATCAGCGTTGATGCGAACTCCATATTTGAACAAGAGGTCCGTTAAGTTGAGGTCATAGATGGTCGGGTATGCCAAAAACTCTGGACCGAAGCTCAAGCTATCCATTTCTGCATGGACCCCGTCTAGGAACCAAAGTACTTTACCGCCACCCATCAGGAATTGGTCCAACAAATACTTATCTAATTCCGGGAAAGGCTGCGTCGGCTTCGCTACCACGAGCAGGTCGTAGGTGTTCATACGACGTACCATATCACTGAGGTCCGCCTCCCCGTTAACATCAGCTTTGTAGGCCTGTAATGAGAATCGATCTACCGCGTAATTTTCGCTCAAGGCCAGCCCTATGCCCGCAGTTTGTACCGCAGTGAGTTCGCCGTGGCCGGTGACCATACCTACCTTCGGCTTATCGGTGATGAGCAATGCATTGAGCGCGCGGGCAAGGTTAAATTCTAATTGTTGAATACTGATGTTGACTTGTTCCGCAGGATCGAAGACCATCACATTCTCCAATAAAACGGCCGTTACTTCTTTCTCTTTGTAGGCCAAGGTTGCCCCAGGAAAAACATTCAATACGCTCTGGCCGTCGGCTTTCTGCACTTGAAGTTGAACGGCATTGATGCCCTTTGTGGCCAATTGGTTCTTGAACTCCCCTGCATTCTCCACGTTGTTCGGGTTGATGAACTCAAAGAAGATATTTCCATTGCGCGCGGCCCACTCTTCGAGCATGTAGCGCGTTTCTATTTTCAAACGTTCGAATCCCGCCGGAAACTCGCCATCCAAATACACGGTGATGAGCATCGGCTCGGCTACTTCGTCCAATAAACTTTCTGTACCCTCGCTCAGGCTGTAGCGCTTTTCCTCGGTCAAATCCCAACGCAATCGCATGGCACTGCTGCCGGCCGCGATCACTAAACCTATGGCCATCCAGAGGAATGCCTTCTTCCACGGCTGACGCAGGTGATTCTTTGCCAATACTCCCAGAGTAAGTCCGATGAACAGGAACACAACACCAATGAAGTAGCCCACATCGCGCAAGTCTAATACACCCCGCGCCATACTCAGGTAGTGCTCGTTCATTCCCAAGGTGCGTACGGTCAATTCCCAGCCAGAGAACTTGTATAAATCGGCCAAGGATTCAAATCCTAAATACATTCCGAAATTCAAGGCTACCCCAAGGACGAAGGCCACTACGTTGTTCGGCGTCAAAGCGCTCGCCATCAAGGCCACCGCAGTATAGGCAGCGCCTATGGCCAAGAGGCCTACAAAGGAACCTATGGCCGCACCCCAGTCTAGGTTTCCGACCGGAGAACCCAACGTTCGCACGCTCCATAGATAGACAAGAGTGGGAAGTATGGAGAAGATCACGACCGAGAACGTCCCGAAGAACTTGGCCCAGATCAACTGCATCAATGAAATAGGACGCACGATGAGCAACTCCATCATTCCAGATTTAATCTCGTCACTGAATACCCGCATACTGATGGCAGGTATGAGGAACAAGAAGACCCAAGGTGCCAGTCCGAAATAGTTCTCTAATGTGGCATAACCGCCTTCCAAAATGTTGAATGGACCGTTAAATACCCAAAGCAGTAGCCCGTTGATCAACAAATAGATCCCAATAATCAAATACCCGAGGATGCCCGAAAAGTATACGTTGAGTTCTTTCTTGAGTTGTGCTATCATGGTTGTTGGTCAAATAATTCTTCGCAGGTCCAAGCCTTTGGCTTGCCCGAAAATAAGGCTTTTGTCTGTGGCCACACCTCTTCAAAAACCGTGCTGTGTCTGTAGGCGTTCAAATGCGCTTCCGATTCCCAGCGGCTATAGGTAAAAAAGTGTTCGTCGCCTCGCAGCATCTTTACACCAAGGCAGCCTTCTGCTCCTGCAATTTGTGCTTTGTATTTGTCGAATAGACGAATGAACGCCTCTCCTTCTGTACATTTTGGATCGATGGGGAGTTGTACAATTCTTGTGATCATACAAAGTCGATTCTTACCCAATCATTAATGTTCAACCCTAAAAGTTCGTTGGAGCCCTTGATGTGCTCCCCACCACTTTTACCTACGGCCACACATAACATGCCATGCGCATCCCATACCCCGGCGATTTTACCTTGTGGAACCTCGCCAATGCGCTCATAGATCTTGGCAATACTTCTGTTTCGAGAAGTTTCCACGGATGCGCGACGGCCTTTTTGATGGGCCTCGAAAAGGGTTCTTGAAATATTGGTAATACAGGTACCGTGGTGATCGATGTACACCACGTTTCCACGAATGGCGTACTCATCCACCAAAGGTGCTGATATTTTGAGCTTTTTGATTTTGGTCAAACTTGGACCCAATAAATCCACCTTACCGCCTTCACTCAAATGCGCCGCGGCACTCGCGAACAGTCCGTGCACATCCATGGGGTCGATGCCACGGATATCTAGAATTCGAGCCGCCACAATCTTCGCCTGCTCCAAAACACTGGCAAGGATGCCGTTGTTGGGCGCAAGAAAGAATTGGCCATCAGCCTTCATGCATATGTACTCCAGGCCCTCACGTGGCGCGCTGCCCACATACATGATGTGGATACTTCCCGGCGGGAATGCGGCGTAAGAACGCTTCAACAAAAACGCTGCTTGCAGCACATTGTGCGGCTCCACCTCGTGGCTAATATCAACCCATTGCAACCCATTGACGCGGCGAATAAACTGCGCTTTTGCGAGGGCCACGTTGGGATCTTTTGACCCGAAATCAGAAGTTGCTGTAATTACCGCCATAGAGGGGCTATTGCCGCGTTGAGGATTGGTGAAAATGTAGTTACTTTGTCAAAAGTAAGGCAATTCCGCCTTCCATTTCATCTACTAAGCGAGCAGTAATTGACAGAACGCGTTTTTGAACTCAACGGAGCTGAACCGGCCCAGTTATATGGCCCCAGCAATACCTTTCTAAAACAGATCGGCGCCCACTTTCCGACGCTGAAAATCGTCGCACGTGGACACGCCATCAAGGTCATTGGGCCGGACGATATTATGGACGAGTTTGAAGATAAACTCGAAGCGATTCTCGCCTATGTCAGCGCCAACAAAACACTGGATCAGAGAGCATTCGATCACTTGATCCAAGCACAAGATGCCGCGAAGATCAACCATACCCTGCTGAAGGACGAGATCATTCTTCACGGGCCCAACGGGAGAATCATCAAGGCAAAAACCGTCAATCAATACAAGCTCATCGAAGCTTCAGTAGAAAATGATTTGGTCTTTGCCGTGGGACCCGCGGGAACTGGAAAAACATATACAGCCGTGGCGTTGGCAGTGCGCGCACTGAAAAACCGTGAAGTTCGCCGCATCATTATGACGCGCCCCGCCGTGGAAGCCGGAGAGAATTTGGGCTTTTTGCCAGGGGATTTGAAGGAAAAATTGGACCCTTACCTCCAACCCTTATATGACGCCTTGCGCGACATGTTACCGAAGGAGAAGTTGGAGTATTTCCTGGAAAATAAAACCATTGAGATCGCGCCATTAGCGTTTATGCGTGGACGCACCCTGGACGATGCCTTCGTTATTCTTGACGAAAGCCAAAACACAACGACTTCACAGATGAAGATGTTCTTGACCCGTATGGGTGAGAACGCACGATTCATCATTACCGGAGATGCCTCTCAAATAGATTTGCCCAAACATCAGAAAAGTGGCTTGAAAGAAGCCTTATCTAAGCTGGAAGGGTTAAAGGGCATCGGTATAGTGAAGCTCGACGGGCGAGATGTCATCCGACACCCGCTAGTGAAACAAATTATTAAAGCATACGAACAAAAAGATTGATCATGAATCAAGAACCGGACTACCAATTCTCAGGACAAACCAAATTTTACCGCGGCAAAGTGCGCGACGTCTACACCATTGGTCAAGATGTATTGGTGATGGTGGCCTCGAACCGCATCTCAGCATTTGATGTGGTCTTGCCACGCCCTATTCCTGGGAAAGGACAGGTATTGAATCAGATTGCCGAGCACTTTTTGGTAGCTACAGAAGATATCGTGCCGAACTGGCGCTTGGTCACTCCGGATCCACAAGTAACCATTGGCCACCGTGCAGAACCTTTCAAAGTTGAGATGGTCATCCGCGGTTACCTCGCAGGTCACGCGGCACGCACTTATAAAAGCGGCCTCCGCGAATTATGTGGGGTTGTGTTGCCTGAAGGGATGAAGGAAAACGATGCGTTCCCTAAACCCATCATCACTCCCGCTACTAAGGCGGACCATGGGGCACACGATGAGGATATTTCTCGCGAGAACATCATCGCCAAAGGCATTGTGAGCGAAGCAGATTACGTGAAGCTCGAGGCCTATACACGTGCTTTGTTCGCGCGTGGTCAAGAGATGGCCGCAGCACAAGGTCTGATTCTAGTCGATACCAAATATGAATTCGGTAAGCTTTCCGACGGCACCATCGTATTGATCGATGAGATCCACACACCGGACAGCTCGCGTTATTTCTATGCGGAAGGATATGAAGAGCGCCAGGCGGCAGGCGAAGCACAACGCCAATTGAGCAAGGAATTCGTTCGCGAATGGCTTATGGACAATGGCTTCCAAGGCAAAGAAGGTCAGCAGGTTCCTGAAATGACGGATGATTTCGTGGCATTGGTGAGCAGCCGTTACCAAGAATTGTTTGAGCGCATTACGGGGAAAACTTTCCAACCTACCCCGGAAGAAGGCGCGGAAGAACGCATTAAATTGAACGTCGAGAAATACTTGGCCACCTTCTGGGAGGCATAGTCGTTCCAATACGCCCGAAAATTGTGTAGATTTAAATCATGAAAAAACTAATATGCCTTATTTACTTAATTGGATTTGGTGTTTCCTGCCAAGCTCAGTTTAAAATTATCCGTTTTGGGGTTAAAGGTGGGGTTAATTTCCCACAGGCCAACATCAGCTCCCAAGACATATTAGACCTATACAATAATCAGAACTACGATATTTCCAACTTACAGACTGATGAGACGAACGGTTTCAATATCGGAGGAATAGCGCGTCTCGCCGTGCCATTGATTCCGGCCTATATCCACGCTGAAGCCCTATACACCCAGTTCGATCAAAACCTGATGATTGTCGACGGCGGTCAAACGGTGGACATGAGCACTACCGTGCAGCGTTTGGATTTCCCTATCAGCGCGGGGATGAAGTTTGGCCCTGCATGGGCTGGATTAGGCGCTACCCCTTCCATTCCTTTTGCCAATGCCAATGATATTTGGACGCCGGATGTAGAAGCGCAATTCACTTGGGGTTGGCACATACACGCCGGCTTGAAACTTTGGAGATTGATGGGTGAAATCAAGTACGAAGGAGGCTTCGGCATGCTCGCTCAAAATGTGGCCTACACGACCGATGCTGGTACGACGTACGACTTCAATCTAGATACGCGCAACAGCCAACTCGTTGTGAGCGTCGCCTACCTTTTCAAATAACCCTTGCGGTAAAAATGTCCGATCACCCCGATGGTGTATGCATCACTGTCGAGGTCGACCATGCGCTTTTTTAATTGGGCCCGGTTCAATCCATCGGTGCTCAAATAGAAATACGTGTATCCCAGTACGCGTCCGCCTTCGACAATAATGGCGCATTTCTCCTGTCCTTTGCGGCCGGGGCCCACCAAAATAGCTTCCTCAGGCAACATCGCCTTGCGCATGTCGGACAGCGCCACGCTTTGTTGTTCGGGCTTCCATTGCATGGGCTGTACGTTCTTTTCGTAATGCCCGCGGTCTTTATCTAGCAAGAAGGTCGCAGGATCTAATTTGTGTTCCATCATTAACCGCTGCAACCAAGGATAGAGCGACTTCGGGCTGTCGAAATACAACGGCGGAAACTGATGGCGCACCGGATACACCTTCACAAATTCCACGGTATGGCTCTTTCTCGGCTCCGGGAAGATTCCATAATTCAGTAGCTTTTTCTTCTTGACGGCATTGTAGATGGGACGGTGCAGCTCTACGGTTTTGTGGAATAAAATCTCGGCAATAGCCTCGTTTCCTAGATCTTCAATCTCCAAGCGAACCGCCTCGTTTTGTAGGGCCAGCGCCACCTTATTGTCGGCGACGAAATGTCTGTTTATGCTGTTTTGCAAATCCTTACTCGAGCCGATGTAAATGATCTCATCGGCAGCGTTGAAGATGTAATAAATACCCACCTTGTTCTGTAAATCACGTACCTGCTCCTTGAATGGATTCTTCTGAACGCTAGCCTCTCGAGAAACCTGAACTTCGCTAAATATAGAGGCTCTGTCCTTTTCAAACAGCACTTTGAGTAAGTCCAGGGTCAGCCTCGCATCCCCTTCCGCACGATGACGTGCAGTATTTACCAGACCCAATTCTTTGCTGACGGTCTTCAACCCATAGTTCTCCCAATCCGGAAAAATGCGTTCTGCATAGGGGATAGTATCTAGGGTAGCCCGATGATAATCAAACCCTAGGGCGTCAAACTCTTGCTGAAAGACTCGATAGTCGAAACTGATGTTGTGAGCGACAAACGTGCAATCTTCGGTGATCTTCACCACCCGCTTGGCAAGCTCGTAGAACTTCGGCGCGGTACGCACCATTTTATTGGTAATCCCCGTCAGCTTAGTGACATAAGGATCAATAGATTTTTCGGGGTTGACCAGAGAGACGAATTGGTCCACAACCTCCCCATCTTCCAAAATGAAAATGGCGATGTCGATAATCTTTTCAGATCCAAAGGATCCGCCAGTACATTCTATATCTACCACCGCGAATTTCATGCGGAATAATGTCTAGCGCCAAAGATGGATGAGCCTATGCGCACGTGGGTCGCGCCACATACCAAGGCAATTTCATAATCACCGCTCATGCCCATGCTCAATACCTCCCAACCTCGGCCTGGGCCGTAGGTTTCAAAAGCGTTGTGCAAGGCAGTGAATTCTTCACGGATTTGGGCGTGATCGTCGGTAAATGTGGCCATGCCCATCAACCCGCGAACACGGACATTCGGGTAGCGTCCCAACGTTTGCACGACCGCTGCAAGCTCGTCCATATCAAAACCAAATTTGGTATCCTCTTGGGCAATCTGAACCTGTAAGGTGCAGTCAATAATGCGTCCAACCTTCGCGGCCTCTTTATTGAGTGCTGCCAAGACCTTTAGTCGGTCCACCCCGTGCACGAGATGCACAAAGGAGGCCATATATTTGATTTTATTCGTCTGAATATGACCGATCATGTGCCAATGGATATCCTTCGGCATCACCTCATACTTCTGTGCCATCTCTTGGATTTTATTCTCCCCAAAATGGCGCTGATCTGCATCGTAGGCCTCCATCAACAACTCCACCGGCTTGGTCTTGCTGACCGCGATGAGTGTGGCTTTGGGCCCGATTTTAGTACGTAAATCCTCTAAAGATTCTGCAATGGTCATTTGAACACGTGAAGCAATAATCCGCTTCGTAGTTTAGGCTCAATATACGTGCTCTTTGGAGGCATTGACCCCCTGTTCTCGGCAATTTCTTTCAATAGTTTTACACTAACCGGAGGCAATCTGAACCCAAGATTATACCCTCGTTTTCCCATAGCGGCGCTCATGTCCAAATCGCTCTGTCGCACGTACCTCAGCCTGCTATCATTGCGCTCGTCGTGCACCTCAAACAAGGGCTTCAAAATACTATCCAACAACAACTGTGTCGCCAGCACTTCGTCTGAAGCCTGATCCTCGTGAATCAAACCGTACCAGCGGCCTTCCCAGTACATTTCGAAATTATGCTCACCAAGTTCCGAGCTAGGCCCGTCCAGCGGCACCACCGAATAAGCGGCGTCCAAATCATTCACATCAAAAACGCGGTCTTCCAACTTCATCCAACGCTCAAAGGCCTGTATGCTCAATTGTTTTTCACTCATGAACATGCACAGCACACCCTGGGCCAATGGATTCTCCGGCCTGCCCTCAGCCACCCTCACCGAAGAGGCCAATCTGTGGTGCCCGTCGGCAATATATTTGGTACCGGCCTGCGCAAAAAACTCCTGCAGCACCCCTACCCATTTCTCAGGAACAGGCCACAGTTGATGTAAGTAGCGATCTGTGGAAGAAAACTCATATTCTGGTCGGTCCAATTGTACCTCAGCCAAACATTGCTCATAAGCCTCATTCACCGAACCAAATACGAGCACCGGCTCGGCCTGAAAACCCGTGGTATCGAGGTATTTCTCGAAGAGCTTCTCCCGACGCTCCAGCGTTTTCTCGTGTGGTAAGGTCTTGCCCTGTGCCACGCTATCCGCATCCAACAAACCGATCACCCCTAAAAACTCATGGGTCGGCGTTTTCTGACGGTACAAATAATAGGTGGCCAATTCTTCCTGCAAGAACACCCCTTCTTCCATGAAGGCATCGAAACGCTCCCGCACCGCCTCAAAACGACGTTCGTAACTCGCCTCAGGCAAAGCATTGGGATTAATG
>Ga0181588_10005275_pt1 | contig 10417 bp, 8 predicted proteins | sample 071ome_26_FD_148607 | JGI IMG/M metagenome (GOLD analysis project Ga0181588, IMG submission 148607) | Coastal salt marsh microbial communities from the Groves Creek Marsh, Skidaway Island, Georgia - 071409BT metaG (spades assembly) | ecosystem: Environmental > Aquatic > Marine > Intertidal zone...
CTGCTGCGACATCCGTGATCAGCTGGACTAGGGCGGCGTTACTCGGCGCGAGCGTATCTTTGCCGATCTTTACGTTATCTTCAAATCCCGTGCGCGCATGCCCTCCCATCTCAAGACTCCATTTATTGACCTCGAATTGATTGCGCCCGATACCCATCGCACACCATGTTGCCGTCGGAGCAAGCGCTTTAAGTTCATCGACTAAAAACTCCAGCAGTTTGCGCCGCGCGGGCATCGCGCCAGGAATGCCCATCACAAACTGAACGTGGATTGGCGACGGGATTTTTCCGGCCTCGGCAAGCTTCACGGCGTTGTACAGCATCGCAGCATCGAACACCTCGATCTCGGGCTTGACCCCATAGGTCTGCATATCCTGAGCCAGCGCATCAATGAGTTGGGGTGGATTTTCGTAAATCATTCCCGGGAAATTCACCGACCCGGTAGCGAGAGAGGCCATATCGGGTTTGAGATTGAGCATGGCGCCACGCTTATCGGCCTCCCTGCCCCGCCCGCCTGTCGAGAACTGTACGATCATGCCCGGGCAATGCTTCACAACTCCTTCCTGAACCTGGGCGAAAAGATCCGGATCGGAAGACGGATTCTCGTCAACATCGCGAACGTGGATATGAACCAGCGATGAGCCTGCTTCAAACGCCTCGTGAGTGGATTCAATCTGCTCGACAGGGGTAACCGGCACGGCGGGGTTGTCTTTTTTCCGCGGCTGGGAGCCTGTGATGGCAGTCGTAATGATAATCGGGGTGGTCATACTGTTTATGCTGTCGGGTGGTTAGAAGTTTTCAAAAGGCCGGTATCGGTCACTAGACCTCGAGCACGGTAAATTGACTGATCCCTTTTCGCTTAGAGAGTTCCTCAATTAACGTCTTTATAGGCGTGGTCATGATTGGATAGTCGGTATTGATAGCGCCTGCTTCTTTCAAGGCGCGGTACTGATTGTCGTCGTAGAAAGCGGCAAGCAGTAGGTCGTCGTCACTTGCGAATGGACCCCTTTGCTTTTTTAGTCGCTCCAGCGCGGGCGGCACGAGCGCGCCCGGCCGCTCCGTGATAGGTTCCGCACCGCGGGTAATCCGATCATATAGATTGGGGTCAATCCGTCCAGCAATTTCGCCGTATCCTCCACGAACATAAAGCCTTACTTCATCCGGCACGGTTTCGTAGCGTGCCTTTCCCTGATCTTTACCCATCACATTCAAAAGGGCCATGGTGACGATGTATTGCGCAAACGGACTGATGACGATTGGGTAGCCGAGGTCCATCCGCACCCGCCCCGCCTCTTCCAGGATTTCCTCTAGCCTATCTGCGAGGCCTATTGTCTCAAGCTGGTACTGTAGATTCGATACCATTCCACCTGCACACTGATGGTGGTAGTGAAATTCATCATATTCCCGCGGGCTGCCAACCGGCTTATCTTCCCGTTCTGCGATGTAGGCGAGTCGGTCGGCAACCTCCTGAATTTGGTTAAGATTGATATCCACGTCAAAGCCGCGGCGCCGGCAGTTACGAACAAACAATTCGGTGGGTGTATGGGACACCCCATTGGCCAGTGTCGAAGTCGCGGTGTGAACAACATCGGCTCCATGCTCAACCGCTTGAAGCACAACATACGGAGCCAGTCCCGAATTACAGTGAGTGTGTACCTGAAGAGGCGTAGACCCAATGGCGGACTTTAAAGCGGGGAAGAGCGTGCCCACCCGCTCCGGACGCAACAGGCCGCTCGCATCCTTTACAAATATTGCGTCAACCCCATGTGCCAGTAACTCGCGGGCTTTCCCAACGTAATACTCATCGGTATGTACGGGGCTAAATGTGAAGGCAAGCCCGCCAACGACGTAGAGGCCATGGCGCTTCGCTTCTTTGATCGGAATCTCAAGATTCCGCATGTCGTTAAGCGCATCATACGGGGTGTGATAGCGCATGCCGTTCGCAGCAAAACGCTCCGCCGCCAGTTTTACGACGTCGTCCGCGAAGAATTCGAACGTAAAAAGGCTCTGCCCCCGAGTGTGAATGATTAATGGTGTCTTCGTGACCCATTTATTAAGGATTCGCATTCGTTCCCACGGATCCTCTCGGAGATAACGCACCATCACGTCAAACACCGCACCCCCGACGAGATCAATAGCTTCAAAACCGGCCTCATCAAGGCGAGGGGCTATATCTTTCATCATCGCGGTGGTCATTCGGGTTGCCCAGAGGCATTGATGAGCGTCGCGAAGTGTGACGTCGATTAGTTTTATTTCTCTGGGCATGCGCCTTTTACCCCTGAGGACTGAGGAGAAATTCCTGCTCCACCCACCGCGTGTAGATCCGATTCTCCCGAAACGCCAGACTTCCCACCAAGGCCTGGTGGAACGGCGTTGACGTGGGTATCCCTTCGATTTGTATCTGATCTAAGACCTGCTGAGCCTTCTCGATCGCCTGATCACGAGCCTCATCGTAGATGATCAGCTTACCCACCATCGAATCATAAAAAGGCGGTATTGCCGTACCGACCGACGCGAAGGTATCCATCCGGATACCGGACCCCGTGGGCACCTCCCATTTCGCCACTGTTCCGGGGCGAGGCATGAACCCTGCCGCTGGATCTTCTGCGTTAATACGAAACTCTATGGCATGCACCGCGTGCCAAGTCTTTTCCTCCGGCAATGAGAGCGCCTGGCCCATCGCGACCCTTAATTGTTCCGCCACAAGATTTGCGCCAACGCGAACTTCCGTCACGGGGTGCTCGACTTGAATTCGGGTATTCATTTCAATGAAAAATGCCTCTCGACTCTCCTCATCGAAAATAAACTCGACGGTACCCGCGCCCTCATATTCGACAGCTTCGGCTAGCGAAACCGACCACGTGTGCAGCTTCTTACGCTCATCCGCTGTCAACGCAACGGCTGGGCTCTCCTCCACCAGCTTCTGATGTCGCCGCTGAACCGTGCAGTCTCTCTCGCCAAGATGCATAACCCTGTTATACCGGTCACCGAATATTTGCACTTCAATGTGCCGAACTCGGGAAAAATACCTCTCCAGGTAGACCTCAGCGTTCCCGAACGCTTCTTTTGCTTCGGTGGATGCCTGTAAAAACATCGCCTCGAAAGACTCCGCTCCCTCAACGACACGCATTCCCCTACCGCCACCTCCAGCACTCGCTTTCAGTAGCAACGGGTAACCGATCTTCCCCGCTTCCGCCTGTGCACTCGACAGATCACTGAAGGCCTCGGTGGACCCGGGAACGACAGGCATGCCAGCTTCCATCGCGGCCCTTCGGGCACGTGCCTTATCTCCCATAACGCGTATTGCATTGGCGCTTGGCCCTACGAACACCAAGCCCATTTGGGCACAGCGCTCCGCAAAATCAGCATTCTCTGCAAGAAAACCGTAGCCCGGATAAATGAAACTACAGCCGCGCTGTTGCGCCACATGCAGCAGGGCGTCCTGATTCAGATAGCTCTTTGTGCTTTGCGGCGGACCGACACATACCGCCTCGTCTGCCTGCATCACATGGGGCATTGACCGATCCGCAGTAGAGAAAACTGCGACGCTCCGGATATTCAGCAGCCGGCAGGCTTCCACGGCCCGGAGGGCAATCTCCCCCCGGTTGGCAATCAGTACGCTAGGCTTATCCACGCGGGTGGCGGTCAATGGCGGCCTAGTCAGGAAGGATGACAAACAGCAACGCGTCAAAGTCAACAAGGTCTCCATTCTTGACGCAGACCTGATGTACGACTCCTTCGACCGAAGCTTCGATCGTCGTATAGAGCTTCATGACTTCAATCAGACATAGCGGATCCCCAATCGCAACCCGCTGTCCCACCTCAACAAAGGGCGGCTTATCCGGAGATGCCGCGTGGTAGAAGGTTCCTACCATAGGAGCGCGAACCTCGAGCCCCTGCCCGCCCGAGTCATCGGAACTGTCGGGCTTGGCGAGCCCTTCGTTAGCGGCAACTGCGCCAGCTGGAGAGGATTCCGCGTTCTCCCCCGATGGCTCGTTCTTGGCGGCGTTTTCCGTCGTCACAGATCCCTCTTTGCGCGGCATCGTGCCGGATCCTCGTCTCACACTGACCCTGATTCCCTGCGCTTCGAGTTCGACCTCCTCAAGATTCGATGCATCAATAATGCGCAGTATCTCTGCCACATCTTTAAACGTTAATGCCATAGCTTCTACTCGGGTCTTAGCTCGTCAAGACCGCTTCTTGCTCACGAGAATGTAGATCGTCATAGCCGCGAACCACGCTACGCCAACCACCAAATAGATCATATCGCCAAGGGTCATATTGAAAAATCCCGTGACCGCGATTCCCGCAAACATCCACCGCTCGGTACCCCCCAGCGGGCGAAGATAATGTCCGTATCCGGCGATCGACGCGGTGTATTGGATTGCTAGCACCTCCAGCAGCGGTGGCAAGACGGCCCACGACATGCTGGGAAAACTCATTAACTCAGGCGAGAACACGAAAGCGAACGGAATGATAAATGTGGTTGCCGCAATACGCATGGAGTCCGCCGCTGTTCCGAGGAACGTGGCCCCGGCGAGCTTACCCGCCGCGAGCACGCTTACCGCGACGGGTGGTGTCAACGTCGAGAAGACCGCGAAATAAAACACGAAGAAATGCGCCTGCAGCGGTGCGACGCCAATCTGCTGCATGAAAGGTACCAACGCCAGAGCCACAATGATGTAGGCGACCGGTGTGGGAAGACCCATCCCCAGAATCAGGGATACAACCATTGCGCCCATAAGTAAGAGCAGCTGGTTATCCGGAAGATACTGAACCAGAGCGGCCCCCAGCCGACCCGATAGATTGGTCGTCAGCATGACCTGCCCTAAGGGACCGATCGCGATTAAGAGAAGGGACAGCACCGCGACAAGGTAAAAACCCTCTTCAACGGCCGCAAACAACTGAGTCTTTCCCGGTCGCCATTTACCCTGGAAAAGACACATCCCTAGCGCAAGAAGAATTCCCCAGAGACCGGCTATGGCGGGCGAGCGGTAGCCTAGAAGCAGCCAAAGCACTACGCCGAATGACACGATGAAGGTCGGCAATAAACGCCGAATCATCGCCCCGTCAGCGCGCTCCGCAAGCTTCGGAAGCGAATGCCGTTTGGCATACACCGCGATGGCGATACCACAGCCTGCAAGATAAAGAAGGCCCGGAATCAGCGCAGACAGCGCGACGTCGATGTAGGGTCGATTCAAGAACGACGCGATAATAAATGCTGCCAACCCCATGATCGGCGGCATAATTTGGCCGGCTGTCGAGGCGGTCGCTTCGATCGCGCCCGCCATCGAAGGTCGATACCCATAGCGCTTCATCATGGGTATCGTGAGACGCCCGGTGAGCACAACATTCGAGACTGCCTGACCCATGATCGACGAGACAATTCCGGAGCCAATCAAAGCCGGGCCGGCCGCGCCGCCAGATATTCGCCGACCGGTTATCTTTCCCACCTCAAGAATCATATCCAGCATGCCAACGCCTAACAGGATAGCCGCATACACAATCAGAAAATAAATGGCGTCAGCTGCGACCTGGGCGAGGTAATAAAACCCCTGATTTGTCCCTAGCCCGATGTAGTTAAGGATAAAGGGCGTGTCGTATTCCGGGGTTACAAACAGCGGATTCGAGATCAGATAACCAAAAAAGAAATACAGGATTGCGATCGAAATAACGCTGGTCAGCAACAATCCCCAATGGATGAGGGTCAACGCGAGAATCGAGACGATCATTAACCAGCCGAAGATCATATCGGTATCGTTGAAGAAGGGCTGGGTCTGCTCAAGATGCACCGCATTGATACGGATGTATCCCATAGCGATTGCGCTGGTGATGAGCGCGGCGCTAGCAAAGAAGAATCGCCCCCAGAAAAATCGCTTCGGCCCTATGGCCTCGCCGGTTTCGCTGACCGCCGTCTGTCGATTCAAGCGCTCGTCGCAGAGACTTCGAATCGCGAGGAGACCTGTCATCAAACAGGTCCCAAGAATGAAGTTTGAATAGTGCTCGGAAGAATTCTTTACATAACCAAATGCTGAGAACCCAATATAAACGGTCAGTAATACACCCACCGCCATAAACAGGCCGGAACTTGCTTTGCGCAGGACTTCCCACCGATTCATAAAGAAACGCTCAATTAGGAAAATAAAACCCGGGGGCATCATGCCCCCGGGTTAAGGAAAGTAACGCTCGCTATCCAGCCGGATAGGTCATCGGCTCACAATTCTTGGTCTTATCCCACCAGCCCAATTCTTTATAAGCCCGAATTGCACCCGGATGAGTATTCTCTTCAGACAGGCCACAGGTCATGAGCTCGGGAGACCAAATTCGCCAGAGGGCGTGGAGCTCTTTCATCTTCGGTCCGATCTTGGCTACGGCTTTGACGAACTTATAGGCGCGCTCCTCATCAAAGGATTCGTGCGCTGCTTTGAAGCCCTTGTTGAAAGCCACACCGAGCGGTTGGTCCTGATGCGGCAGAGTTCCTGCTGGGAGATCGACATAGGTCCACGTCGCGCCGAATTTCTTGTTCATGGTCGCGACCTCATCCTTTGTCACGCCCAGATAGCACATCTTTTTACCGGTGGCCTCCAATTGGCGGACAGGGCCGGGGATGATGAACTCCTTCAGACTCGGCTCGGCGCCAATCGGCGTCACAGCTGCATCGGTTGCCCCGTCAATTAACTGCTGCGTCAGCTGACCCGGAGTCATATGGCGAACATCCGAGTTGTCCGGCGTGACGCCGTACAGATGCTCAAGGAACAGACGCGCGAAGACGCCCCAGTCGGACTGGCCGCGAAGTCCAAGAGAAATTCGTTTGCCTTTAAGATCGCCCATCGTTTTGAGGTTGCAATCAAAGGTGACGAGAAATTTTCCTTGCCCCCACCATGCCTCTCCGTACAGTAACTTCCACGGCACCTTAACCGGCTCCGGCAAAAACTCTTTCATCGTGTCGCTACCACCTGCATAGGCAACCTGAATAAGCGTATCCTCGGTCGCAAAGACAGAGGTTTTCCACTTACGCTCATTCATGCCCATTTCGCGGATGTTGTACATGTACCCCGGGGTCTCCTGCGGCAGCAGGGTGACTTCCGCACCGTCTTTGATCATCTGATTCATAAGAATCGTGTCACCGGCGATGGGGCCGCAACCAAACGGACAAAGTAATACCGCGATGGAGTCTTGAGCAGTCGCCTGCCCTATTCCACCCGCGATAGAAAGACCAACCGCGCAGGCGACGGCGGCGGTTCTTTTCTTCAGCTTTTTGAGTGTTGAGAGATTCATTGATTCTCGCTCCAAGTTATTTATTTCTAATGAACGCCGAAATTCCTCCGACGGACCCCGCGTTATTCCCAAAGCAGAGGTTCAACCAGTATCCTTTAGGGGTGCGGGATGGTCAAGACTGGAGGCGGCCAATGAACGGTGACTTTTCAAACCTATCGTTTGATATATCCAACCAAACAGTGCTCGTCGCCGGTGCTGCGGGCGGTATCGGCTCCGCGTTATCGCAAATGCTGGCGGCACATGGCGCTCGGCTGATTCTCCTGGACCGCGACGCCAACCGGCTAGATGCTCTGAAGTCTCGTGTGCAGGGTGAACAGCAGTTTCTCCAATTGGACATCTCCGATTTGGCAGCAACCCAGGAGCTTTTCAGAACGCTTGCCAAGAAAGACTGCTTGCCTAACTCTGTAGTGAACGCGGTGGGTATGCTGCCCATTCGATCCGCGCTGTCACTGCCGGCTGAAGAGTTTAGAGAGTGCTTGGAGATAAACGTCACGGGAGCATTTATTCTGTCTCAGGTAGCCGCCGGTCATATGAAGAAGTCAGAAGGTGGCGCGATCGTGCATTTATCCTCTGTTTCTGCCAGGGTGGCAAACGTCAACTATGTGTCCTACGCCACATCCAAAGCAGCCCTTGATCAGATGGTTCGCGTACTGGCTCGCGAGTGGGCGCCTTTGAATATACGGGTCAATGCAATCGGTCCAGCGCTCATTGAAACACCCTTGACCGAAGACTACCTGCGCTCCGCAGAATTTAGGTCGCGAGCAATCGAGGCGATTCCCATGGGTCGACTTGCGACCGTAGAGGATCTGCTCGGCAGTATCTTTTTACTGCTTTCCCCAGCAGGTCAATTCATCACGGGCCAGACCGTCTTTATCGACGGGGGGCGAACGCTAACTTAACCGAAGAAGTTCTAAGCCCTGGATCGAAGGTATTCCTGGAGCTCGACCGCGTGCTGTACCAGTACCCCGTCCTCTCCAACGGCACCGATAAGCTGGATACCAAGCGGTAGTCCCGCAGGCCCCCGCCCTACGGGAAGCGTGATAGCCGGCGCGCCCATCACGGTCCACATTCGGGAGAAGATGGGGTCGCCCGTTTGCTCCAGAGTGGCCGGCGCCTCCCCGGTGGTGCTTGGCGTCATAAGGAAATCGTGCTCCAGCAACGCCCGTTTCAGCTCTTCTCTGGCCTTCAGCGCAAGGCGCCGTGCGGATTGATATCTGGACAACGGAATTGACAGCCCCTGCTCGATGAGCGCTTTGATATTCGGACTCAACTCGGCGGCCCGATCGCGGTACTCCGGCATTCGGGCCCGGGCCGCTTCATATGCCATTACCGTCACCTGCGCATCCGCCAGATCGGTCGAATCGGGGCCCACAGTCATGACACGCCACTCATGCCCGTCAGTCGCAAACGCCTCCCCCATTTTTTCAATGAGCTCACGATATGCCTTATCGGCTTGTTGCCAGTGGGCGGTTTTTACAAAGCCAATTTTCCATTTCTTTCTTTCCGGTATTGCATCATCGGAGGGCGATCCAAGAAGGGCCTGACGAAGAATCACCAAATCTTCCGCATCCCGGGTAAAAAACCCTAAAGAGTCCATAGTCTGGGACAGGTTACCCACCCCCCCGAGATCAAACTCACCCACGCTCGCTTTGTAACCCACGACCCCGCAGAATGCGGCCGGTCGAATCACTGAAGCCGCAGTCTGAGTCCCAAGGGCGAATGGGACCATGGCATCAGCAACTGAAGCTGCCGACCCCTGCGAAGACCCGCCGGGCGTGTGCTTAAGGTTGATGGGATTGCGGGTTTTCCCGGGATCAAGGAAGGCAAATTCCGTGCTCACGGTCTTGCCGAAAACGATTCCTCCGGCCGATCGCAAGGTCGCAACAATTCCGGCGTCGCGTGCAGGATAATGATCCGCATAGATCGCGCTCCCCCAGGTAGTCGGCATGTCCCTCGTATCGATAATATCTTTAACGCCAAACGGGATACCGTGCAGAGGCAAAATGTCTGGCCCGAGGGCTTTGATCTGATTTTCAACCGCTGCAAAATCGTAATGCTCAAATGCTCTTACTTCTGACTCACGCGCGCGGACACGCCTATCGCACGCCGCCACAAGTTCATGAATATCCAGCCGACCCTTTGCTTTCAACCGCATAAGGTCAGCCAACGATAATGTATTTAGATCCGCGCTCATTTAGCTCGCTCTCCGGATAACGGCTCCAATCGATGTTGAATATCGAACCTTCGCTTATTGCAGTTGATCTTACCGATAGCGGTCATTTTATGTGGTTTGCCATCGCCGGGTTGCTCGGCGGCATCATTCGTGGGTATTCCGGGTTCGGCGGACCGGCCGTGATTTTGTTGCTTCTTTCGCATGGCTTCAGTCCCGCATCGCTTGTCTTCAAGGTGGTGTTGATTGATGCCATGGCAAACCTTCATCTTCTGCGTTCGGCTCTGAAAGAGGCAGAGTGGCGGACGGTAGCGTTACTGGGGATCCCGGCGATATTGGGAATTCCGATCGGGATCTACGGCCTACATCATATTGACGGCGAGTCTATCCGCCAGGCGATTGGCGTCACGACAGCGGCAGCGATGATATGGCTGCTTTCCGGCCATCGGCGCCAAAAACAATTCAACGCTATCGTGATCGTCGCTGTGGGATTCCTGAACGGTATCATCTACGGCGCGAGCTGCATCGTTCTGATTGCGGTTGCTTTCCTGTTGCTGGGACCTGACTCAAACAAGACCAGTCGAGCAAACATCATTGTTTGGGCCTTTGCCATGGTCTCTACCTACATTCCCCTCAACTTTGCGCTGGGGTACGGGGCCGAGTCGGCTTGGCCTCAGATTGTCGCCCTGGGATTAATCTATGCTGGCGGTGCGCTTGTCGGGGCGAGACTCTTTGCACGGTCCGCAAATACGGGCTATCGAAAGGTCTCCATCGCGCTCCTCATCATTCTGGCTGGGGTTGCGATTTTTGCCTAACGAGCCGCGGGCTTAGCTTTTTGGTTTTTCGTTTTGAGGATCCAGGAAGACGGGATCACAAATCACCGCGGGCACGATTGATCCGTCCATCAATTGTGCGTAGATAGTTGCACCCTGTCGGGAGGCTCCGCCCTTAACCAGCGCGAGCGCTATAG
>Ga0181588_10005276_pt1 | contig 10417 bp, 10 predicted proteins | sample 071ome_26_FD_148607 | JGI IMG/M metagenome (GOLD analysis project Ga0181588, IMG submission 148607) | Coastal salt marsh microbial communities from the Groves Creek Marsh, Skidaway Island, Georgia - 071409BT metaG (spades assembly) | ecosystem: Environmental > Aquatic > Marine > Intertidal zone...
CAGATAACGCTTTCGGAAGGCTGTTTAGATACATTTCCGGGGCAAATACAGGGTCGGCCAAAATAGATATGACAGTCCCCGTCGCACGATCCGAGAAAATCGATATGACCGTTCCGGTTAATCAAACCACTGGCGCAGGCGGGTACATGCAATTCTTTTTACCCGATTTTTATACGCTCGAGTCCGCGCCGAGACCCACTGATCCAGACGTGCAGATAGTTGTCGTCAGCGGTGGATACTATGCAGCTCGCCTTTACAAAGGGTTGGCGAATGAAGGGAATTACGAAAACCATCGGGGCAAACTCCTGACAGCTCTTCAATCCGATGACGTGAAGGTTATTGGCGCGCCCGTCAGAGCGACTTACAACGGCCCGTTCACACCCCCTTTTATGCGACGCAACGAGGTCATCGTGCCGGTCGAATGGAAGTAAGCGCGGTAAGCCGTTCTAAGAACTTAAACAGCCACCAAAGTTAACTATTCTACTTGATCCGCCAGACAGGTCAAAAGCGACCGGTGATCTGGTCGCAAATCCGTAAGACACAGACTTAGCGAAAACGCTCAATGGCAAGAAGATCACATTGAGCACGATATGTTTGAACGTCGCATTCCAGAAAACCTCCGCCATCCTCCTACGCCGTCTGTGCACGGGTTCGGGCGGCTTAACGGATTAGAGGCGATTGCGCGAGGCATATTGATTTCGGTCTACCCCCTTGAAATGTATCGGGCCTTGGGGGACGCAGGCATGGTTAGCCTAGTGTACTTCGGGATCGGGGTGGTCTCTCTGTTGATCGGTTTGCTGGTGCCTTGGGTGAACCGCATATTCCCGCGGCGCTGGGTATATAGTTGTGGGGCACTGCTGGCAGTGATTGGTGCATTGCTTGCCTCAAGTGGTGGGGCGTTGTTGGTTATTATCGGCCTTAGTCTTGGGACGTTTGCCACGGTTATCACCTTCGTGTGCTTTAATGCCTATGTGTTAGACTACGTGGCTCGTCACGACCTTGGCCGATGCGAGACCTACCGCATGTTTTACTCGGCTCTCGGATGGACGGTTGGTCCGGTCGCCGGAGTGGCCTTGCTTGAATGGTGGGCGCCGGTTTCGTTCTACATTTCCGCCGCGGCCTCGACCGCGATGCTGGTGTTATTCTGGTCCATGCGCTTGGGAAATGGAAAGTTGATCACGCGGGCCAAAGCACCAACCGTTAATCCGGTCCAATATCTTGGACGCTTTTTCGTACAACCGCGGTTGGTGGCTGGTTGGATATTCGCGGTGATGCGGTCCTGCGGCTGGTGGGTATATGTGGTGTATCTTCCGATTTTCGCGGTCGAAAGCGGACTGGGAAACAAACTGGGCGGCACGCTTTTGTCGTTCACCAACGCCGCGCTTTTTGCCACGCCCTTGGCACTGTGGCTGTTGAAGCGCAGCAGTTTGAAGGCCGTCGTACGCGGTGGGTTTCTTGCAGGCACTGTGCTTTTTGTGGCAGCAGGACTTTTGTCATCGACGCCTTGGCTGGCGGTTTCATGTCTGTTTTTTGGCAGCCTCGCACTGATATTGCTGGATGTCAGCGGAGGGTTGCCGTTCCTGATGGCGGTCAAACCGTCTGAGCGCACTGAAATGTCGGCGGTTTATTCCAGCTTCCGCGATGTATCGGGTATCCTGACGCCAGGTGCGGCGGCCCTGGTACTGCTGGTCGCGCCCTTGTCTGGTGTGTTTTATCTCGGCGGGTTGGCTCTGTTTGCATCCTGGGTCATCGCCGGCTCGCTGCATCCGCGTCTTGGCAAAGGGCGCATCGCGGCCTCGGCATAGGCTGTTCGTTTTACGCCGTGAAAGGGCTTGCTCCTTTTGGTTGCTCGGCCTAGGCAGGACCTATGAAGATACTTTTTCTAGGTGATATCGTCGGGCGTTCCGGCCGGACCGCAGTTATTGAGAATATCGGCGCTCTGCGCGAAGCGTGGAAGCTTGATTTCGTGGTGGTGAATGGTGAAAACGCCAGCAACGGTATGGGTCTGACCAAAGCTCATGCGCAGGCACTGCTGTCTGCAGGTGTGGACTGTTTGACCCTAGGGGATCATGCCTTTGATCAAAAGGACATGCTGACCTTTATCGAGGAAGAGCCGCGTATCATCCGCCCGATGAACTATTCCAAGGTCGCGCCTGGGCGGGGATTTCGGGTGTTCGACGTTCCCGGGGGGCGGAAAATTCTGGTCGCGCAGGTACTAGGTCAGGTGTTTATGAAACGCCCGTTTGATGACCCGTTCTCCGCCGTTGACGATGTGCTGCGTAAACACCCGCGCGGAGGCATGGTGAATGCCTCGCTTCTTGATGTGCATTGCGAAGCGACATCCGAAAAGATGGGCATGGGCCACTTTGCCGACGGTCGTGCCAGCGTCGTGGTCGGAACACATACCCATGTGGCCACTGCCGATGCGCAGATTCTGCCCGGCGGGACTGCCTTTCAAAGCGACGCAGGCATGTGTGGTGACTACAACTCGGTCATCGGGATGGAAAAGACCGAACCCATGCGCCGCTTTATAACCGGCATGCCCAAAGGGCGATTCCAACCGGCCGAGGGCGAGGCAACCTTATGTGGGCTGTATATCGAAACCGATGATCGTACCGGCGCCGCCAAGCGGGTCGAGATGGTCCGGCAGGGCGGCCGCCTGCAACCTTCGGGCCCACTATGAGATTTTGGCTCATCCTGCTTGCTCTTGGGGCAGGGTGGGGGCTGACCCAGCCTTTTTCAAAGATTGCGGTCAGCGGTGATTATCAAAGCTTCGGCATCATCTTCTGGCAGTCGGTCATTGGTGTTGTCATTCTGTCGGTCGTGTCCTTGATCCGACGCAAAGGCCTGCCGATGGGCGCCGCTCATCTGCGCGTTTATGCGGTAATTGCCCTTGTTGGCACCGTCGTGCCAAACGCGTTTTCCTACATCTCCTATAAGCAGCTCGATGCGGGGATCATGTCGATTGTCATTGCCACGGTGCCGATATTTGCATTCCCGATTGCGTTGGCCATGGGCAACGAACGCATGCGCCTTTTGCGTTTGGTCGGGTTGTTTCTGGGTTTCGCAGGAGTTCTATTCCTGATCCTGCCGGGGCAGGAGACAATAGGACAGGTTTCTGTGATCTATATCCTGATCGCTTTGATTGCCCCGGCGCTTTACGGCTTCGAAGGCAACTGGGTCGCCCGATTTGGAACAGCGGGATTAGACCCTCTTCAGGTGATTTTCGGATCGTCCCTCGTCGGGCTTGTGGTGTCAGCCCCGCTCGCGCTGGCCTTGGGGCAGTGGATTACGCCAAGCTATCCACTAGGTAATCCTGACTGGGCTGTTCTGGCCTCATCCAGTATACATATCGTTGTCTATTCCAGCTACGTCTGGCTGATCGCGGCGGCGGGTCCTGTCTTTGCGGTTCAGGTCAGCTACATCGTCACTTTGTCTGGTGTTATCTGGGCGCGTATGATTTTGGGCGAAAGCTATTCCGCGTGGGTCTGGGTTGCCCTTGCGCTTGTCCTTGCTGGAGTCTTTCTGGTGCAGCCCAAACCCAAATTGGCGCTTGTTCCCGAACCTGTGGACGGGCAAGACTAGGTCGAAGTCACGCAGATTCCGGTACGATGCAATTACTTGCCCAATTTGAAAACGCCCAAGCGGTGTTTGCCCTTTTAATCGTTCTGGGCATGTTCGTGATGTTCCTGCGCGAAACCTTCCCGACCGAGGTGATCGCCATGGGCGGTGCTGTCACGATGCTTGTTACCGGGCTGTTGCCCTATGACACGGCCCTCACCGTTTTTTCAAACCCCGCGCCGTGGACCATCGCAATGATGTTTGTCGTTATGGGGGCTTTGGTGCGAACGGGCGCGTTGGATGCCTTCGTCAACTTCGCCGAAGGCAAGTCGCGGGGGCGGCCCATTATGGCCATTGTGGTGTTGTTGGGCTTCGTTGCTATCGCCAGCGCTTTTGTCTCTAACACGCCTGTCGTGGTGGTGATGATCCCTGTATTTGTGCAGCTGGCCCGCACCATGGGAACCGCTGCCAGCAAGTTGCTTATTCCGCTGTCCTATGCCGCCATTCTGGGCGGAACGCTGACGCTGATCGGGACCTCGACCAACCTGCTGGTCGACGGGGTTGCGCGCAGCCACGGATTGGCCCCCTTCACGATTTTCGAAGTTACACCCTTGGCCATCGTGCTTGTGGTGTGGGGCATGCTTTATATGGCGGCCGTTGGTCCGCGGCTGTTGCCCGAACGCGCAAGCATGGCCAGCCTTTTGGGGCAGCGCTCTAAGATGAAGTTCTTCACCGAGGTCATCGTTCCAGATGACAGTGCTTTGATTGGGCGCGAGGTGACCACAGTCGAGCATTTCCGCCGCGATGGTGTGCGTCTGGTCGATGTTGTGCGCGGGGATGACTCACTTCGACGCGACCTCAAGAATGTGGCGCTTCAAGCGCAAGACCGCGTGGTGTTGCGTACAGAAATGGCCGAGCTTTTGGGGCTGCAACAGTCCAAAGATGTGCGCATGGTCGAGAAAGTCAGCTCGGTCGAAACAGCCACGGTCGAGGTGCTGATCTCACCCGGTTGCCGGATGATCGGCCGCTCTTTGGGGAGCCTGCGCCTAAGACGGCGTTACGGCGTATATGCGCTGGCAGCACACCGGCGAAATCAAAATATCAGCGGGCAATTGGATGAACTGATCATTCGGGTCGGAGATACCCTATTGCTTGAAGGCGGACCCGAGGAAATCCGAAGGTTGGCAGATGACATGCGCATGGTTGACGTCTCTACCCCAAGCGAACGCGCCTATCGCCGCGGTCACGCCCCGCTGGTTTTGGCATCTCTGATGGCGATTGTGGTTTTGGCGGCTTTCGGCGTCGCACCAATCTTTATGCTGTCACTGGCCGCGGTCGCCGTTGTCCTTCTGTCCCGCGCCATCGACTCGGACGAGGCGTTTTCTTTCGTTGATGGACAGCTTCTGGCGCTGATCTTCGCGATGCTGGCCGTCGGGGCAGGGCTTCAGGCCTCGGGAGCGGTCGAGTTGGTGGCGGGTGGCGTCGCGCCCCTGCTGACAGGCCTGCCGCCGGTACTGGTGGTGTGGTTCATCTTCTTGCTGACCTCGGTCTTGACCGAACTGGTGTCCAACAACGCTGTGGCCGTGGTCGTCACCCCCGTGGCCATCGGGCTGGCCGACGCGCTAGGCGTCGACGCGCGGCCTTTGGTGGTTGCAGTGATGGTGGCCGCTTCGGCCAGCTTCTCGACCCCGATCGGCTATCAAACCAACACTCTGGTCTACGGACCTGGGGGCTACTCGTTCAGCGACTTCATGAAGATCGGAATTCCGCTGAACCTGTCTATCGGCGTGATCTCGGCGCTGCTGATCCCGATAATCTGGCCGTTGTGACGTGGACAACAGTTAGAAAACGTCTCGAACTTCTCCTGTCACCCGGACTTCCCCAGCCTCGTTGTCCAGCACCACAGGATTGTCAAAGATCGTCAGGGTCGGACGTACGCCAAAGCGGCCCTCCATCCAGTCAGCCCAGCCGTCGTTGAACCAGGCTTCGGCATTTTCGCGGGTGTTGAATTCATAGACGCCGCCACCGCCCTCATCACCAATCAAATAGTATTTCCGGCGCAGCCCTTTGACCTCGCGAAAGATTTTGGTCGACTCGACGTAGCGTTCGGTCAATGCATCAGCATCGGCTTTGGCATTTTCCATCGGGATTTGCACAAGCGCGATAATCATGACGGATCCATCTTCATCATCAAACAAGTCGTCGAACCGGTCGCGTACAGCTTCCCGTCCTCGACCCCGCGAATTTCGCCATGTGCAACGCCGGTCGAGCGCCCAACGTGATCAACGATGCCAACCGCTTCGATTTGGGTGCCCAAGGGAATGCCTCGGGTGATGTTTATTTTGTATTCCAGCGTCGTATAGGCCGTGCCCTTTGGCAGCTTCGTCATCACGGCACAGGCCATGCAGCTGTCTAGCAGCGTCCCGTACCAACCGCCGTGCACTGTGCCCATCGGGTTGGTATGCTCGAACAAGGGTGTGCCACGAAAAACAACCCGCCCCTCTTCGGCCAGATGAACCCCGTAGTTCATCCCCTTACCAATCGGCGGCTGTGGCAAGTCACTCGCCGCAATCCGCTGCATGAACTCAAGCCCTGACATTTGAAGCATTTCTTCCATCGGAAGTAGATCGGAAAGCGATTGTGCGTGCATAAAAAGACCTGCCCTTGATTGCTCAAAGGCAGGTTAGGTGTGTGCCAACAGGTCGGCAATCAGAACGCGGCGTTACGCCACTTTCTGCAGAGGTATTTGCGGTTTGATGCCCAATGCGTGGCAGACTTCACGGGTCAGGTGCGGTTTGTTCAGTGTATAGAAATGCAGGTCTTCAACACCTTCGTCGATTAGCTCGCTGCACAGTTCAGTGGCTTGCGCCGTGGCTAGCAGGTGTTCGCGACCGTCACGAGCCGCCTTGGTAAAGGCGTCGTCCAAGAGCGGAGGAATGGACGCTCCGCAACGGCGCGCAAAATTGCTGGCACCTTTCCAGTTCTCAATCGGCAGGATGCCCGGAACAATAGGTGCTGTGATGCCTGCCTTGTCGCAACGGTCACGGAACCGCAGAAAGGTTTCCGCTTCAAAGAAGAACTGGGTGATCGCCTCGGATGCTCCTGCATCCAGCTTTCGCTTCAGCCACTCGATGTCGGCGTTGCTGTCGGCGGCATCGGGGTGTTTCTCGGGGTAGGCACCGACGCGGATGTTAAAGCGGCCTTGCTCTGCAAGCGCTTCGATCAACTCAACCGAAGATGTGAACCCTTGGGGATGGGCGGTGAACCCGTTTGCGCCCTTTGGCGGATCACCGCGCAGGGCGACGATTTCAGTTACGCCAGCCGCTGCAAACTGGTCGGCTATGGCAAGGGTCTCTTCGCGGGTGGCATCAACACAGGTCAAATGCGCCGCAACGTTCAGACCGGTGTGCTTGTGTAGCGTCGCCACCGCATCGCGGGTGATTTCGCGGGTGGTGCCTCCAGCTCCATATGTCACCGAGACAAAACGTGGTTGGTAAGCCGCCAGCGTTTGAACGGTTTCGAAAAGGTTAAAGGATGCCTCTAAATCGCGTGGCGGGAAAAACTCGAATGAGATACGTGGGGTCGACATGAGAACTCCAAAAACTGATTTATCCCCTTGTCGGCGATTTTTCTTTGTGAGACAAATTCATAAAACTAAACTAAGTTATGAAATAAATCGAATATGCATATAGAGCTGAAACATCTCCGCACCGTGCGCGCAATCCACCAAGCCGGAGGTTTGGCTCGGGCCGCTGATATCCTGAACATGACGCAGTCTGCCTTGTCGCATCAGGTCAAAGGGCTTGAGGAGCAGACAGGGGTCGAACTGTTCGTCCGGCGGTCTAAACCCTTGAAACTTTCGGCAGCCGGAAAGCGGCTGTTGCGTTTGGCAGATAAAGTCCTGCCAGAGATTGAAAAGGCGCAGGATGAATTTCGCGGCCTGCGCTCCGGTAAAGCGGGTCGCATGCATATCGCCATCGAATGCCACGCCTGTTTCGAATGGCTGTTTCCGGTCTTGGAAACCTTCCGCCACAACTGGCCCGATGTCGATGTGGACATTCGCGCAGGTCTGGCGTTCGACGCCTTACCAGCCCTGCAAAAGGAAGAGGTTGATTTGGTGATCTCTTCTGACCCAGAAGACGTCTCCGGGGTGAATTTCGTGCCGCTCTTTGATTACTCGCCTGTGTTTGTTGCCTCGTCCGACCATCCGCTGGCGCAGAAACCTTACATCGACCCCCAGGATTTTCGTGGGGAAACCCTGATCACCTATCCCGTGGATCGCAGCAAGCTGGATATTTTCAGCCAACTTTTGATGCCCGCCAAGGTCGAACCAGCGGCGATCCGCCCTGTGGAATTGACGGCGGTGATCTTGCTTTTGGTGGCCTCGAACCGAGGTATATCCGTGTTGCCCGATTGGGTGGTGCGCGAGGTGAAATATTCGTCGGATTATGTGACACGGCCCCTGACGGCACAGGGCATCACCCGCCGCATGTACGCCGCCATCCGCACGGATGACGCCGAAAAGCCGTTCATGAAAGACTGGATCGGACTGGCCAGTGAAACGGCAGAGCGGTTGCAGAACGTCTAAACCAGCTTCACCACCTGTTTTCCCACATTCCCACCTTTCAACATCGACATGAACGCGGCAGGGGCGTTTTCCAACCCAACGGCCACGTCCTCGACGAATTTGACCTCGCCCGAGGCAACTTTGGGCGCCACTTCGGATAGGAACTCGGCCAAACGGTCGAAATGGTTCGAGATGATGAAGCCATTAACCGATAGGAACTTTACAAGGATCGACCGCCAGATTTTCGGGGCGGTCAGCGGTCCTGCGTCTGCGCCATCACCCAGACCGCCCGCATCATACCACGAGATCATGCCGCAAACCGGAATGCGCCCAAACGGGTTCATCAACGGTAGGACGGCCTCAAGCACTTTGCCCCCAACGTTTTCGTAGTAGATGTCGATCCCATTAGGGCATTCGCCAGCCAACGCCTTGCGCAGTTCCGATGCGCTGGCATAGGCGCGGTGATCCAGACAAGCGTCAAAGCCAAAGGTGTCAATCGCCATCCGGCATTTATCGGGGCCTCCGGCGATCCCGACCGCGCGCAACCCGTATTGTTTTGCCAGTTGGCCGACCATCGACCCGACAGGGCCGGTCGCTGCGGCCACAACCAGCGTTTCGCCAGTCTTCGGCCTGCCGTGTTCATTCAAACCGAACCAACCCGTGAAACCGGGCATGCCAAGCACCCCCAAGGCAGCCGAAATGGGCATCACTTCGGGGTCAATTTTGCGCAACAGCTTGGCCTTTGTTACCGCATGGGTTGCCCAGCCGAACATGCCAAAGGCAAAATCCCCGACCTGAAAATGCGGGCTGTTCGAGGCGATGATTTCACCCACACCGCCCGCTTCCATGATAGCGCCCAGCTCGACTGGCGCCGCATAAGACTTTGCGTCATCCATCCGCCCGCGCATGTAGGGATCAAGCGAAATATAGTGTACTTTAACCACAACCTCTCCGTCTGACGGATCGGGCAGGGCGCGGGTTTCCAGCCGGAAGTTGTCAGGCGTGACAGCTCCGTCTGGGCGGCTGGCAAGTGTGATGCAGTTCATCTGGTCGGTCATGGGGCTCTCCGATTGTTCGCAATACTCCTAACCGATTTTGAGCGCGCAATAGATACGACGTTGCGGCATGCCTGCTCTGCACCCAAAGGACTTGGCAATCTCGGTGCATCAGCATATACGCGCGACCTGATCTATAGGAGCCGGATGACATGCAGGGCAGTGCCAATCTTAACATCATGATGAAAGCCGCACGCGCGGCTGGTAAATCATTGGCCAAAGACTTCCGCGAAGTGGAAAATCTTCAGGTGTCGATGAAAGGCGCTGGCGACTTTGTCAGCCGCGCGGACATTGCCGCGGAAAAGATCATCAAAGACGAGCTGATGGAGGCCCGCCCCAACTACGGATGGCTGGCCGAGGAAGAAAAAGGCGAGATCGAAGGCGCTGACCCGACCCGCCGCTGGATTGTGGACCCTCTGGACGGCACCACCAACTTTCTGCACGGATTGCCTCATTGGGCAGTATCGATTGCGCTTGAGCACAAAGGCGCAATCGTTTCGGCTGTGATCTACGATCCAGCCAAAGATGAAATGTTCTACGCAGAAAAAGGCACAGGCGCTTGGATGAATGAAAGCCGTTTGCGAGTATCCGGCCGCAACCGCATGATTGAATCAATCTTCGCCACCGGTCTTCCGTTTGGTGGTCGTACCGACCTGCCGGAAACCATCCAGGACCTCGCGCGCCTTTTGCCCGCCTGTGCGGGTGTTCGCCGCTGGGGTGCTGCAGCTCTTGATCTGGCTTATGTGGCCGCAGGCCGCTACGACGGCTTTTGGGAGCGTCGCCTGAACCCGTGGGACATGGCCGCAGGCATTCTGATCGTCAAAGAGGCAGGCGGCTTCGTGCAGCCCCTTAATCCCGAAGGCAATATTCTGGAAGATGGCGAAATCATCTGCGCGAACGAGCCGATTTTCGATCAGTTCGCAAAAGTTATTCGGGGCAAATAAACCATCCGAATTCTTCTTGGGGAAAATACTCCCAGGGGGTGCGGGGGCAGGATGCCCCCGCTTTTCTTTTATCAGTCCATGGCTTTAAAGGCGAACTCTCCGCCCTCTTTGATGCCCGAGAACCAACGTGCCGTGACCGTTTTGGTCTTGGTGTAAAAGCGGATCGCATCCGGTCCGTATTGGTTCAAATCGCCGAACGCCGACTTTTTCCAGCCGCCGAAGGTAAAGTAGCTTAGCGGAACCGGGATCGGGAAGTTGATACCGACCATGCCGACGTTCACTTTCGCCGC
>Ga0181588_10005277_pt1 | contig 10416 bp, 6 predicted proteins | sample 071ome_26_FD_148607 | JGI IMG/M metagenome (GOLD analysis project Ga0181588, IMG submission 148607) | Coastal salt marsh microbial communities from the Groves Creek Marsh, Skidaway Island, Georgia - 071409BT metaG (spades assembly) | ecosystem: Environmental > Aquatic > Marine > Intertidal zone...
CTACGGGCGCGTTGGGGGAAGTAGCCGCCTTCGTGAGAAGGTGGAGCGAGGGCTTGGGGCAGAGGCAGTCGCGGACGGACGTCGTCCACGCTCTCACGAGCGCGGCTACGGGCGCCTTGAGGAAGTAGCCGCCTTCGTGAGAAGGTGGAGCGAGGGCTTGAAGCGAAGGTAGTTGCGGACGGACGTCGTCCACGCTCTCACAAGCGCGGCTACGGGCGTGTGATGTCACAACTTCGAATAATAGATCTTCCAGAAACGGTCCCAGAAATCTCTCTCCCGCAGACATGCGTCTGGATATCCAGGGATGATCGAATCTAGATACGGCCAGTCTTCCCATCGGTCGACCAGTTCCGCGCGCACCGGGTTGTTCAACACGTAGTTGGCCACGACTTGAAACGCGTTCTTCTCACGGTCCTTTTGTCTAAGCACGTTGTCGTATGGCTGCTTCTGCCATTCGAATCCCTGCTCTCTCAGTGGCTTGTTCGTATGCTGTCGGAGAAACCGGATCAGGAGCCGTTGCCGGCAGGTTTCCTCCCAACCCAGCACGAGCAGGTGCGCATGGTCCGGCATGAGACAATAGGCCGGACAGGCGGCGCCGAATCTTCCGAGACCGTGAAGCAGTATCTCGCGAAATCGACGATGAAACGCGTCGTCCAGCCAGCCGGTTTGCCGATCTCTTATTGAGAAAATCCAATGAACGAATGCATGACCCGAGTATGCCGAGTCATCCAATCGAGGGAGATTCGATCTCCCGGGTCCTTGATTCATGGAAGCAGACTGTTCCTGTCATCCGAGTTTGCAAGTACACTTTTTGGGGTGGCGTCGCCGCCTTCGTGAGAAGGTGTAGCGAGGGCTTGGGGCGAAGGCAGTCGCGGACGGGCGTCGTCCACGCTCTTCGCGAGCGCGGCTACGGGCTCCGCGGGGAAGTAGCCGCCTTCGTGAGAAGGTGGGGCGGGGGCTTGGGGCGAAGGCAGTCGCGGACGGGTGTCGTCCACGCTCTTCGCGAGCGCGGCTACGGGCGTCAGGGGAGGAAGGCGAACTCGTTGGAATTCATGAGGCTGCGGCAGACCACGTGAAGTCCCTGGCTGCGTGCGACACGGACTGCGGTCTCGAGTTCGTCAGGCGAGGGTTCCCGTGCCAGCAGCAATTCAAAGGCTCGTCGCACGACCACCTCCTCAGCCTCGCTCTTCGTTTCCTTCTTGGCCCGTTGGGCAATGAACTTGGCCTGGTCGACGACGAACGCGCTGTTCATCAGGTTGAGCGCCTGCAACGGCGTGGTGGAGACGGGGCGTTTGCCGCGGACTTGCCCGCAATCGGGAAAATCGAAGGCGGTGAACATCTTGTCATCCACACGGCGCATACGTTCCTGGTAGAGCATGCGGCGCCAGGTTTCAGGGCCGTGGTTGTCGACGACCTCCCACTGCGCGTAGGTCTTCTTTTCGTTGTGAATCCGGTAGCCGCGTCCGCCGATGGAAGTGTCCAACTTCCCGGAGGCCTGGAGAATGCCATCGCGGATCACCTCGGCTTCGACGCGCCGCGGGGGATAGCGCCAGAGTAGCGCGGCATTGGGGTCGGCTTTCATTCCGGCGGTCGATGGGAGGCTGGAACGCCGGAAGGCGTCGGACATGACCAGCAGGCGGATCAATCCCTTCATGGACCAGGGCGCGATCTCGGATTGGGTCGGTGTGACGAACTCCGCGGCGAGCCATTCCAGCAATTCGGGATGCGTCGGGCGCGCGCCGGCCTTGCCGAAGTCGCTGGTGGTCCTGACGATCCCGGCGCCGAAGACGTGGTGCCAGATGCGATTGGCCATGACGCGGGCGGTGAGCGGGTTGTCGGGGCTGGCGATCCAATCGGCGAATGCCGCGCGTCGTTTCGGACCGGGTGTTTGGGCTGTGAGCTTGAGATCACCGGCGAGAATTTCGGGGCCCGCCGGGGCGACCTCGTCCCGCGCGTCTTCCGGGCTGCCGCGATGCAGGACGCGCGTCACCGCCGGCGGGATCAGGCGCCCGACAAAGCTGGGTCGCGGTCCTTCCTCGGCCAGTTGGCCGATGAGGCGTTGGATCTCGGAGAGGAACTTCTTCCGTTCCGGATGCTGTTCCGCCAGCTTCTTGTTGAGGAACCAGGTTCCCGCCGAGGGCTGCCACTCGCCATTCTCCTTCAGGATCTGTATGTCAAACTCGTAGCGGGGTAGGGACGGCTTCTTCTCGAGGTAATCCGTGTCGTAGAAATACTCCCGGTTCGCGCTCAGGCGGAGACGGTTGATCTTTTCCGGCTTGCTGAAGTCGAACTGCACCCAGGGTTTCTGCTCGGCCTTGTTGTTGACCCGGGCGCGCCACGCCATGGTCCCATATTCGCCGTCGTTCACGCGGTCGATGGGGTTCCGTCCATCCACGCCCTTTTCCGGAAAGCCGGTCAGCGTGACCCCGCGATCCTTTTGCGCAAGGTTGGCGTTCTGGGTGTCGGGCCCCAGGACTTCCAATTCATCGAGGCCGACGTAGCCGGACTTGAACTGGATGCGCACGGCCTTGGTGGTGACCGGATTGAAGTGCAGTTCGCGGAAGGCGCCCCAATTCTCTTCCCAGCCACCGGTCTTTCGGAGTTCCCGGCGTTGTTTCGCGATTTCTCTCCAAAGCTCCTGGCCGCGTTGCTTTCTGGGGTGATCGGCCCCGTATTCCGGAAAGCGGCTGCCGAATTCAATGTCCTGGAAGACGCCGGTGAGGGCGTAGTAGTCCTTGATGGAAATGGGGTCGAACTTGTGGTTGTGGCAACGCGCGCAATTCCAGGTGACGCCCATGATTGACGCTCCGACGGTTTGCATGATCTCGTCCATGCGGTCAGCCCGTGCCTGGCGGATGGCGGAGGGTTCGCGTCCGACGGTCGCCGCCGGCACGTGTGGCCCGGATACAAGGAACCCCATGGCGTCGCCGCTTCCGAGCGTGTCGCCGGCGATCTGTTCGCGCACGAATTGATCGTAGGGCTTGTCTTCGTTGAAGGCGCGCACAACGTAGTCGCGATAGATCCAGGCGTTTTTGCGATAGAGATTGGCCTCGGAGCCGTTCGATTCCGCCCAACGAATCACATCCAGCCAGTGCTGCGCCCAGCGTTCGCCGAAGTGCGGCGATGCCATCAGTTCCTCCACCAGCGCCGCGTAGGCTTGGTCCGGGTTCTTAGCGGAAGCCGTGACGAAGCTCTGCACGCGCCCCGGCTTGGGCGGCAGTCCGGTCAACACGATGGACGCGCGGCGGATCAGTGAGCGGGCGTCGGCGGCAGCGTTCGCCGTCAGCCCGGCCTCCTTGAGTCGAACCGCCAGGAAGGCGTCAACGGGGTTGTCCGCGGTGTCGGGGACGGCTGGTCGGTTGACCGGCTGAAAGGACCAGAAATCGGTCTCGAGCTTGACCACGTCATTCATCTGGCCCGGCCAGTTGGCGCCTTGGGCGATCCATTGTTCCAGCAAGGCGATCTCGGCCTTTGTCAGGCGCTCGCCCTTGGGCGGCATGACCTCGTCCGGATCCGTTCCCATGACGAGTTCCAGCAGCTGGCTTTTGGCGGCGTTGCCGGGGACGATCGCGGGCGCCCCGCTATCGCCGCCGCGGAGAAGCACGGCGCGCTGGTCGACGCGCAACTGGGATTTCGCCTTGATGGGGCCGTGGCATTCGATGCAGTTCTTCTCAAAGATCGGTTTGATCTCGCGCTCGTAGTCGACGGCGGGGGCGCTGCTCGTCAACAGCGCGCCGGCGGTCAGCGTGAGAATCCAGGGAATTCGTTTCATGTGTTGCATCGCTCTATCACTTCCGGTGAACGAGGATCTTAACGCGTTGTTGGACGAAGAAAAGACCCACCTGAGCGGCTGTTGCGCGCGGAGCCGATTCGGTCCGAGGCTTGGTGTCTTGAAGTTCGCGCTCAGGGGCGACCGGCCCGGCTATCCTCGTAGAGTTGGGCAATGTCGCTCTCTGAGAGGGCCGCGTCCAGGATGACGAGTTCGTCGATGCGCCCGTTGAGGTTGCGAATGGCGAACCAGGGCGTTTCGCGGAAGGGTTCGCCCCAGTTGCCGATCTCGCCGTTGCCGATGCGCAGGGTGTCAATGAGGTAGTCTTCCTCGATCTCCTGGACACTGACGCGCTTGCCGTTGGCATGGTGGGTGACCTGTCGTCGTTGCGGGTCGAACACCGAGGTCAGGTGCATCCACTGGCCGCTCATGGATTGCTCCCAGATCGGGGGGGAGTAGTAGACGCGATGAAAGCCGGCGTCCTGCGCGTGGTGCGGATTCGGACGGGTGTCGTCGACCATGACCGAAAGCATGAGTTTTCCGTCGTCGCGAATCTGCCAATGAGGTTCGCCGGTCTCGTAGCCGTCGCCCATGAAGAGGGCATTGTAGCGGCGATCGAGGCTGTCGATGCGCACCCAGGCTGCGAAGGTGAAGGCGCTGAACTCTCCGGGGATGCGCACGCGGACGCGGGAACCGGGCCGGCGAAACTCCAGGGCCTGCTTCATGCCGGGCCAGCGGCCGGCCGTGGTTTCCGCCAGGACGACCGCCCCGTCGAGTTCCGGGTTGTGCGGCTCCGCCACGCTGGCGAGCAAGGCCGCAGGATCGACGCGGTCGAAGGTGTAGTAGGCGATGACGTCGGGCTTGGCGGCCAGTGTGTCGCGATGCCGCGTCCATCGCTCGAAATCCGCGCGCCGGCGATTGGCGGCCAACGCACTGAAATTGCCGGCGTCAGGGAATGCGATCTGGCCCTGGTTTCCGGGTTGGGCGTTGGCGTCGACCGGCAGCGTCCAGGCGCCGCCCTTCCGGACGAGGCGCTCCGGTTCGGCGCGGTGCTTGAAGGAAATCTCGCCGTCGATCACCTCGACGTGAGCCGCGCCGTCGCGCACTTGGAGGCCGAACTCCGTGCCGAGGTCGACGATCTCGGTTTCGGGTCCGTGCAGGCGGAAGCCGCGCGCCGCCGGCGGCACGCGCATGCGCACGGCTCCCTCGAGGCAGGTCGCTTCCCAGGCGGACTTGAACGCGATTTCGGCCGGGCCTTCGACGACCATGGTCGCCCCCGAGTAGAACTGGATCTCGGCGACGCCGGCTTCCAGGCGGAGGGTTTCCGCGCCGAGGCTTTCCCCCTCGCCGAGGGCCTTCTGATCAGCGGGCCAACGGGCTTCGAAGAGATTGCGGACGACAGCAAATCCCTCGGCCGAAGCCTCAGGATCTTCCGGGGGCGTCTGCGGCCGGGTTTGCGCGAGTGAGCCGTTCGTTTCGTCCCGGTTGGTCGCGCTCATGAACAGCAGTCCGAAGACGAAGGCCAGGCTCGCCGCGATGGCGATCGGCAGGAAGCGTCGGAAGTCGTTCGTTGCGGAAATGGGAACGATCTTGTCCGGTTCCGGATGGGGGGCTGCCTCGTTCCAGGAATGGAGACTGTCATCCGAAGTCTCTGCGGCTCGCTCCTGCAACTCGTGATGCAGCGCGAGGCTGCGGCGAACCACCGTCCGGAGTTCCGGACGCTGCAGCAGGCGCTGCTGCAGCTCGTTGAACGACGGCTCATCGATCTCGTCGTTCAACAGGGCGTCAATCCACTCCCGCTCCTCCTCCCGAAGATTGTCGAAACGGGGCTCCTTCATCGGGTTTCCTTGGCTTGCAGGGTCTTGGCTTCGACGCATTCCAGCAACTGGCTTCGGAGTCGCTTCAAGCGCATATAGAATGCGGCCGAGGTGGCTCCGGCTTCCTCGGCGAGTTCCTTGATCTTCACGCCGGGCGTATAGGCGAGCATGACGAACGTGCGTTGTTTCTCCGGCATGGCCAGCAGGCAGGACTCGAGCGCATCCCGTTCGGCGCTGCGCTGCTCGAGTTCCTCGGCGGCCTCTTCCGCCATCAGCTCCAGCACGTCCTCCCGAAAGACATGCCGGTCCCGCGCCATCTTGCGTCGATAAGCAAGCGCTTCGAAGCGGGTCACCACGCAGGCCCATTTGATGAACTGGGAGTCCTGGTCGAACTGCTCGAATTTCCGCCACATCGCCAGCGCGGCCCGCTGCATGAGTTCGTCCACATCGCCCCAGGAGGGCAGGAAGGATCCGGCGAAGCGTCGCAGCTCCGCCTCGTGGTGCGCGAAAAGGCGGACGAAGGCCTCGTAGCGGGCGTCTTCGTCGCGTGTGTTGCTATCCGGTTCTGACATGGTCTTCAAAGAAGCACTGCCGCCGCCGCGAAAATCTATCGCGTGACAGACATTGTTCTTTCCCTGGCGGGTTGAGATTCGGCCCGTCAGGGAGCCGGGGATTGGCCATGTGATGCCGTTTGTGGCGGAACGAAGGAAGGATATTCTGGCCCGGGCTCAAGCCGGCCTCGTCTCTGAACGCTCATCATTCCAGCCCGGCGTCCGCGGCAGCATCCCGGATCTTCACGCAGCGCGTCAACGAAGGCGTCCGCCTCGCGTCGCTGGAAGCGTGCGATTAAACGAGGGTGGCGAGGGGAACGTGCTGACTCGCCCCTTCGGGATGTTGATATGGGCTCGACGGAGTCTCTCCCCACCGGCTGTACGAGCCATCCGGCAATAAAGGAGCCCTGTTGGCAGCGGAGTCGTGGGTGGCTCTGGCATGGAATGAAAGGCGCTGAAGCGCGCGACAGCGAATCGAAAAGGCGGTGGGGCAAGACTCCGTCGAGCCCACTTCAACACCCTGCAGGGGTGAAACGCCGAAGGGGAATTCATCCTTTCGTTCCAGCCTCGCCCCGACAGGACTGCAGCACGTCTTTCATCCAACTCATTTGCGCACCTCCGAAACGCTTGGGAACGGGCGCAGCCTCCGTTTCAGTTCTTTGACAGCAACTGCAGTGTCTGAGCGTTCACCGGTGAACAGTTTGAGCTCCCCGTTGGTCCATATTGCGCGGAAGCCGTTCTTGCGGATCTGGGAGACCCGGATTTGAATGCGGGTGGGCTGGGGTCCGAGACGCTTGTCAGGCCGCGCCCAAAAAAATTCTCACATTTTTTTGTCACGATTTCGGTCGCCGGGGGCGATGGAAGGTTGTGGGTCTATTTTCATTTCAATCGAATCGGCCGAATGGGGCGGCTCGCGCCGCCTTTGAGGCGCTGGTGCGGGAGCATCATCGCGGGCTGTTGGCTTTCGCCCGCAGTCTGGTCGCTGATGCCGGAGAGGCGGAAGATCTGGTGCAGGAGGCCTTTGTGGTCGCCTGGAGAAAGCTCGACCGCTTCGAATCCGGGCGTGATTTCGGCTCATGGCTGCGCGGCATTCTTCGGTTTGAGTATCGTCTATGGGCGCGGAAGCGGCGTGATGTCCCGGTCGATGACGAGGTCTTGGATCTCATTGACGAACTGCACGCCGGGATTGAGGAGAACCTGGACGACCGCAACGCGGTCTTCGAGTTGGTCAGGCAGTGCGTGGCGGCCTTGCCGGAATCATTGCGGGAGACCGTGAAGCAGGTTTACGCGATGGGGTTGAGCTGTCCTGAGATTGCGGAGGCCCAGGGAGCCAGCGAAACCTCGATCCGCAAGCGCCTGCAACGGGGACGCGAGAAAGTCGCGGCCTGCCTGCAGAGCAAATCCAATCTACCCCTGTTCGAGCTATGACGCCGCCGCCCGACAACACACCGAGGGAGCCGCATCCGGGCTTTGAAGGATTGCTCTAGGAGGCCGCTTCGAACCATGCCCGTTACCGCGAAGATTTCGTGCAGCGGGTGCTGGCCGAGATCGACGGCGATGCCGCCACCGCAATCAGACCGTTTCCGGGATGGAACTGGAAAGCGGCAGCCTTGCCGCTGGCAGCCTGTCTCGCCTTGGGGTTCTTTCTGTTCTTCCGGGGCTCATCGCAGCCGGTTCACGCGGTCGCGACGGTGCGCGACCTGGCGGGCGAGGTTCATGTCCGTTCCCTTGCCGACGGCGAACTGCGTCCGCTGACCGCGGGATCGTCACTGCACCCCGGAGACACGGTGATCTGCGGCGCGGGCGGGGTGGTCACGACGGATTACGCCAACGGCTCCGCGGTCAGCCTGATGGGCGGTCGCTTGCGATTTGACGGACCGAACGGGGAGGGCGGCAACTCGGTCGTGCTGGAGTCCGGTCGGGCCTTGTGCCGGTTGGCCTCGCACGCCCCGGAGGATATCCCGGTCACCTTTCAGACGCCGCATGCCGGGGGGTGCGGGTCGGACGCGACCTTCGAGTTGTTTGTGAACGAACTGACGACCCGGGTTCGTTCCCTGGCGGGAGACGTCCGCGTCTGGAACCGGGGGGATTCCCCGAACTGGGCTCCGGTCTCCGTCGGTTCGGCGGCGGTGTTGCGGAATGGCGCGCCGCTGCGAGCCGCCACTTTCGCCATTGATCAGCTCAACCCGGGGGACGTGGTCTGGGTGCAGGATTTCGATACGCACTTCCAGAACGGGGCGGATATCGAGGGGCGTCTGCTCATGCTCCGCGAGGGGGCGCGTTTGACCACGCTGCTCCGCTCCATCCCTACCACCGAGCTGAATCGTGAACCCGAATTCTCGCCGGACCAATGGATGTCGATTGAACTCGCTTCGCGCCAGGCGTTGTTTCAACTGCCGGAGGATCCGGAGCTGATTCTCTGGATCCGCGCTGCGCGGCCCGGGGCGGTGCGGGTCGCCTTGAATCCGGAAGACCCGCGGATCGAGGCGGAGCACGTCATCTCGGAGGCAATCCCGGTGGGGACGGACTGGAAGCGGATCATTGTGCGGGCGGACGACCTGAAGCCGTTCAAGGATTCGCGTCCCGCGTCGAAAGGGCTGCTCGTTCGCTCTGTGGCCTTGTGGGGATTCGATACCGGCGAGGTCCAACTGGACCGCGTCCTGGTGCGGCGCGGCGTCGCCGGAAAGAATTAGCGCATTTTTTTGTCACGATTGTCGCGCGGATTGGCGATGACTGGCATGAAACATTCGTTCCAACTTCTCCTTCTGGTTGTGGCGGTCGGCGTTCCGGCCGCGTTGAGGGCCCAGGGCAATCCCATCCTGTTCGTCACGCAGACGCCCATGCGGGCTGACAACTCGAGCGTGGTCTCGACCTTCGACAATCATCAGGCGGGCATTCAGAACGTTTATCGCGGCGGCGACCTGTGGATCCGCTACCCGGACGCAACGCTGAAGAATCTGACCCGGATCGCCGGCTACGGGGAGGAGGGTCATCAGGGGGAGAACGCCATCGCCGTGCGGGACCCGCATGTGCATTGGAGCGGGGCCAAGGCGATCATCAGCATGGTCGTCGGGGCGGCCCCGAGGCAGTTCCGGCGACCGGATTCCAAGTGGCAGCTGTATGAGGTGAGCGGCTTGGGCCGGGATGAGACGCCGGTGATCACCCCGGTTCCGAATCAACCGACAGAATACAACAACGTGAATCCGGCCTACGGCACGAATGGCCGCATCATCTTCGCTTCCGATCGCCCGCGCGACGGCTCGCCGCATCTTTATCCGCAGCTTGACGAGTATGAGGAGCAGCCCACCACCACGGGACTCTGGAGCCTGGATCCGGCAGCGGGCGACCTGTTCCTGATGGAGCACTCGCCCTCGGGGTCCTTCGAGCCCTTTGTCGACAGTTATGGCCGCGTGATCTTCACCCGTTGGGATCATCTGCAGCGCGATCAACAGGCGGATGCGGATCACAATGCCCACGTCGCGGCTGTGGACCCGGTCAGCAATCCCGAAGGCATGCCCGGAGGCCTTTATGGAACGTTCGATTTCTCCGATGAAAGCGCCGGGGCTCAAGTAATGTTCGGCGTGCGCGCCGAGTCCTTTCCGGAGCCGACCGGCTTTGTGGCCTCACAACTCGAGGGAACGGCGCAGAATTCGCTGCGCTTCAATCATTTCTTCCCCTGGATGATCAACGAGGACGGGACGGAGTTGGAAACGCTGAACCATGTTGGTCGGCATGAACTGCACCGCTTTTTCAGTCGTTCCTTCTCGGACGATCCGGCGCTGCAGGATTTCGTGCTGGGGGAGAAGTTGCCGATCGAGAACATGTTTCACATCAGCGAGGATCCGACGGCGTCGGGAACCTATCTCGGGACGGACGCCAATGAGTTCACGACCCATTCGTCCGGCATACTCTTCACGTTGACCGGAGCCCCGGGGGTGAACCCGGAGGACATGCAGGTGACCTACCTGACCCATCCCGATACGGCGGATCCCAGCGTGGCGCTCGGGCCGGGACACAGCGGTCTTTATCGTGATCCGATTCGCGCGGTCGATGGCTCCTACATTGCCTCCCACACGCTGCCCGTCCCGAGCGGATTGGGAGCCGCACAGTTGGAGACGCCCTACGACTTTCGCATCCGGACCCTGAAAGTCGGCGCGGCCGGCTACCTGGAACCGGACGTTTCGCTCACCGGGGCGGCCGGGATTCAGGAAAGCCTCACCTGGTGGCACCCCGATTACCTGCAGTCCTACGACGGACCGCTCTGGGAATTGCAGCCCGT
>Ga0181588_10005278_pt1 | contig 10412 bp, 9 predicted proteins | sample 071ome_26_FD_148607 | JGI IMG/M metagenome (GOLD analysis project Ga0181588, IMG submission 148607) | Coastal salt marsh microbial communities from the Groves Creek Marsh, Skidaway Island, Georgia - 071409BT metaG (spades assembly) | ecosystem: Environmental > Aquatic > Marine > Intertidal zone...
TCAACAATAATGGTTTCATTTTTCCCTAAAACGAGCGCGATACCGGACAGCCACCGCCTTCATGCAATGCAACGATCCCCGAATACCACGCCCAACAGCAACGCCAACTTCCACAGTTCCACCCACTCTGACAACATCAAATGTGCATTTCGCTCAAAATAATACACAAAGAATGCATTCTTTGCCTCCTGAGAACGATCCTCCTTGACCAAAAGCGGACTCGACCACTTTAGCTGAAAATCAGACAGAACGCCCAACATTAAATCACGCCATTTCCCAACAACCGCTTTTGCTTCTCAAACAACGGCAGCCACACCCGAAAAACAGTCCCTTTGGGCTGATTGGGTTCCACCATGATTCTGCCCCCATGATCGCGCACAATACGGTGAACAATCATCAACCCCAACCCTGTCCCCTTCTTTTTGGTCGTAAAGTAGGGTTCGAAGATACGACTGATCCGTTCACTTGGAATACCAGCCCCCACGTCCTCAATACTCATCCACACCCCATCCGCTTCCCCAAGCGTCCGAATCGTCAACACACCCGATTTACTCATCGCCTGCATGGCATTCTTGATCAAATTGACCAACACCTGCTTGATCTGTGACCGGTCAAAGGGCGTATCAGGCAAATCCCGATCAAGCTCCTTGATCAATTCAATATTGCGATTATCCAACTCAGGACGCATCAGATCAACGGTTTCCAAAATCACACTGTTCAACTGATCCGGCTTTCGATCCGGAGCAGTCGGACGGATCGCCTGCAAAAACTGGGTGATGATATACTCCAGGCGATTGATTTCACCCTTGGAAATATCAATGAACTCCTCCAACCGGTTGAATCCCTTGTTCAGATCAATTGCATTCATTTCAGCCGCGACATCCAAACGAGGCCGGCCCCGGCCCCGCTTTTTCTTGACCGATTGCTCCTCGAAGGCCTGTCGCAATTTGGACGTCTCACGGGCAATCAACTGAAGATGTATATGCAAGGCATTTAACGGATTGCCAATTTCATGCGCAACGCTTGCAGCAAGCAGAGTCAACGTGTGCACACGCTCACTCTCAATGGCTTCCACCGTTTTCTGCCGTGTCTCGGTCACGTCATGCAACACCAGCACATAACCGGACTGCTTGGCACTCTGACGCTCGATGGCGGATGCAAAAAGCCGCAGGAAGCGGGGCTTTGGATAACGGATATCAAACTCCAAACGCACCATCCGCGAAGATTCGTCTTCACTCATGGATTGCACCAGGCCTTCCCAATCCAGATCCGGAATCAACCGCGTCACCGCCTTGTTTTCCATTTTCTCCCAGGATTGCCCCAGCAGCTCAAACGTTGCCTGATTGCAGTAAAGCAGTTTGCCCGCAGGGTTGACCACCAGAATGCTGTCCTCGATGACATTGAACACCGTATCAAACAACTGTCGCTGTTCATTCATGCGCTCAACGACCGACTGCAACCCCTCGGCATCCAGGCGGTCAATGCGCCCCAAAACCTTGTCCAGGAAATTAGATTTAAAACCAGCCATTGATCATCCTAACCGCAAACAAATCCCATTGAATCACAACCACTTTTTCCGCTTGAAATACAAATAAGTTCCAGCCGTCGAAAACAACATGACCGCCGCGGCCACCAGATAACCGCCGGTGGCCGTCAACTCAGGCATCGATGAAAAATTCATCCCGTACCAGGTGCCAATCATCATCATAGGAGTCGTGATCATGGTGATCATGGTCAGCAACTTGACCACTTCGCCGGTCTGATTGGACGACATGTTGAGATACAACTGCAGAATGGCGGTCAGCGAATCGGTATAACTCTGAGCCAACCCATGAATCCGAAACAGATCGTCATAAACATCACGGTAATAAGGAATCAACTTGGGCCGAATCAACTTGAAATCACCACGGGCAAATCTCGAAAGAACCTCACGCTGCGGACCGATGATTCGCCGAAGATGCTGCACTTCCTTTTTGATGGATGTGATTTTGTTCAATACCTCCGGAGTAGCCTGATCCAACACCTGTTCCTCGATCTCCCCGATCTCAAAAGCCAGCTCCTGAAGTGCCGGCTTATAGTTGTCCACCAGATTATCCAACAAGGTGTGCGCCACACGGTCCGGGGCTCTGGCCACCTGCCTCTTCCGTCTTAGGCATTGATCTTCAGTATATTGAATACTCTTAACCGGTTTCACATGACAGGTCACCAGGAAATTCTTGCCCAGAAAAAAATTCAACTCACTGGTAGCAAACACCCCGTCCTCCTTACTGTAATCAACACCATGAATCACCATGAACAGATAAGGAGCAAACTGGTCCTCTTCCTTGGGAAGGTACTCTTCCACCTTGGGCGCCCCCAGATCGGAAACACAATCTTCGATGGACAAAGGGTGAAAATGGAAAATCTCCTCCAGCACCATCTTCAACTCTTCCTTGGTGGGAGCCTCAATATCCACCCACAGGAACAAGTTGGTATTACCCAACAAGGTAGGCATCAAGAATGCCTCCATGTCCCTGCTATGGAGCTTTCCCTGTGTCGTGAATGCAAACGATCGAATCATGGCTTCCCGAGAATTGAGCGTGGCTCATATTGTTCCGACAAATGGTTTCCTTGCAAGAAAGGATCCTCCTAAAACGAAGGAAAAAACACTTTCATTCAAATATTTTGAACAGAACCATTGACAAACCGTCCCAGATCCTTAGATTTGCCGACTCTATTGATGCATCAGTCTTAATCAGTATCAGGTATGCCAAATACAAAATCCGCAATCAAAAGAACACGCAACACGGAACGTAAACAAAAAGTTAACCGTGCGATCAAATCACGCATCGGCACCTTGGAGCGCACCTTCAAGGACCTCGTGAAAGAAGGCAAAAAGGAAGAAGCCACCACCGCCCTGCGCGATGTCGCTTCCGCCTACGATAAAGCCGCCAAAAAAGGCGTCCTTCATCGCAACAAAGCCAACAACAAAAAATCCCGCTTGAGCAAGCTGGCCAACGGGTTGAGCTAAAACAAAGCCAAACCTATTTGATCATAAAAAAGCCCTCCCGCAAGGGAGGGCTTTTTGTTTGCAAATCTCAAGCCGGGCAACCAGTCAAATCCTGACTTACCCCTTGTAAATAATGACCACACCAAAATCAGCCAGCAATTGCTTGGTGCTCAAATCCACGTACGAGTAGGAAATGGTGTTGATGCTGACAATATTGGTTTCACCGATCTGGTTTAATATCTCGGTCACCCGCTCATCAAACGCATCGTGGCCGACTTCCTTACAGTCGGTATGACGGATAGTCTTGATGCGCAATATCTTTTCACCGTCCTTTTGCTTTTCGAGTGGGGGGCGAGCCTTGGTGATCAGGCTTTCAGCGGGCTGATCATAGGTAGGAACCACAAACTGTTTGTCCACCTTGTTGGCCGCATTGCTGGATCCGTGAAGTTTAACGTTCGCGGCATCCGCCTCCGGCACGGTGATCGCCGTCTCACATGAAGGGCACTCAATCTCAGAACCCGTTCCCTGCGCATCCACAACAAGCTCCTGATGGCATCCTGGGCAGCTAAATACAATATCCATAAATCATTCTTCGGGGTTCAATAACGGGATTCAGCGTAATATGATTCACAAGGTTTTGCCAGCGGATTTTATCCGACGCACCATCATTGAATCCATACAGGGCTATTGAAAACCAAAATAGGTGGGTCATCCATTTGACAGACCGCGCACTTGTCCTGCAAGCATGTTGTCAAAACCGGGCCCAGGGGATCCATCCAAAGGCCATCACCCCAAGCAGGAATGTCACGACCAGGATACTCAATAAAGTCGTGTAAAAAACGGTGGCAGCAGCAAACTGACTGTTGGCCTTGAACTCGTATGCCAACAACGCGGTGTTGACAGCCGAGGGCGCTGCCGTACCCAGAATAAGAATCGCCGCGGTCGTACCCTCAAAGCCAAACAACCAGGTCAGCAGGATCCCGATGAAAGGTCCGCCAATCAGACGAATCACGAGGGATTGAGTCAAAGGACCGCGCAATCCCTTGACCTTGGTCTTGGAAAGCTGGACTCCCAGAGTGATCAGAGCAAACCCAACCAACCCCTCGGCAAGATACTCCAGCGGACGCCACAAGAACACGGTGTCCTGAACCGGCACATCCAGTCCCTTGAAGATCCAGGCCAACGCAATGGCATAAATCGCAGGTTGACGGAAGACAGGACCCAAAGACTCCTTCCAGTGGCCCGCTCCCGCACCGAGAGACGAATGCGCAATGAACAAGCCGAGCGTGAAGGTCGACACATTCATGGTCATCAGGACAAAAACCTGAACCAGGGGCCCTTCCCCTGGAAAAGCCAGGCTCATCAACGGAATACCATAGTTCCCGCAGTTATAAAACATGGTCGACAACTGCAAGGATTTGCGTGTCGCCAAATCATCCCGGAACCAACGGGCTGTCGCAGTGCTGACGAAACCCATGCAGGCAATGGACGCCAGGGTAAACAGGATGATCTTGAGGCCTGTCCGGGTATCAAGCTGGGCCTCGGTGACCTTGACGAAGATGAACGCAGGGACAAACAGATAGATGTTCAACCGCACCAGGGTCGGCATGTCGAACTTGAACTTCCGATCCAATGCCCACCCCGTGCCGAACAACACCACAATAGGCAAACAAACATCCCTGAACAGGACGACCAATGTCGATAGCTGGGATGTCATGGAATCCATTGTCTTCTAAGGTCAAAAGGCGGCAACGAGCGTGAACCGACTCCAAGGGGACCAGCACTACATGCACAATCAGTCGCCTTGAACATCGGCACTTATCTGTGACAGCAACGTATACACCACCACGTCAGCAAATCCTGTTCCTCCGAGCACAGAGGATCAAACCTCACGGCTTAAGCAACAGAGATCAAGCGCCACCCGCACCAAGTGCGTCCAGGCTCTTTTTGGTGTGTTCAAGCTTGTGCTGCCAATCGGTGAGGCGTTGACGATGCTCCTCAACCACCTCGGCGGGAGCCCGGTCAACAAAGCCTTTGTTGGCCAATTTCTTCTCCACCTTCTCGACTTCCTTGGCAATTTTTTCAAGCTCCTTGCTCAAACGCGCCTTTTCGGCTTCCACATCAATCAAGCCCTCCAACGGCAGAAACAATGTCCCCAGAGAAGAAGGAATGGTTGGCGTGCCTTTGGGAGCGTCGAAACTGGATTCCACATCCAGCGGACCAGCATTCAACAAAATCCGAAGCGTGTTTAATTCGTAGTCGGAAAGTGTCTCGGAAGGCTGCAGGACGTAACGGATTTTCTGTTTGCTCGCGATGTTGAATTCGCCCCGCAAGTTACGACCACTCCTCACCAGTTCATACTTGGCTTCCACGAAATCAGAAAAGTGCTGATGCAATCCATAATGCTCCACAAAATCCTCGTCGAATGACTTGGGCCAGGTGGCGAAATTGATGGTTTGACCACCGCGATTCTCCGGCAAATCGCTGTTGAAACCCATACCGTTCCAAAGTTCTTCCGTAATAAACGGCAGGAACGGATGGAACAAACGCAAGGTATTCGACAACACAAAATCAATCACAGCCAGTGTGTTCGCGCGAACAGCTTCATCATCGCTCTGCAACGCCGCCTTGCTCGCCTCGATATACCAATCGCAATACTCATTCCAGAAAAACCGGTAGAGCGCCGTGGTGGCTTCATTGAATTTGTAATGCTCGAAGGCCTGATTGACCTCGGTGATGGCCGTGTTAAGCCGGATCAAAATCCACTTGTCATCCGAACTCAAACGCATGGGATCAATCTCCCCTTCCTGCTCACCTCCCTGCATCTGACGGAAGCGACAGGCATTCCAGAGTTTGTTACAGAAGTTGCGTCCCAGCTCGACGTCCTTCTCGTCAAACAACACATCCAGCCCCAACGGAGCGCTGCGCATCGTGCCGAACCGCAAGGCATCGGCGCCGTACTTGGCAATCAATTCCAGCGGATCCGGTGAATTGCCGAGTGTCTTGGACATCTTACGCCCCTGTTTGTCCCGAATGATCCCCGTGTAATACACATTGCGGAAAGGCAAATCACCCATGAACGCATACCCCGCCATGATCATGCGAGCCACCCAGAAGAAGATGATATCCGGCCCCGTGACCAGGTCAGTGGTGGGATAAAATGCCTTGAGCGCAGGATTATCAGCATCCTTTGCCTTGTCCCCGGTCCACCCCATCGTGGCGAACGGCCACAACCAGGAGCTGAACCAGGTATCCAGCACATCGGGATCCCGTGTCCATTCCGACTCATTGGCCGGCGGCTCAAGATCGCAGTGCACTTCCCCGGTCTCATTGTGATACCAGACCGGAATCTGATGCCCCCACCATAACTGGCGGCTGATGCACCAGTCCTGAATGTTGGTCATCCAGTGATCATACGTCTTGGCCCATCGTTCCGGGTAAAACTTCATGTGCCCCTCGGCGACGCAACGATGAGACGCCTCCACCTCAGGGTATTTCAAAAACCACTGCTCGGACAAACGCGGTTCGATCGGCACCTTGGCGCGTTCACTGAATCCCACGTTGTTCTCATAGGCTTCCTCTTTCTCGAGGACGCCCATTTCACGCAACAATTCCGCCGCTTTTTCGCGAGCTTCAAAGCGATCCAATCCCGCCAGATCCTGACCGGCCAACTCATTCGTCGTTCCGTTGGGATTCAGAATGTCGATGACTTCCAGGTTGTGACGTTGACCGATTTCGAAGTCGGCTTTGTCGTGAGCCGGGGTGACTTTGAGCACACCGGTTCCGAACTCCAGATCAATGTGCTCATCAGCCACGATCGGAATATGAGCCTGATTCTCGATCGGCAGCGGTCGAATGATGTGCTTGCCGATCAGATGTCCATAACGCGGATCTTTCGGGTTCACCGCGACAGCCGTGTCACCGGGGATCGTCTCCGGACGCGTCGTGGCAATCGTCATCCAGGTGCCGGGTTCTTCCACCACCTGCACTTTGAAATACCACAGAAAACTCTTCTGCGGGGTCATGATCACCTCTTCGTCCGACAAAGCCGTCAACGAAGCCGGACACCAATTGACCATCCGCTTGCCCCGATAAATCAACCCCTGCTGATGAAGCTCGACAAACACACGCTGCACACAACGGGAATAATCCTCATCCATGGTGAAGCGTTCACGAGACCAATCACAGGAAGCTCCCAGTTTCTTGAGCTGATTGATGATGATCCCGCCGTGCTTTTCCTTCCACTCCCATACTTTCTCCAGGAACTTCTCACGCCCCAGATCGTGGCGAGTCAGGCCTTCCTTGCGGATATCCTTTTCCACCATGACCTGAGTGGCAATCCCCGCATGATCGGTTCCCGGCAACCACAGCACTTCCTTCCCGTCCATGCGTGCCTTGCGGGCCAGGATATCCTGAATCGTATTGTTCAGCACATGCCCCATGTGGAGCATCCCCGTCACATTCGGAGGAGGAATGACGATGGAAAAGCCGGGTTTGCTGGATTCCGGATCGGCTTCAAAAAACTTTTCGTCCAGCCAATATTGATACCACTTCGATTCAACCGCCTGAGGTTGATACGCCTTGGGAAGTTCGCTCATGTTCAGGATTTCTTTTTACGCATTAAACGATATTCAAAACTGTCGATCAGGGCCCGCAAACTGGCCTCGATGATATTGTCGTGGGCGCCCACCGTGGACCAGGACTCCTTGCCATCCGAAGATTCGATGAACACACGGGTCTTGGCAGCGGTGCCGCCGGAGGAATCAAGGATGCGCACCTTGTAATCCGTGAGCTTCACCTGCTTCAATTGACGCGGGAAAAACTTCCTCAACGCCTTGCGCATCGCGCCATCCAGGGCATTGACCGGACCATCTCCTTCATCCACCGTGTGCTCGACTTCATCACCGACCCGGACTTTGATCGTGGCTTGGCAGATGGCAAAATCATTCTCCTTGCGCATCGAAACGTGATAGGAATCCACATTGAAAGGCAGTTCCTGGTGTTTCAGCGTTTTCTGAATCAGCAGGGCCATGGAGGCTTCAGCCGCTTCAAACTCGTAACCCTCGTGTTCGAGTTCCTTGATGCGCTGCAGGATCTGTTTAAGTTCCGGCGTGTCGTTATCGATTTCAAAACCCATCTCCTGGGCTTTCATAACGATATTACTGCGCCCCGCCAAATCGCTCATCAAAATGCGACGACGATTCCCAATGGATTCCGGATTGATGTGCTCGAAACTATGAGCCACTTTTTGAACCGCATTGACATGCATCCCGCCCTTGTGAGCAAAAGCAGTCGCCCCCACCCAAGGCATGCGGGTGTCATGACGTAGATTGGCGATTTCATCGACGAACTGCGATAGCTCCGACAATTTCGGCAGCGACGCAGCCGGCACGCAGGTCTTGTTCATCTTCAAGGCCACATTGGGAATCACCGATGTCAGACTGCAATTACCCGTGCGCTCACCAAATCCATTCATCGTCCCCTGCACCTGAACCGCCCCCGCTTCGAGCGCCTCCAATGCATTGGCAACGCCCACACCGATGTCATTGTGAGTGTGAATACCTACGCGTGTTGGAACGTTTTTCACCGCATCTTCCGTGATGCAGCGGATCTCGGAAGGCAGGCATCCACCGTTCGTGTCGCACAACACCACACAATCGGCGCCGGCTTCCGCTGCAGCGACCCAGGTCGCCATGGCGTATTTGGCATTGTCCTTGTATCCGTCAAACGCATGCTCGGCGTCATAAATGACCTGACGACCATTGGCTTTCAAATAGGCCACCGTATCGGCGATCATCGCAATGTTTTCATCAGCCGACGTGCGCAGCACTTTCTGGACGTGAAGAAGCCAGGTCTTGCCGAAAATGGTAACGACCGGCGTTTTGGCATCAATCAACAGCTTGACCTGAGCGTCCTCTTCCACCGCAATCTTCTTGCGCCGAGTGGATCCGAATGCCGCGATTTTGGAGTTTTTCCAGCGCTTCTTGGCTGCCTGTTGGAAAAACTCAATATCACGTGGATTCGAACCCGGCCAGCCGCCTTCAATATAATGAATACCAAATGCGTCGAAGCGTTCCGCCAGCCGGATCTTGTCCGCTACGGAAAAATTGATGCCTTCACCCTGGGTTCCATCCCTCAGGGTCGTGTCGTATATCTCTATTTCGGGTTTCTTTTTGGCCATACTTCCGCCTTTATCAAAAGCTGATCAATCTAGTTCTTCCAAACCATAAATCAAAGCTAAAATCCGCGTTTTCGCATTGTCACATCAAAACCTCCCACCATAATGCCGCCATGTCGAATCATCGCATCGGAATAATTGGAGGCAGCGGTCTCTACAATCTGGACGGATTCACCGACCAAACCTGGAAAACGGTGAACACACCCTTCGGCAAACCATCGGACGCATTCCTGATGGGCAAATTGGAAGGACGCGAAATGGTGTTCCTTCCCAGACACGGCCGCGGACACCGCCTGATGCCCGCCGAACTCAACCACCGCGCCAACATCTGGGCCATGAAATCTCTCGGCGTCAAATGGATCATCAGCGTCAGCGCAGTGGGCTCCCTTCAACCCCAATACCACCCCTGCGACATTGTGATGATTGATCAATTCGTTGATCGAACCAAGCAATCCCAGAACCACACGTTCTTCGGCCAAGGCATCGTGGCCCACATCGCCTTCGCCCACCCGATCTGCGAACATCTGCGGCAAATCCTCCTGAAAACAGCGCAGGAACAGGATGTCCCCTGTCACGACGGCGGCAGCTACGTCAACATGGAAGGTCCCGCCTTCAGCACCAAAGCCGAATCCCTGCTCAACCATCACGCCGAATGCGCCGTCATCGGCATGACCAACCTCGGCGAAGCCAAATGCGCCCGGGAAGCGGAAATCTCCTACGCCACCATGGCCATGGTCACCGACTACGACGCCTGGAACGAAGACCACGATCACGTCACCGTCGAACAAGTCATCGAATACCTCCACCGCAACACCGACACCGCCCGAAAACTCCTCGGATCGATCATCCCCAAAATCCCCGAAGAAGCAAACTGGCCGGCACACGACGCCCTGAAAAACGCCGTCATCACCCAACGCGATGTCTGGCCCCAGGAAACCATCGACAAACTGGGGCCGATCCTGGAACGCTACCTTTGACCAGCCCCACCAGGTAGACCGTATCGTCTCGATGCGCCCCTTGTGGCACCCCTAACCACAACTGCCACCCAAAGGAAACCCAATGGCTTCCCAAACGGAAGTTGATGGCCCTTCGAAAACCACAAGGCACGGATCAGGGACGATCCGATCTACCTGCTGCTCCACCCATGGTAGATCGTATCGTCTCGATGCGCCCCTTGAGGCATCCCTAACCAAACCCACCACCCAAAGGAAACCCTGACGCACCGAAAACCCCACCCCTCAAAAA
>Ga0181588_10005281_pt1 | contig 10408 bp, 7 predicted proteins | sample 071ome_26_FD_148607 | JGI IMG/M metagenome (GOLD analysis project Ga0181588, IMG submission 148607) | Coastal salt marsh microbial communities from the Groves Creek Marsh, Skidaway Island, Georgia - 071409BT metaG (spades assembly) | ecosystem: Environmental > Aquatic > Marine > Intertidal zone...
GTGCGCTGCGCGTCGCTTTGTGACGAATTCGGGCGCAACGACCGACACTCACAGACGCGCGCTTCATCGACGTCGTCATCGACCGCGTCGACGCGAAACGCCCCGAAACGAAAGAGAATAAACTTTTCCCGCCGCACCCCCGGTCGAGTATCCGACGGCTGACGCTCGCGTCGACGCGCGGAGCCGCGAAGTCGTCTTCGAACGCATCGCATCGCTGACAGTTGTTGGCACCGCGTTCGAAATCCATCATCGGTTCGTTCATTCACCGAACGTCGCGACGCGCGATCGGGTGTTTCCCCGTCTGAAGACGCGAAAAGCCCCGGTTGTTTTTCTTTTTTCCGCCGCGCCAGTCCTCGGCGGTCGACATGGCGTCGACGAAGGACTTTTACGCGGACGATGCGGATTTGTTTTCAGACGATGAAGACGCTCGAGCGCGGCGGAGCGGCGATGCCGGCGGTTTCGACGCGGATTTCGACCCGGATGCGCACCGAGACGCGGTGGTGATGCTCATCGACGCCTCGCCCGCGATGTTTCGAGCGGATAAGACGAGAGAGGGCGGGGCGTGTGCGTTCACGGCGGCGGCGAGAGCGTGTTTTGAGTTTACGCGCGCGCGCATCGTCGTCGCTCCGGATGACGTCGTCGGCGCGTGCGCGTACAACACGGCGGGGAGTTTGGGGGGGTATAATTTCCCGCGCGTGAGCGTCGTGCAGGCGGCGGACGCACCGAGCGCGTCTGGGGCGTTGGAATTGAGCGAGTACGCGGATGGTGAGGCGGGTGTGAAGAAGTTTAGGGAGAAATTCGGAGTCTTGTCGCCGGATGACGACGTCAATCAAGAGGACGCGTTGACGAACGGTTTGTGGACGGCGTCAAACATGCTGGAGAGCGGGCCGAAACGCGCGGCGGGGCGCAAGAGCGTGTATCTGTTTACGAATGAAGACTCCCCGTTGCGACCGGGGAATTTGGCGGGGCAAAAGCTCATCGCGCGCGCGAAAGAAATGTCGGCGTTGGGTCAGAGAATTGAAGTGTTGAGTCTCACTCGAGACGGCGCGTTTGATTCATCCGTGTTTTACGACGAGTTTACCGCCGAGCACTGCGGGGCGGCGGAGGGTGAACGCGCGCTCGTCGTCGTAAACGACGGTACCGAGCTGCAGCGAGAGTTTTTGAAAAAGTCGCGAAAAAGACGACGATTGAAACAAACAAAACTTTGGCTCGTGCCCGGGAAAATCGGCGTTCCCGTCGGCGTGTATTCTTTAGTGAGCGAAGCGAAAAAGGCGACGAGCATTCTCGTCGATGGTAAAGATTTAGGAGAGATACGAAGAGAACAAACGTACATTTGCAAGGACACCGGGGCGACGATCGAAAAGCCGACCAAGTCGTTCGTCGAGTACGACGGAGAGCGACTCGTGTTTTCAAACAAGGAGCTCGCCGTGATGCGTAAAGTCAAATTTGGAAACGTCACCGGTGCGGCGTCTGTCGGTTTCCACCTCGTCGGTTTCATGTCCGCCGATAAAATCACTCGCGATTTGACTCTGAAAAAGTCCCATTTCATCGCGGGCGAAGGTGGAGGGTGCACTGCGTTTCAGGGATTACTTCGAGCGTGCGTTCAGGAAAACAAAGTGGCGTTGTGCGCGTTTGCGCGCGGAGAACGCGCGCCGATGCGCTTCGTCGCGCTCATCCCGCAGCTCGCCCCGGGTGAAAACCGCGCGGCGCTCGCCAAAACCACGACGACGAGCGACGGAAACGCCGGTGGAGGCTTTGGTGATGGCGATGAAGAAGATGACGACGACGACGCCGTCTCGCGTCTCGACCCGCCAGAGGGATTTCACGTCTTTTACCTGCCGTTTCGAGACGACGTCCGCCAACCGGAACGCGCCGTCGCCTCCGCCAACGCCCCGCTCCCGCGCGCGAGCGAGGAACAAATCGCATCCGCCGCCAAGGTGATCGACGCCATCCGTCTCGTCAAGTGGCACCCGAAACAGACGCCCAATCCGGCGCTTCAGACGCACCATCGCATTTTGGAAATGTGCGCGTTGGAACGCGTCGAAATGGAACCCGTGCACGACGACACGGCACCGAACTACTCCGATTGGCAGCGCGTCGGCGTCCCAGCGCTCTTACACGACTACGACGCTCGGTGTTTCGCGCACGTCCGCGCGCTCGGCGCCGATTCATCGCCACCGACGTTTCCCGCGAAGCGCAAAGCCGACGCCGCAGCCGAAATCCAATCCGGACGCTCGCCCGATTCGCCGCCGCCGTCATCATCCCGTCGCGCCGCATCGACGCGCCCGATCGAACCCCGCGTGCTCCCAGAGCACGCAAAAACCCTCGATCACGTCCGCGCCGGCACTTTAGCCGACCTCACCGCGGATAAGCTCAGGCACTTTCTCGCCGCGCACGGTTTAACCGTATCCGGCTCAAAGCGTGACTTACGCGCGCGCGTCGAATCCCACGTTCGCGCGTACGCCCCGGACGCCATCGGGGCGTTCCCCATCGGTGCAATCGACCCGGAGCTTTAACGCGCGACGCGACGCGATGCGTCCATCCATCCGAAGACGTCTTCGATCCCGTAGTACCGATGTAACAATGACCGACTGTTCGCGCCTTTGTCTTCACTTTGAGACGCGAATTCAGCTCGAACCATCCATCCATCCGCCCATGCCCGACGTCGTCGCCGCCCCGGTGACGGACGCCCCGCCCCCCGACCCCCCGGTGGAGCCCCCGTCGCAGCTCATCCCCGGGAACATCCCGTTTCCGCCGCGCGACGATGGAAACGCCGACGACCGAACGGACGGGATCGTCCTTCCGCCGCCGCCGCCGCCCATGTACCCGCCGCTCCCGCGCGGACTCAAACCCCCGGTCCCGCCGTCGGAGGACGAGCGCGAGGCGCTGGCGACGATGAGAGCGATGCAGGATTTCTTCCGCGCGAGCGCGTACTATCACGGCGACGGTAGGGACGGCGGGCGCGGACGACGGGCGAGAGAGGGTGACGTGACGCGATGGAGAGACGCGAGCGGCGACGAAGCGAGCGGAAGCGGACGAACGGAAGAGACGGACGCGAGGACGATGGGAGAGGCGGAGGAGGAGGACGACGACGGGAGTTGCGATGCGAAATGGATCGCGCGGTTGGCGAAGGGGCACAAGTTGGAGGATTACCCGGTGATGGATGAACGGATCGTTCCGAGGGAGATTTTGGACGTCGTGTTCGGACGCGACGCGACGACGGGCGGAGCGAAGAAGAAGAAACGCGACGACGACGGGGATGACGGGGATGACGACGGGATGCCGACGTCACCGAAACGGGCGAGGAGAACGTCGATGAATAACGCGCAATCGCGATTGGAGCGATTGGTTCGATTGGAACAAAAAGCAGACGAGGAGGCTCGAGCGACGCGGCGTCGCAGACGGACGTCGGCGTCGCCGCACGCGAGACGATCCAAACGCGGCGGTGGGGCGTCGTCGACCCCTGGTAGGGATCACGACGACGAACACAGCGGGGATGATGTGCACAGCGACGATGGGTACGACGAAAACGCCGACGAGGGAGGTCTCGCGCGGCGGGGCGAAGACGGCGGACGCTCGGGCGAGAGCCGACTCGGCGGCGCCGAAGGACGCAGAGAGCGCGGCGACGATCTTCGCGGTCGCGACGAAGAGGACGACGATTCGGGTTCCGATGGCGATTACGGTCGCGCCGAGGATTTCGACGACGACGACGACGGGTTCGATGACGATCGCGACGATCAAGCCGAGGCGTTTTACTAAAAGTGGAAGACAAATGGAGGACGACTCGACTCGACTCGCGTACCTATTACATCATCATTGGAAACAAATCAACGTTTACACAGACTGATAAACACACACACACACACGCACACGCACGCATATACCCGAACCGCGCGTCGTGCAAACGCACCCCTCACTCCGTCGTTCGATCATCGTCCGCCTTGCAACCGCTCGAGCACCACGCGTCCGCTCTCCAAGTAACGCAACGCGCAGTTTGTCAAACAACTCGCCTCGCTAGAGCTAAACTTTGCCCCCGGGGCGTACGTCACGCACTTTTCAAAGCACGTATCCGTGAGTTTCGCGACGACTTCGTTGAAGACAGCCTTACGCTTTTCCTCCTGCGCGCGCGCGCGTCGGAACGAACGCGATGACGATTGGGTTAGCAGAGTTGATTTTTGTCTCTCGTCGCGATGGGTGCGCGACGACGACGACGACGCGAAAGACGCAAAGGCGCAAAGACGCGTACCTCTAAGAACTGTTGCATTTGCGCGTCGTTGGCGGACATGTTCGCGCGTCTCACCGATCCTATCCGATGACGCCGCGGTGTGAAGCGCGGCGAAGAGGGAACGCGAAGAGAGGCTTTGAGCGAAACGACGAATGTCATCATTCACAACGCTAAATCAACGACCGCGAGTAGCTTTTACATCAACGCAAAACAAAATCCAATACGATTCAACCCAATCCAACCCTCTAAGACGCGCGAACCGTCGCGGGTCGATGCGACCACTCGCTGACGGATACGCCCTGTTCCGGAACGACGAAAACTCCGTAATCCGAGTGCTCTCGCGACACCTCCCATCCATCGTCCCGAGGCTCCGCGAAGGCGCCGTCGGCGAGGTAGTCGACGCACGCGTCCAAGGAATCCACGCACGTGACGATTCGAAAGGTTCCCATCTCCCACGCGCGCCGTAATTTCGACGAGACTCTCGTCAGACCTCCGGATGTCAGCCAGCAAAAAACAACCGTCGGCGCCGGCACACCGGGTGGCCCGAGCGCGAGCGCATCCGGGGTCATCTTCGTGATGTCGCACGAGTGAAACTCGCATCGTTCGGCGACGCCGGCGTCCAACGCGTTGTCTCTCGCGCGCACGATCAACGAGTCGTCAATTTCCAAACCGACGCACTTTTTGACGCCCATCTTGGCGGCGTCTATGAGCACCTCCCCAGTCCCCGATCCCAGGTCGTACACGACGTCGTCCGGCGTCACGCGCGCGGCGTCGAGCGCGCGGAGTCTTCGGGCGCGCACGGTCGGGGCGTACGGGGCGAGGAAGGACGCGCCGCCAGTGTTCGTGTCGGCGGCGGTGTGTCGTTTCAGAGCTTGCACGAGCGCGGCGCGCTGCGCGATATCGGTTTCCTCGGGTGTCGCGTCGGCGTCCGTCGCGATCGGTTCATTCGTCGTCGTCGAGGACATCTTCTTCGCCGCGCGCGGTCGAACAATCGTGCGTTGTTTCGTTCGTCGACCGCGCGCGCGAGGGTGTGAAGTAAAAGTGTCTCTTCGCGCGCGTTTCGTCGCGTTTCGTCGCTTTGCGTTGAGCGAGACGAATAGGATTACATGATGAGTCTGAGCGCGGCGAGACTGAGCGCGCCGAGGGAAACGAGCGTACCGACCGAGTAACGAATAATCTCCGTCTTGGCTGCTTCGATTTGCGTGCGCATGACGTTCAATTCTTTATCCACGCGCGCCTCCATCTCTTTATGCTGGTTATCGGCAATCGACAATAGTTCGCGCATGCGACCTTTTTCCAGGTTCAAATCGAGCTTTTGCGACTGCGTGATGCGATCGATGTTATACTTGAGATCGGCGCGGAGCTTTTCGTTCTCGCCGAGCAGGGTGTCGGCGTTGTGTTTGACGTGGGCGTTCGCTTCTCGAAGCGAAGACGCGAGTTCAACCTTTAACGCCTGAACTTCAGCGCGGCCAATCATGAGTTCGCGTTCGAGTTCCGCACGCGCGACGAATCCCGCGCGCGTCATGGATTCGAGCGTCACCTGGTATGCGTCGTCGCGTCAGTCAACCGTGCGTCGTCGTCGTCGTCGTCGTCGTCGTCGTCGCGCACGCATTCGCTCAATCATTCAGTTGGAAATTCATTTCCATCTTCGCACCTTCACTATACCCTCGGACTGCGGTTCCGTGAACGCGCAGTTCCGCAGCTCCTTCACCAACGAGTGACTATCGAATCGATCCACCACCGCCGTCGCCGGGGACGCCGTCGCCGTCGCCGTCGCGGGCGCCGCGGCGGACTTCCAACGTCGCTGCGACGTGCTTCCAACGACTTCATACGAATCCATCCTTCGCAACGCCGCCGCCGTCACCGCGATCCCGCCGACGTCACCGCGCGAGCATCCCGTCATCGATGATGTCATCATCGACGTCGACGCTTCGAGCGCCGTCGCCGCGCGCGCGATCGTCGCTCGCGTCGCTCTCAAACCAAACATCTCAAACCAAACCGTCGTCCAAACGCGCGACGCGTTGTGACGCCCCGTCACCCTTCGTCGCCGCACACGACGACGCGCGACGCGGCATGTCGATCGCCATCGCGCCGCGCGCGCGCGCAGAATTTCCTTCCATCCATCCCGCGCGTCCCGCGCGTCGACGCGTCGTCGCATCGGCGCGCGCGCGTCGCGAACGCGACGCCGACGCTTCGACCGCCGCCGGTGTCGATGCGAAGACGCGAAGCAATCAGCGTCGCCGTCGCGGCGCGAGACGACCGAAACGCGACGACCGAAACGCGACGACGACGACGACGCGCGAAGACGTTTCCGGCGAAACCTCCGCGTGGCGCGTGTACGACGTGTCGGTGTCGTTCGAGCGCGATGACGGGAAGGATTCGCGAATGGCGACGTCGGCGGTGCGAGACGCGGTGGGTAAAATTTTGGGCGCGAGAAACGCGTTGACGTCGCCGGACGGCGTGCGGATCGTTCGGAAGACGTGCGACGCGCGGGCGAAACCACCGACGTTTTCGTACGTCGTGGACGTGGACGACGCGGCGATCGAGGAGGCGGGTGGGACGAAGAGGGAGATCAGAGCGCGGGCGAAAAAGGTGGAACGGGTGAGCGCTGCGACGGTTGAGACGCCGGCGGTCGCGTACGGAGAGAACGCCACGGCGCTGAGCGATGCGTACGTTCGCGCGCCGGATCGACGACGACGAGAGTCTGGTACGTCGTCGTCTGGTGGTGCGTTCATGGATGATGACGACAAGGTGGTCGTCATCGGATTGGGACCGGCGGGATTGTTCGCGGCGTTGGCGCTCGCGGAAGCGGGCGCGCGCGTCGTCGTCGTCGAACGCGGACAACCCGTCGAAACGCGCGGGCGCGATATCGGAGCGCTCTTCGCCCGGCGGCGACTCGATGAAGAGAGTAATCTGTGCTACGGGGAGGGTGGGGCCGGGACGTGGTCGGATGGCAAGTTGACGACGCGCATCGGGAGGAATAGCGAACGCGTTCGAGCCGTGTTGAGAGCGCTCGTGACGTTTGGCGCGCCCGAGGGCATTTTGATCGATGGCAAACCGCATCTCGGTACCGATAGACTCGTGCGGATTCTCCGCACGGCGAGGGAGTATTTAATGACTCTCGGCGTGGAGTTTCGGTTCGGTGAACGCGCGACGCGGGTACACAGAGACCCGACTACGGGCGCCGCGTGCGGCGTGTCCACGGCTTCGGGCGAACGTCTCGCCGCGCGCGCCGTCATTTTAGCCGCCGGGCACTCCTCCCGCGGTCTCATGGAGGCGCTCCACGACGAAGGGGTAAAACTGAGTTATCAATCCTTCGCCGCCGGGTTTCGCATCGAGCACCCGCAAGGCATGTTGGACACGATTCAGTACGGAGAAAAGTACGCCGGGTACGTCGATCGAGGCGCCGGACCGCTCCCCGTCGCGGATTACCGCGTCGCAAACACCGTCGCGGACGGCATCGCCGCCGGTCGCGCGTGCTACAGCTTTTGCATGTGCCCGGGCGGGCAAATCGTCCCCACGTCCACGGTCGAGGATGAGCTCTGCATCAACGGGATGAGTTTTAGCAAGCGTTCGAGCAAGTGGGCGAATAGCGGATTGGTGAGCACGATTACCGAAGAGGACGCGAAACCCTTTGCGCAAGTCGGATACGAACCTCTCTGCGGCGTTTCTTTTCAGCGTCACATCGAACGCGAAGCCGCCATCATGGGCGGCGGTAAACTCGTCGTTCCGGTGCAAACCGCGGAGGATTTCCTCAATGAGACGATTTCAAAAGTTGAGACGTTGCCGTCGACTTCGTACCGATTGGGCGTGCGACCGGCGCCGCTTCACGAGCTCTATCCGCCCGCCGTCACGGCGGCGATTCGTGAATCCCTCGCGAGGTTCGACCGTCAACTTCCCGGATTCGCCGGTCCGCAGGCGTTGATTCACGCCCCAGAGGCGCGGACGTCGTCGCCGGTGCGCATCGATCGGGACAAGACGACGATGCAGTCGGTTTCGATGGATGGTTTGTATCCCACGGGCGAAGGCGCGGGGTACGCGGGAGGAATCGTGAGCGCGGCGGTGGATGGATTAGCGGCGGCGGATAGCGTTCTCGCCGCGTTCGAAGTGTTGTAAACTACGTAACCTACTGTGACACGCGCGCTTTGGGACGATTGTCATAAACTCTTCATCTTTTGCTCTCTTCGTTAACAACTCGCTATTGAATGAACAAACGCGAACGAAATGAATACATACAACTGGAAACTCACGCGTTTCTGGCGAGGTAACCCGCGCCTCGCGATGGTAAATCCCAATCCCTCTCGACATCAAAGGCGTCGACGCCCGCGGCGCCCGGCGGGGAGTCTAAATCCTCGTCGTTGATGGCGGATAACGTGTTGTCAAGAATGGAGCGCACCGTCGTCTCTGAAAGCTTGGCCCGCTTTTGCAATTCCTCATCGACGAGTCGACGCCACGTCTTGTTGTTGGCGCACCCGTGAAATAGGTTTTGAATCGGGTGCATCATGTGGCGCACACTCGGGACGCGGTAACCATCCTTGGCGGTTCCGAAACGTCCAACCGTCTCGTCGGCGTATTCGGCGTACTTGTCCAGGAATTCCCGTCTGTTGGCGCAGGGATTGGCGTCGGCGCCAAAAACAGTCGTATCCGCGGCGCTGAGTAACCCCCACGGATCGGCGTGCGCTTGTCTACCAATCATGGCACCGTAAACGCGTCCACCGTTCGCGGGCCCGCGTTCGAGCGCGTTTTTCACGTCGTTGAGCGTCTTGAGCCCGCCGTTGAGGTGAAACTCGCACTCTGGAAAATCCCTCGCCAGCGCGTACGCCCAATCGTGCTTCAACGGAGGCACCGTTCTGTTTTCCGCCGGCGACAGCCCATCGAGCAAAGCTTTTCGGGCGTGCACGTAAAACCTCTTCGTCGGACTCCTTCGTGTGATTGTCTCGACGTACTCGCACAGCGCGTCGTACGAATCCGCGTCGTCCACGCCGATTCGACACTTGACGCTCACCGGAGTCCCATCCGGGGCGTTCTCCCACATTGCCGCCAAACAATCCCCCACGAGTTCGGGCTCCGCCATCAACGCCGCCCCAAAACACCCTTTCCCCGCAACTTTTGGGCTCGGACACCCGCTATTCAGGTTAATCTCGTCGTATCCGTACGGCGCCGCGATGCGCGTCGCGCTTCCCAAAATCGCCGGCGACGACCCCCCCAACTGCAACACCGTCCCGAACGTCTCCGTCGGGTAATCCAAAAACCGGTCCACCCTGTTCCCCGGGTCTTCAATCGCGTGCGTCAGCGTCTGATCCACCTCCATCTCCGTCCAGAGCCACGTGTGCGCGGACATTAACCGACACATGACGCGAAAGTGCGGCGTCGTGTACTCCATCATGGGCGCGACGCTCAACAAAGACGTCGACGTCGGACGCGGTCGGTTCGCCCGGCGTTCGTCGGCGTCGGCGCCTCCGCGGGCGTAGGTTTCCCCGGCCCACGGTCGCGTCGTCGGGTGCGCGTCGACGGCGGCGGCGTCGGCGGCGCGCGTTCGAACGGTCGCGCGAAGCGCCGCCAGAAACGGTGCGCGCGCGCTACCACCACCTCCCCCGCGCGACGTGCGCGACGTCGACGTCGAAGCGGCGTTCGCGACGCGATGCGTCGTCGTCGTCGTCGTCGTCATCGTCGACACGGCGCGCGCGGCGAGTCTGCGCATGCGCCGGCGCGCGCGCGTCGGTGTGAAGTTTGCGCGCACTTTTTCAATGCGATGCGTTTGCTGACGTCAGTGTCACCGCGCGATGCCGAACGCGATGTCGACGCCGTCGACGCGCGGGACGACGGTCGTTCGCCCGCGAAACGACGGCGCGCGTCGCCTCCGACACCGTCGACGCGCGACGCGGATGAAAACGATCGGCGCGACGCGGAACGACGACGATAACGATGCGATCGGAAGAGTCTTCTCAAAGCTGTACAAGGAAAACTCAACCGGAAAATCCATCGTGTACGGCGTGTTTCAGCGCGACGTGGACGAAAACGACCGCGTGAGCGACGACGAAGCGGCGTCGCGTCGCGCGGAAGCGGCGCGGACGCTCACGAACATCGACGCGAAGGAGAGACAAAGGAGAATGAACGTCGGGTTGGTGGCTTGGGCGCTGACGGCGACGCTCGTGGCGACGCAAACGTTGACCCGCGCGCCGA
>Ga0181588_10005286_pt1 | contig 10400 bp, 8 predicted proteins | sample 071ome_26_FD_148607 | JGI IMG/M metagenome (GOLD analysis project Ga0181588, IMG submission 148607) | Coastal salt marsh microbial communities from the Groves Creek Marsh, Skidaway Island, Georgia - 071409BT metaG (spades assembly) | ecosystem: Environmental > Aquatic > Marine > Intertidal zone...
CCATTCATCCTTGATCACACGAAGTGATTCCGCAACGCGGGCGTTGCCGGTGCCGACACTCCCCATGATCAGCCCGCCCTTTTCGAAGGGATTCAGGTAGCTATAGACGCCATAGGCCAGCCCGCGTTTTTCCCGCACTTCTTCCATCAACCGGGCGGAAAACCCGCTGCCGCCCAAGATACGGTTCATGATATAGGCGGCGTACCAATCCGGGTCGTCGCGTTCAATACCGCGCTGACCAAAGATAACGACGCTTTGCGGAACGTTGCGATCGATAACGACGGTCTTGCCCGCCGCCTGCAATTTCGGCGCGGCAACGCGGGCGGCTTTGCCGCCCTTGGGCAAGGTCCCGAATATCTGATCCAGCCGGCACGATAATTCTTCCGGCGTGATATCGCCCGCGACCCCGACGACCATTCCCGCCCGGGACAGATGATTTGAAACAAAATCCTTGAGATCCCCGGCGGTAATCGCGCCAACCGAGTCCACCGTGCCGCCAGTCGGCCGGCCATAGGGGTGATCGTCGAATACCGCCCGGTACCATGCGCGACCGGCAATAGTGCCAGGCCGTTGCAGCGTGGATTTCAGCCCGGCGATCATCTGCCCCCGAATACGCGCAACCGGCTCGGCATCAAAACGCGGCTTGTTCAACGCCATGGCGAGCATCCGGAAGGCTTCATCCCGGTTTTCGCTCAACGTGCGCAGGGAGCCGGAAAATCGTTCCAACCCGGCGTTAAATCGCAGCCTGATCGACAAATCCTCCAGCCGTCCCTGAAATTCTTGCGATTCCATATCGCCCGCCCCTTCATCCAGGGTAGCAGCGACGAATTCCGCTCTTCCTACCTTGCCCTTAGGGTCGGTGACCGCCCCTGTCCGGAAGGTGAAGGATAGCGAAACTACCGGCACGCTGTGATTCTCAACCAGCCAGGCGGTGACGCCGCTCTTGCTTTTGACTTCCTTGATATCGATGGCGAAAGCCGGAGGAACGCCCGCCAACGCCAGACCGAGGGCAGCGATGACGGGAAGAATTCGTATCATCCGCATCTTATCTGTCCTTTGCAGCGGCGGGGGTCAGCAGGCTGGTGACCGAGTTTCGGAGATCAAAAACCTTTTTCGCGGCAGCGATCACATCGGCGGGCGTAACCTTCATGATCCGCTCGGGCCAGGCCTCGATATCCTCAAGTGTCTGGCCGGTGGTGAGCGCGCGACCGATGATATTGGGGGCCGCCCCGACGGAATCGCGCGCATAGACAGCACTGGCGGCGAGTGATCGGGCGGAACGTTTGACCTCTTCCGCCGTGACACCCTTTTCGATCAAAAGTTTCAGCTGTTCGTCGATCGCCGCCTCAACACGATCCAGGGAGACATCACCGCGCGGGCTGGCGGATACGCCGAACTCGCCGAGATCATAAGCGCTCGGGTCGTACCAGGCGCCGGCCGAGGCGGCGAGCTTGTCCTTGACCACCAGCGCGCTATAGAGCCGCGACCGTGCCCCACCGCCCAGAATGTCGGCGAGAATTTGCAGCGCATAGGCTTCGTTGCCGCCGGCAGTGCGGTAACTCGGCGCGATATAGGTTCTGGTCAGACTCGGCTGGCCGACGCGCGGGCTGGAAAGCGAAACCCGGCGCGCCGCCTTATGCGGCGGTTCATCGACTCTTTGCCTTTTGATGTCAGGGCCGCGCGGAATAACGCCATAATATTTTTCGGCAAGCGGTTTCAATTCCGCGGCATCGATATCCCCGGAAACAATCAGAATGGCGTTATTAGGCGCGTAGAACCGACGATAGAATTTTAACGCGTCTTCGGTATTCAGCTTCTCGATTTCATGCTTCCAACCGATCACCGGATTGCGGTAGGGATGATTGAGATAAAGCGCCGCCTGCTTCGCCTCATATAGCTGCGCGCCGGGATTGTTATCGGTACGGGACGACCGTTCCTCCAGTACGACATCGCGTTCGGGAAGGACTTCCTTGTCAGTCAGCACCAGGTTGGTCATCCGGTCCGCTTCAAGCTTCATCACCAGCTCCAGCCTGTCGCGGGCGACTTTCTGGAAATAAGCGGTAAAATCCTGCGAGGTGAAGGCGTTATCCGTCCCGCCATTGCGCGCGACGATCTTCGAAAATTCGCCGGGCGGGATGTCCCTGGTGCCCTTGAACATCAGATGTTCGAGAAAATGAGCGATCCCGGAGGCGCCGGCGGGCTCATCCGCCGCGCCGACCCGGTACCAGACCATATGAAAGACAATCGGCGCGTTGCGATTGGTGACGACCACTACCTGCATGCCGTTGGAAAGCATAAAGCTCTCCGGATTGAACACAGCGGCGGGTGCCTTTCCGGCAAAAAAGAAAAGAAAAATCAGACTAAGCGAAAACAACCGGAACATAGGCGGACGCTCCTCGGCGCTCGGGCGGGATGATATGAGGTGAATATTGTCCAACGCCCGCGATTTTCAAGCGCGCGGGCTGATTTGGCCGATCAAATCCGATTGATCGCGGGGATCAGAAGATTCCTTCCAGAATCCCCTTTTCCTTGCGCTGGATAACCGGCACGTCGCCCTTATTGACCGGCTTGCCGAGAGCCCGGGCCTCGCGAAGCCGCTTTGCTTCCTTTTTCGGATCGACGATGACGCCCGGCTTGGGCGTTTCCTGCCAGAACATGACCTTGTCGAATACGTCCTGATTGGCGTTCAGAAGCGCGCTGCTTTCGGAATCGACCTTGGCGCGGATCGAATCATCGGCATTCAGCGCCCCGGCGCGCGACAGAAGAGCCGCTTCACCCCGCGATGCGCCATTCGGTCGGGCGGCCCTTTGCCCCGCAACCGCCCGATTTCCGCCGCCCTGCAACAAGGTATCGCGCGCGGCGGTGCGAACGGTTTTTTCCTGCGGGCGTTGCTTGCCGGGGGCCGGCGCGCGCAGGCCGTAATCCGGCGGCAGGCTAAGCGGCGCGCGGGTCACGACCTCAAATTCATCGGGCGACTGTTTTTCAAGCCCAATGATACTTTTTGTGCTGCTGCAAGCGCCCAAAGCCAGGGCCGCGCCGACAAGCAAAAGGGTCTTAAGCGAAAAGGTCCGCATATCTGTTCCGTTCCAGAGGTTTCCCCGCATATTAAGGTTTTGCGTCAGGTGAATTCAAGGAGTCAAAAATCAGCAGCATTACGCCCACCATGATCGCGCTGTCCGCCACATTGAAGGCGGGCCAGTGCCAGCCGGAAAGATGGAAATCCAGAAAATCGACGACCGCGCCAAACCGGATACGATCGATGACATTGCCGATGGCGCCCCCGATAATCAGACCGAGACCCAGCGCCAGCAACCCACCCCGGGCGCGCAACAGCCATATAAACAATCCGATCGACAGCAAAACCGCGAAGACGACCAGCGCCCAGCGCACCCACGCCGCGCCATCGCCAAATACGCCGAAGCTGACGCCGCGATTAAAAACGAGGACCAGATTGAAAAAGTCGGTGACCGGAATGATGCGCGGCGGCGCCATCGTTACGGTGAGTATCCACCATTTACTGAGCTGATCGAGTAAGAGCGTTATGACCAGCGCCGCGAGACCGTTCCGGAGCGGAACAGCGCTCACCCGCCGACGACCTCCGCGCAACGCCGGCAAAGGTCGTCATGGCCGTCCTGCTGTCCGACCTCGGGCAAGACCTTCCAGCAGCGTTCGCATTTGCGGCCATCGGCTTCCGCCACGGAAACCGCGATCCCGGCAACCTCGTCCAGTCTGAAGACGTCTTCCGGCGCGGCATCAGAGGTCAGGACCGCGTCGGACGTGATACAGATATCGGCGACATCCAGCCCGTCAAACAGTTTCACGTCCGCGTCAGGCAGATAGACCGTCACTGACGCCTGCAAACTGGCCCCGATGCGCTTTGCCGCGCGTTCCAGCTCCAACGCGCCCGTCACGACACGGCGGATGGTGCGGATGCGCTGCCATTTCTCCGCCAGAGGAGCGTTTTGCCATTCCGCCGGCAGGTCCGGGAACTGGCGCAGATGAACCGAGTCCGGCCCGTCATCCGACCCCGCGCTATTGCGGTGCTGCCAGGCTTCTTCCGCAGTAAAGCAGATGATGGGAGCGAGCCATGCCGTCAGGCAGGAGAATATCTCCGCCATAACCGTGCGCGCGGCGCGGCGGCGCGGATCGGCCGGATCGTCGCAATAGAGCGCGTCCTTGCGGATATCGAAATAGAAGGAGGACAGTTCCACCGCGCAGAAATTATGCAGCGCCGTGAACATGGTGTGGAAATCGTATGCGTCGCAGGATTTGCGAACCAGCGCGTCAAGTTCATGCAGCCGATGCAGGATAAAGCATTCGAGCTCCGGCATATCGGCGGTAGGGAGCCGCTCCGGTTCGTCGAACCCTTCGAGGCTGCCAAGCAGAAAACGCAGCGTATTGCGAAGCCGGCGATAGGCGTCCGCCTGATGTTTGATGATCTCCGGCCCGATGCGGAGGTCTTCCGAATAATCCGAAGCGACCACCCAGATACGCAGAATATCCGCGCCGAATTGTTTGATGACCTCCTGCGGGGCGGTGACGTTGCCCAGCGACTTGGACATTTTGACGCCTTCCTCGGCCAGCACGAAACCGTGCGTCAGCACAGCGTCATAGGGCGCGCGCCCGCGCGTGCCGCAGGATTCGAGCAGCGAGGAATGGAACCAGCCGCGATGCTGGTCCGATCCTTCGAGATAGAGATCGGCCGGCCATTTCAGATCGTCACGCGCCTCAAGCACGAAGCTGTGGGTCGAGCCGGAATCGAACCAGACATCGAGAATATCCGTGACCTGCTCAAAATCATCCGCGCTGTAATCATTGCCGAGGAAGCGCGCCGGGTCACCGGCGAACCAGCAATCCGCGCCGTCCTTTTCAAAGGCCGCCGCGATGCGTTCATTCACCGCGTCATCACGCAACACCTCTCCGGTCTCACGATGAGCGAAAACGCAGATCGGCACACCCCAGGCACGCTGGCGCGAGATCACCCAGTCGGGACGGGTTTCGATCATACCGTTCAGCCGGTTGCGGCCCTGCGGCGGATAGAAATCCGTTTCGGAAATCGCTTTCAGCGCCTTGGCGCGCAATCCTTCCGCGCCTTTATCATCGCCCATCGCGATAAACCATTGCGGCGTGTTGCGGAAGATAACCGGGGTCTTTGACCGCCAGCTATGCGGATATTGATGTTTCAGGCGCGCGCGCGCGACCATTGCACCGGCATCGCGCAGCGCGGCGATCACCGCCTCATTCGCATCGCCCTTCTTGCCGTTATCCTTGATAACACGTTTGCCGTCGAAACCCGGCGCCTCTCTCGTATAGGAACCGTCGGCATCCACCGTGTAGGGGATATGCCGGTCAATGCCGCGTTCGGCCAGAAGTACTGCGCTGTCCATCCAGATTTCAAAGTCGTCGCGCCCGTGGCTCGGCGCGGTATGAACAAAGCCGGTGCCGGTATCATCAGTGACATGATCACCATCCAGCAAAGGCACGTCGAAATCATACCCGCCCGCGAACCCGTCCAGCGGATGACGGCAATGACCGGCGGACAGAGTTTCCGCCGGAACATCGACGCGGCGTTCATAGGCTTCCACCCGTCCGGCTTTCATCACCTCCGGCGCCAACGGATCGGCGAGGATGTAAAACTCACCCTTCCTGGCCCAGTTATCCTCTGGCGCCTCGGTGATTTCATAGACGCCATAGGAAATCCGCGACGAAAACGAGATCGCCCGGTTACCCGGGATGGTCCAAGGGGTCGTGGTCCAGATGACGACACGCAGATCGGCAAAATCGCTCACAAGCGCGTCCCAGCCCGCGTCGCCTGTCCCCGTCGCCGGAAACTTCACCCAGACCTGGTCCGATTCGTGATCATGATATTCGACCTCGGCTTCCGCCAGCGCCGTGCGTTCGACCACCGACCACATCACCGGCTTGGAGCCGCGATAAAGCTGACCGTTCATCGCGAATTTCATCAACTCGCGGGCGATCTGAGCCTCGGCGGCATAGGTCATGGTGGTGTAGGGTTGTTCCCAGTCGCCGATGATGCCGAGACGCTTGAATTCCTCCGACTGCACATCCACCCAATGGGCGGCGAACTTCCGGCATTCCTCGCGGAATTCGACGATCGGCACCTCGTCCTTGTTTTTCTGCTTGGCACGGTACTGTTCCTCGATCTTCCATTCGATCGGCAGACCGTGGCAGTCCCAGCCCGGTACGTAATTCGCGTCGAACCCGGTCATCTGGCGCGACCGGTTGATCACATCCTTCAGAATCTTGTTAAGTGCGTGACCTATATGCAGATTGCCGTTGGCATAGGGCGGACCGTCATGCAGCACATATTTGGGCCGTCCGGCGGCATCCTCGCGCTGGCGGCGGTAGAGATCAATTTCTTCCCAACGGGCAAGCGTTTCCGGTTCGCGCTCTGGCAGGGAGCCGCGCATGGGAAAGTCGGTCTTTGGCAAAAAGACCGTCGATTTGTAATCAGTACTCATTCGCTATCACCGGCGGGGTCAATATCACCGGGGGCGGTTCTGTCAAGGATCGTCCGCGCCGCGGCGCCGTCCTTTTCGATCTGGGCGCGGATCGCGTCAATCCCGTCGAACTTCATTTCAGGCCGGATATAGCCCGCCAACACGACCCGCATCAGCTTGCCATAGAGGTCGCCCTCGAAATCGAACAGATGCGCCTCCACCGTGACGCCTTCTCCGTTAAAGGTCGGCCGCCGTCCGATATTGACGACGCCCTTGCGCCATTCCGTACCCGCCCCTTCTGATTCAGCGACCCAGCAGGCATAGACGCCGAGCGCCGGATTAACGTAATCGCCGGGATCGACATTGGCGGTGGGAAATCCGATCTGACGTCCGCGCTGATCGCCGGTCATGACCGTGCCTTCGATTTCCCAGGGTCGGCCCAGCAAACGCGCTGCGGCGGCAATTCTGCCTGCCCGGAGATGATTGCGGATCGCGGTCGAGGACACCGGCGGCAGCGCGGGATCCTCCGGATGCACCGCCTCAACAACCGTCGTGCCGAAACCATGCTTGTTCCCCATCTTTTCAAGCAGCGCCAGATTTCCCTGACGCCCCTTGCCAAAGACGAAATCATAGCCCGCGATAATGTGCGAAACCTGTAATCCCCCGACCAGTACGGTTTCGACGAAATCCCGGGCCGGCATGCCGGCAAGATGCGCATCGAACGGGATGGAAAAAAGCGCGCCGACGCCGAGCTCCGCGATGGGACGGGCCTTGGAAGCCCCGGGCGTCAACTCAAAATATGCATCATCCGGCCGGAAAAATCGGCGCGGATGGGGCGCGAAAGACAAAACGGCGGCGGGCGTTCCCGCCTTGTCCGCAATCTCTTTCGCGGCGCCGATTACGGCCTGATGGCCGATATGCACGCCGTCGAAATTCCCGAGCGCGACCGCGGTGCCCGTCAACGCGTCAGGCACATCGTTATATGATGTCAGAATCTGCATGGTGGCGGCTTCTACTCAGCGACAGCGGGGAAGTCAATGAAATCGGTGGAAAAGGTGGGCTGGTTCTTGTGAACTTTACCGGAATTTAAGGGTTTCGCCTCATTCTGTCCCCGATTGCGGCCTGAGCGCCGAACTGCCACAAGGAATTTCAGCCGTGCGATTCAATGGTGCCTGGACACGTCCGAATAGCGGTGTCCCCAAAATCCCCAAAATCCGCCAATTCGCCCAGGTAACGATGAATAACGGCATCGTCCTGAATGGCCATGTTTTTGTCGATGCGACAGCCCGAATTCAGGATCTGTTGAATAGCGGCTCGCAATTCATCCCGTTTGTCGACGAGAACGACATCATTCATCTTCTTAACAAGAACTCCATTACCGAAGTGCTGCCTTATGACGGCTAGGCGCTAAATCGAATACAGACTGAGAAAATAAAAACATAAGGGCTGGCGCGTGATTTACCCAGAGGACCAGAAAAAAGTCGAAACTGTCGCCAAGACAGCGCTCGACAATATGTCGAAAGCCGAAGTGGCACCGAACCCCACGAATTTTCACATCTGGTTCGACCATCTCTCGGGCCGAAATCCCGCCCTTTCGCGGTTGATCGACGCCATGCAGTCGCGCGGCATGAAATTCACCCCGGAACGCAATCGGGACATTTACACGCGTTTTCTCGGCGCCGGCTATGGTGAAAACACCCAAGCCGATATGAACGCCCGGCTTGAGGCCAATACAAAGCGGGTTCAGGAAGCATTAAAGGCGGCCGGGTCCGACACGGAAAAATACGGCGAGGCGCTGGCGCATTTTTCGGGCAATCTGGGCGCGGTCGAGAGCAAATCCGAAATTTCCAGCATGGTTGCCGAAATGGCGGCGGAAACCGCCAGCATGGAAAGCCAGATACAGAACCTGCAAAGCGAGGTCGAGAAAAGCCGAGCGGAAATCGCCGAAATGCAGCAACAGCTGCAACATTCCCGGATGGAAGCGCTCACCGACCGGTTAACCGGTATTTATAATCGCCGCGCCTTCGACGAAAAGCTGGAATTGCTTATCGACGAAGCAGGCAAGGAGAAAACACCGGTCTCGCTTGTGATTGCGGATATCGATCACTTCAAGAAGTTCAATGACACATACGGCCATCAGGTCGGCGACCAGGTGCTCAAACTGGTCGCTCAAACCCTGAAAGACGGCGTGAAAGGCCGAGACATCGCCGCGCGTTTCGGTGGTGAGGAATTCGCCATTATCCTGCCCGAAACCGCGATGAACGGTGCCGCCTCCGTCGCGGAAAATTTGCGCGCCTCTTTGGCCGCCCGCAAGCTTTCACGTAAGGACAGCAAGCGGGACATGGGCAACATCACGATGTCGTTCGGGGTGACGGAGCTGGTTTTCGGCGAAACGCCGGATGCGCTGATCGCTCGTGCCGACGCTTTGCTTTATCAGTCGAAACATGACGGGCGGAACCGGGTGACCGCTTCCCGGGTCATGCCAAACCTCAAGAAATCGGCCTGACCCGCACCCCCGGTTGCTCCGCCCACCGGAGATCCCGGGATTAGCCTGACCGACCGCGCGGCGGTATAATCGCCGCCATGATCGTCTTGTTCACAGATTTCGGGTTGACCGGTCCCTATGTGGGACAAATCAAGGGTGCGATTGCCGCGATCGTCCCGAATGTGCCGGTGATCGATCTGATGCACGATGCGCCGCCGTTCGAACCACAATACTGTTCCTATCTGTTGGCGGCCTACGCGGCCGGGTTCGCGACCAGTGCGATATTCGTCGCAGTTGTCGATCCCGGGGTGGGCGGCGCGCGCGACCCCCTGATTATCCGCGCCGACGGGAAATGGTTTGTCGGCCCCGATAACGGGCTTTTCGAAGCGACGATGCGGCGGGCACGGGATGTCCGGACCTGGCGCATCACATGGCGCCCCGAGACCCTTTCGGCGAGTTTTCACGGGCGCGATCTTTTTGCCCCGACCGCGGCTCAGATCGCCGCGGGCGGCTTTCCGGAAGGTGAACCGATCGACCCGGAAACCATACGAAAGCCCGACTGGCCTGACGATTTGCCGGCCATTGTCTATATTGATCATTTCGGCAACGCGATGACGGGGCTTCGGGCATCTGCGCTTCATCCCGAGGCGGTGTTGAAGGCAGGCGACAGGTTTTTCAGCCCCGCCCGTGTGTTTTCCGACGTCGCGGAGGGTGAGGCTTTCTGGTACGAAAACGCGAACGGGCTGGCTGAAATCGCTGTAAACCGTGGCCGTGCGGATTTGCTCGGGCTTTCGGTCGGCACAGCGGTTTCTATGTCAGGCCCCGCCTGAAGCTTCCTGAAGAGAGACATACAACAGATGATAAAGGCATGATGCCCTCGTTAAAACTTCACCCGGAAGGCCGGCCTTTTCTCGCCGCCTTTGCGGCGGCAACGCTGATTCTCTTCGCGTTGGGCGGATGGCTGGGCACGCTGCTCGGATGGGTTGGCGTCATCCTGACGCTCTGGTGCGCTTATTTTTTCCGCGACCCCGACCGCGTCACCCCGGTGGAAGAGGGACTCGTCATCAGCCCGGCGGATGGGGTCATCCAGTCCGTCACCGACGCGCCACCACCACCGGAACTCGGCATGACGGACCAGCCGATGCGCCGGGTCAGCGTTTTCATGAACGTGTTCGATTGCCATGTGAACCGCAGCCCGGTCGATGGCGAGATCGTTCTCTCCGCCTACCGCCCGGGCAAATTTCTTAACGCCTCTCTCGACAAGGCCAGCGTCGATAATGAGCGGCGGGCAATCAGGCTGGCGGCAAGCGACGGCAGCGAACTGGCGGTGGTTCAGATCGCCGGACTGGTCGCGCGGCGCATCGTGAGCTGGACGCAAGACGGCGCCCAGCTGAAAGCGGGCGAGAGGTTCGGCATGATCCGTTTCGGCAGCCGCGTTGACGTTTATCTGGAAA
>Ga0181588_10005290_pt1 | contig 10394 bp, 7 predicted proteins | sample 071ome_26_FD_148607 | JGI IMG/M metagenome (GOLD analysis project Ga0181588, IMG submission 148607) | Coastal salt marsh microbial communities from the Groves Creek Marsh, Skidaway Island, Georgia - 071409BT metaG (spades assembly) | ecosystem: Environmental > Aquatic > Marine > Intertidal zone...
CGCTTCCATGCCGAGAGCTGCTGCGGCCTGTTGAATAACATCGAATGAAACCTGGTCGGCGGCTTCGTCATCCGGCCGATTGCATATCACCAGCTCAACGCCGTCGTCTGCCAGGCTCTGAAGGTCTTGCACACTTATCTGAGCCGATAGGGTTACCTGCGGTGACGCTTTCATCAGTATCATGTCTGGTTCTCCGTTATCGACGCCCGCTGATGCGCGCCGGTAATCTGCCCTGCTTCATCCTGCCTGTTGTCAAACGGGCTCCTGTTTTCGCCAATATCTTGTTGTCTGCTGCACGATTCGATTTCTGTCGATCTGAGTAGACTCGACACTTGACGGGACGGCCGCTAATCATAGCTTAACTTCACTCGATAATCGCCGGAGCATTTGCGACATTTTGTCGCAGATTTTACTCTCGATTGAACCAATACCAGCGCAGGTTCTGTACCCCGCAGTAGGCCACCTGCGGTGACTTCGACCCCGCTGTAAACGGCCAATTCGCGTTCTGCTATCCTGCGTGCATGAAGCGTATCTCGATCAAAGCGCATTAACCGGAATCTTCAGGTAGGCGATGCCGTTGTCTTCCTCTGAAGGAAAAGAGCCGCCGCATATCGAAGGATCAATGCCGAAATAACCGGAATTGATCGGGCGGAATAGTCGTTTTTGGCAAAATATCTTGTCAAATATGGCAAAAAGCAGATCAAAATCCTGGCCGCTGACGCTGCGTCGTCCAGAATCCGGCGTCCACTCCGCCGTTTTGCCCGGAGGCCAAAAGAGCGGTCTGGCTACGTTGTATTGAGCAGCAGTTTTGACGAAGCCGCGCCACTACAGGCCGAGGCCCTGCGCCTCCGGAACAGGAAACCGGCTGGGCCGACCATTGCCTGATTGCCGAAGTGATCTTCCGGGCTGCGCGCAGCGCGTTTTGATGAAGTGCTCTTACTGCTCGAGATTGGGTACGGAGAACCGGGAGTCAGGGTCGTTCCACTGTCGCAGCGCGAAGACGTTTCCATCAATGTCATGGGCATAAACCTGCTGGTACTCGCCCATATTTACCGGTTCGCTGACGAACTCTACGCCGAGGTTGCTCATCCGCCGGACCTCCGCCGTGATATCTCCCACTTCGATCGAATAGGAATACCCAAAATCAGTAACGCCCTTTTTGCCAGTGGGTTCCCGGGTGATCGGGTCGCGGTATTGCCAGAGCTCAATGGTCTTGGCGCGTGAATCCATGCGGAACCATGATGCCAGCAGAGACAGATAGGGTTCACCTGCGACTTCTGCCATGCGCGGATGACCCTCGTAATCACCGGTCCGATAGGGCATGAATGCCATGATGTCGGCATACCAGTTGGTCAGCCTTTCAATATCATGGGTGACCAGAGCGACCTGAGTCATCCACATACTGTGGCCTTCATCGATCCAGCGCAGCTTGGCTTCAACCTGAGCCAGGGGTTCAGGATCCAGTTGTTCCATCTCGAACATATTGCCTTCAGGGTCATAGCCGTAGGCATAAGTGACCCCATAGCCACCAAGATCAATCGGCTGGTTGCTGTATGAGAGAATGGCCGCGCCGGCGTCGCCGAATTTTTCATACCCGGAGTCGTTCGAGGCGGATTGAAAACAGGTATGCGTCATACCCGGACCATTCACCGGCATTTTCCGCAACGGCTTATCAGCATTGTGTTCGAATTCAATGAACTCGAACAGCATATTGGGCGCTTCCAGTACCGCAATTTCATAGGCGACACCTTCCACCCCATAGAGCTGGTCCGCAGCGGCACTGTTGCTGACTGATTGCCGAGAGACCAGTTCAAAGCCGGAAACGTTTTGATAAAAAGCCAGCGTTCTGTCCAGATCTTTCACCGAGAGGCCGATGTGATTCACTCCCATCAGAGTGGTAGGGGAGTCATGAATGGTGGCATCAGGATCAATTTCGATGTCGGCCCGTGCATTCAGCGCGAGCAGAGCACATGCGACGGCACTTGCCCCGGTTATTGTTATTTTCATGGGAACCTCTTCAGCTGTGTCACCGTTATCCTAGCACAGAAAATATGCTACAAAAGAGCGTCGCCATATCGCGGGGCAGCACAACCGCACTGAAAGAATCCGCATGACTGACAGAGGGAATACGCCATGACTCAGAGAATTCGCTTCACCCTGACGGCAATGGTGTTGTTGTGGCAGACGTCTCCTGCCCAAGCGTCTGATGAGGCTCTTCAAGCGTTAATGGATCAGTACTGGGTATACCGGCTGCAGGAGAGCCCCACGCTCGCAACCCGGGCAGGGCTTCGCGATTTCAATCATCTGTTGCCGCAGGTGTCCCCACTTGATCGCGCTCGCCGTCTGCGTCGCGAAGAAGATTTTCTGGATCAGCTTCGGACGATTGACCGTGAATCGATAGGCCAGGATAACCGGATAAATTACGATCTGTTGGCATGGGTGCTTGAACGGTCCATCGATGATATGCGGCTCAACGCCTCAAGAATTCCTTTTAACACTTTTTCCGGATTTTTTACGGGCGCGCTGCGTGCTAGCTACGGCGTTGCCATGGAAACCGAGGAAGATTACCGGGACTATATTGCGCGTATTCAGGAATTCCCCCGGTATTTTTCTGAAAATATCGACAACATGCGACAGGGCATGCAGGAAGGCTTTGTCTTGCCCAGGATCGTTATCGACGGAGTTTTGCCGACGGTTCAGGCCCAGGTCTATGACAATCCGGATCAGAGTAGTCTGGCAGAACCGCTTCTGGATTTGAGCGACAGGCTCCCTGAGACGGTGCAGGCAGACCTGGTTGAAGACACCCGGGACGCGATTCGCAGCTATGCCATTCCCGCATTCCGGGAGTTGGTGCACTTTCTTGAAGAAGAATATTATCCCGCCGCGGCGGAAAGCATCGCTGTGTCAGATCTGGAAAATGGTGAAGCGTTTTATGCACATCAGATCCGGGTGTATACCACGCGCACCGATCTCACAGCGGCTCAGATTCACGAACTGGGCCTTAGCGAAGTTGCCCGGATTCGTGAGGAGATGGACGAAGTCATTGAGGCCTCTGGCTTTGACGGCAGCTTTGCAGAGTTCGCAGAGTTCCTGCGCTCTGATCCGCAGTTTTATGCCACCAGCGAAGAGCAGCTTCTGAAAGAGGCGGCCTTTGTGGCGAAGCAGATTGATTACAAAATGCCCGAGTTTTTCGGCCGCCTGCCGCGCTTGCCCTATGGCGTGGTCGCTGTGCCTGACGAGATAGCGCCCAACTATACGACTGCATCCTACAACGGAGCCCCTATTGGCGGTATCCGCGGCGGTGCCTACTGGGTGAATACTTTTGCTCTGGACCAGAGGCCTCTGTATGAGCTGCCGGCGCTCACCGCACACGAAGCCGTACCCGGTCACCACCATCAGAATGCCATTGCCCGTGAGATGGAAGATTTGCCGGATTTCCGCAAGCAACTGTACTTTTCAGCCATGGGCGAGGGCTGGGGTCTGTATGCGGAAAAGCTGGGCATTGAAATGGGCATCTACAATAATGCCTACGAACATTTTGGCCGACTCAGCTATGAGATGTGGCGCGCCTGTCGCTTGGTAATCGACACCGGCATTCACACTCAGGGGTGGAGCCGGCAGCAGGCACTGGATTATTTAAGCAGTAACACCTCACTGTCAGCTGCGAATGTGCGCGCAGAGGTCCGACTCAGCTATGAGATGTGGCGCGCCTGTCGCTTGGTAATTGACACCGGCATTCACACTCAGGGGTGGAGCCGGCAGCAGGCACTGGATTATTTAAGCAGTAACACCTCACTGTCAGCTGCGAATGTGCGCGCAGAGGTGGACCGCTATATTTCCTGGCCGGCGCAGGCGCTGTCCTACAAGCTGGGGGAGCTCAAAATTCTTGAGCTCAGGGCCCGCGCTGAAACAGCTCTCGGTGATCGCTTTGATCTTCGCCAATTTCATGACGTGCTTCTGGGGCAGGGGGCGTTGCCGCTGGATTTGCTGGAGCGGGTGATCGACGACTGGATTGAACGTGAATCCGCTCCGAGCCGTCTCTGACGCATGTTCTCGGCAGCTCTACAGCGCTTTGATGTGGGCTACCACGGCCTTGAACACGGGCGCGAGCTCCGGGAAGTGAGCCGCAATTTTTTCCCTGTCCTGACTTTTGCCGGCGGCTTCTAGCGCTTCGCAGGTATCTGCTAGCCGGTGTGCTCCGATGGAGCGTGCTGACGATTTCAGCTTATGGGCACTCTCTGCAACGTTCTGCATGGACTCGGCATTAAAGGCGGCAGTAATTTCGTCCACGTTATCAGTGGCCGGTGACACGAAATCCTTCAGAATTTCCACGATCGTCGCATCGTCATCTCCAACCAGCGCTCGCAGCGCTTTGTCATCGACCGGCAGCGCCGCACTCTCTTGCCCTTCGTGACTGCTCAACTGGGCCTTATCCCGACTGATCGCAGGGCTTGCTGCGGCTACTGTAGCCGGAGCGGAGTCGGATGCGGGCATCCACCTGGCTAACAGGGTTTCCAGTTTCTGCAAGTCGATAGGCTTGGAGAGGTAGTCATCCATGCCAGCATCGAGGCAGCGTTCCGCTTCGCCTTCCAGCGCGTTGGCAGTGATCGCAATAATCGGAAACCGTTCAGTCCCTGACTCCTGCGCTCGTATCTGCTGGGTGAGTTCGAAGCCATCCATTCTTGGCATGTTGCAATCAGTCAACAGCAGCGCATATTGATTCGACTTCCAGGCTTCAAACGCGTCCACACCGTCGCCAGTCAGCTCCACGGCATAGCCCAGCTGGTTAAGCTGTCTGCGGATAACGTCCTGATTGGTGACATTATCTTCCGCGACCAGGATGAGTTCTCCCCGTGCTCTGGCCTCTTCAACGGACATTGCTTTCCGGGTGCTGACCGGTGTCGGAGCGGCATCGGCTTGGGTGTCCGGACTCTCGCTACCTACCGCTATCGCAGCAGCGGCAACAAACGTAGACCGCTTCAGGGGCTGCGCGTCCACCGTGACCGTGTCCGGCTCGGCAAGCCGGGCACCTTCCCTTGCACCATCGCGCATAAAAACAAAAACGGTAGAAGCGCTTGATGGCAGTTCTCTGAGGGTGCCCCGAATGTAGACCTTCTGGGCCTCTTCGATGTCCGGCCCGAGAACGATGACATCCGGCATGTCCGCTTGACTCAGAGCAGCGACGATACTGGTGACGCTGGCGTCATCTATGAAGTCAACTTCGGCGTGCTGATGAGCGAGGTAATTCACCAAAAATGCCCGCATGGTGGCGATGCCGGTGGCGATAAAAAAGGACTTGCCCTGCAGCAGCGCGTCATCTTCCCGATTTTCCCCCTCTGTCAAAGCCACTGTCTGATGGGGGAGCGTAACAATGAAGTTTGATCCTTTGCCGGGCTCACTTTCTACCCCGATGTTTCCGTGCATCAGGTCACAGAGCTTGACGCAGATAGATAGGCCGAGGCCGGTGCCGCCGAAACGGCGCGTCGTTGAGGACTCAGCCTGCGTGAATGGCTCAAACAGCGAGACCTGTGCTTCTTTCGAAATGCCAATACCGTTGTCTTCGATGCTGTATCTGATCACCGCAGTGTCTGAACGGCTCTGTTCGCTCAGGTCGGCCCGAATAATAACCGTACCCGGCTTGGCGTCAGTGGAATCGGTGAACTTGATGGCGTTGCCGGCAATGTTAAATAAAATCTGGCGCAGCCTGACAGGATCGCCACTGACCATTTCAGGGATCTGAGGATCCACATAGGGCAGTAAGGTAATCCCTTTTTTCTCAGCATTGGGTGCAAGAGTATCAACGACCCCTTCCAGAGTTTGCGACACTTTGAACGGAATTTCTTCCAGATCCATTTTTCCGGCTTCGATCTTGGAGAAGTCCAGAATATCGTTGATGATCTGTAGCAGCGAGAAGGCTGAATCGCGCACCGTATTGGTCATCTGCTGCTGATCGCTATCCAGCGAAGTCTGCCGAAGCAGATCGATCATGCCGACGACTCCGTTCATTGGCGTTCGAATCTCATGGCTCATTGCGGCAAGAAAACTCGACTTGGCTTTGTTTGCCGAATTAGCCGATTCGAGTGCCGCATGCAGTTCTTCGGTGCGCTGCGCCACCGTGGCCTCAAGCTCCAGGTTCTTGTTCTGGATTTCTTCCATGAGCTCTTCGCGGGATTTTTGTGTGAAGAGCGTTCTTAACTCCGCGATCTGTTTCTCAGAGCAGGATTGGTTCGTCGTTCGCAGTGTTCGAGATAGCGTAAGCTGACAGTCTTCCTCGTCCTGCGTGACTTTCACCTTATCGAAAAACTGCTGCATGGCGGCAAAGGGGCTGACGGAAGTACTGCAGTGCAATACCACAGTCAGCTCAGCGTTATCGACGGCTATGTTCAAGCTGCAAACGTCGCTGTCCCCAAGGGCTTTTTTGAGGCAGGCTGACAGTACCGAAGCAAATTGGGCGTGTTCAAATGCATCGAAGCCCAGCGCGTCCGAGAGCTGTGGCAAGTTGTCCTGTAGCTTGCGCAGTTGCCAGTTGTGTTTTATTGAGAGCGCGGCAACTGTATTCATGACTTGATCACCAACGCAGCGCAGCTCGCATCATCGTGTTGTTTACCAAACCGGTTTATCAGCGTTTCCACCACCGTCTTGGCCCGGTGAGTCTGAGGCCACAGATAATCTGCATTTGTATATCGTGAACTGATTCCGTCGCTGTGGAATATCAGCAGATCTCCTTTTTCAAGATCTATCCGAAAAATTTTCGGCGTTCTCATATACAGCCCCACCGTCCCATCGAGAGACAGTAAATGTGCTTCATTTGCGCCAACTCGTCGGGCAGTCGTGTTGCCTATGCCGCAGTAGGACAGTTGCGAATTTTCTTTATTGATTACACAGAGTCCCACCGCTGCCCCCAGGCTGCCTGTGAGGCTGTTGTCCAGTTTCGTCAGGGTTGTTGCCAAATCTTCCATAAAATAACGTTCGAGCTGCTGTTCAGCGAGCAGGGCCACCTGATGTGCTGCGTGTCCGTGTCCCACGACATCGATAATCGCTAACTTGATGTAGCTATTGGACTGATGAAAAACAATCCGGTCTCCGCTTTTTGAATGCCCGGTGTGGGGCCGGACCTGCTGATAAAAGTCGACTTCGGAAATGGCCATTTCAAGCTCTTGGAGGAAAGTGCTTTCGAATGACTACACGGGTTCCTTCTCCCGGTGCTGTATCGATCGAAAATTCATCCACCATTCGTTTTATGCCCGGCAGGCCCAGGCCCAGTGTGCCGGCTTCACTGTAGCCATCTTCCAGCGCCTTTCCCTGATCACCAATTCCGGGGCCTTTGTCGCTGGCCTGCACTTCAAAACAGGTCCCTTTGAATTTCGGCTGAGCATCTATGGTCAGAACGCCGGTGCCAGCATATTTGATTATGTTTGAAGCCAGTTCAGACACGATAGTCGCCAGCCGATGGGCAAAAACCTGATCGCCTACAAAGCCATCAACAAAATGCCGGCTGTTCACAACCGCAAGCTTGGCATCGGTTTCGGTAGCGATTGCAAATTTGATATGGCGCTCTCTACTCATCAGTCTGCTCTTGCTGCGGCGGATTTTCCGGAGACTCAGGCTCGCTTAAGTCGGCCTCTTTTTCAGCAATTTGAAATGATTGGTTTAAAAATACGATGGCAGCTTCCAGATTGTGGAATGCGTTGATCTGACTGGTATCAGCTTCGAAATGTACCAGTGCGGCAACCACTGGCGGCTGAAAGCCGCTGTAGGCAACCGATGTGCCAAGCATGCGCAAGGAATTGGCTATTTTGCTCAGACGCTCAAATGTGATGTCGTCAATCATGTCAAGTTGAGACATATCGAGCACAACGCCAAGTATTGCGGTTGACTTTACTGCTTGCAGTATCCGTTTCTGAAACTCAATGAGCTCAGCATCATCAACTATTCCCTGCAAGGATGCCACAAGGCAACTGTGCGTTACCTGAAAGGGAATGCTGGACGAGCTCGTTTGTATTGCAGAGTTGGAAGCCATCGTGCTAACGGAGAACCTGATTGAATGCCAATCAGGAAATGCTCACGCCGACTTCTTCAAATGCCATTTTCAAGGAATCATGAAGATTGGCTGTGGTTGTGATGGATTGCGCGTCAATACCAAGTTCTACGATGGTCTGAGCAACTGCCGGTGACATGCCGGTTATGGTGCAGTGGCAGCCCATCAGCGCTGAGGCTTTGGTAATCTTGATCAGGTGGTTAGCCACTGCGGTATCGACAACAGCGACACCAGAGATATCAAGAATGATGACCTTAGCGTGTGTCTCAAGAATTTTATTGAGGACGCTGTTCATGATTTCGTTGGCACGTCCCGAGTCAATGATGCCAACAATAGGCAACAACAAAATGCCATCCCAAATGGCGGCAACGGGAGTCGACATTTGCATGATGGCTTCAGTTTGTTCAGAGATCTTCTGCTGAGTCATCGCCATAAAAGTGCTGACGATGATGGTGTTATCCATATTCAGCAGTTTGGTGACAGCCGTTTTCATGGCGGCCGCGTCCTCGCCACTCATTTTTTTGTCACGCATACTGTCGGTGAGAATGCTGAGTGATTTGTTGACGGCAGTCAGGTAGGAATCCAGCGGCAACTGGATATGAGCGTGCATGTTTCCCAGCTTTTTACGCCTCTCGACGTAGTTAGAGTCGACTTTGGCTTTAAAAAAGTCTTTCCAGTATTCGACCTGCCGACCCTGCACGTCTTTAAGTAAATCTGCATCTTCGAAAAAGTCCCCGTACTCAGGTTGTTCACTCAGCCAGGCGTAGAATTCTTCGACATACTGATTCCATTTTTTGTCAAGTGACTTGCCGTAGCCACGTACTACTTCCAGCTCGGCTTCTGACAGCTCAAAGCGCTCGAGAAGATATTCGCTGGTAAGAGTTTGGCCGTAAACTTCAGAGGACATGTTTGATTCTCCACTCTGTGATAGTGCTTCAGAGACTTTGTTATTTTTGGGTTTGAACTTCATCATATCAAAACCTGTCCAGATCACTAGGGATTTACCTGTCAAATAGAAGGCTTTTGTCGGTTTTCTGTTTTTCTGGGGTTCTGGTTTTCTGGCGTTCTGGTTTTCTGGGGTCCTGAGTTTCGGGTTCCGCAGTTTCAGGAGGTCTGGGTTGAGAGATGCAGAAAAATGGTGGGTGTTGATCTCTTGAGCCCGTCTGCAGCAGACAATTTGCCAGGGCATTGCCGAAGGCCTTAAGCCCGCGAATGGACTGACTTCACGGCAACACAGGCGGTTGATTGACGTCAGTGTAAAGCCGTCACCCGACACCGACTTCCAGTTTTCCTACACTCGCGCGCAAACCTGTGAGAATCTATAGCCTTGATAAAATTTGACGAGTTTCCGGAGTCCGCCTGTATGCGTAAGCTGACGAAATCACTGGCTGTACCTTTAATCCTCTCCAGCGTGGCCGCCTCAATGGCGTCTGCCCAGGACAGCGAGTATGACCCGCCCATGCTGGGGTTCGGTGTGCCTGATCTGCAGGGCACGTGGAGTTATGAAACACGCACGGGGTTGCAGCGGCCTGCCCATTACAGCGAACTTGAGATAGATGAAGACACCATGCTCAGCACCCTCGAGCCCACCTCCGAGATTCTTGATGACTATCAAAATTTTGGCACCAACCGGCAAAATGATCCGGCTAATGTCGGTGGTTACGATCCTGAATACTTCAGCATCGGGGAGTCGCTCGCGTTAATCGACGGGAAATACCGCACGTCAATCATCGTCGATCCACCGGATGGGCGAATTCCCTATCGTGAACAGGGTGCGGCAATTCGACGCCGGCAGGCCAGCGCCGTATTTCAATTTCCCGATTCCCTTGGCCGTAGCGATGGGCCGGAGGGAAGGCCTCTTTCTGACCGCTGCCTGAAGGCTTTCTCGTCGAGCACACCGTTCATCAGCAGCGTCTACAATAACAACCTGCAGATCATTCAGAGCCCTGACCATGTGGTCCTCGTGGTCGAGATGGTTCATGACGCGCGGATCGTGAAGATAGACCAGGCCCATCGCGACCTGCCTTACAATAAATGGCTGGGAGATTCTGTAGGTTACTATGACGGCGATACTCTGGTGGTCACCACTAAGAACTTCAGTGAATGGGAAGTTGCGCAGGGCTACGGCATCAATGCGTCGATGAATATGGTGCTTACCGAGCGCTTCCGCCGGGTGGCTGATGATGAAATCCGCTACAGTTTTACCATTGAGGATCCGGAGCTTTACACGCAGCCCTGGACGGGTGAGATGCCAATGCGGCCCTCTTCCGGTTTGTATGAATACTCCTGCCACGAGGGTAATCACGCCCTGCCCGGCATTCTCGCGGGAGCGCGCCGCCTGGAGATTGAAGAAGAA
>Ga0181588_10005297_pt1 | contig 10381 bp, 9 predicted proteins | sample 071ome_26_FD_148607 | JGI IMG/M metagenome (GOLD analysis project Ga0181588, IMG submission 148607) | Coastal salt marsh microbial communities from the Groves Creek Marsh, Skidaway Island, Georgia - 071409BT metaG (spades assembly) | ecosystem: Environmental > Aquatic > Marine > Intertidal zone...
TCGCGGAAATCGGCAAGCTGAACCCAGTAGAAAGGAAAGTCGCCTTGTCCCCAGGCCTTGCGCCATTCGGTTATCATGAGCCCGAAAAGATCATCATACTGGTAGGCGCGACCGGCATTGCTTTCGCCCTGATACCAGATAGTGCCACGGATGCCATATCCGATCGTCGGATGAAGAACACCTGCCCAGAGGTTTCCGGGACGATGCTGACCCGCGAGGGTGTTGCGCGGGGCGCGGGGAGGATTTTTTCCGGCTGCTTTCGCGGCTTCTGCTTTTGTGCGCCACTCAGCCATTGCTTTCTCGTAGTCGAAAGTTTTTTCCGTTTCTACCCACTGGGCGATGTAGTCGTCAAAACGTCCATCTTTCTCGAGAACTCCTCGCTCGACCCAGGCTTCGGCAGCGGAGCCGCCCCAAGCATTGTCGATCAGGCCAATTGGTACGCCGAGGGTTTGGTGAAGCTGTCGGCCGAAGAAATATCCAACTCCGGAAAATTGTCCAACCGTCGCTGGCGTGCAGATGTCCCACTGGCCGTCAAAGTCATCCTGTTCTTCCTGTGTGCCAACCTGAGGAACGCTGATGAGACGAATGTTAGGGTAGTTTGCGGTTGCCTTTTCCAGATCGGGATCATAGGACTGATCGACGGACCACTGCATGTTGGATTGGCCGGAGCAAATCCAGACTTCGCCCATCACGATATTTGAGAGAGTGATCTTATCCGAGCCGGACGTGATCGTGAGGTTCATCGCGTGACTGGAGCCAGGAAGAGAGGGTAGTTTGGCTTTCCATCTTCCGTCGGCGTCAGCCTTTGCTGCGATCGCTTTTCCAGCGAAATTGATGCTGACTCCGGCATTTGGCTCCGCCCAGCCCCAGATTGGGTTCTCCATGTCCCGTTGCAGGACCATGTGGTGGCCAAAAATGGAAGGGAGCTTCAGTTCTGCCTGCGCAAAAGTTGCAGAGAAAGAAATGGCGATAGCGGTAAAAAGAAAGGCAAAGCGATTCATGGAACGGGTTGTAAGGAAAACGCCGCAGGGGCGCAACCGTTAATGACAACGTTTTTGCGGCAATCTGAGAGGGTTACCCATCGAGTTCGATAATCGCCTTTCTGAGGGTAGCGTCAGCGACTGTCTTACCGAATTTGTTCGGAATGTCACCCAGTGCCAGTCGGTGAGTGATCCACGGTGAAGTATCGATGCGTCCGTTCTCGATCTGCGTGATGACATCATGGAGTTCCGCATTCGTAGCATTCCGGCTCGCGAGAAGGGAAATCTCCCGCCGATGGAAGTTGGGGTCGTCAAAACTGAGTTCGCCTTGAAAGAGCCCGACCAATACGATGCGGCCGCCATGAGCGATCCACGGAAAGGTTGCGGCCATAGAGTGTTGACTCCCTGTTGCGTCAAAGATCACGGTTGGTAATTTTCCTCCAAATGGCTCGCGGAGGGATTGCTCCAGATCGTTTTCCGGATTCACCTGAATCGTTTTCTCAACTCCAAAGCCATCACGGCAAAAAGCGAGACGTGATTCCGACAAGTCGGCGACTGCGATATCTGAAGTGTGGAGTTGGAGAAATGTGAGGATGCTGAGACCGATCGGGCCCGCTCCCAAAATGAGCACGGAGTCCGCTTCGTTTACCTGAGAGCGCCCGACAGCGTGCCGCCCGATTCCCAGCATTTCGACAAGTGCAAGCTGATCGGCACTGGCAGAAGTCGATGGAAGGAGCTTTTCGATCGGGATGTTGATTTCCGGTCGCATTCCGCCATCGCAATGCACGCCGAGGACCTGAAGGTCTTCGCAGCAGTTTGTTTTTCCGAGTTTCGAAGCAGGGGAATTGGGATTGTTGAGATAAGGTTCGACGGAAACAAGGTCTCCTATCGACAGCTCTGAATCACCGTTTAGTGAAATGATTTCTGCTGCCAATTCGTGACCGAGGATCCGCGGATACTCGAAGAAGGGCTGTCGACCGTGAAAGGCGTGGATATCGGTTCCGCAAACTCCGATGCGGCGGATGCGAACTCGAGCCTCGCCAATTGAGGGCTCGGAAAGCGGGGAAGGGACGGTCGTGAAGTGGCCGGGTGTATCGAGGCTGATTGCAGACATCTGGAGAAAACGTTGAACGCTCAACCTTGAATATTCAATGTCCAAGTTGTGCTGAGTATCGTGCGTTTTGGAATAGCTTACTCTGACTCCGAAGCCCCGGCCGTGGCCGCTCGAATCGTGTAGTCATCGTAGTGAACAATGTTCACATAGGTGGCGACGCTAACGGAGGTCTTCGTCCATGTGAGTGATTCGCTCAGATGCAAAGCTGCCTACCTCATCATCATTTCGGTAAACTGTGAAAGTGTCGCCCGTGGTTCGGATCACAAGATTGTGACATTCATCCTTCTTTCTCTCGAGGTCGTGCTGCCGAACTCGGCTTTGCCGTCCGGTTGAATTTATTGCCCGTCAATGATCGTCTTGGCCTCCGAGGTGGATTATCCGCTGACGGCTCCCTGGGATCGTATCAGTTCTCCAGCCTGTGTCCAAGTCTCACCAGTCGTGGGAGCAAAGAAGGAGCAATTGGTAATCGTCTGATTCTGAGAGAGGCTGTGTCCGGAATACATGAAGGTCAGGAGGAGAATGATAAAATGGGCTTTCATGTTGGAAATAATGATGACGGTATTTCTAGCTGACTGGGCAGGGGTTCAAATCGCGGAAAAAGTCGTTCCCCTTGTTGTCGACGAGAATGAAGGCGGGGAACTTCTCCACATCAATTTTCCACACGGCTTCCATTCCGAGTTCCGGGAAGTCTAACACTTCCACCTTTTTGATGTGGTTCTGTGCAAGGATCGCGGCAGGGCCGCCGATGGATCCGAGATAAAACCCACCGTGCCTTTTGCAGGAATCACTAACCTGCTGGCTGCGGTTTCCTTTGGCGATCATGACCATGGAGGCTCCATGGGATTGGAATTGCTCGACGTAGGGATCCATCCTGCCTGCGGTTGTCGGACCGAACGATCCGCTCGGCATGCCGTCGGGTTTCTTGGCCGGGCCGGCGTAGTATACAGGATACTGTTTGAAATAGTCGGGAAGATCTTTTCCGTCTTCGATCATCTCCCGCAGCTTGGCATGGGCGATATCACGGGCGACGACGATCGTGCCAGTGAGTTCGAGGGCGGTGGTGACGGGATATTTGGAGAGCGTTTTGAGGGTTTCCTCCATTCCGGCATTCAGGTCCACCGGGACACCATGGAACTGATGGTCGCGCCATTTGTCCGGGATGTATTGTCCGGGGTTCGTCTCGAGCTGTTCGAGAAATGCTCCGTCCTTCGTGATCTTGGCCTTGGCCTGCCGGTCGGCAGAGCAGCTGACTCCAAGGCCTACAGGGCAACTGGCGCCGTGGCGGGGAAGTCGAATCACGCGTAGATCGAGGGCGAAATATTTCCCTCCAAACTGCGCGCCGATTCCGACTGCACGGGCTTGTTTGAGAAGTCGCTGTTCCATTTCCACATCACGAAAGGCCTGCGCTTTATCACTGCCCTCTGTAGGAAGCTCATCGTAGTAGCGCGTCGAAGCGAGCTTCACTGTTTTGAGGGTGGCTTCTGCACTCGTGCCGCCGACAACAAAAGCCATGTGATAGGGGGGGCAGGCTGAAGTGCCGAGTGTCGCCATTTTTCCGACAGCCCAGTCGACGAAGGTCTTTTCATTGAGTAGAGCCTTTGTCTCCTGGTAGAGGAACGTCTTGTTGGCCGACCCGCCGCCTTTGGTGATGAAGAGAAACTCGTAGGCATCTCCCTCGGTCGCATAGATTTCGATCTGCGCTGGCAGGTTGCTCTTCGTATTTACCTCATCGAAGAGATTGAGAGGCGCCATCTGTGAGTAGCGTAGATTTTCCTCCTGATAGGTTTTCCAGATGCCGGCAGCGAGTGCCTCTTCGTCGTTTGCATCGGTCCAGACTCGCTGGCCCTTTTTCCCCATTACGATCGCTGTGCCGGTATCCTGACACATCGGCAAAATACCGTGTGCCGCAATCTCCGCATTTCGGAGAAGGGTCAGCGCGACCATCCGATCGTTGTCTGTCGACTCCTCGTCGTCGAGAATCGCAGCGACCTGCTTGAGATGAGAAGGGCGTAGCATGAAGGAAATATCCTTCACCGCTTCGTTTGCGAGCCGGGTCAACGTTTCGGCTGAAACCTTCAGGATTTCTCGTCCTTCAAACTCGGAAACTTCGATGCCGTCGGTCGTGACGAGTCGATAATCGGTTTGATCGGGACCGAGCGGGAACGGCCTATGATAAGTAAAATCAGACATGGTGAGAGAACAGGTTTCGGAAACCTTCTCACCAGCATCTCTACAATGCAAATTCGGCTTCGAAATCCTTTACGCCCGCTTCGGACGTGGCTGATCGGGATCAGAAATGTGTGCCCAGGTGTGGACGTGTGGAGCACCTCGGAAATACCAGACCATGTGGGGACCTTCGATTTTCCAGTTGTCCCAGACGCCATCTTTTCCGATGTCGTCGTCGTTGTAGAAAGAGAGGTGGAGATTCTCCATCCCGCCCTTTTTGATGAGAGCCATCGACTCCTTGCGATCAACTTCACGGAAGGGGAGTAGAAGATCACTGAGAACCTTGCGGACGCCGTCCTGCTGATCCGAGGTCATGTCTGCGAACGACAATCCGGGAAGATCGCCGGACTGACGCTTTAGTCTAATAGTCGCAGCGTTGTCACCGGGTGATTTGTCGAGAAGTGCTCGCTCCTGCTGTTTGCCGTCGAGCATTTGATAGACTTCGTTGGCTCGCTTTGCCTGAAACCAGTAGGCGTTGCCTTTGTGGTCGGGGCCTTCGTTGAAACTTCCTGCGGCGTGGCCGTAGAAGATTGGTCCACCGAAAGCTTTGCCCGCAACGGAGTTGCCGTCGATGCGGCGTGTCGTGTGTCGACCGGTCAGGACAAACTCAAATTTCTCTGTTCCCGGCTCGCCAAAAATGGCGATGGAGCTGTCTCCGAAGCCCTTCTTTCCGCTGTCGTGAACCACCTGCTTGTAGACCGTCTCGGCGTATTCATCGGAGTGGGCCTTCATGAAGATCTCTTTTACGATCTCATTCTGTTCGGCATTAAGGAACCTCCCGATTCTCTGCTCGGTGATGTGCCAGTTATTCGAGATCTTCATCCGCAGAGGATCGTCGAAGTCGTAGACGAGCGGTCGCTTCTGGTCTTCGCTGAGGGAATCGTAGAGAGTTTTGACGAGAGTCTCGGCATTATCAGTAGATTCAGCCCGGTTGACGGCTGGAGCAGCAAGGGCAGCAGCAGTGAGTGAGCTGCGACGGAGGAAGTTTCGGCGATCGATCATGAGGGTATGCGGGTTAAAGTTCTCAAGTGGAAACACCGTCGTAGCGAATTGGTTTCGAAAACGGAAGTCCCAAGTCTCGCGTGTTTGCGGTGCCCGCTCACTCTTCGATGGATTGGAGAAAGGTGGTGATCAGGGTTTGAACGAGTTCGGATTTCGGAAGCGAGATACCGTCCGCCGAGTCGCACTTGAAGCAGCCTTTCTCAACAAAAAGAGTCTTTCCTGCTGGAGCACGACCTTTCGGAACGACCGTCTTCTGTTCGTGAGGATGCTCGGCCTGAGTCTGGCTGATGAGGGAAAGAAGCGCGAAGAAGGCGAACGCGGGACGGGTAAATTCATACCATAGGGTAAACCTTTCGCTTCCAATCTACAAAAGAGATCGGCCGAAAAGAGACGGGCATAATCCGACTCAAAAATACCGAGTAAACCCTGTAGGGTCGAACACCTGACCCTGTTGTATCTGTAACGTCACACTGTTTTTAGTCCACCAATTCCTCGACCGCTTCGAGATAGGCTTGAAGAAGCTCATCGGGTTGCAGCTCGAAAGAAGCTTTCAGATGGGTAACGGCGCTTTTGTAGTCGCCAGTAGCAACTTTCAGTTCGCCGAGTGCTCTTTTTGCAGCAGCGGTGTGGTCGGGGAATGATGCCGCCTGCTCGAGTCGCATTTCGGCCTCTTCGATTCGGTCACTGGTTTCAAGATAACTGGCGAGAAGGATGAGAGTCTCGCCGTCGGTTGGATCCCGGGCGATCCAGTCTTCGAGTTTTTTGGCCGCTGCTTCCGCATTGCCGGTTTGCATTTCGACAATGGCATCGGCTCGGACAAGTCTGGCGTTTTCCTCCTCATATATGGAACGGACTTTTTCGGTGAAAGTTTTTGCGTATTGAAACTCTTGTGTCTGGATGAGCATTTCCACTGCTTCGACAGCATTCGCAAACAGGACGGGCGGCTCTGCGGAGACCGCAACGAGATAGTTGGTGAGGGCGTCGTCGGGAAGGTTGTTTCTCGCAAAGAGGTGGCCCAGAGAAAGCGAGCCTTCTGGAGAGAGCGCTTCGCCGCGACGAACCAATTCGAGGCTCGCAATCGCTTCCGTGTCTTTCTCCAGCCTGACAAATGCGTCGCTCTGGAGCAGCCAGAGGTTGAATGATGTCGGATCTTTGCTGATCAAGTTCTCGTAGAGCGAAAGCGCCTCTTTGGTTCGGTCAAGTTGCGACAGGGCTTGCGCTTGACCTTTTATCCATTGCCGCTCCTCTGGTTGTGTGAGAGAAGCGAGGCGGTATGCATCGAGTGCAGCTTGTTGGTTGCCTTTCAAAGCATGACAATAGCCTAATAAACCCATTGTAAGGCCTTCCCGTGAGCCGAGCTCCACGGCACGAACGAGATGGGAAAAAGATTCCTTCGCATCGTCTTGCTGCAGGCGCAGGATCGCGAGGTTGCGATGAGCGTCGCGGAAGTTAGGAAATTGTTTCAGAGCGCTTTCGAGCTGCTCAGCGGCGGCATCGAGTTCTCCTTTCTCAAATAGCAGGGAGCCGAGTTGAAAGGCGATGGCAGGACTGCGATCAGAAATGTCGGAATCGGTCAGGATCTTGATCGCGTTTTCCCTATCGCCCGCAGCCATGGCCTCAGCGGAAGCTTTGAGATAGGCCTCTTCATCGACCGTGATCGTTGGCTCAATGCGCGAATCAATTCCATAGCTTCCGGTGATGGATTTGCGAAAAGTCTCTGACTTCCAGAGCGGATCGATCGGAAGCGGACTCCACGGTTTCTCCCGCTCGGCCGAGGCGAGCACAGGCAGAAATACGAGGCTGATCAGAAGAGCTTTCATTGGCGCAACAGCAAGGGCCACCGGAAGAGGGCGTTTACATTTCGGCCGTCTTTGTTGGGAACAGAAAAGCGTGACTTCGTTGCGAATGATCTCGCAACGGCGACGAGCTCGGCGTGGGTGCTATCGAGCGTACGGCGAACGCGGACATTTCCCGACGAGGTAATGAGAACTTCGAGGGTAACTTTCCCCTCTTTGATCCCCTGGTCTGACAGGGACTTGGGGAAATACATGGTCGGGCGATTGATAAGTTTCGGCCTGTTATCGAGTTCGTGTGAAAAGAATGTCATTTGAGCGCGCGGAGATTGCACTTGACGAGCGAAGTCTGCACTCGGTAGGCGAAGATCAAAATCTTGATCGATTCTGGCTTTGATTGGTGGCGCGACAGGATCGAGAGCGAGCTCCAACTTTGGTAACGCTTCCTCGGGTGGGGGAGGTGGCGGCTCCTTTTCTGTGGGCGGAGGTGGCGGGGGAGCGGGAAGCGAAACAGGTTCCACGGATTCGAGGGTTCGTATCGTCAACTCTGGCCCGACAGGTTGCTGGGCGAGACGAAGTCCCGCGAGAAAGACGAGCAACCCTGCCGTCAGGACGACAGCGAAGAAGGCTCGGATGATAATCCGAAAGAGGGATTGCTTTCGAATTCTATTCATTGCTTGTCGAAACAAAAACGCGGGTTGCTCCTGCCAGCTTGGCCTCGTCGAGAACGCGAACTGTATTCAGGGTCGGGGTATCGCTGTCGGCTTGAATGATGACGGGCATGTCGTCAGTGGAAAGCAGACGCTGGACGGTCGATCGAACGCCGGAGACTCCGATTTCGCGCCCTCCGTAGTAGACCTGTCCTGCTGGTGTTATCGCGATGAGGACGCTGTTTTTCTCGAGGTCGCTTTGCGTAGCAGCGCGAGGCTTGTTGATCTCTACTCCAGTCTCTTCAACAAAGACGGTCGTGACGATGAAGAAGATCAGGAGGATGAAAACCACATCGATCAGCGGCGAGATATTGATCTCGCTGGTCGTTTCGGAAGTTGTTTCTCCGAATCTCTGGAATCGTCTTGGCATCTGGTAGGTATCGTCGTTAAAAAAGGGAGCGGCTACTTCGGTCGCCGGAAGGGTTAGTGGCGGCAGCTGAAGCCGCCGGTCCCGGACTTTGAAGCAACGCGCTTTCGAGGCGCGAGTAGCGGAGCACGAGTTCGTCGTGTCGACTCTTGAGCCAGGCGCAAATGATGAAGGTGGGTACACCGATGATGAGTCCGGTCTGTGTCGTGATGAGTGCTTCAGAGATGCCGGCAGATATGACATCGATAGGGGCAGCAACTGCTTCGGCGGACGTTCCCCGGAAGGTTTTGAACATACCGGAAACCGTCCCCAGCAATCCGATCAGGGGCGCCGCACTGATGAGGAGAAATGCAAATGGGAAGCGTCGTTCTGACTTTGCAAAAAGTCGTCGAGCGATTTCGGCAAGACTGGTAGCTCGGTCACTGGACCGGGAGAGATGAAGGTTCAGCTTTTGAGGAACGGCTGCAGCTGGGTCCGGAGTCATGAGCAGGGCTCTCCAGCTTTCGGGTGATAGAATCGGAGCATCTGGAAGGCGGGTAGCACTCCAGAGCGAGAGGAGGGCGAAGGCAATGCCAAAAGCAAGAGCTACCAGCGCAAAGAAGACCCAACCACCCTCATCAGCGAGGTTGGCGATCTCTGCAGGTATGGTCGTGAAATCGATCATATGGATTTGAGTTCCGACGTATTGTCTTTTTCACCTATGCCGTTGAGAAAGGCGAGGCTCACCATTTCCATTGTTGCCTTGATGCCCTGCACCTTTCGGGAAAGCAGTGCGTGAAGAATCAGGGCGGGAATGGCGACGATGAGTCCGAACTCGGTCGTGACGAGTGCCTCGGAAATGCCGGAGGCAAGATTGCGTGCGTCTCCGGTACCGAAAAGATTGATCAGTCGAAAGGTTTCGATCATCCCGGTGACCGTTCCGAGTAGACCAAGTAATGGGGCAGTGGCGGATGCGATTGCGATGAATGGGAGGCCGCGGTGGAGTGCGGGTTGTTCCTCGAGAAAGGTTTCGAACATTCCCTCCTCGAGGTCGTCACGATCCCGACCTGCCAAGGTAACACCGCGATGGAGAATGCGTCCGGCGGGGTGAGAAATCGTCACGCATTCATTGAGGGCATTCGCCTTTTCGCCAGAACGAACCAGGTCAATGATTACCTGAACCCGGGACGAAGCGAGACCACGAATTTTTGCCAGTTGAGTCCATTTGGCGATCGCGGCAATCAGAGCAATCGCAGCGAGCAACAGAATGGGGAAAATCCAGAAGCCGCCTTGTTTGATTCGAGCGAGAAAGCCTGTTTCGGTTTCGGCCAGGGAGAGCGCCGATCCGAGGGTGGGGTCGACAGTAGGATACGCCGAACTTCCCCCGATCAGTTTTTCGACTTCTCCTCGTGAAACAGTTCGAGGAACCCATCCGGCACGAAGATCGGATTCGGTTTTGATGATTCCGGCTGAGTTACCTGCTTCAGGCAGAAACCATTGAACGGGTCCTGCTGCGACGACGGTGCCATTTTCGAAAACGCCCACTTCACTGACGGCTTCTCCGGAAAATGTGCTTACTGTTCCTGCCTGACCTAGAACTTCGAGGGCCTCTTCTGCTGCTTGGAATTTGTCGTCGAGAGTCGGCGTTCCCTGCGGCTGTCGCTGTTCCTGTTTTCTGGCAAGACTCCGAGAGGCTTCGTAGGTTTTTTGAAAATCGAAGAGCAGGCTTTCGAGGTAGATCTTCTCGTCTCTCCACGTTTTCAAGTCAGCTTCGGCCCGGGAAAATTCCTGCTCGATTGATTCGGCGCTAGCTCGGGCAATGTCGGCCTTTCGACGTGCGTCACGGAGCTCAGCGGCAATCTGATTCGCTTCTGCCGAAATCTCTGGTTTCTCTTTGGTAATGAGCGCCCGGACAGTTGCGAGTTCTTCGAGGGCGGTTTTCAGATCAGTGTCGATACCTTCGGCGATTTGAGAAAATTGCTCATCCTTCGCCTTGTCGGGATCCTGCGCATGCAGTGCGGCTATGGCAAAAGCCAAGGCCGCAACGCAGAATCGAATGCTGTAAGGAAGAACTCTCATTCGGCTGCTGGGAAGGGGAGTTCGACCAGTTCTGGCGGGAGATCGCGGCGGTGCACGTCGATCGTTTTTCGGACCTCGGCAGCGACCCGATTGTCGTCGACCCATTCCCAGCCTTTGTCAGTGACTTTTCC
>Ga0181588_10005308_pt1 | contig 10374 bp, 7 predicted proteins | sample 071ome_26_FD_148607 | JGI IMG/M metagenome (GOLD analysis project Ga0181588, IMG submission 148607) | Coastal salt marsh microbial communities from the Groves Creek Marsh, Skidaway Island, Georgia - 071409BT metaG (spades assembly) | ecosystem: Environmental > Aquatic > Marine > Intertidal zone...
GAAGCTGCACCCGGCCTTCGCTCATCTCAGCGAGAAAGAGATGATCTCCGACGGACTTTCGGCGCCGCTGCATCCCGGCGCGCTGAAATACTACAAGGAAAAGGGCTGGAAGTAAGCTCGACACACCGGCGAGAAGGCTTTGGATTTCTCGCCGTTTTTCCTTATATTACTTTGCCTTAATTAAAAATATTAAACCATATTATAAATCCACGCCGAGGCAACGGAATTCGAGGGGAAATGTTCCATGGCTCAAACCGAAACGGGCGCTAGCGCCGCCGAGGAACTGGCCGCTTCCGTTGATTCCGGAGGCCGCGCGCCGATCGGCTGGCAGCGTAACCTGATCCCCGCCATTGCCTTCATCTGGTCCATCTTTCAACTTTTTATCGCCTCGACCCTGCCCTTCGATCTGGCCGAGATCACCGGTATTCAGTCTTTCGTGGTCACGGATTCCACCGCGCGGCTGATCCACCTTTCCTTCGCCGGTTTCCTCGCCGCGATGGCTTTCCCCCTGCTCAAGGGAAGTCCTCGGCACACCATTCCCTGGTACGACTGGCTGCTCGGCCTGCTGATCGTCGCTTCCAGCCTCTATATCGTCGTGAATTTCGCCGCGATCGCCGACCGCTCCGGCCTGCCGACCACCGAGGATCTGGTGTTCTCCTCGATCGGGCTCTTGGTGTTGCTGGTCGCAGTTTACAGGGCGCTCGGCCTGCCGCTCGTGGTGATCACCAGCATCTTCATGATCTATGTCTTCTTTGGCGACGCCCGCTGGCTGCCCGACGACATCCAATGGAAGGGCGCGTCCTACGGCAAGGCGATGTGGCATTTCTGGATGCAAAACGAGGGCGTCTTCGGTGTCGCGCTCGGCGTTTCGGCGACGATGATCTTCCTGTTCGTGCTTTTCGGCGCGATCCTCGAAAAAGCCGGGGCCGGCAACTACTTCATCAAGCTCGCCTTCGCCCTGCTCGGCCACTTGCGCGGCGGGCCGGCCAAGGCCGCCGTCGTCGCCTCGGCCATGAGCGGGCTTTATTCCGGCTCCTCGATCGCCAATACCGTGACCACCGGCACCTTCACCATCCCGTTGATGAAGCGCACCGGCCTGTCGCCGGAGAAAGCCGGCGCGGTCGAGGTCGCCTCCTCGACCAATGGCCAGCTAACGCCGCCGGTGATGGGCGCCGCCGCCTTCCTGATCGCCGAGTTCACCGGGGTTCCCTATACCGACATCTTGAAGCACGCCCTGGTGCCGGCCTTGGTCAGCTATATCGCGCTGGTCTATATCGTCCATCTCGAGGCGTTGAAGCTGGGCCTCAAGGGCATGCAAAAGCCGCCGGCGACCATGACCCTGGCGCGCAAGATGATCGGCGTTCTCACCGGGTTCATCGGCGTCGCCGTGCTGTTCTTTGTCATCTGGCATGTCGACGCCTGGGTGAAGATGGTCGCGCCCGATATGAGCTTCTAGACCATCGCGGCGATCGTGCTAGCCGCCTATGGGGTGTTGATCTGGTTCGCGTCGCGACGCCCGGACCTGGAGGTCGATGATCCAAACGCGCCGATCGAGACCCTGCCACGCGCCGGTGACGTGGCGATCACCGGTCTCTACTACTTCCTGCCGATTATCGTGCTGATCTGGTGCATCCTGCCGACCCCGGATAAGCTGTCGCCGAGGCTGGCCGCGTTCTGGGCCTGTATCCTGATGTCTTTTATCGCGCTCACCCAGCACCCTCTCAAGGCACTGCTGCGCGGCGAGGCGGAATGGGCCAACAGCTTTGGCCGAAGCGTCAGCGAATGGGCCGACGGGATGATCTCCGGCGCCCGCAACATGATCAGCATCGGCGTCGCCACCGGCGCGGCGGGGATGATCATCGGCACGATCTCGCTGACCGGCATGCATCAGGTGCTCGGCGCCTTCATCGAGACGATCTCGGGCGGCCATCTGATGATCATGCTGATCCTGGTCGCGGCGATGAGCCTGATGCTCGGCATGGGTCTGCCGACCACGGCGAACTATATCGTGGTCTCCTCCCTGATGGCGCCGATCATCGTCGCGCTCGGCGCAAAGAGCGGGTTGCTGATCCCGCTGGTCGCGGCGCATCTGTTCGCCTTCTATTTCGGCATCCTGGCGGACGACACGCCACCGGTCGGGCTTGCCGCCTTCGCGGCGGCGGCGATCTCTGGCGGCGATCCGATCAAGACCGGTGTCCAGGGCTTCATGTACGACATCCGCACCACCTTGCTGCCGTTCCTGTTCATCTTCAACACCGAGTTGCTGCTGATGGACGTGACGCCGTTAAAGGCGGTGTTCGTCTTCATTGTCGCCGTCGTGGCGATGATGCTGTTCGCGGCGGCGACACAGTCCTATTTCTTCGCCAAGAACCGGTGGTGGGAGTCTCTGATCCTGCTGTTGGTGGCCTTCACGCTCTTCCGGCCCGGCTTCTGGCTCGACCGGGTGGAGCCGGAATTCAACGTGCGGCCCGGAACCGAACTGGTGTCGATCGCCACGTCAATGCCGGCTGATTCCTCGCTGCGGATCACGGTGTCGGGGCCGAATTTCGACAATCCCGACCAGACCGACGTGACCACATTGACCGTTCCGCTGGGTAAACCCGGTGAAGGCGCCGACCGGCTTTCCAAGGTCGGGCTCGCGGTCGCCGTCGAAGGCGACAAGGCGCTTTTCGAGGAACCCCTGCCCGGCACCAAGTTCGAGGCCTTGTCCAAGACCTATGATTTCTGCGACGACGCCAATCCCGTGGTGGTTTCCGCCGTCAAGGTGGCGAACGACAGGATGCTCAAGGAGGTGTTCTACATCCCCGCGCTGTTCCTGCTCGCCGTGGTAATCATGCTGCAACGCCGCCGCCAAACCCAACCGGCGTTCTGAATGCGGCGCTCGGATGTCCCGTCACTGATCGCTTCGACCAGACGGAGTAGCCCGAAGGAACCCGCGGTGGGATGGATCCCGCCCTCCGGCGGGATGACGAAGGTTAGGAAACAACTTTCACCACGTCCCGTACCTTCGTCCTAGGGCAAGCACGGCACCGCCCCGGAAGATCTTGGGCCACGCGTGGCCTTAGTCACCCGTCGCGCCGGCGAAAGCCGGGGCTTTTGGCAAGCGGTGCTGAGCCCCAGCTTTCGCTAGGCGACGGAAAAATGGGATCGCGGCGGATGCGGCCGTGAGCTCCAAGAAACCAAGCGTTCTCGTCGTCCTCGCGCAAGCGGGGACCTCGCGGCGGTGGACTGTTCCCACCGCCACCTCCGTCTTTCAGAGGTCCCCGCTTGCGCGCGGACGACGGTCGGGAGTTGTGTTGATCCGCACGGGCGGTTGCCTTCACAGGCATTCACCCGCGCGCTCAGATCTTCTGGATGAATTCCACGACTTCGCGGGTCCGCGTCACCTTGCCCAGCCAGTGACGGTCGAATTCCTTGATCAGCTCGGCGATCTTGTCGCTGGCCATCACCTCGCGCGCCCTGGCCAGGCTGGGGAACTCGTAAAAAGCGATATGCACGTTGTCCTCAAGTTCGCTCCAGCCGCGCTTGGCGCTGAGCGGCTGGAAGGCCTTGTGGGCGTCGGGCAGATGCTCGTTCCGGTACCAGGTATCAAAACCGTCCCTGACCGAGGGATCAACCTGGGCGCGCACAATCAGATAAGCCGACATTCCTCATCCCCTTCAATTCACGAGGTTTCAGTATAGCGCGTCGCGGCGGCTTCGCGACGGGGCTTGCGTCTCGCCTCGCATTTTTCCAAGCTGTCTCGTCCGCACATCACGCGGCGCCTTCATGCCAAGAGGAATCCCATGCCGAAGACACCTGACTATTTCCATGGAAAAACCATCCTGATTACCGGCGCCGGCAGCGGCATCGGACGGTCGTCGGCGCTGGTCTTCGCGCGCGAGGGCGCCAATGTGGTGTGCTCGGATATCGATGCCGACGCCGCCGAACGGGTTGCCAATCAGGTCATCCAGATGGGCGCCAAGGCGACTTTCAATTGCTGCGACGTGACCGATCGTCCCCAAGTCGATGCCATGGTCGCCCAGGCGATCGAGGATTTCGGTCGGGTCGACTTCGAGCTTAACGCCGCCGGTGGAGCGCTTGCCCGCAAGCCGTTCCTGGAAATCACCGATGAGCTGTGGGAGCGCACCTACGCCCTGAACGTCAAGGGCACCTTCAACGCCGCCCAGGCGGTGATCCCGCACATGCTGGAAAACGGCGGTGGCGTGATCGTCAATATCGCCAGCATCGCCTCCAAGGTCGGCGGGCCCGGCAACTCGGTGCATTACGCCTCCTCAAAAGGCGCGGTGGACACCATGACCATGGGTATCGGACGTGAATTCGCCAGCCGGGGCATCCGCTGTCTCTCGATCTCTCCCGGCGTGGTTGATACCCCGTTTCACGACAGCACGCCGCAAGAAGTCCTCGATATGTACAGCCAGGCCACGCCGATGGGCCGCATGGCCCTACCGGAGGAGATCGCCGAGACGGTGCTCTTCGCCTGTTCCGACGCGGCGCCCTACATGACGGCGGACACGATCAAGGTATCCGGGGGCCTGCGCTAGGGAATAACTCCCGGCACTCACCCGGCCTTGGCGTCTTCCTTCAGCATGTCGGCGGCCTTCTCGGCGATCATGATGGTCGCGGCGTTTGTATTGCCGCTGACCAGCGTCGGCATGATCGAGGCGTCGATGACGCGCAAGCCCTCGATCCCGTGAACCTTCAAGCGGTCATCGACCACCGCCGCCGCGTCATTGCCCATCTTGCAGGTGCCTATGGGATGATACACCGTGTTGCCGTATTCCCGCGCGAAGGCGAGCCATTCGTCATCCGTGTTCACGTCATTGCCAGGCAGGATCTCGTCGCCGGCATAGGGTTCAAGCGCGGGCGCCGAAACGATATCACGAGCGATCTTCATCCCAGCGACGATGGTCCGTCGGTCATTCTCCTCGGCGAGGAAATTGCCCCTGATCGCCGGCGCCGCGAAGGGATCGGCGGATTTGATGTGAATGGTTCCCCGGCTGTCGGGACGAAGCTGGCAGGGCGCGATGGTCATGCCCGGGTGATGGTCGAACACCCGCTTTTTAACGTCTCTGAAGCTGGCGTGGACAATATGGTATTGAATATCCGGACCTGACACTTCCGGTCTGGTTTTCACAAAGCCCGCCAGAATCCCGCCTGGGAAGGTCATGATACCGCTGCCGGTCAGCGCGTATTTGAATACTTCCTTGACGAGCGAAAGACCTCGCGTCTGCTCGTTCAACGTGATCGGCTTCTTCACCTTCCATGTTTGCCGGACGATGTAGTGGTCCTGATAGTTGGCCCCGACGCCAGGAAGTTCGTGCGCGACCTCGATCCCTTGAGCGCCCAGCACCGCCGGATCGCCGATGCCGGACAATTCCAGGATCTGGGGTGACTGAACCGCGCCGGCGGACAGGAGTACTTCCCGGCCGGCCCTTGCCTGCTTCATCGCGCCACCTTGGCGATAGTTGATGCCGACGGCGCGTTTGCCATCGAGAATCAGACCGGTTGTCTGGGCATTGATCTCCAGCCGTAAATTCGACCGGGTCAGCGCCGGCTCGAGAAAAGCCTTGGCGGTGGACCAGCGTCGGCCCTTCTTCTGGGTCACCTGGAAATAGCCAAAGCCCTCCTGGTTGCCGTTATTGTAGTCCGCGTTCTTGGGATAGCCGCGCTGTTCGGCGGCATCCATGATGGCGTCCAGCACTTCGACCCTGTCGGACACCTCGGAGGTGTTCAGCGGGCCGCCCTTGCCCCGGATCGGGTCGTCGGAACTTTCATAGTTCTCGGACTTCTTGAAATAAGGCAGCACCGATTCATAGGACCAGCCGCGGTTCCCAAGCTGTGACCAGGTGTCGTAGTCCAGCGGTTGGCCGCGAACATAGATCATGCCGTTGATGGAACTCGACCCCCCGAGCACCTTGCCGCGCGGGATCGGGATCGCCCGGTTATTGGTCCCCTCCTCCGGCTCGGTCTCGAAGCGCCAGTTGAGGCCCGGCATATCGAGGGTCTTGATATAGCCGACGGGAATATGGATCCACATATTGCTGTCCTTGCCGCCGGCCTCCAGCAACAGGACCTTGACCGACGGGTCCTCGGTCAGGCGGTTGGCGAGCGTACAGCCCGCCGATCCGGCGCCAACAATGATGTAGTCATAGGTATCCGCCGGCTCGCTCATGGTCTAGGTCCCACCCGTTGATCAACATGGAGGCAAAGACGCCATCACCGCCGAAATTGTCAAGCTTTCCGGTGTTCGCGGCTCGGGTCGCGCGGCGCCACGAAACAATGAGTGGTTGACATTTTTTCATGGAAACTATCATATTTAGCCCATGCTAACTTAAGCATTCGCCAGATCGAAAAGATCATGAACTTTCCTCGTCTCAGCCGCCGCAATCTCTTGGGCACCGGGTTCCTGGGCTCGCTTCTCGGTTTGTCGGCGACCCGCGCGTCAACGGCCCTGGCCGCGAGCGAGAGCCATTCAAGCGCCATGTATGACAAGCACGCCATGGGCGCGATGATGACCGTGGGCGAGGTAGATCATGCCCGCAACGGCTTCGATCCGCACGCGATGCTGACGGATTGGGACCGCGGGACCACCTCGGTCGGCGCCGATGGACGGGTTACCCGCGAGTTCGAGGTTACCGCCGAGGACAAGGAAATCGAGATCGCGCCGGGCATCTTCTTTCCCGCCTGGACCTATAACGGACGGGTGCCCGGCCCGAGCCTGCGCGCCACCGAGGGCGAGCGCCTGCGGATCGTCTTTCGCAACCACGGCTCGATGCCGCACAGCATGCATTTTCACGGCATTCACGGCGCCAGCATGGACGGCGTCGCCGGCGCCGGAGAGATCGCGCCCGGCGAGGAGTTCGTGTACGAGTTCGACGCCCGGCCCTTCGGCTGTCACCTCTATCACTGCCATTCCATCCCGCTGAAGCGGCACCTGCACAAGGGTCTCTACGGCGCGTTCATCGTTGACCCCGATCCGGAGCGACATCCCGAGGCCGGCGACGTCGCTCGCTCCCGCCTGCTCGGCACGCCCGAGAACGCGGCATGGCAGGAAATGGTCATGGTGATGAACGGGTTCGACACGAACTTCGATGAAGAGAACGAGGTTTACGCCGTCAACACCGTGGCGCACGCCTATTCCAAGAAACCCATCGTGGTCGATCGAGACCGGCCGATCCGGATCTATCTGATCAACATCACCGAGTTTGATCCGATTAATTCGTTCCACATCCACGGAAATTTCTTCGACTATTTCGATCACGGCACGACCTTGGAGCCGACCTCGCGGATCATCGACACGGTGATGCTGTGCCAGGCCCAGCGCGGCATCATCGAGATGTCCTTCAAGGATTTCGAGCCCGGCAACTACATGTTCCACGCCCATCAGGCCGAGTTCGCCGAGCTCGGCTGGATGAGCCATTTCGAGGTGCGCGCGTGATGCCTGGAATGATCCGCGTCCTAGGTCCCTTCATGCTGATCGTCCTGGTCGCGGCGGTGTTCCTGAAACTCGATCCGCTATCACGGTTTCAGGACAGCGTCCCGCCCGCCGAGCAGTTGATGGTTGAGCGGATCACCATCGACGACGACGGGCTAAGCTTTCTCGTACGCTCGGAGGGCGCCGAAGCGGTCTCCATCGCCCAGGTACAGGTCGACGGCGCCTATTGGCGGTTTCAGCAGACACCACCGGGCCCCATCGCGCGCCTCGGCGCCGTCTGGGTCCATATCCCCTATCCCTGGGTTCATGGAGAAGCGCACCACGTGGCGTTTCTGACGGGCACCGGTACGCCGTTCGAATACAGCATCGATGTCGCGGTTCCCACGGCTCAAGGCCTGGGCGGCGACTGGTTGTTCTACGGTCTTGTCGGGTTATTCGTCGGTTTCGTGCCGGTCGTGCTGGGCATGCTGTTCTTTCCGGCGATCCGTCAGGCGGGCCCCGAGACCATGGGTTTCGTCCTGGCCCTTACCATGGGATTGCTCGGCTATCTGTTCGTCGACACGTTGGCCGAGGGACTGGACTTCGCCGAGGAAGCCGCCGAGAGCTTTTCGATGCGCGAGATGGTCTGGATCGTCATGCTCCTTACCGGCGCGACCCTGTTCCTGATCGGCAGACGGCTGAATAACGGGCTAAGCCCGGTGATGCTGGCCTGGACGATCGCGCTCGGCATAGGACTGCACAATCTCGGCGAGGGGTTGGCGATCGGCGGGGCGTTGGCGGGCGGCGCGGTCGCGCTCGGCTCGTTCCTGGTCATCGGCTTCACCTTGCACAACATCACCGAAGGCATCGGCATTGTCGCGCCCCTGACCGGCGAAAAGCCCGGCCTGCCCTTGCTCGGCGGATTGGCCGCGCTAGCGGGGCTGCCCGCGGTTCTCGGCCTCTGGCTCGGGGTTCAGGCGATCAGCCCGCATTGGGGCGCCGTGGCCATGGCCGTCGGCGCCGGCGCGATCCTGCAAGTCCTGATCGAGATCGCCCTGATCATCCGCCGGCGCTATTTCGGAGAGTCCGCCGCGCGCCCTGTCGGCGGCATCGTTGCCGGTGGCACCCTCGGCCTGGTGATCATATACGCGACATCGCTGATCGTGACAGCCTGAGCGTCCGAACGTCGAGCAATAATAAGACCCTTTGGGACAGCTCCCACTTCGTCGTCCTGGCGGCAGGCAGGACCTCGCGATTGTGCTGAAACCAGACCGGCTCAACCACGCGACCAGTTCCGAGGCCCTGCCATTTGCCAGGGCGACGAGGGTCATGGGCGGTCTCGATGTCCAGTGAACCGATAAAAACTCGCGCCCGTCACACCCCCGACAGATCCGGCCGCGCCGACGGGCCGAAATGCGCCTCGATGGCCATGCCGATGGCCAGCGCGTGGGCGTCGTCGCCGTTGCGGCACATGACCTGCAACCCCACGGGAAGCGGCGAGCCGAAATGATGCACCGGCGTTGTGATCGCGCATTGCCGGAAGATGTTCGAGGGCTGGGTATTGCGCGAAGCCAGGAAGGATTTTTGCGCCGCCGCCTCGTCCTTCAGATCGCCGATCGGCATCGGCAAGAAGGCGCAAGTCGGACCGACCCAGCCGTCGAGACCGTCCATCGCGTCATCGGCCAGCGCCGCGAGCTCGTGATGGCGAATAACGGCCGCCGCGTGCTCCACCCCCGTGACGTCAAAGCCCTTGGCGGCGCGTGCCGCGGTTGTCGGATCCATGTTCGGCTCGGCCTGACGGAACCCGTTCTCGCCTATCGCCGCGAGAAATTCCGGCGGGCAGATCGCCGGGAACAGCCATTCACGCTCCCGCGCGTCGGGAATGTCGACATCGACGATCTCAACCCCCGCCTCGGCCAGCGAGGCCAGCGCCGCCTCGACGCAGGCCAGCACCTCGGGCTCCACGTCATCAAAAAAGAACGACGTCGGCCGGCCCAACCGCAGCCCGGCTAGCGGTGCCGCGCTCGGAATGTCCTCGCCGGTGACGATGGCGTGGATGATCGCCGCGTCGGCGGCGCTCCGAGTCAGCGGGCCGACGGTATCCAGGGTCGGCGACAGCGGGAAGACGCCATCCGTCGGCAGCAGGCCGATGGTGGTCTTGTGCCCGAAAACGCCGTTGAAACAGGCGGGAATGCGCACGGATCCCCCGGTATCCGAGCCCATGGCGAAGGCGCAGAGGCCCGCCGCCGTGGCGACACCCGAACCACTGGACGAACCGCCGGGCATCCGGTGAGTCTCCAGATCCCAAGGGTTCCAGGGCGTCCCCCGGGCCTCGTTCACACCGGTCGCGCCGAGCGCGTATTCCACGGTCTTGGTCTTTCCGAGAATGATACAGCCCGATTGCTTGAGATGATGCACGAAGCGGCCCTCGGGGCCGGTGAGGTGCGAGGCGTCATAGAGCGAGCCGTTCGTGGTCGGCATGCCGTCCACCGCGTAGATATCCTTGATCCCCACCGGCACCCCCATCAAGGGACCGAGATCGGTCCCGGCGGCGAGCAGTTGGTCAATGGCGGCGGCGGCGGCCATCGCCTGCTCCGACGCGACGTGCTGATACGCATCGAGCTTGGGGTTCAGCGCCTCGATCCGATCGAGATAGGCCCGGGTCGTCGCGGCGGCGGTGGTCCGCCCCGCGCGCAGATCCTGGGCGTATCCGGCGATACCGCCATCTTCCAAGGGGTCGGCGGGAAAATCGGTCATGGCTTCCTCGGATGGTTAAGGAACAGGGAGCTTCGCTTTTAGCAGGGAGAGCCTCCCATGGCTTGATCGGGGAGGCAACAATTTGACGCGATCAGCCCACGCCGAATGCAACGATCAGAGCCGGGATGGTCAGCGCCGAGAGCAAGGTGGATATCAGGATCACCGCGCTGACCCGGTCGGCGAGCAGGCGATAGCGCACG
>Ga0181588_10005310_pt1 | contig 10370 bp, 8 predicted proteins | sample 071ome_26_FD_148607 | JGI IMG/M metagenome (GOLD analysis project Ga0181588, IMG submission 148607) | Coastal salt marsh microbial communities from the Groves Creek Marsh, Skidaway Island, Georgia - 071409BT metaG (spades assembly) | ecosystem: Environmental > Aquatic > Marine > Intertidal zone...
TGTCATTCGGCCACTTCACCGATAAGGGCGGCCCATCGAGCGCAGCAGCCGCGTCGATCAACGCCAGCCCCGCGAGCAGCGGTAAGCGGCCGGTATTAGGGAAATCGCGAATCACCGTGCTGCACCACAAGCCGGCACCGGGATCGCTGACCCACGTTCTGCCCTGCCGGCCGCGACCTGCCGTCTGCTCTCCGGCCACGAAGCACAGGCCGGTGTCCGCTCCAGACGCCAACGCTGCCAATGCATCGACGTTCGTGGACTCCGTGGTCACCGCCACGTGGGGGGCGGGCCAGGGGCAGTCGACAGCCCGCAGTTTTTCCACCACCACATCGGGGTCGGGCAGGTTCGCCAGCGATTCCACGGGGCTAAGGTACGCAGGGTCGATGATCAGGGATTACGGCACGGAAGGATCACCGGAATGAGCGCAGAGGCGAGCGAGATCGCGGAGCCGACAGGCCCCGAGCGACGCACCACGGCTGGGAAGGCCGAGATCCTCAAGGCCCGCCGAGCCGATGCCGCAAGCCGGCGCCAGGCCGCCATCGACAAGCAGCACGCCAAGGGCAAGATGACCGCCCTCGAGCGGATCGAAGCTTTCCTCGACGAGGGCTCCTTCCAGCAAATCGACGGTCTCACCCGCCACCGCTCCCACAACTTCGGGCTGGAGAAGAACCGCCCGTTCGGCGATGGAGTTCTCACCGGCTACGGCACGGTTGACGGCCGCCCGGTGTGCGTGTTCGCGCAGGACTTCACCGTGTTCGGTGGATCCCTCGGCGAGGTCTTCGGCGAGAAGATCGTCAAGATCATGGATCTGGCCATGAAGACCGGCTGTCCGGTGATCGGCCTCAACGATTCCGGCGGCGCCCGCATCCAAGAAGGGGTGGTCTCGCTCGGTTTGTACGGCGAGATCTTCCGCCGAAATGTTCAGGCCTCGGGCGTCATCCCGCAAATCTCGGTGATCATGGGCCCATGTGCGGGCGGCGCGGTCTACTCCCCCGCCATCACCGACTTCACAGTGATGATCGATCAGACATCTCACATGTTCATCACCGGTCCGGACGTGATCAAGACGGTCACCGGAGAAGACGTCTCATTCGAAGACCTCGGTGGGGCACGGACACACAACAGCACCTCGGGTGTTGCGCACTACATGGCCACCGATGAAAACGACGGCCTGGACTACGTGCGCTCACTACTGTCCTACCTGCCCAGCAACAACCTCTCCGACGCCCCGGTGTTCCCCACCGAGGTGCATATGGAGTTCACCGACGAGGACTACTCGCTGGATTCGATCATCCCGGATTCACCGAACCAGCCTTACGACATGCACCGGATTCTCGAGGCCATCCTCGACGAAGACGAGTTCCTCGAGACCCAGCCGCTGTTCGCCCCCAACATGATCACCGGCTTCGGCAGGATCGAAGGCCATGCGGTTGGCATCGTCGCCAATCAGCCGATGCAGTTCGCCGGCACGTTGGATATCGACGCATCTGAGAAGGCAGCGCGTTTTGTCCGCACCTGCGACGCATTCAATGTGCCGGTCCTTACCTTTGTCGACGTCCCCGGCTTCCTACCCGGAACCGAGCAGGAATGGAACGGCATCATCCGCCGCGGTGCGAAGTTGATTTACGCCTACGCCGAGGCGACCGTGCCGCTGCTGACCGTCATCACCCGCAAGGCTTATGGCGGCGCCTACGACGTCATGGGTTCCAAACACCTTGGTGCGGATATCAACCTCGCCTGGCCCACCGCCGAGATCGCCGTCATGGGAGCGCAGGGAGCGGTCAACATCCTGTATCGCAAGGAACTCGCCGACGCCGACGATCCCGAAACCCGTCGCACCGAATTGATCGACGAGTACACCGACACCCTCGCCAACCCCTACGTCGCCGCCGAGCGCGGGTACGTGGATCGCGTGATCCTCCCGCACGAAACGCGATTGCAGTTGGTGCGTGCTCTACGCACCCTGCGCGGCAAGCGCGCGGCTGGCCCGCCCAAGAAGCACGGGAACATTCCGCTGTGAGCGACGACGCAACCCCAACACCACCTGTCATCGAGGTGGTTGCAGGGAACCCCGACGATCAGGAACTTGCGATCGTCATTTCGCTGCTGTCGCGCCTTCCGCACACCGAGGTGGTCCAACCAAATCCGCCGAGCCACTGGTCCAACCGCTCAGCGATGATGCGTCCGCGCATCAATCCCGGACCAGGAGCTTGGCGCGCGTCTGCGTTTCCCAACCAGCAGTAGCGGCGTAGTCAACTGCACACAAAGCGCAGCGCAGCTATCAGTCGGAATCGTTCGATCGGCTCGACGACATCTGGCTTCCCACAAGAACGCCGGTCACAAGGATCAACATCGACACCGTCACCACTGAGTTCTGGAATGCCGGCTCAAGGCCGTTCCACGTCGAGTTCAGATACATGATGAACCAGTTGCCGCCGACCACCATGAAACCGAAGAAGAAGACCGCGAGGCCTGCGATTCCACCCACGTACGTCCACCGCTGAGCGGAAGCCCATGACTCGTGCGTCCGGGCACGCCGCACACCCAGAACCCCACCGATCAGCAGCACAATCCCGGTGATCGCTTCCATCGCCATGATTCCGATGTACGACGCAGCTTGGAACCACGTGGCATCGATGAAGCGCCACTCGAATCCGCTGTCGGCGGGAACCCCATCACCACTGAGCACGCCTTGGACAAAAGGCCAATTGCTGGCGTTTGGGTTTGTGGGGTTGGTGATGTTGTCGAAGGCGACGACGAGGTAGTAACTGGCAACCATCAGCACGAAGACCGATGTGACCGTCCGTGCTACCCGCCACACGGGCCCATCAGTTTGGTGAGGTGCCATACGTGCACGCTAACGGCATGCGGCTCCTAGGCTCAGGGCAATGAACGATCCCGGGACGCCGATTCGATTTGTGCTGGCATCACGGTCCCCTGCTCGGTTGGCCACCCTTCGCGCAGCCGGTGTGGAACCCGAGGTGATAGTCAGCGATGTCGACGAAGAAGCAATCGAAGCCACGATCCCCGATGCGACACCCGCTGAACTCGCACAGATCCTCGCCCGCGCCAAAGCCGAGGCGGTAGCCGAAGCACTCTCCGGTCCTGCGATTGTGGTCGGCTGCGACTCAGTGTTTGAACTCAACGGACGTCCCTACGGCAAGCCGGGAACGCAGGACTTGGCGCGCGAACGCTGGCAGCAGATGTTCGGCAAGACCGGAGTCCTGCACACCGGTCATTGCGTGATCGACACCGCCACAGGGCAGCAAGCGGAGGCCACCGCGAGCACCACGGTCACCATGGGGACGATGACGCCTCGCGAGATGGACGACTATCTCGCCACCGGTGAACCCCTCGAAGTGGCCGGCGGATTCACCCTGGACGGACTCGGCGGAGCGTTCATCGAGTCGATCAACGGGGACCCGTCGACTGTCGTCGGCATCTCGCTTCCGACCCTGCGCCGGCTCCTCGCGGACCTCGGCGTGACCTGGACCTCACTGTGGGCCACACTCGAGGACCCGGACTCCAACTCCCGCTAGAGTCCGCATCTATGCGCAAGGTTTTGATCGCCAATCGTGGCGAGATCGCCGTCCGTGTCATCCGCGCCTGCCGTGACGAAGGCCTGACCTCGGTTGCGGTCTATGCCGACCCCGACCGCGATGCCATGCACGTGCAGATGGCCGACGAAGCCTTCGCCCTCGGCGGCGAGACAGCAGCTGAGACCTACCTCGACATCGCCAAGGTTGTTGCCGCCGCCCAGCAGGCCGGCGCCGACTCCGTTCACCCCGGCTACGGCTTCCTGTCTGAGAACGCGGACTTCGCCCAGGCCGTCATCGACGCTGGCCTGACCTGGATCGGGCCGCCCCCGCAGGCCATCCGCGACCTCGGCGACAAAGTCTCGGCACGTCACATCGCCCAGCGCGCCGGCGCACCGCAGGTGCCCGGCACCCCTGACCCCGTGAACGGTGCGGACGAAGTTGTCGCTTTCGCCAAGGAACACGGTCTCCCGGTTGCGATCAAGGCAGCCTTCGGTGGCGGCGGACGTGGCCTGAAGGTTGCGCGCACCCTCGACGAGATCCCCGAGCTCTACGACTCCGCTGTTCGCGAGGCAATCGCTGCGTTCGGTCGCGGCGAGTGCTTCGTGGAGCGTTATCTCGATCGACCCCGGCACGTCGAGACACAGGTCCTTGCCGATCAGCACGGCAACGCGATCGTTGTCTCCACTCGCGACTGCTCGCTGCAGCGCCGGCACCAGAAGCTCGTCGAAGAAGCACCGGCACCGTTCCTCACGCCGGAGCAGATGGAATCGCTGTACGCAGCAAGCAAGGCCATCGTTAAGGAAGCGGGCTACTACGGCGCCGGCACCTGCGAGTTCCTCGTTGGTGAGGATGGCGTTATCTCCTTCCTCGAGGTCAACACCCGCCTGCAGGTAGAGCACCCGGTCAGCGAAGAAGTCACCGGCATCGATCTGGTGCGCGAGCAGTTCCGCATCGCTCGCGGTGAGACCATCCAGACCACCGACCCCGAGGTTCGCGGTCACTCCATTGAGTTCCGCATCAATGGTGAGGACCCCGGCCGTGGATTCCTCCCGGCCCCCGGCTCCCTGGTCACCTGGAAGATGCCCAGCGGTCCCGGCGTCCGCGTCGACGCGGGCTTTCGCGCTGGCGATGTGATCGGCGGCAACTTCGACTCACTCCTGGCCAAGCTCATCGTGACCGGCAAGGACCGCACCGAGGCTCTCCAGCGTGCCCGGCGTGCGCTCGCCGAGTTCGAGGTCGAAGGCATCGCCACCGCACTCACCTTCCACCGAGTGGTGGTGGAGGAGGACGATTTCGCTCCCGCAGATGGCAGTGCTTTCCGCGTCCACACCCGTTGGATCGAGACCGAGTTCGACAACCAGATTCCGGCCTACGACGCCACCGTCGCTGCCGAGGAAGCGGCCAGTGAGCGCGAGTCCGTGGTGGTCGAAGTTCAAGGCAAGCGCATCGAGGTGACCCTGCCTGCGGGGCTGGGTTCCGCCGCTCCGAGCACCGGCCCGAAGAAGTCCGCGCCGAAGCGTCGCGGCGGTGGAGCAACGGCAGCCGCCTCCGGTGATTCCGTCGCCGCTCCCATGCAGGGCACCATCGTCAAGGTCGAGGTCGCCGAAGGCGACCAGGTCAACGAGGGCGACCTGATCGTGGTGCTCGAGGCGATGAAGATGGAACAACCCCTAACGGCGCACAAGTCCGGCACCGTCACCGGCCTCACTGCCGAGGTTGGCGCGACCGTCACTCCGGGCTCGGTCATCTGCGAACTCAAGGACTGAAGCCCGAACAAAACCGGGGTACCGTGCAGGCATGCGCCGAGCACTCGCCACGATCCTTGTCTCTGCAGTAGCCCTCCTCACGCCGACTGCGGCCTACGCAGCGGTGCAAACGGACGAGGTCGCGGCAGTCGCCGAGCAAATGCGCGGCGGAGATCCAGTGGTCAGCGTCCCTGGAGCCGAGAACGCCCTCAGTTCGAGCCAGGTGGACTCCCTCACCACCCAGGTGATCGCCAGCGAAGTCCCAATCTTCATCGGCGTTTTCCCTAAATCCGTCGCCGGCACCGGAACCACCGACGACGTTCTCATCGCGTTGAACGAGCAGGTCGGCCTCGCCGGTGTCTACGCCGTTGTGGTCGGCAATCAGTTCCGAGCCGGCAGCACATCCGGATCCGCATCCGACCTCGCCACCCGCGCCTTCCAGGCCGAGCGAGACAACGGCGTCGAGGCAGTCCTCAGCGAGTTCATCGCCCTGACCACCGAACGGTTCGCCGACGGCGGGACCGCAACGACGACGAGCGAACCGTCTGGCACCTCCGGCGTCTTCACCTTCGTCCTTCTGGCGGTGTTCATCGGCGTGTTCGCCTTGATGGCTGTGACCTTGATCAAGGCACGCAAGCGCGCCAAAGTGCAACTCGCCGAAGTCCGCGCCGCCGTTGATCAGGACATCACTGAGTTCGGCGAGCGCCTCGCCCGGTTCGATATCACCGACCCAGATTTTGATGCCGAGGCTCGAGCTGACCTGCAGCGTGCACTCGATGACTACGACCGCGCCAAGCGGGCGTCCCAACTTATGACCACCGCAAAGCAGGCCGAGCAGGTCACCAGCGCACTGGAAGATGGTCGCTACTCACTGGCCTGCGTCCAGGCACAGATCGACAACGAGCCTGTTCCCGAGCGGCGGGCTCCATGTTTCGTGGATCCACGGCACGGCCCGAGCGTTGCCGATGTGCTGTGGACTCCCCCGGGCATGGACGGCGCCGCCGAGCGTGACGTCCCGATGTGTCGCGCCTGCAAGACGGCAGTTGAGGACGGTTACCTCCCGCAGGCCCGCGAGGTCGAGATCGCTGGTGGGCACCGCCCGTACTGGCAGGCCGGAAGCCACTTCGGTGGCTACGCGATGGGCTATTACGCACCGTTCACCGGGATCATGACGGGGCTATTCATGGGAACGATGCTTAGTTCCATGTGGGCCACGCCAGCTATGGCGAGCGGCATGGGTGGCATGGACAGCACCGACTCCTTCAACAGTGGGTTTGGTGGAGGAGGCTTCGGCGGGGGCGACTTCGGTGGCGGTGGCTTCGGCGGAGGAGACTTCTAACTCGCCGCACCCGCGTGAAGATGAACTACTGCGTCAGATACGACCGCAGCCACTCCACGTAGTCACCCGGGGCACCGGCCGCGGCCGCCGCATCCGCAATCGAGAAAACATGCTCGGCTCGAGGAAGCCCGCCTTCGTAGGCATCCAACGCATACAGCCACGCCAGGCTCTGGCCATCCATGGTGTCCACCCGGACCCGGAGTTTCCGCCAGAAGCCGATCTCCACGTCCTCCCACATATCTAGACGCTTCTCGTCGAATTCAGTCACGTCATAGACCGCGACGAATACCGACGACGACGCATCCTCGACAACGGTCGGCAGTGCCCCACCGAAACCCAGTTCTTCGCCGGCAAAGGTGAGCCGCCAGCCGCGGAGCCACCCGGTCCCCTGCATGGGTGAGGCCGGCGCCCGCTCGGCCATTCGCCGAGGGTCGAGGTTCACGCCGTAGGCGGCATACAAAGCCATGCCCACCAGGGTAGGCACCCGAGCGTCCCGCGTGAAGCCTCACGACACAATAGGAACGTGTCGAGTGCGTCGAAAGTCGTCATCATCGGTGACGGACCCGGGGGCTACGAGGGCGCACTCGTGGCTCGGCAACTCGGAGCCGACGTCACCTTGGTCAGCAGCGGCGAGATCGGTGGCTCAGCGGTCCTCACCGACTGCGTTCCCAGTAAGACCCTGATTGCCACCTCCGAGGCCATCGACCAAGCCGCCGCCTCCGGATATCTGGGCGTGCGGATCGACGGACGACCGGCCGAGCGGTCCGCCTTCAGCGTGGACCTCGCCACGGTCAACGCACGGATCCTGGAGTTGGCGCGAGCCCAAAGCGGCGGTATCCGACGCCACCTGGAGGAGGCCGGTGTTGAGGTCATCCACGGTCGCGGCACGCTCACCTCCGACTCGTCCGTTGAGGTCAAAACCGCGGACGGCCAAGCAAGCTCAGTCCAGACAATCTCGGCCGACACCATCCTGCTGGCCACCGGCGCAAGGCCTCGAGTCCTGGACACCGCACTTCCTGACGGCGAGCGGATCTTGACCTGGGAGGAGGTCTACGACCTCACCGAACTCCCGACCAAACTCATTGTGGTCGGCTCCGGTGTGACCGGAGCCGAATTCGCCAGCGCATTCCACGCCCTGGGCAGCAACGTCACTTTGGTTTCCTCACGAGATCGCGTCCTGCCGGGCGAGGACGCCGACGCAGCGCGGGTGCTCGAGGATGTTTTCGCCCGTCGCGGTCTCGAGGTGCGCTCACGCTCGCGGGCAACCGCTGCACGGCGAGACGGCGACCACGTGATCGTCACTCTCGATGACGGCAGTGAAATAACAGGAAGCCACGTACTCATGGCAGTCGGTTCGATTCCCAACACTGAGGAACTCGGCCTCGATGCAGCCGGCGCCGAAACAGACGATCGCGGGTTCATCAACGTGGACCGGGTTTCACGCACCAGCGCTCGCCATGTCTACGCTGCCGGCGACTGCACCGGTGTAAACATGCTCGCCTCCGTTGCCGCCATGCAGGGTCGCATTGCGATGTATCACGCACTCGGCGATGCCGTCGCACCCCTGGAATCCAGCGCCGTCTGCAGCACGATCTTCACCGAACCGGAGATCGCAACCGTCGGACTGCAGCAACGAGACCTCGATAGCGACGAGTTTCGCGGTGAAGTGGTCATGCTGCCGCTCCGCACGAACGCGCGAGCAAAGATGCACGGACACCGCGACGGATTTGTGAAGCTCTTCGCCCGCAAGGGCTCGCAGATCGTTGCGGGCGCAGTTATCGTGGCGCCGAACGCCAGCGAACTCATCCACTCGGTCACCCTCGCGGTGGACAACCGACTCACCGTCGATCAACTCGCCCAGGCATTCACCGTCTACCCGAGCCTCTCGGGTTCAGTTGCCGAAGCCGCGCGTCGAATGCACACCACGCAGTAGGTTTCATCGGTGACCAACGAAACCACGCAAGCTGCGAACGAGGCCGCCAAGCACGCGGCCGCCACCCTCAAGGCAATGACGGGTATCACCCATCACGACGTTGCCGTGGTACTCGGCTCCGGTTGGGTGCCCGCAGCTGAACTCCTCGGCGACACCACCGCCGAATTCCCGGTTACCGATCTGCCGGGCTTTGCTCCGCCGGCCGTCGAGGGTCACGCCGGACGCTTTCGCAGCATCGACGCGGACGGCACCCGCGTCCTTGCCTTCATGGGCCGCACGCACCTGTACGAGGAACGAGGCGTCGATGCCGTCACACACGCTGTGCGCACCGCGCACTTCGCCGGTTGCCAAACGATCATCCTGACCAACGGCTGCGGTGGACTGGATCCGAACTGGTCACCAGGCACACCCGTCCTGATCAAGGACCACATCAACCTGACCGGCACCAGCCCCTTGCATGGTGCGCACTTCGTGGACCTCACCAACCTCTACAGCGAGCGGCTGCGCACGATGTGCAAGGAGATCGAGCCAAGCCTGCCCGAGGGCGTCTACTGCCAGTTCCGTGGACCGATGTACGAGACACCCGCTGAGATCGGCATGGTCAAGGCCATCGGGGGAACGCTCGTCGGCATGAGCACCGCGCTCGAGGCAATCGTCGCCCGCAGTCTGGGCATGGAAATCCTCGGACTCTCGCTCGTGACAAACGCCGCTGCAGGGATGACGGGCGAGCCGCTCAACCATGAAGAGGTCCTTGCTGCCGGGCAAGCCGCGGCCACCCGGATGGGGGAACTTCTCGGCAAGGTCGTCAGGGCGCTGTAGTCATGGACGTGATCGAACAAGCACAGTCCTGGATCGCCCAAGATCCCGACCCACAGACTCGAGCTGAACTCCAGCAATTCATCGACACCAACGACGACGAACTCGCCGACTGTTTCGCCGGACGACTCCAGTTCGGTACCGCCGGTTTGCGCGGGAAACTCGGACCGGGTCCCAACCGAATGAACCGCGTGGTGGTGATGCAAGCGGCCGCCGGACTCGCGGCCTACATCAGGCAGCGCCATTCGAACGAGGCCTCAATCGTGATCGGCTACGACGCTCGCCACAACTCTGATGTGTTTGCAGCGGATACCGCGGCAATCATGCAAGGCGCCGGCATCACCGCACTAGTCCTTCCCATGCCACTTCCCACCCCCGTGCTCGCCTACGCGATCAAGCACCTCGGTGCGAGTGCTGGAGTGATGGTGACAGCGAGCCACAATCCGCCGCAGGACAACGGCTACAAGGTTTACCTCGGTGACGGATGCCAAATCGTTCCGCCCGCCGACGCCGACATCGCACGGGAGATCGAACGCGTCGCGAACACGATGACTGTCCAGGACATACCGACAGACAACGAGTGGGTCACCCTCGGGGACGACGTCCTCGAGGACTACATCGACCGAGCAGCGGCACTGATCACCAATGAACAGCGTTCAAACAACCGGCGCATCACCACGGTGATCACCCCCATGCACGGCGTGGGTGGCAGCACACTGCACGAAGTACTCACCCAGGCGGGCTTCCCCGAACCCATCCACGTGACCGAGCAATTCGAACCCAACCCAGACTTCCCCACGGTTGCATTCCCCAACCCAGAAGAGCCCGGCGCAATGGACCTTGCACTCGAGCGCGCAAGCCAACACTCCCCCGATCTCGTCATCGCGAACGATCCCGATGCGGACCGCTGCGCCATCGCGATTCCCGGCCCCGACGGTTACCGCATGCTCACCGGTGACGAAGTCGGTTCCCTTCTTGGCTGGTGGGCGACCCAGCAG
>Ga0181588_10005330_pt1 | contig 10339 bp, 9 predicted proteins | sample 071ome_26_FD_148607 | JGI IMG/M metagenome (GOLD analysis project Ga0181588, IMG submission 148607) | Coastal salt marsh microbial communities from the Groves Creek Marsh, Skidaway Island, Georgia - 071409BT metaG (spades assembly) | ecosystem: Environmental > Aquatic > Marine > Intertidal zone...
ACGAACCGCGAGGAGCCATAGCCGCCCTCGCCCAGATCATAGGTGAAGCGCTGGGTGAAGCGAAAATTGAGGTCCTCGGCAAAAGCATCCTGATAGACGTACTTCACGCCGGGTTTTGGACCGGAGCTGCCGAACCCGACGGTCAGATCAAAGCGGTGCTTTCTGATGTCTTTGGGCCCGACCTGGTACTGCAGGCCAATGCGATCCTCCGAGGGGTCCTCTACACCGTCATCGCCGAAGTCGTCCATGTCTTCGCCACGAAACACCAGATCCAGTCGTTTGGAAATCTGCGGCAGGGAGACTTTTCCACCCAGCCGGAACTTGACCTCGTTATCGAGTCGCTCATCCCAGTTGTAGATAGTTCTGAGTCGCAGTCGTGATTCCGCCTGCTCCAGATCGCGCTCGTCATTACCAAAAAAATTGTCGACCCACTGGGTCATCTCGTTGGCTTTGCGGGACGCGTAATTCTTGCCGTCTTCGAGCCAGTCATCCTCTGACTCAATCACTTCATCGGCGAGCACGTCGCCAGAGTCGAGCGTCTCATCGCCACCGCGCTCCGTGCCGACCTCAATCTCATCGGTGTCAGAGACCATATCTTCCTGCGCACGCACAGGATTTCCCTGGAGGGAAAGCACGCACACCAGGATGGCGGAGAGCAAAAGAGTAGGGTGCTGAAACATCATAAGCGGCATCAGGACGCTGGTTTACGCTAGGTTACACTACCGCCATGGAATCTGTAATGACCGCCGTGCAGGCAATTTTGCCGCAGCACCTGCTTTCTCGCCTGGTGGGCAAGCTTGCCCAACTGGAGAAACCGGTGTGGCTGAAAAATTTCCTGATTCGCACATTTATGTCGCGCTACGACATTGATTTAACTGAAGCGACCTGCTCGTCGGGAGAGGACTTCCCGCATTTCAACGCCTTCTTTACCCGCTCGCTGCGCGAGGGCATGCGCCCGCTGGCGACCAGCCACTGGTGCCACCCTGCTGATGGGGTGCTCAGTCAGCGGGGTGCTGTTGCGTCCTCTGAATTGGTGCAGGCCAAGGGCAGGACCTACTCTATTCAGTCGCTGCTTGCGGGGAGTGATGAAGAAGCCGGTCGCTATGCGGAGGGGTGCTTTGCCACCACTTATCTTGCGCCGCGTGATTACCACCGTGTGCACATGCCCATCCGCGGGCACTTGGTAAAGACGCGCTATGTTCCCGGGGATCTCTTTTCTGTGAATGCCGCGACGGTAGAGCGGGTCGATGGTCTGTTGGCACGCAATGAGCGGCTGGTCTGCTTTTTTGAAACCGACCAAGGCGGCGTTGTGGTGGTTTTAGTGGGCGCCATGATTGTCGCGGGCATTGCCACGGTGTGGGGCGGGCGGGAAATGCCGGGCGGTCAAATACGCGAGCAGGTATGGTCGGCGGATGAAGCCCCGCTGTTGGAGGCGGGTCAGGAATTGGGTCGCTTTTTTCTCGGCTCGACGGTCGTGCTGGTGACCGAGGCGGGTGATCTCGAGTGGGCCGATGAGGCGGGTGATACCGTCAAGGTTCGCGCCGCGCTCGCGCAGACGCCGGAGCGGGCAGAGCTCTACTAAAGCGTCCGATTAAGTCGTAGCCAGAGTCGCCACGATCTGCTGAAAACTCTCGAAGCGCTCGCTGCTGATGTCCCCGTTCTCGACCGCAGCGGTCAGTGCACAGCCGGGTTCGCTCTGATGCTGGCAGTCCCGGAAGCGGCACTGGCCCAAAAAGGGTGAGAACTCCCTGAAGCCATTGAAGACGGTTTCAGGTGCCACGTGGGTCAGCCCGAAGTCGCGCACGCCGGGCGAGTCGATCAGCCGGCCACCCCCGGGCAGGTGGAACAGCTCGGCAGTGGTGGTGGTGTGTCGGCCTTTGTCGGCGACTTCGGACAGCGCGCCAACGCGAATCGATGCCTCCGGCAGCAAGCGTTGAATCAGCGAGGATTTCCCCACTCCCGATTGTCCTACCAGCACCAGCGTGTGACGCCCGATGAGCGTTGTCAGATCGCTGGCGCCGGGCAGTTCATGGTGGGTAGTCAGCGTGCGGTAGCCCAGCTCGCCATACCGGTCGAGCTGTCTTAACAGTTCATCGCCAGGCTCGAGCAGGTCGGCCTTATTGAGCACCAATGCGGCCTCGACCTCCATGTTCTCTGCCGCAACCAGATAACGGTCAATCAAGTTGGCTTGGGGCGCGGGCTCCGGCGCAAAGACAATCAGCATCAGGTCGATATTGGCGGCGACAGGGCGGAGCCGCCCTTGTGGATCGGGCCGCTGCAGGACATTGCGTCGCGTGACCAACGCATCTACTACGCCGGTTTCCTCCGTCGGTAGCCAGAGAATTTCGTCACCGGCCACCGGGGATTCGAGGTGCGCCCGCAGATGGCAGAGCAGGCGATCGCCAGAGCGTGTCTCAATGAGTGCCTGCTTGCCATAACGCGCGATCACCACTCCGGGTTGCCCTGTCTCTGCGGGAGCATCACCTGCGGACGAGCGCTGCGCCTTGATTCGGCGGGTTTGTTGATCGGTGAGGCGACGTTTGGTCATCGTGCTAGTGTATGACACCCAGCGGCGCTCGGCGCATTGACAGACGAGCACAGTGGTGTGGCGTGGCGAGCGTCGGGCAGAGAAGGAGTGAGGTAATGGCGGTCAGTGAGCACAATTTGATTTGGGTCGACATGGAGATGACCGGGCTGATCCCCGAAGCGCATCGCGTCATTGAAATCGCCACTATCGTCACTGATTCAAACCTGACCGTGCTGGCGGAAGGCCCGGTGCTTGCGATCCATCAGCCGTCCGAGGCGCTTGACGCGATGGACGAGTGGAATACCCGCACCCACACGGGCTCGGGCCTGGTCGATCGCGTTCGCGCGAGTACCGTCTCGGAATCGGCAGCGGCCGAGTTGACGCTTGAGTTCCTCCGCCAGTGGGTACCCGAGGGAAAATCGCCGATGTGCGGCAATTCCATTTGTCAGGACCGACGCTTCATGGCGCGCCACATGCCGGAGCTCGAGACATTTTTCCACTATCGGAATCTGGATGTCAGCACACTCAAGATACTGATGCAGCGGTGGCGCCCGGACTTGCCCGAAGCGCCCAAGCAGGGTGCACACCAGGCGCTTGAGGACATTCGCGAGTCGATCGAGGAATTGCGGCACTACCGTATGCATTTCCTGCGTGTCGAGTCACCCTAAAGCGAAGCGCGACACAAAGCGCAGCGGGATAGAAAGCGAAGCGGGATAGAAAGCGAAACGCGATAGAGAGCAGGAACCCTGCCGGTGGAGGCAGCGGCCCGGTCCTTAATGATGAGTCAGTGGTGTTGTGCGAGCGCCCACTGAACATGTTCGCGCACCAACTCTGAGGGATCCTCCAGCGCCGCTTGCAGTGCTGTGCGGATGGCATCGCTCGATTCGGCGTTACCCAAGGCAATAGCGACATTTCGGCGCCACTGTTCAAAGCCGATGCGGCGAATCGCTGAGCCTTCAGTGCGAGCGAGAAAGGTCGGCTCGTCCCAATTGAAGCACTCCACTAGGTCGATCGCATCGAGTCCATGACGGGGCGTGAAATCAGGTTCCCCGGTTTGCTGGGCAAACTTGTTCCAGGGACACACCAGCTGACAGTCATCGCAACCATAAATGCGATTGCCCATGGCCGGCCGCAGTGATTCGGGAATCACGCCGTCGAACTCAATGGTCAGGTAGGAGATGCACTTCCGCGCATCGAGGACCCAGGGCGCGGTAAAAGCATTCGTGGGACAGACATCGAGGCAAGCACGGCAACTGCCGCAATGCTCGGTATCCTGCGGTGGATCCGGGGGCAGCGGGATATCGGTATAGATTTCGCCGAGGAAGAACCAGGACCCCACTTTATCGTTTAACAGCATGGTGTTCTTGCCAATCCAGCCAAGGCCTGCATTCTCGGCCAGCGCCCGCTCCAGCACGGGGGCGCTATCAACAAAGGCGCGATACTGGCCACCGCCCAACTGCGCCTCGATGCGCTTAGCCAATTTGGCCAGTCTTCCTCGTATCAGCTTGTGATAGTCGCGCCCGAGCGCGTAGCGAGAGATATAGGCCTTCTCGGATGAAGCCAGCACGGCCTCGGGGTCCTCTCCCTCGGGCAAATAATCCATTCGAGCGGTGATGACGGTGCAGGTGCCCGGTACGAGCGCATCCGGATGGGTACGTTTTTGACCATGGCTGGCCATCCACTCCATCTCACCGTGGTATCCGGCCTCCAGCCATTTGGCGAGATAGTCTCGGTGCTGAGCGAGATCAATACCGGTAAAACCCAGTGCCTGAAAGCCCAGCTCCTGGCCCCACTGACGGATCGTGTCCAGAGGCGCAGCGTCGGCAGGATCAGGGGAGCGACCGGTGTCGGCAATAGGGTCTGTCATGTTGGGATTGTGACAGATGCCCGGCCCGGCGCGGTACACTTGATGGATGACCGAGGCCTTGTCCCATCACCGAGAATTTGAGTTGTCTGACGAGACGGCGACGCTTGCCTTGGGCAGCCAAGTGGCAGGCAAGGCGCACGTCCCACAGGTGATTTTTCTGCGCGGTGATCTGGGTGCCGGCAAGACGACCTTTAGTCGTGGGTTCTTGCGTGGGCGAGGCCATGATGGGTCGGTGAAGAGCCCGACCTACACCTTGGTCGAGCCTTATGAGTCGGTGCCCGGCGGACCGGTCTTTCACCTCGATCTTTACCGGCTCGGGGATGCGCAGGAGTTGGCTTACCTCGGGCTGGGTGACTATCTTTCTGCAGAGGGCATTCTGCTTATTGAGTGGCCGGAGCGTGCTGAGGCGCAGCTGCCGCCGGCTACCCTCGACATTACATTGACGCCAGAGGGCTCAGGACGAAAAGCCACGGTGCGCGCCGCCGATCCCGTCTTACTTGAAGCGCTGTCGGACTGAGATGCCCTTGAACTGGAAACAGGCCGTCAGTGACATCCCGGTAGCGGTCCGTCTGCGCGGTGCGCACGCTTGGCTCATGATACTTGCGGCGATCGCGTTGGTACTGATCTCTGCGCCGACTGTCTCCGCGGCTGACGTCGACGCAGTGCGACTGTGGCGCGCACCCGACCATACCCGGGTGGTACTCGATCTCTCTGGCGCTACTAACGTCAGCACGCTGTCACTCGAGAACCCCGAGCGATTCGTGGTCGATATATCGCAGAGTCGATTGAGCGCGAGCCTGAACTCGTTGCCGCTTGAGGGAACACCGATCAGCCGGGTGCGCTCGGGTATTCGGCAGGGCACAGATCTGCGCCTTGTCTTTGACCTCAGTGCATCGGTCCGCACCTCGGTGTTTCTATTGCCACCGAATGACACCACGGGTCATCGGGTGGTGATCGACCTGTTTGATAAGACCCCCACCGAAGAACCCAAGCCGGTGTTGTCGGTGGAGTCGCTGGATGGCCGTCGCGATATCGTGATTGCCATCGACCCCGGGCACGGCGGTGAAGACCCCGGCGCGTCGGGGCCGGGCGGGCTGCGAGAGAAAACCGTGGTGCTGCAGATTGCGCGTCGTCTGGAAAATCAACTGGCGAAAATTCCGGGCTTCAAGCCGATGCTGGTGCGCACCGGGGACTATTACGTGAGCCTGAAAAATCGCCGCGACAAGGCGCGGGCGTTGGAGGCGGATTTGTTTGTCTCGATTCACGCCGATGCGTTTCGGGAAAAGTCGGCCCACGGCGCGTCGGTCTACGCGCTCTCAATGCGCGGGGCGACCTCTACTACGGCACAATATCTCGCCGACACCGAGAATGCGGCTGATCTGGTAGGGGGGGTAGAGCTGGCAGAGATGGATCCCATGTTAGCTGGGGTGCTGGCAGATTTGTCGATGACGGGTACGCTGGACGCCAGTCTGAATTTGGGTGCGCTGATTCTGGAGCAGATCGATGGCGTCGCCCGCTTACATAAAAAGCGGGTGGAGCAGGCAGGCTTCGCGGTACTGAAGTCCCCGGACGTGCCCTCGCTACTGATTGAGACGGGATTTATCTCCAACCCGGGTGAGGCCGAGCGTCTTGCCACACCGGCTTATCAGGACAAGATGGCGAGAGCGATTCGTCGTGGCATACAGAGCTGGTTCGCCCGCCAACCACCGCCCGGTACGTTGCTTGCGTGGCAGCGAGAACAGGGGGGCAGAGAGGTCACTATTGCCGCAGGGGATACACTGTCAGAAATTGCAGAGCGATATGGTGTGACTGTCGCTTCGATCAAAACCAACAACGGACTCAGTCGCGACGTGATTTACGTGGGCCAGACATTGGTGATACCCGAGGCATGAGCGTGATCCGACTCCTAGAGCCGCGACTCGCCAATCAGATCGCAGCAGGCGAAGTGGTTGAGCGCCCCGCCTCGGTGGTCAAGGAGGCGGTGGAGAACAGTCTTGATGCCGGCGCCACGCGGGTCGACATCGATGTCGAAGCCGGTGGCACCAGACTGCTGCGTATCCGCGATAACGGCGCCGGGATAAGCGAGGCCGATATGGCGCTGTCGCTGGAGCGTCATGCGACCAGCAAAATCGATTCCATAGAAGATCTGGAGGCAGTGGCATCGCTGGGCTTTCGCGGCGAGGCGTTGGCCTCGATCGCCTCCGTATCACGGCTGCTGCTGACCTCGAACACCGATCAGAGTTCGGCACAGGGGCATCAAGCCCTATGCGAGGGGCGTGAGATGGCGGTGTCGGTGCGCCCGGCACCGCATCCCTGCGGCACGACGCTTGAGGTGCGTGATTTGTTTTACAACACACCCGCGCGGCGAAAGTTTCTGCGCACAGAGAAAACTGAGTTCGGTCACATCCACGAGGTCATTAAACGTCAAGCTCTCTCCCGGCCGGACGTGACGTTCACGCTGCACCACAACGGCAAGAAAACGCTGCAGCTGGGCGCGGCGGAGAGTGACAGTGAGCGCAATCGGCGCATTGCGACGATTTGTGGCAAAGAGTTCGCCGAGCACACGGTGTCGATCGAGCGCGAGGCGGGTTCGCTCAAACTCTGGGGCTGGGTGGCGGAACCGACGTTTTCCCGGAGCCAGGCAGATCTGCAGTACTTCTTTGTGAACGGTCGGGTGATCCGCGACAAGTTGGTCTCCCACGCCATCCGGCAGGCCTATCGCGATGTGCTGTTTCATGGCCGTCACCCAGCTTTTGTGTTGTTTCTCGATCTGGATCCGGCGGGCGTTGATGTGAATGTGCATCCGACCAAGCACGAGGTGCGGTTCCGCGACAGCCGCGGGGTGCACGACTTTTTATTCGGCACATTGTCCCGGGCGCTGGCAGATGTCAGACCGGGTCAAAGCCAGTCACCGGCTGCGGCGGAAATGATCGAGTCGGCCACCCATCAATCCACCATGGGGCTGTCGCCCGGCGGATTACCCGCTGCATTTTCAGGGCAGACCGGGGCGTCAATCAGCGGCGGGGGTGGCGACCGCGGGCAGTTTGGCACGATGGGCTCCGGGTATGGCTCGCCGATGCTGCAGCGGCCGAGCAATGCGCCCCAGCCAGAGTTCAGTGACCCATCTGCCGAGGTTCCGCCGCTGGGGTTTGCCGTGGCGCAGCTCCACGGTGTGTACATCCTTGCCGAGAACCAGCACGGGATGGTGCTGGTCGATATGCACGCGGCGCACGAGAGAATTACCTATGAAAGGTTGAAACAGGCCAGAGAGGGTGCGGGCATCACGCGCCAACCATTGCTGGTGCCTATTACGCTCGCCGTATCGAATAGAGAGGCGGCGATCGCCGCTGAGCAGGCTGAAGAGTTGGCGTCGCTGGGCGTGTTGGTTGAAGCGGTCGGCGAGGAGGAAGTGGTCTGCCGCGAACTCCCTGCGCCGCTAAAAGACGCCGATGCGGAAGCGCTGGTGCGCGACGTGCTGTCTGATCTTCTCGAGTTCGGCACCAGTGACCGTATTGCTAGCTCACTCGATGAATTGCTTTCGACCATGGCCTGTCACGGCTCGGTGCGCGCCAATCGCCGTTTGACGCTACCTGAGATGAACGCACTGTTGCGCGATATGGAAGAGACGGAGCGATCCGGGCAGTGCAACCATGGTCGGCCCACCTGGGTGCAGCTGGGTATGGCAGATCTGGACAAACTGTTTCTGCGCGGACGCTGATCGTGACCGAACCCGTGTTGGCCTTGATGGGCCCCACCGCGTCGGGCAAGTCGGCACTGGCCGAGCGGCTCGCCGAGGCGTTTGACGCCGAGCTGATCAGCGTGGATTCGGCGCTGGTGTATCGCGGGCTATCGATCGGCGCTGCCAAACCGGACTATCCGCATCATCTCGTTCATCTGCGGGAACCTGATGATCCCTACACTGCCGCCGACTTCGCAAGCGATGCCAAACAGTGTATTGACGAGATTCGAGGGAGAGGGCGGCGCCCCATTCTGGTCGGCGGTAGCATGCTGTACTTTCGAGCGCTGATTCAGGGGCTCGATGACATCCCCGCCATAGATCCGGCCATACGCGCCGATATCGAGGCTGAGGCGCAGCGGTCTGGCTGGCCGGCTCTGCATCAGCAACTCAGTGAAGTCGACCCTCAGGCCGCCGGTCGATTACACCCTAACCACAGTCAGCGGATCTGCCGCGCTCTGGAGGTGTATCGCGGTACCGGCACACCGCTGAGTGAATGGCAGCAGGGAAACCCCGCCCCCGCATCAGACGACTATGAATGCATTGCCCTCTGCCCCGAGGATCGCGCCGTCTTGCATGCGCGAATCGCCAGCCGACTGGACGCCATGTTTGATGCGGGATTGGTGACAGAGGTCACCCGCCTTTTTGAGCAAGGCGGCTTGCATAGCGATTTGCCCGCTATTCGGGCAGTGGGTTATCGGCAGGTATGGTCCTACCTTGAGGGTGAGATCGACCTCGCTACCTGTCGTGAAAAAGTGCTGGCTGCGACCCGGCAGCTCGCGAAGCGACAGCTGACCTGGCTGCGGGGCTGGCCTGATTTGACCTGGATCTGGACGGATGAGGCAGGTCAGCTGACCCGCGGACCCGATTCGGCCTTAGACGCCTCTAAAGTCCGCGATTACGGGGAGTCAGCTCCAGCGGACGGCATCTGGTTTGGCCGCCTTCAGGGGCTTATGCGGAACTTTTAGCTGACGCTAAGATCGTAGTAGAATATAGACACTCCACTTCGGTGGAGTTTTTTGTCGCTAGTACTTTTACTACCGTGTTCAAGTGCATTGGCGACCGTAATGCGCTTCTCGTTAAGAGCGCCGTGATTTTGACAGTGATACTAAGGAGTAACCATGTCAAAAGGGCATACGCTACAAGACCCTTACCTCAACGCTTTGCGGAAGGAACGGGTTCCCGTCTCGATCTACCTTGTAAACGGCATCAAGCTGCAGGGACAGATCGAATCCTTCGATCAGTTTGTGGTGTTGTTGAAAAACACCGTCTCCCAGATGGTTTACAAGCACGCTATTTCGACAGTCGTGCCGGCGCGCAATGTGCGTCTGCCTGCCGCTGATGGCGAGGCGCCAGCTGAAGAGTAACCACCCGGCGCCTCCTCGGAGGCGCAGCTAGTTTTTCATGTTCTTTGAGCGTTATCAGGGCGGGGAGCGCGCTGTACTCGTGCAGCTGCAGCTTGCGGGGGCCGAGCGTGATCTCAGCCTGCTGGAGTTTGAAGAGCTGGTCGCATCTGCGGGCGGTGATCCGGTGGCCACCATTACCGGCTCTCGGTCAGCTCCGCATGCGCGGACCTTTGTGGGTGAGGGTAAGCTTGATGAGATCGCCCGGGCTTGCGAAACCCACGAGGCAGAACTCGTGATCTTCAACCATGCACTGAGCCCGAGTCAGGAGCGCAATTTGGAAAGCACATTGTCATGCCGAGTGCTGGCGCGCACTGGTTTGATCCTCGATATTTTTGCACAGCGTGCGCGCACCCACGAAGGCAAGCTGCAGGTGGAGCTGGCGCAACTGACCCATATGAGCACGCGTCTGATTAGAGGGTGGACTCACCTGGAGCGCCAGAAGGGCGGCATTGGTTTGCGTGGCCCGGGTGAAACGCAGCTGGAGACAGACCGACGGTTGTTGCGTGCTCGTATCAAGTCGATCCAGTCGCGGCTGGAACGGGTCCGCAATCAACGCGAACAAAGCCGACGCGCCCGGCGCCGGGCGGAGCTGCCAGTGTTGTCATTGGTGGGTTACACCAATGCGGGAAAATCGACGCTGTTCAACCGTATTACGACCTCTGAGGTGTACGCCGCCGATAAATTGTTTGCCACACTCGACCCCACCCTGGCGAGGGTCGACATAGAGCATCTTGGGCCGGTGCTGTTTGCCGATACCGTAGGATTTATCTCGGATTTGCCGACGACGCTGGTAGAGGCGTTCA
>Ga0181588_10005331_pt1 | contig 10337 bp, 9 predicted proteins | sample 071ome_26_FD_148607 | JGI IMG/M metagenome (GOLD analysis project Ga0181588, IMG submission 148607) | Coastal salt marsh microbial communities from the Groves Creek Marsh, Skidaway Island, Georgia - 071409BT metaG (spades assembly) | ecosystem: Environmental > Aquatic > Marine > Intertidal zone...
TCGCTGAGCGCCTCCAAATCGAGACTTGCGCTAGCCGTTTCGAATTGATCCGATTGACTTGATCGCCCCAGATCATCAGTCTGCTCATCTTCCGCTTCCGGCAAGGCATCCTCAGCTGGCGCACCGACTCGTGTCAGGCCCTCCGTGTGTACGTCCTCAGACGCAGGCGAACTGCGCTCTTTAAAACTGGAACTCGGCTCGACATTGATGGCATTTTCACGCTCACGTTCAATTTCTGCATCCAAATCAATTTCGCCGGGTCGCGGCTCCACTGAATTGGATCCCACCTCCTCTGGCAGATCTTCTGCAAAAAACACGGCCTGGCATTCTCCACATTGGAGCTGACCATTGGCGGCCTGCAATTGGGCCATCGACACTTTGAACGACGTCTCACATTCTGGGCATTGAACTATCAACATGGCGTTTGCCTCGGGTTCAAAGTTTCTAAGATCGCTTGAGAACGAGCGCAACCCATCCTTCTTGCTCGAACTCGTCGATGACGCTTGCGTGTCCCTCATAAGCCTGTTCAATCTGGACGCGCTGCGACTCAAGGATTCCAGACAGAACCAAAGTACCCCCTTTTTTGGTGCTTTGACAGAGTTCAACAACCAGCTCACACAGAGGCTCCGCAAGGATATTGGCGAGGACGACATCATGATTGGCTGTATCAAGTTCACCCACTTGAGCGACCGTTAGATGCTCATCCACGCGATTCATCACTGCGTTCTCGCGAGTTGCTTGAACCGCTTGGGGATCAATATCGACGGCTGACACCGAACCCGCCCCGAGGAGAAGTGCCGCGATGCCTAAAATACCCGAGCCACAGCCATAATCTAAGATACGCTGACCTGTTAACTCGGTGCGATCCAGCCAACGCAACATCATCGCTGTTGTGGCGTGCGTGCCCGTGCCAAATGCCAGCCCGGGGTCCAAGGTCAGCACCACTTCGGCCTCGGTAGGCGGATCATATGCGGTTGGCACGACCCACAACCTTTTCCCAAATGGCATGGGTTTGAATTGATCAAGCCACTCCCTTTCCCAAGCGCGCTCAACGAGGGTTTCGATATGAATTTGACCCCCCACCTCAGTGCTGAGGGTCTCCACAACTTGCGTTAGGTCAATATCCTGCTCAAAGAGCGCTGACAATTCTGAATGCGCCCAAAGCGGGTGCTCGCCCAGCGGCGGCTCAAAAATCGGATCGTCTACGGAATCTGTCAGTGTCACGGAAACCGCGCCAAGATCCCAAAGCATCGATTCCGCAGCGTCTGCCTGCGCCGCCGTTACTTCAAGCGAGAGCTTATTCCAGGCCATGTCTTATCTCCTCTTTCACTCAGCAACCCCGCTCACCCACATCGGTGGCACCCCCTTTGACCAGTCCTGAATCATTACTAAGCTTACTCCGGGGTAGGGTCCTCTAACTCACTCGGTAGAGACACACAGCGGGCCGGATAGATCTGTCTCAGGGTTCCGTCCAAGCAACCAACTCATCATGTACCGGGGTTTGCCTAGACGATCTAGTCAGCCAAACACACCCGCAAGGCCAAGTGATAACCCTCAACGCCTAACCCAGAAATCACTGATCGAGCGACATCGGACAAGTAGGAGTGATGCCTGAATGGCTCTCGGACAAAAACATTGGATAAATGCACTTCTATGAACGGGATAGCGACCCCAACAAGTGCATCACGAAGCGCGATGCTGGTGTGAGTGAAGGCACCGGGATTAAAAATGATCGCTTCGTGATGCCCGCGGGCTGCGTGAATGGCATCGACCAGCACGTGTTCAGCATTAGACTGCAAACAGGTCAGCGAAGCGCCCTTGAGCTCAGCCGCTTTCTTTAGCCCAGCCTCGATCTGATCCAAGGTGGTGGTTCCGTAAACGTCGGGCTCTCGGGTACCCAAGAGATTTAGATTGGGTCCATTAAGCAGCAAGATGTTGTGTTCTGGCATGGAATTCTTCCTAAAAACCGCCGATGCATCGAAGTACCAATCAACGGATTATGCTAAGCCCTTGGGGGTCTATGTTTGCCAAAGCGTTAACCTGTTGGATGAGCCACGCTAAGCAGATGAGTTCACCTTGTGACCCCGCCCAATCGATGCGCGCCATCGCCTTAACAAGGCGTTGGCGAACAGCCATCCTGATGTCTAATCGCTCGCTTACGCTGTCTCAAATGAAGTGCCCAGCCTCTTTAAGCTCAGACATTTTCGAGATTCTGTACATTCCCGACAGACCATTCACCTAGAGCGCTCAGCCACTGAAATCAACCGTTTCTGGGGTGGGTAACAATAGCCCTGTTTTGCACACCCTTGGTAAGTCACCTCAAAGTCCCCCCTAGGACCCGATCGTTCCTGAGCTTGAATGTCTGATTGCGCCATCGATTCGCCTAACGCCAATTCAAGGTCGATGGGTGTCTCGAGCACGTAGACATCACCAAAGTACGGATCTCGCTCTAAACGCCCTTCAGGAAGCGGCAGAGAAATCGATTCGCCATCAACATCCGTGAGTAAAAATCGATCTCGGTAAAGATAGTAGCCGTCCTTCACCTGCCATCTCAGCCCCAGACGACCCTCTTTCCACCAGTAGTCAAAGGGGAACGCCTCATCCACCGGGAGGATAGCCATCGGCTCGAAGAAAGCCTGACTACCCTGGGCCCCAGGCCCCTTGGTTTCAGCGAGAAAGATTGGACGCGCTGGGCTGATCGCCCCGGCCAACGCGTTGGTGGGTTCTAATGCCTGGTTCTCCTCAAGGAGGGCATCGGTGCCTGAAGAACGGAGCGACGCATCGGACGCCGACTCATCCCAACCTCTGATCAGCAAAACGCCCAGACCAATTGAAACTATCGCAACCAGCCCCAATACTACTCGTAACGGTTTATTCACATTCATGCGCCTGAGAGAACCCCTCGAGCACTCAATCTGTGGTGTGCCTTCGCAAACGACCCAAAATGAGTTTCTTAAACCTTCATGATGCGACAGTTTAACAGTTTTGAGTCTAACCAACGCAGAGAGGCGAGACGCTTGACCTCCGCGCGGACCTGGGTCGTCCAGCTCATTGCCGTCAGTTTGGTTGCAAGCTGCGCTGCGCCAAACGCGCCGCCAACCAACACCACACCCATTAAATCTGTCCAGCCTACACCGCAATCTTCAATTAAGGAGCGCGCGCCCTCGATCGAGATTCAGCGGCTGCTCATGCTCGCGGAAAAGGCGATGCAACGAGATGCGTTGACTGAACCAGAAAGCGACAATGCCTTGATGCACTATCGAGCTGTCCTCGCGATTGATCCAGTTAACGAAGACGCCAAGGAAGGAATTCATCAGATCGTTGAGCAATACCTAGAGTGGGCGCTGAGCGAGATTGATTCGATGTCATTCGCCAAGGCCAGCCTGTGGCTCGAGCGGGCTGCACTCGCGAACCCCAAAGCCCCCTCGATCTTCGCAGTTGCCGAACGATTAGAACTCAAACGCAGACTCGTCAGACGAACCATTGTTCTTCCTGGTTGGGTGACGAGTTCTTCTTTATTGCCCAATCACGACGACGCACTGATGCGCGCTGTTGAGTCGTTTTTCGCGGATATTGCCGAGAGCGTCCAGCAGCATCAAGCCAAGCTCATTATCTACGCCTTGAGCGATGAGGAAGGCCGTTGGATATATCAATCGGTCAATCAGCAGATGACCGAGAGACTACGCGCCACCTTACAAATTGACACCCCCGCGAGAATCGACCTGGTATTTACCTCCGAAAATACCGATCGAAAGGAGGAAGAGGACCTGTGAAAGAACGACTCAGCATGTGGTTGACGCGATCAAGCGAGCGCTTGGAGACCGGCGCTGTCAAAACGCCCCCTCTCAAAGGGGTGAGTTACGCGCTCGGTCTCCTTCTTATGGCGCTCCTGCCACTCGGCTTTTATTTCAATCAGACCCCCGAACGATTCGACATGGCTGACATCGATCAAACACTCGCTCGAGCGCAGATTCAGCCCGTGGTGGGCACGCGCAGCGTCGCCACCCTCTCACGACTCATGTCATCCCTCCTTGAAAAGCCCGGAGGTTATTTGAGCAATGACGTTATGCCACCCAGCTCAATGATGGACAATGTACCCAATTGGGAATTCGGCGTGTTGGTGCAATGTCGGGACTTCGCGCGGGCACTTCGCAACACCATGAGCCGATCACAATCCCAAAGCACCGAAGATGCCGACCTCGTGACCACGGAAAATCAATTTTATTTCGATAGCGAGTCTTGGCTCATCCCACAAACCGAATCCGAATATGCCAAGGGGATCGAATCGCTACAACGTTACCTTCGCCGTCTGGGTGATGAGCAGCGACCGGATGCGCAATTTTATGCCCGCGCAGACAACTTAAGTGTCTGGCTGGGTGAAGTGGAAACTCGGCTCGGCAGTTTGTCCCAACGGCTGAGCGCCAGCGTCGGCAAGCGCCAGCTCGATACATCGCTGGCTGGGGACGAGGCGGCGCGTCAATCAACCGAGACACGTACCGATCAAACCATCAAGACGCCCTGGCTTGAGCTAGACGATGTTTTTTATGAAGCGCGAGGGTCGACGTTCGCGATCTTGCATCTCTTGCAAGCCGTGGATGCAGATTTTGCGGACGTGTTAGACAAGAAAAATGCTCGGGTGAGTTTGCGTCAGATCATTCGGGAGCTTGAACCCACCCAAGAGACGTTGTGGAGCCCCATGATCTTGAACGGCAGCGGCTTTGGCATGTTGGCAAACCATTCGCTGGTCATGGCGTCCCACATCTCTCGTGCGAATGCCGCTATGAGCGACTTAAGACGGCTCCTCGAGCAGGGCTAACTGGCTGAAAATTCGGCACCTTTCCACACAAAGAGTTCCCTCAAAGCTCACAATTTTGTACCATTGTGCGCTGCCCGGGGGGCGGGCAATTCCCAAACCAACCTCAATCGAGACTAGATATGATTTTAGATTCATTATTACCGCCACTCTTTGGCGTCGCGGGACTCGTTGTCGCGTTTGTGATCTACACCATCATGGTTCGCCAAGACGAAGGCGATGACAAGATCAAAAAAATTGCCGACGCCATCCACGAAGGCGCCATGGTGTTCATGAACACCGAATACCGGCTCTTATTTCTTTTCGCTGCACCCCTTTGTGCGATTTTGTATTTCGCCTTGGGTGCTAACACCGCCATTTCCTTCGCGGTGGGCGCGTTAGCTTCAGGGCTTGCGGGTTATCTCGGCATGTTTTCGGCCACAAAAGCGAACGTCAGAACAACGACCGCGGCACAGACCCAAGGCCAAGCCGGCGCACTAACGATCGCATTCTACGGTGGTTCGATCATGGGCCTGTGCGTTGCGTCTCTAGGTCTTGTTGGGCTTGGCTTCCTCTACTGGCTCTTCGGTGGTGACCCTGAATCGGCACATGCCATTCACGGATTCGGTATGGGCGCGTCCAGTGTCGCGTTATTCTCTCGAGTTGGCGGTGGGATCTACACTAAAAGTGCGGATGTTGGTGCTGATCTCGTGGGCAAAGTTGAAGCCGGCATTCCAGAGGATGATCCCCGAAACCCAGGTGTCATCGCCGATAACGTGGGCGATAACGTCGGAGACGTCGCTGGTATGGGCTCTGATATCTTCGAATCCTACTGTGGTTCGATGATCGCAACGATCGCGATTGCATCGACCATGGTCATGTCTGATCCAAGCACCAACGCCTTGCTGGCTGGCGTCTCAGGCGCTCAAGCCCAGGCGAACTTAATGGCGTTCCCGCTCATTCTTGCGTCACTCGGCCTCGTCTGTTCCGTTATCGGGATTCTCGTGGTCCGCATGCGCTCGAATGCTGCGCCTGAACAAGCCCTTCGAAATGGCCACCAACTATCGGCGCTCTTGCTGATGGGTGCCGCTTACTGGCTTACGGGTCAGCTGGATCTGTCCATCAACGTTTTCTGGGCGATTGTGGCGGGTGCAGTCGGTGGCATGGCGGTTGGCCTCATCACTGAGTACTACACAGCAAGCAAACCGGTAGAAAGAATTGCGGAATCGGGGAAAACGGGCACCGCCACCGTCATGATTACGGGTCTCGCGGTGGGCATGGAGTCTGTCGTGCTGCCCGTTTTGTGTATCGCTGCCGTGATCTTTGTGTCCACTTCGCTTGCGGGCCTCTATGGTGTGGGAATCGCAGCCTGTGGCATGTTGGCCACCGTAGGGATGACCATGGCCCTTGATGCCTACGGGCCTGTTGCAGACAACGCTGGGGGCATCGCCGAAATGGGGGGTCTGGGCGCCGACGTTAGAAAAATCACCGACGGTTTAGACGAAGTGGGTAATACCACGGCAGCCATCGGCAAAGGATTTGCGATTGGTGCGGCGGCGCTCGCCGCGCTGGCCATCATTGCAGCATTTGTCGAAACGATGGTGCTCCATCAACCAGATTTCTCGCTGCAGTTGAACGATCCGATGGTTCTTGTCGGCATCTTTATTGGCGGCACGCTGCCCATGGGCATTGCCTCTATCACGATGACAGCCGTGGGCGATGCTGCAATGGAAATGATCGAAGAGATTAGGCGTCAATTCCGAGAAATCACGGGATTAATGGAAGGCAATGCTGAGCCTGATCACGGCAAGTGCATCGAAATTGCGACCAATGCCGCTCTGAAGAAAATGATCCTTCCCGGCGTTATCGCCATTGCCGCACCGCCTGTTGTGGGCTTCGGCCTCGGCGCTGAAGCGCTGGGCGGCATGTTAGCGGGCGGGCTACTGGGCTGCGTCCTCATGGCACTCATGATGGCCAACGCTGGCGGCGCCTGGGACAACGCGAAGAAATTTATTGAGCGCGGCAACTTTGGTGGCAAAGGATCTGAAGTCCACGCAGCTGCCGTTGTCGGGGATACCGTTGGCGATCCTTTCAAGGACACCTCCGGGCCGTCAATGAACATTCTCATCAACGTCATGGCCATTGTCAGCCTTGTGATCGCGCCGCTACTTTAAGCTCGCATCACATTAGGAAAAAGCGGGCGTTGCCCGCTTTTTTTATGCCTGGGATTATTCGAGCACTGCAAAGCCTATCTCACCCTCACTGCATTTTTTTGACGCGAACTCCCCTTTGAGAACATCGCGGTCCGCGCCAGGTAAGATCTACAATAAATGACTTAAAGCCCTATGCATTTCGGAGGACGCATGCGATTCACATCTCCTACCCCCGACACCCTCAATTTTGACCAGCGTACCTTGTTCGATCGAATTGCCGAAACCCGTGCCAAGCCAACGAATGAACCGCTACCCGGACCTTTTGGACCTTGGCTCAAGGTCCCTCACATTGGAACGCATCTTTGTGAACTCGGACATTCGCTCCGCTTCGAGAGTCTTTTCAAAAGGTCCGTGATGGAGATCGGCATCCTTGTCACTGCACGCCATTGGCAATCCAACTTTGAGTGGTTCGCGCACGCACCGATGGCCATTCAAGCGGGCGTGAGTGAAGCCAACGTCGACACGATTTATCGAGGCGAGCGCCCGATCTTCGATGACCCCAATGACCAGCTCGCTTTTGACACAGCGGAGGAGTTGCTCACAATGCGATCCCTGAGCGATGCCACGTTTGAACGCTTGCGGTCAGGACTCGGAGAGGATGGCGCGGTGAACTTTGTTGCGCTTATTGGTTACTACATGGGGGTATCAGCGATGCTCAACGCGTTCGACATTCCCGTGCCCGAGGGGACAACGCCACCCTTCCCCTAAAACGATATGCTAAGCGTGCACAGTCGAAACAGTCGATTCGTTGCAGTCAAGTGAATCGAGCGGGCTCACTTGCAGGAAAACATTGAACCCCGGCAAACGCCATCAACCATTGTGCGGCATTAAGGCTGATGGGGCCCATAAAGGCCGCGGTGATGTCGTTCTGGGCGAGCGGCTCGCGAGCTAACAACTGAGATTTGATTGCAGAAGGCGAGCCGGCCCTCGCCTAAAGCACACGCTCTATCCGACTCATGGATCAAAAGAATCCGCTATGACCACGCGAGCGATCCCATCATAGACGCTCAAGTTACAGAATTTCTAATCATGGATGGCGAAGCTAGCAGGCCAAATGGGCCCCTGTTGCACGTCGAAGGGTTCGAATCTCGGGACCGAGTTAGAAGCCAGCGCTCGCTAATTTCTTTGGGACCAAGACACGCTTTAGCGACGCGTATTGGGGCAACCCGGTCTTGTAGGCGGGATAATCTTCGCCATGAATCAAAGGTGCGAGATAGGTTTTCGCCGCTTGCGTAATACCAAAACCGTCTTTCGTAATAAAACGCCGAGGCATTTTCCGCTCGACATTCGCCACTTTGCGAAGGGGAACAAGTGATGTCTTCCATCGATAAGGTGCGTCTGACAGTCTTTCGATCGTCACCATCACGGCATTGTGGCCCGCGATTGCGCTTTCAACCGCGCTGGCACCAACGGCATAGGCCTGTTCTACATCGGTTTTAGATGCAATGTGCCTTGCTGCCCGTTGGAGATAATCTGCAAGCGCCCAGTGACACTTCAACCCCAATTCCCTTTTTATCAGATCCACCAGGAAAGGGGCGACACCGCCAAGTTGTGCGTGTCCAAAAGCATCAGACACGCCGCTTTCCGCTAAAAAACGGCCTTCGGCCGTTTGCGCGCCCTCAGAGGCAACCACGACACAGTAGCCTTCTTTGGCGATCACCGCTTTCACTTTGTTAACGAAAACCACTGGGTCGAACGCAATTTCAGGAAACACGATGACATGAGGCGGATCTGAGGGCTTGTTCTTAATTAAGCCTCCTGCTGCGGCAATCCAACCCGCGTGTCGGCCCATCACTTCAAGAACGAACACTTTTGTCGAGGTTTCTGCCATCGAGCGCACATCAAGCGCGGCTTCCAAGGTTGATATCGCAACATACTTGGCGACAGAACCAAATCCTGGGCAGGTGTCAGTGAGTGGCAAGTCGTTATCAACCGTTTTTGGGATGCCAATACAAGTAATCGGAAATCCCTGCCTATGGCTGTATTGTGCCAGTTTATTCGCCGTGTCTTGCGAGTCACCGCCGCCGTTATAAAAAAAATAGCCAATATCATGTGCTCTAAACACATCAAGGATCCGCTCATACTCCCGCGGGTGACTCTCGGGTGATTTCAATTTGTATCGACACGAGCCGAAAGCACCGCTTGGCGTCATTCTTAGCTGACGAATCGCGGCCTTTGTTTCCTTGGACGTATCAATGAGCTCCTCTCTCAATGCTCCAAGAATGCCATTCAATCCGGCGTAGACTTTGCCGATTTCCTTTGCATGGCTCGCACGCTCAATCACCCCGCAGGCAGATGCATTGATCACCGAAGTTACGCCTCCCGATTGAGCGTAAAAGGCATTTCTTGGCATTCGACACGATCCTCTGCAATCAACGCTCGCATTATAGACAAAGCCTCGCCCGGAAAACGCTAGACAGCCCTCGCTGACTCATCAAAAAAATCGACGATGCCCTCTTGAAAGCCGTGAGGCGCACCCTATGTAGCGATCAACGAAGGTTGATGCGAGCCATCATCCCTCAACTCAAACTCAGCAACTCAGGAGAACATTATGAGCACTTGGACCTTTGCACGCGATCCATTTCGATTGACCTCACCCTTATTTCAAAGTCTTTGGCCAAATCACGATGCACGGGTCGTGGATTCGTCCCCCGCGAGCGTTGTTTCAGTAAGACCCAATGCTGATGTCATTGTTTCAGACAGAGCCTACCGACTCCGCATTGAACTACCCGGCGTGCGCGTTGAGGATGTGGACGTGACCGTTGATCAAAGCACCCTCTCGCTCTCAGTCGAAAGATCATCCGCCTCCCTTGAAGACGGAGAACGTTTCATCGCTCGAGGCCTGCAGGCGGTCAGTTTCAAGCGCAGTTGGCGACTGCCTGAGGACGTGAGTGATGACATCAAGGCGACGGCCCGAGACGGCGTCGTCGAAATCGTGATTGAGCGGTCAGCGAAGCCCTCTGCCAAAAGAATCGCAATTTCACCAGCCTAACGTCGAGCCGCGGCTGCTTAGTACTGCGGGAGTATGTGAGCCGGGCTGAAGAGCTCAGCTCTACCGGGCGGGCGCTGGAGATCATTCAAGCGCCCAACCGATTCATCGAGCACACACCGATCAGACATCGCTTCTTCCTGACCCACAAAAAACGATCAGGCGTCAGCTATCAGCTTTTAATGTCGGCTAAAGACTTTTCTTTATCAGCTAAAGGCTTTTCTTCATCAGCTAAGGGCTTTTGATGATCGGCTAAGGGCTTTTATTCATCAGCTAAAGGCTTTAATGATCAGCTAAAGGCTTTTATTCATCAGCTAAAGGCTTTAAAGATCAGCGAAAAGCT
>Ga0181588_10005343_pt1 | contig 10324 bp, 2 predicted proteins | sample 071ome_26_FD_148607 | JGI IMG/M metagenome (GOLD analysis project Ga0181588, IMG submission 148607) | Coastal salt marsh microbial communities from the Groves Creek Marsh, Skidaway Island, Georgia - 071409BT metaG (spades assembly) | ecosystem: Environmental > Aquatic > Marine > Intertidal zone...
GTCGTCTCCGGCAAAGGCGCGTTCGGCAGCCTCTTCGTTCCGTGGCACAGCGCCCACTGGATCATAGAAATTGTTGCCGTTGGTACCCTTGTTGTAGATACCGGCGAAATAGTAGTCGTCATCCGCCTGCTGATTCACTTCCGGACTGGAAGGATTACCCGGCAAATCGTTGATACCGGCTTCCTGAACGAAGGTAGCATTCGCTCCTCCGCCGTCTCCTGCGGGCCAGCCATCGTCATTCGATCCGATCGCCAATGGGAATACCGGTGTCGGGATTGGATCGATATTCACAAAATCGATGCCCATCCATCCGCCACCACCTTCGCCGCTGTAGTTGTAACCCTGGAGTGTGACGATGTTGTCATAACCCGGTCCAACTTCCGCGTGAACACTTTCCAGCGTGAAAGGTTCGGTGGTGAAGTTTTTGTCCAGATCTTCGGGGTAAATGATCAGTTCATCCTGAATTAATTCGTTGTTGAAGTAGACTTCAATGCCGTAATGAGGATCGGCACCGCTGTTATCCAGACTATATGCATCAAAGGTTACCATCAACTGATCGGCAGGATTCAATGTATCCGGCAAGTTGAAATGGTAACGCAAAGTATTGTCGCTCCCTGCAAAAGCGCGTTCAGCCGCTTCTTCGTTCACAAAGACCGATCCGACCGGGTCATAGACATCGTTATTATCAATAATTTGTGTATATTCACCGGCAAAGTAGTAATCGTCATCAGCCAGTCGATTGGCTTCCGGGCTAAAAGGATTTCCAGGGAGCTCGTTAGTGCCGGCCTCCTGGACAAAGCTTGCTTTGGCACCGCCTCCATTGCCTTCAGGCGCACTGTTGTCATCCATCCCAACGGACAAAGGAAACTCAGCCGGTTTGATCTGGGCCAATTGGACGTAGTCGATTCCCATCCAGTTTCCACCGCCATCTTCGTTGTAATTGACGCCACGCAGGCTGATGATGTTGTCGAAACCATGCCCCACCTCGCCTTTAACATCTGCCACGGTAAATGGGGTGGTGACGAAAGTTTGATTCAATTCATCGGGACCAATCAAAATTTCGGACTGCACTTGAACGTTATTGAAATAAACTTCGATACCATAGCGTGGATCGGGAGCATCACCCTGAAGGCTGAGTGCGTCGAACAAGATCGTCAACTGGTCGCTGTCCTTCAGATCTGCTGGCAAGTTGAAGTGATAACGCAGATCGTTGTCCGCTCCAGCGAAGGCGCGTTCGGCGGCTTCCTCATTTTCGCGGACATCTCCTACAGGTGTGTAATCGCCATTACCTTCAATCACGTTGTTATAAACACCCGCAAAGTAGTAGTCATTATCCGCTTCGCGATCGATTTCCGGACTCTCCGGACTGCCAGGAAGTTCGTTGATCGAGCCGTTTTCCTGAACAAAGGAGGCATTGGAACCGCCACCGTTGCCAGCTGGCTGGGCATTATCATTCTTCCCTACACTCCAAGGCAACGCAGGATCGGGGATTGGATCCAACACTGGGTTGAGCTGGACGTAATCGATACCCATCCAGCCACCACCACCTTCTTCATTATAATTGATTCCCTTCAGTGTGATGATGTTGTCGTAACCTGGTCCCACCGCGGCATTCACACTACCCAGAGTAAAAGGAGGTGTGGTAATCGGTGTGTTAAGTTGCGCGTCTCGGATGACAATTTCTTCCTGAACCAGAACACCATTCATGTAAACTTCCACACCGTAGCGAGGATCAGCGCCGTTGCCATCAAGGTTATAGGCATCAAATGTGACCGCCATACGGTCAGTGGGCAGAAGGTTGTTCGGCAAGTTGAAGTGATAACGTAAATCATTGTCCGCACCGGCAAAAGCTCGTTCGGCAGCTTCTTCGTTGGCAGAAACGATGCCGACCGGCTGGTAATCCCCGTTTCCTGCAATGATTTCGTTGTAAGCGCCCGCAAAGTAGTAATCATCGTCTGCCTGTTGGGCGACTTCAGGGCTGTTGGGATCACCGGGAAGCTCGTTGACACCGGCTTCCTGCACAAAAGTAGCATTCGCGCCACCGCCGTCACCTTCGGGCCAGGCGTCGTCATCCATACCCACTGCCCATGGGTAAACGGCGGGGGGAATCGCTTCGGTTTCGACGTTCAGCTGGATGTAGTCAACTCCCATCCAATTACCGCCACCGTCGGAATTGTAGCTCGTGCCGCGAAGACTGACGATGTTGTCATATCCAGGACCAACCTCCGCATTGACACTCTCCAAAGTGAACTGAGGGGTCGTATAGTCGACATCGAGCTGCGCATTACGAATGAGAATTTCATCCTGCACTTTGATGCCATTGAAATAAACTTCCACACCAAAACGCGGATCAGGTGCGTCTCCCTGCAGGTTCAATGCATCAAAGGTCACGGACAACAAACTGTCGGGATCCAGATCCGATGGAAGATTAAAGTGATAACGCAAGTCGAGGTCAGCTCCTGCAAAGGCTCGCTCGGCGGCTTCTTCATCCCAGTCGACAAAACCAACGGGAACATAGTCTCCGTTCCCTGGAATGATATCATCGTATTCGCCCTCGAAGTAATAATCGTTATCGGCCCCCTGAGGTTCGGAAAAACTGATGGGATCACCGGGCAGGGCATTCACGGCGCCGTTTTCCTGAACAAAACTGGCTTCATCCGCTCCGTTAATCCCCACCGGCCAGCCGTTATCATCCAAACCGACCGTCCACAAAACTTCTGCCTGCGAATTCGCAGCTTGACCAAAAGCCAAGGCGGCAAGCAACAAAGATAGCTTAATCTTCCTTTGGGAGTGCATCGTAGGATTCCATCTGGTCGTCAAGGATCTGTCAATACCAAAACTCGAGGCCCAACATCCCAAAATCCAGCTATAAACTCGACATGCCTTTTGTTGCGATGCTATGAGGATTCCCGTGAGTTCATCCTGCCAATCCCAAGCTCCGGCCAGCGGAGAACGAAATCCGTTGTTCCCCTACCTTGTCCTGTCAACCTGGGGCTGCGGCCTGGTTTTGTTGGGAGTGGAGATAGTTTGGTTGAGGTTCCTGCTGCTCGTGCTGATTTCGACCACTCTCTCAATGAGCAGCGGCAGGTCCTGGGCCCTGCGTTTCGTCACCCTGCTGGCCCTGGCCCTTCCTATCGCCAAACACATCATGCAATCTCCTTCGGCGGAAAACCCCAAATCCCCTGCCAATCCCGTTGTCACCCAAGAAGAGCCTTCACCGGAAATGATCGCGGCGGACACACAAGTCGTACGACAACTGGTTGATTCCGAGGAAACAATCCTTCTCCTCAATCAGAAGCTCACACCTCTATCCAATCATGTGCTGGAGCTGAGTCTGCCAGGGCCCGACGCAGAGGCCTCTTCCCTTTTTGCATCCACCCTTCATCTGACCGATGCCATTGATCTGCAACAAGCAACACCTCAACAACAAGGTCAATTTATTGAACCATCCCCGTGGCCATTGGGTTCTGCATCTGTCCAGGATCAGGAGAAATCCATTTGGCAGCCATTATTCGACCGGGTGTCATTTTTTGAACACGCCCGTTTGGTTATTCTGGAAGGAACACATCCCGACGGTGACCGCTGGCGCTTTGAATCCAAAGCAAGTTTCAATGCCCTTGCCCGCATGAAATCCGAAGACTGGCGGTCCTTCGACGGAAACATTGATCTGATCTGGGAACGCCCCAAAACACCCGAAGGCAGGGCGGGTGAATGGCAGATCACTCAGTGGCATACCCGGGAAATGCAATGGCGATCGGCTTCCAAACCATTCTTTACCGAAACCCTCAAGTCGGCCATTCGAGATCCGCAAACAAGCTCTAAACTGAGACGATCCCAACACTTCGCTGCCACGTTGAAACATTACGTGGACGGCATGCAGCAACTTCCACACCCTTACTTTGCCCCCATCTCCGTAAACCAAAAAGAAGGACTCGCCATTGTGGACATCAATGGGGATGGCTGGGACGATATCTATATAACGGTTCGCATTGGTAAAAACCTGCTGTTGGTCAACCAGGGGGACGGCACTTTTGTCGAACAATCCGAGACTTACCAACTCGATTTGCCGGGGCATACCACCTGTGCCTTGTTTGCCGATTTCGATAACGATGGCGATCAGGATGTGATGCTCGGACGCAGTTTGCTCAAAAGCAGTTATCTTGAAAACCGGGATGGAGTCTTTCATCAGGTACCCATTCCAAAATTCATGCCCATGGCAGTCATCTCGATGTCGGCTGCAGACTACAACAATGATGGATTACTGGACGTCTATCTGTGCACCTACCGACCGGCAGCACCTTCTTCAGCAAGCCCGGCAGGCGGAGTGGCACAAGGGGATGGTGACAACTTTGACTGGCCGGATGAGTTTTTCGATGCCGAACTGGCCAGGGAATATCGTCAGCGCGTGTCAGAACACCAACAGCGCAAAGGCGGCACGGTATTGGATCAATTGGGCCCCCCCAACGTGCTGCTCATCAACCGTGGCAACGGGCAATTCGAACCCGCTCCGGAAAACGAAACGATCGGTGTCTGGCGCAATTCCCTCCAGGCCACATGGGGTGATTACAATCTGGATGGACGACCCGACCTCTACATCGCCAACGACTGGGGCCTGGATTCTTTGTTTCGAAACGATGGTCCGGGCGGATTCACGGATGTTTCCCAACAAGTCGGCATCACCTCCTATGGCTACGCGATGGGAGCCACCTGGGGTGATTATGACAATGATGGTTGGGAAGATCTTTATGTTTCCAACATGTATAGCGAGGCGGGTCGACGCATGACCCGGAACATTCCAGGGCTGGACCCCATGTTTGTGGAATCAGCCGCCGGCAACTGGCTCTATCACCGAACCGGCGCGGAAACATTCCAGCAGGTCGCAGGCATGCATGCCCCTGCCATGACGGTGTTGAAAGCAGGATGGTCCTGGGGCGGGTGCTTCGTGGATTTCGACAACGACACGTTTCTGGATCTTTACGTGTTAAGTGGTTATTTCACCGCACCGAAGCAACTTGATTCGGGCATCGAAATGGAGAGCAATCTCTGGCGCACCATGGTCCGAACCGATCCCAAGCTGGAACGTTCCAGTTTCAGGTTGTCCCCCGAATGGAAACGCACCTCCGCCCCCGACAACCAGGGTCCCATGATCGACGCACGACTGGCTGGAGTGGAACGACAAGGCAATCGCGTTGAAGTCCATTCACTCAACGGGAAAGAACGCAACCACTACTTCGCCAATCGCAATGGTCAATCTTTCAGTGATGTTTCGGCACTTTCAGGACTGGATAGTATCGCCGACAGTCGCGGATTCGCCATCCTGGATTTCGATCGCGACGGTTGGCAGGACCTCGCCCTGGTGAACGCCAACGAACCCATGTTCAACCTTTACCGAAATGACATGGTCGGGTCCGGGTATCAAGGTGGCGTCGTAGCGATCAAATTTGTCGGCGGTAACAAAAGCGGCGAACCGAATGCATCCTTTGCCTGTCGCGACGGTTATGGCGCTCGAATCACCGTTGATCTGGGCGCAAGCAAGATCATTCGCGAACATCGTTGCGGGGATGGATGGTCCACTCAAAATTCCTCCACCATGCTGGTGGGAGTGGGAGCTCATAAAGTCATTCCTGAATTGACCGTGAAATGGCCATCCGGAAAAACGTCCACCACTGAAGACATTCCAGAAGGAACACTGCTGACGGTTTACGAAAACCCGGCTGATGCGCCTCAAAACAATTCGTTTGAACGGGCAATCTATCGAACACCAGACACCGGGCAAGAATTGGCACAGAAGGAACGTTCCGTGTTCCCGGTGTTCAGCGCCGATTCCCAGGCTCGACCGGGATTCAAACTCAGGGTGTATACCACGTTCTCGACCGCAAACATCCCCTACACGAAAGATCTGGCACGGCTCCAACATTTGCGGGACACCCTCCTTCCCGATGGGGTGGAGTTCGTTGCAGTGACAGTGGACCCACGGGACACCGACGCTATGTTGGGAGATTATGCCACCACCCATCAACCCGCCACCCGACTTGTTATTGTTCCCCCGGATCAACGCTCAACGGTGTTGGGATTGTTTGCCAAGGTGTTTGGCAGGCGTCCACCCATGCCCTCCTCGGTGGTAACCGACGGAGAAGGCCACATCCTTGGCATCCAGACCGGCTTGCCGGGGATCTCGACTTTGCGAAAGTTACTGGTCGATTCGAATTGAGGTTCCATCACCTGATGATCCCCAGAAGGTAGATCGTGCCTGCCTGTCCCGCGACTGCGTGGATCCCCGGCGCGCACCTTGTGGCGTCCGAATTGGTTTCAACTTCCGTTTCGGGAAGCCAACAGGTAATCAATGACCTACCAGATTTCCAATCGCTGCAATGGGGTTTTGCAGCTCCATTGCGTCAGGGCTTTCCTTCGAATGGCAAGTCTAAACAGGTAGCCCACAAGGACGGACCGGGACGGTCCGATCTACCCTGGTCGCCCAAGGTAGCGCGTGCCTGCCTGTCCCGCGACTGCGTGGATCCCCGATGCGCACCTTGTGGTTTTCAAATGCAGAAAAAAGTTCGTTTGGGAAGCCAGTAAACATTCAATCCCCTGTTTTCCCTGTGCATCCGACATCGCAGGATGTCGAATGGTATCGGGCTTCCCAGATGCAAGGTTTGGTTGAGGATGGATGCCACAAGGCACGCGCCGGGACGGCACGATCTACCTTCTGGCTATGGTTGAGTGATGCGCAACTGCATGAACAAACGCGGCTGATCCCGAAGCGGCGACTTGACGTTCCAAATCTGCAGAGCTCTTCCGTCTTCCAATGCTTGGATGGACACTGCTTCCAACTGATCGACCCCGCTCTCCCAGGACTGCAGATCGCTCGAAAAGAAAGGATTCACCATCAAGCCCTGGTTGGCGGGATTAAACGGAATAATCAGCAACAAACGATCCTCAGCGCCACCCACGCCGAATTCCCATCGAAAGGTCGGTCGCAATTCCGATCGCCCCGCATCATTACCCAAAGCAAAATCCACCAAGTCATACTCGCCATTGCCATCGACATCCGCAAGAGGATCTCCATGGTAACCGGTACCACCCGATGTACCAGGATGTCCACCCAAAGAAGAACTCACACGCCAGCTAGCGGCATCCGAAAGATCAGGATGCGAAGAGGGATCCATCAACACGAGACTGTATCCTTGCCCGTCTGCCTGCGCCGGCCAGGGGTCTTTATCGTTGTAAACAAAACTCAAAATGGTTCCGTTCTGCGCGTCTTCCAACTTGATCCGATCCCCACCGTTCCCAAGCGCGGTTCCGTTTTCAAAGACACCGGCAACCGGGAGTTGACTTCCATAGACAGTTTGAAAGGCCGATGCATCCCTGACAACCAGCACCCTTTCACCAGGAGCCAATGTGGTCACCGCACTCGTGGTGAAATCGAATTCAATTCCCTGGGTAAATCGAATCCCCGTCAAATCGATGCTGATTGACGGACTGGTGTTTAATAATTCAACAAACTCGGCCAGGCCTTCCTCTGCGGGATGATACATGATTTCACTGACCACCAGGAAACTCTGCGCATCAGAAGCCTCACTTTCGTACCTTGTCTCGTTGTTGAAAGCGCCTCTGGCATCCACCAGGGTGACAGTTTCCCCAAAGTTGGACAAATGTCCCCGATACCCGCCCTGAACGAACAAACCTTCTCCCCCCTTGGGAGAGGCGCTTCGAGCCCGAAACGTTGCCGAGTCCGGACAGACATACAAAGCTCGGCCAGGGGCAATCACCGTCCCAGGCGCAAACGAATGTTGAACGGCTCCCTGCAATTCCCAATCTGAAATATCAACCGCAATGTTATTTCGATTGATCAGTTGGATATATTCCTCGTCCTGATTGCCCGACGCCGGATTGGGTTCAATGGCGCCAAATTGAATGGTTGGTTCGGCAAAAGTTGGAACGTGAGTGACCGCCGCATGGAGCTCGGGAAGCATGAGAAAATCACGATCGTTCAAAACCTCGTTCATTCCATGTATCGCCAGAATATTCGTCCCTTCCCTGAGCAATGATTTTTTGTCGGTCACATCGAATACGCTGAAACGACGAGGGTGAGCTGAATGAGCCAATCGCGAGGCGGAATTCCAATTGATAGATTCCTCGACATTGGATGAAACGAGCAGCTCACCATTCAGGTAGGCGACAAATCCGTCATCGTATTTCATCCGCAACTCCAGCTGATTAACCTCGGGAACAGACTCCATTTCAAAAGGAATACGAATATACACACTGGTGTTGTTTCGCATTTCATTTTGAATGTTCAACTTGATCATGGAATCATAAGTCGTTCCCGTATCATAACCGATCCCGGTAGAACCTCTGCTCCAACGACTCGTATCAAACGGTTCCAAAGCGGGATCACCCGTCCAACTCGTTCCCAATGCCCCACTGGATGGCACCAAAACACTCGCCTCGGCGCCCTCCTCAACCAAAGGAACAAATTGAGTCGGAGAATCATCGCCTGTTTGTGGCGCGGGGATTTCCCCACCGTTTCCGATGGTTTGGCGATTGTAAATATGGTCGCGTCGCGCAGGCAGATATTCATTCCTGAAACGTTCGATCGCTTCCTCCATGGATTCGACATCAGAGTGATTGCGTGTATAAGGCACCTGGGTTCCCCGTTGAAGCCAGGATCCCCACTTCTCAAAATCCAGCTGGGCATCGGATGGAACAATCGAAGGTGGATCGATCAAGGCCATTTGTTCATTGAGACGGCGTTCGTAAAACAGCTCGACATCGGGTGTTCCCGGCGCGGGTGGAGCCTGAAGAAACCGATCTGAAAGCACCCGAATGCGACGCATGATCATGGAACGCATATCCGCGTTGGCAAACATATGGGAGACCAGCCGAACCGCCGTTCCGGTCCTCACAAACCCATCCGTGTAAAGCCGGTTATCAAAGTAAGTGTTGGCGCTGTTCCACACCCTTCCATGCGACAAATCAAGATCCCATGGTAAGATGGCCCATTCATCGCTACGACCTGTGTCCCGGTAGATATACCAGTTCTTGCGATGCATATCGATGTTGCGAATCACCGAATTGGCGGCGAGAAAATTCACACAGGCAGGAATGTCGATGTTGTCGTAAAGATAATCCGACAAAGCCGAACCCCGCAACGCCATCCCATCAATCAAATCCTGCAGGTCATCATTGTTTTCAAACTGACGTGTTTTCTTTTCCACACCCTTGCGCGCATGATCACCACCACTTCGGTTGAGCGTGTTGTCATACATTTTGTATAACGCCCCATCGGGATTCAAACCCGCCCGCTCCAGGTAGATCTCATCCGCATCCTCGACAAAATCAGCGGTGCTGAAAAACTCGCCATTCTGTTGAACACGCAATGTAAAAGCAAAATGAGCGGCAACACCGGACTCGCGCATGATTTCATACCCCAGCACATGTCGCACCTTCGATTTGTCCGCCCAATTGGTCAGCAGATCAATGTCCGCCACGCGTGGTGCATCCTCACTCCAGCGAAAACGTTGGGTACGGTTGAAATCGATATTGTAACTCTTTTTAGGAAAACCCGCCGAGGATTGTCCGTGGCGCGAAAAATGAACGTTATCATAGAACTCACCGTTATAATAAACCGAACCACGCGAACCACTGGTCGTGCCTGCGCCCGATGGACTGCGAGTGAACCAATGCAAAACCGGCAGCAACGTTTCAATGGAAGGATCCTTTGCCACCGTCCCATAATACTGGTGCGAATCCCGTCGGGCACGATACGCGGGCTCCTTCGTTCTATTTCCCATGGTGTCTACCGCCTCAAAACGCCAGCGGGTCATTTCCGCAGGTGCAAAGGCAACACGCGGAAGAGTAGCCGTCCAGACGCCATCACCGGCCACTTCGTCCCCATTCATGCCATCATCCGTCATCACCAGTGAACGCTCCCGCTCAAAGTTTTTTGCGTAGTAAAGGGTCACCGAATCGACCGGCGCATTGAGTTCGCTAACGCGGATCGAAACCGGCAATGGAGCAACTTCCGGTTGAGGCGGGTTTTTGACGCTGACCAGAATGGAAGGCCCCGCATGTGTCGCGCCAACGTTCAATTCCCCGGGTGTTGGAGATGAAAAGTAACTCCATGTCCCTTCTTCGGAATCGGCATCCATGCCAAAAGATTCATCTTCAAACTGGATCGGATAGGTGGGTTCAAATGCGCTGATAACAGTCTCTCCTGCTGGTCCGGTCAATGCCAGGTATTCACCTCGCGCGGAGAGTTGAAAGTTGGTATGCAACGGACGGTTGACATCCGTGCGGTTTTTCCCGGATGCAAAAACAACCA
>Ga0181588_10005344_pt1 | contig 10323 bp, 9 predicted proteins | sample 071ome_26_FD_148607 | JGI IMG/M metagenome (GOLD analysis project Ga0181588, IMG submission 148607) | Coastal salt marsh microbial communities from the Groves Creek Marsh, Skidaway Island, Georgia - 071409BT metaG (spades assembly) | ecosystem: Environmental > Aquatic > Marine > Intertidal zone...
CCCTGCGCGAGCGTGCCACCTCGCCCGACTACATACCCTCGCTGATTCGCCAGCTGTTGCTGGATAACCCGCACCGCATCCGTCTCACCGTCGCTCCTGACCCCGGCTTGACCGCTCGACGCGAAGCGAGCGAAGCGAGTCGACTGGCGACGATGAAAGATCAACTCGGAAGTGAACGCACCGCAGATATCCTTGATCTCGCGGCAAAACTGCGCAAACGCCAGGCGCAGAAGGACGACCCCGACGTACTACCGCGGGTCGCATTGTCGGACATCCCCGCTGACATCAGCAGCCCGGTGCCCGTTATTCATCGAGAGGGCAGTACGCACTACCGCTACACCGCGGGGACAAATGGTTTGGTGTATCAACAATGGGTCAGCCCCCTACCCCAGTTGACCGCCGCGGAGCAGGAACACTTGCCGCTGGTCACCGCGCTTATGGCAGAAGTTGGGATTGGCGACATGGACTATCTCAAGGCCCAGGATCGTCACTCCGCAACCGTGGGCTCGCTTAGCGCTTCGGTGAGCAGTCGCGCCCATCGCGAAGACGAACAAGCCAGCGACAGCTTCTTTGTATTGAGCTCGAAAGCGTTGGCGGATCGAAGCCAAGCACAACTCGCGTTAATGCGCGACATCCTGCAGGGTGCACGTTTTGACGAGCATGAGCGTATCCGCGACTTAGTGAGCCAAATTAGGGCCCGTCGCGACCAGGGCATTACCGGTAACGGACACGCACTAGCCATGAGCGCGGCCTGCGCGGGCATGAGTCCACTGGCGAGGTTGTCGCACGAGCAAGGTGGCCTAGAGGGCATTCGCCGCATGCGAGCACTCGACGACGCGCTCGCCAACTCCGGTGAGCTGGAGACCTTCGCGGCCTCACTGGCCGGGGTTCATCAAAAGCTCGCGCATGCCGGAGCGCCGCTCCTGTGCACCATTGCCGATGAACCCAATATGGCCGGAGCCGCCGGCGACGCGCTCGCTGCGGCAGCCGCGCTTCAGGGCACTAACCCACCTCCATGGACCGCCACACCGGTTCGTGAGGCTCGGCGAGAAGTCTGGGTCACCAATACTCAGGTCAACTTCTGCGCGCGCGCCTACCCCACTGTCCCCTCGGGGCACCCCGATGCACCGGCCCTGTCCGTGCTCGGCGCCTTCCTGCGCAACGGGTTCCTGCATCGCTCCATTCGCGAACAGGGCGGTGCCTACGGTGGTGGCGCCAGTCACGATCCCAATATCGGCGCATTTCGATTCTTTTCCTATCGCGACCCCAGACTGGTCGATACGCTCAACGATTTCGACGCGTCGGTGCGCTGGCTCTTGGACAACGCGCATGATTCGCTCGCACTCGAAGAGGCGATCCTCAGCGTGATGGCGAGTTTGGATAAACCGGGCTCTCCGGCCGGTGAAGCCAAGCGGCATTTCCATGAGTGCCTTTTCAATCGTACCGATGCGCATCGCCGTGCTTTCCGTGCCGGCATTGTCGGCACCCGCCTCGATGACCTGCGCCGAGTCGCGGAGACGTATTTACGACCCGAGGCTGCCAGCACCGCGGTGGTTACTCACGCCGCGGGGGCTGCATTACTGGATAAGGCGGGGCTCGCGCTGGCGCGACAAGATCTGCTGTAAGCCCCAACGTATAACCCCATCCAGCCGGTGCCCACGCCGATAGAAACGCGGCGCGCGACCAGACCATGGCACCCCGGGAGGGGTCCAACAGTGCAACCTGTCCCCCGGCGATAGCGGTCAGAACGCTGAAATGCGCACCGGTGGGTAAGGCCAGGTGTACCAACAGCGGTAACGACAATTTGCCGAGCTGGCTCGCAGGATGCGCCGTCATTGCGAGCTCATGCCCACTGGCACGCGCCATCTGTGCTAACTGCTGCAAGCTGTAACCGCGGGCGCGGATCTGCCCCCACTCACTGGGCGCGGGTGATATCGCGCCCGATAAAGTCGCAACGGATAGATCGCGGCCCGTTTGCAAGCGAATCAGCGTGGCTAGGGCAGCCGGCCCGCAGTCAAAGTCCATGCGCTGGATGACACCGCCAACGGTATCCACGCGAACCGGTTGCCCCAACGCCACGGATGCCAGCAAGCCCACTGAAAGCGCGACGAACGTGGCGCGCCGAGTCTGCCCTCGCCAGCCCGATGGACGTTCATTCACGCGGGCATTGACCCGGGCACTGACGCCGGCGCTACTGGCAACCGATCGCATCGCTACCGCAGTGACGGCATCGGTACGCGGTGCGCCCGCGTCGCTCGAGCCACAAAACCCAGAGCGCCGCCCCGGAAAAATAGGTGGTCAGGACCACCCCGAGGGAGATTAAACCACCGGCCACGACATGCACCGCCGCCATGAATAGCGCCCATAGGAGCAAGAGCTGCACGATGCGCGTTGCGAAATAACGCTCGCGCGCGCGTATCTCCGCGTCTCGCGCGAGCTTACGCCGCAGCCGCACCGCCGGGTTGAGGTTGGTTTTTAGCGTCATCACCGGCACTCACAATGGTACGAACGCTGGCTCTTGTCCGGCGTACTCAGGCACATAAACCCCCCAGTAGAAACTGGCGAGCGCGATATCAATCGCGGCCACACCGATCACAAAGGGCAACACTCGTCCCCTCACTTGTGCGGCTTCCAGCACGGATACCGCGCGTGATGTCGCATCAGGCAGGGGTGATTGCCGCCACTGCAGTGCTGCGTCGCGGGCATGTGTCGAGTCCGCCTCCGCCAACGGGTTCCCGTTGTCGGCGTTTGCAAAACCGGCTGTGATTGCCAATGTGCTACCCATGGCGAGCGCCAAAATACATTTCTTCATTCCTGTTCTCCTTAACCTGTCATGAAATCGGCTCGTGCATCGAGCCCCGCAATCGGTGGCACCCGCAAAGCGCGCTCACCGACGGCCTCTCGGAGTCTGTCAATTGGACTATTGCTCTCCCACGTCAGAGACGAGCACAATCGCACCCCGGTCGCTGAAGATCGGGTTTCATTAGGAGAGTCGACATGATCGTCAAGCGCGTAGCGGGGGCCCTCGGGGCGGAGCTACAGGCAATCAATTTGGCTGATGGCATCGATGCTGAGCTGGCCAAGACCTTGCGTGCGCTGCTTAACGAGCATGAAGTGCTGTTTTTGCGTGACCAGTCGATTGCGCCGGCCGATCAAAAAGCGATTGCAGAGATTTTCGGTCCGCTACAAACCCATCCTGCCTACAATACGGTAGAGGGCTTCCCCGAGGTCATGATTCTCGAGAGCACCCGGGAAAACCCGTCGAAGATCGAGATGTGGCACTCGGATATGACCTTTCGACAGCACCCCCCGTCGGTCACGGTACTGCGCGGCATGACGATCCCCGAGGTGGGCGGCGACACATTGTTCGCCAGTATGACGGCTGCGTATCAAGGGTTATCGGTGGGTATGCAACGCTATCTCGACGGGTTAGTCGCCGTACACGACTTCAGTCATGGTTTTAAGGAAAGCTTGAGCGAGCCTGGCGGGCGCGAGCGCCTTGCCGATGCCGTGGCGGCGAACCCCCCTGTGCGTCACCCCGTGATTCAGACCCACCCCGAGACCGGCAAGAAAGTGCTGTTCGTCAACGCCTTGTTCACCACGCACATCGAGGGGCTACCGCAGCTGGAGTCTGCCGAGGTACTGCAATTTCTCTGGCGCCATGCCAGCCTGCCCGAATTTACCTGCCGCTTTAACTGGCGCGCCAACAGCATGGTGCTGTGGGACAACCGCAGCACGCAGCATAAGCCGGTGAATGATTTCTTCCCGGCAACACGCAGATTGCATCGGGTCGTCAGCGAAGGCAATCAGCCCTACTAAGGTGGCTACCAGCACCCGGCGGATAATCGGTGCGGTATCACGCGGCGCGTCGGCCAGCTTCGCCTGAGATCAACGCCTCAGCCTGCCTACCCGGCGGGGATGACTCCCATCATTTAGCCGACGCGACGTAGCGCTCGACCTCGCGCTTCACCAGCGGCGCAAACAAGTACAGGGCGAGGATATTGGGCAGTGCAATCATGAACGTCATCGCATCAGAGAAGTCGAGCACGGCTCGCAGCTCTAACATGCAGCCCAGAGCAATAAAGCCGCAGAACACGAGCTGGAAAGCGATGGTTCTGCCGCGCCCTTCCCCGACCAGATAGGTCCAGCCTTTCAGTCCGTAATAGGACCACGCCAGAGCGCTGGAAAAAGCAAATAGCAACGCCGCGATTGCGATCACGTAAGGCGCCCAGGCGAAGTGCCATGCGAAGGCCGCTGACGTCAGCTCGATACCCGCCAACCCCGAGCCCATCAGGCCCTGCGGTATCGCTGTAGTCAGGATCACCAGCGAGCTCAGCGAACATATGACAACCGTATCGATGAACGGTTCAAGCAACGCCGTGATGCCCTCCGAGGCGGGTGCCTCAGTTTTAACCGCGGCGTGTGCGATCGACGCCGACCCAATGCCGGCTTCATTGGAAAACAGCGCCCGCTGAAAACCGATCACCATTGCACCCAGAAGTCCACCCGTCGCCGCCTGACCAGTGAACGCCTCTGACAGCACCAGCGCGAGGGCAGCGGGAATATGCTCAGCACTCAATCCGATCACCAACAGGCTACTGATGAGATAGAGCAGTGCCATGAACGGCACCAGCACCGCCGCGACCTGTGCGATAGAGCGGATACCGCCGATGATCACGGCGGCGATCACTCCGGCCAACGCAAGGCCAAATACCCAGCCGCGGTCTGCAAAAAAGGACTCCTGCCCCCCGGTGATCACAAGAAACTGCGCAAACGCCTGGTTGGACTGAAACATATTGCCTATGCCCAAACAGCCAATCACCAGCGCCAACGCGTAAAAGCTGCCGAAACCCTTGCCCAGCACGGGCCAGCCGCGCTCTCGAAAGTAAGCCTCAAGATAAAACATGGGGCCACCCGAGACAGATCCATCTTCGTTGTAGCGTCGATACTTCACACCGAGGGTGCACTCAACCAACTTGGTCGACATCGATAACAACCCGGCAATGAACAACCAAAAAGCGGCGCCTGGCCCGCCCAGCGAAATCGCCACCGCGACACCGCCAATGTTACCCACCCCTACGGTTCCTGAGATCGCGGTAGAGACCGCCTTGAAGTGACTGATCTCCCCCCGCGCTGTGGGGTCCGAGAAATCGCCTCTGGCGTGGCGGATAGCCAACCCCAGGGCTCTGACGTTGATAAAGCGCAGGTACACCGTGAAGAACAGCGCCGCCACCGCTGTCCACATGACAATGAGAGGGACTTCAGTACCGGCGATGGGTACCGCGTAGAACACCACTGACGACAAGGCTTCCGCGAGAGGCCCCAGGTGGGTCTCTACCCACTGGTCAGGCGATAAACTCAAACCGCTCGGACCGTATGTCGAAAAACGTGCTGATAGCCGCTGAACGCCGGGACGCCATCGAGCAGCCCCTTGCGCTGAAGTAACGCTCTTAAGGCAGGTAGCCGATAGCAGGGCACCCCGGGCAGCAAGTGATGCTCAAGATGGAAATTGACGAAGTTGGGTGCCATCAAAAACCGCTGCCATGCGGGGGCGTCGACCGTGCGCGTATTTGACCGCGGATCTGGATCATTGGCATCAGGCACCGCCGCGTGCTCCGCGATTTGTCGCAAGCGACTCACCAACATATAAGACGTCATCAACGTGCCAAACCAAAGCCACCAGGTCCAACCAATCCCAAACAGCGTGAGTATCAGGGCGAGCGCGAGTTGCGCGCCAACTTGCCTGGCGAGTAAAGCGCGACCAGCGCCATTGGCGCCGCCAAAGTGTGACAAGCCGCCACGCATCACGCCGGCGAGTAATTTGGCGCCTGTTTGTCCCGTCACATCACGCGTTACTTTGCGCATGAAACTGCGCTTGTCGATAGGGTAGGCGTGATAATTCGCCAAATCGGGATCCTCGGGTGTCCCCGCCTTGCGATGGTGGTCCAAATGACCCACGGCGTAGGCATTGAGGTCATTGAGTGTCGGCAAGGCACACAGCCACTGCCCAACCCATTGATTCATTCGGCGATTGGCAAACAACGTGCCGTGGCCTGCCTCGTGCATCAGTACCGACAAACCCAGTTGCCGCCCTGGCAACAAGATCCACACCAACAGGATTGTCAGCACACCCGGGTAGTAACCGGCCAACGCCAACAACCCCAGCACACACACCCAGTTTGACAGCACTAACCACGCGGCCACAGCATCGCTGCGCCTGAGGATCTGCTCGCGCTCATGGACGTCCAGGTGATCGTTGATTCTTAGCATGCTGTAACCGCCATGCGGCAATTATCAGCTATTTGTCGGCTCCTTCCCATGCCCTTTTATTCATTAGGCTCTGGAACGATGACGGGCAGTGGAAAATACAGTGGCGCGCCGCCCGCACTCAGAACGGGAAGACGCGCGGCAAAAGGAACAAGACAACCGCAGAGTACGCCAAGGAGACCAGCCAGCCAAAACGCAGATAGTCGGCTCGTGTATATCCGCCGAGGTTCTGCACCATCAGGTTAGTGGTATATCCATAGGGAGTCAGAAATGAGGCACTGCCGCCGAGCGCCACCGCCATGACAAAGGCCATGGGGTCAAGTCCGGTACTGACAGCGACCGTGTACCCCAGTGGGAACATCAGTGCGGCGGCTGCGTTATTGGTCATCAACTCGGTCATCAGGAGTGTCAGCACATAAATCGAAATCAGCATTCCCAAGGGCGGCACACTGGCCATCAGCGGCGAAAGGAAAGACATAGTGATTCCCATCAATCCGGAATCCATCACCGCCTGGGAAATCGCCAGAGCCGAAGACACTATCAGCCACATTTCGAACGGGAAGCGCCGACGCAATTCCGCCGTCGAAAACAAATCGAGCGCCAACATGAGTAGCAGTAAAAACATGAGCCCGGTCGAGAGTGGCGCCCAGTTCATCACCGAACACGCCACAGCGGCGAACAGTCCAGCGGCGATCACAAGACTCTTGACCAAGGACAGGCTGTGGCTCGCCACACCGCTATCCACAATGAGAAAGTTGCGACTCAGGTTGCTGCGTTTCTGAAAATCCGGACCCACTGCCAGCATCAGGGAATCGCCCGCCCGCAACGTGATGTTACCCAACTGACCCGAGAGACGCTCACCGTCGCGATGTAAGCCCACCACCGCGGCATCAAATCGGGATCTGAACTCACTCTCCTTGATGGTTTGACCAACAATGGTAGCGCCGGGCAATAAAACGACCTCGGTCAAGTTGGTGCCTAATAGCCCCTGATCAATGGCGAAAGAGCTCAAACCGTGAAACCGCTCGAGAATGCCCACTTTTGAGACGTCTCCCGAAAATATCAGTCGATCGCCCGCCTCCAGGCGCTCCTCAGGCGAGACGGGCGTCAGGAGTCGCCCCTCACGAATTAATTCAACAAGGAACAGCTCACCGAGATCACGCAGACCATTCTCGAGCACCGTTTTGCCGATGAGGCGTGAGTCCCCGCCGACGACCATCTCAGTGAGAAAATCGTTGACCTGGAGCTTCACCTTTCCGCCCGCGGGCAGCACGCGGTGCATTATCAACATCGCGGCTAATCCGGCCAACGCCGCAGGCAGCGCCACTGGGAGAAATGCAAAAAACGGGATGCCCGCACCCGTTACGTCCTCGAGGAAACTGCTGACGATTAAATTGGTCGATGTACCGATCAGGGTGAGCGTACCGCCCAGAATGGCGGCATAAGATATTGGCAGCAGAATTTTGCTCGCGGCGTGGTAGGGGTTTTTCCGCAACGTTCCAGCCAATGTCGCCACCACGGCCGTGTTGTTAACAAACGCCGAGAACAGCATCGTCATGCCAGACAGGCTGAGCAGAGTCTTGGGCAACGATCCCTTGACCGCCCGATTCGATAGCGTCAATAGCCACGGCAAACGCTCGAGACCAATCGAGACCATGAGCAGCAGCAGTAAGGTAATGAGCCCTTCGTTGGTCGCTTTGCCGACCATCGTCTGCATGTCTATCGCCCCAATGAGCACGCAGGCGGCCATGCCCGCCGTAAACAGCAATGCCGGCGACAGCCGGCTAAAGATCAAGGCGCTGATTAGCACCGCCACCACAAGGGCGACCAACAACGGCTCCATAATGGGCTTCAAGCTCTAAAACCGATGCCCAGAATACGCGCTCTTTAAGTGACATCCAAAGCCCCAAATCTGGTCATCCTGCCGCTTCGTCGATAAGCTCCGGTAGCGCGCAGACTCACGATTGTCACCCGTCTTGCCGCAGCTAACCCGACCCTGTCTTTTTGGAGAAAATAATGATTGCCTATACAACCCTTGGTGTGAGTGACTTTGAAGCCGGCAAAGCGTTTTACGAAACCCTGCTGGGCATGATTGGGGCGACCTGCGTTGTCGGCAATGAACGCATCGCCCTTTATGGCACCGACCTCAACAACCCTATGTTGGCGGTATGCATTCCCTATAACGAAGAGGCACCCACTGCGGGCAACGGCACCATGGTGGCGATTCGTGCTGGCAGCCGCGAGGCCTGCGATGCGATGTATCACAAAGCCATCGAGTTAGGTGCCACCTGCGACGGCCCACCCGGAGAGCGCATGCCCGACTTCTTTTATGGTGGCTACGTCAAAGACCCCGACGGCAACAAGCTGTGCTTTTGTCAGATGGGACCCAGCTGACCCCGAATCTCCAACCAATCTAATTTGATCTCGCCGGAGGTGCTTTTTATGCGTTTTTTAGCTACCGCACATCGCATCGCACTGTCGCTTTACCTCGTATTCAGCGGAGCTGACGTTTTTGCGCATGCCAAAACCGATGTCGTTACCGTGGGTAATGGCGACCATATCACCGGCGCGATCAACTCGATGTCGGCCGGCAAGTTAGCCATCGATACCGACTATGCCGGCACCATTTACGTGAAATGGCGGCAAGTGCAGCAAATCACCAGCCGGTATTTATACGAGGTCCGGCTCGACAACGGGGATCGTCTCTACGGTCGGTTCGATCCGACCGAGGCGACCGAACAGTTAACGTTCAACATATCGGGCACCCAGCGCCAGTTAGACATCAAAGACATCGTGCAGATTCGCACCATTGAGGAAGAGCTCGCCGACAAGCTCGATATTAAGGTGAGCACCACTGCCTATGCGGATCCTGAGGTTCGTACGCTGGTATTTTCGGCGGCCAGCACCTACGCTAGCCGCGACGGCCGTACCGGCTTCTCGGCGCGAATCGACGACCATAGAGCGACCGGCTCTGATCAGCAGAATACCGTCAAGAGCTCCAGCAACAGCACCAACGTCACTCTCTTCAGGGAATTCTGGCGCGAACGGGGCAAATCGGACGCCTTTCGCATACTCAACGCCGTTTATTCCTCCAACGATTCTCTTGGCGTCGCGCATCGCGCATCGCTCGGGTTTGGATTTGGACGCTACCTGATGGAGGATCTTGGCAACGAACTCGCCATGTCTATCGGCGTGCAGGGGGTACAAGAGCGCAGGGAATCCTGTGAAGCGCAAGGCCGCTCAAGGACAATGGACATCAGCACGGTCGCAGAGAATGGGTTGGCCACCTGCAACGACGCTGAGCTTTTCATTAACTTGCAGTGGCACTTGTACAGCTTCCAATCCCGCGACATGGATATTTACTTCACCTCAAACGCCTACCCATCACTGTCGGATGAAGGGCGACTACGAGGTGACATGAAGCTAGTACTCGACTGGGAGCTCTTTAATAACTTCTTCTGGAGCATCAACGCACGCGCAGAGCTCGACAATGCCGGCGATCAGGACGACGACTCTCTGGACACCACCGACTTCACCTTGTCGACAGGCATTACCTGGAAATACTAGGCGGGGCTCTCTGGATTGGCGTCAGGTGCGGGGAAAAAATGAACGTCCCGTTGCGGATAGGGGATCTTGATGCCTTCCTCGTCAAAACGCCGCTTGACCGCCTTATTTAGCGCCCACACCGTCTCCCAGAACTCTGTGGTTCGCGCATAGGCACGCACCACGAAGTCAATAGAGGAGTCACTGAACTGCTTTACTCTGACGATCGGCTCAGGCGTTTTCATAAAACGCTCCTCATCGGCAATCAATTCCTCTAACACACGCTGTACGTGATCCAAGTCCTCGTTATAGCTCACGCTGTAAAGAATATCGGTACGGCGTAAGTGCTGGCCGGTAAAGTTCATGATGACGCCACCCCAGATTTTGCTATTGGGGATGATCAGCACCCGATTATCGATAGTGACAATCGTCGTGTTGACGAGATTCATCTTGCGGACCTCGCCCTCGACATCTGCAGCAGAAATAAAATCACCGGTATCAAACGGCCGGTAC
>Ga0181588_10005352_pt1 | contig 10316 bp, 8 predicted proteins | sample 071ome_26_FD_148607 | JGI IMG/M metagenome (GOLD analysis project Ga0181588, IMG submission 148607) | Coastal salt marsh microbial communities from the Groves Creek Marsh, Skidaway Island, Georgia - 071409BT metaG (spades assembly) | ecosystem: Environmental > Aquatic > Marine > Intertidal zone...
AGCTGCAACGCAAGGTCGGCGCCGCTCCGGCCGGCGCTCCGGCGGGGTCGCCTTTCGATAACTTTCTTTTCCGCATTCCCATCGATCACTGCCTGCACTCGGAGGAGTTGGAAACGGTGGATCGCATCGTGGGTGATTACGTTGGTTCCGACCATCTTCCGCTGACGGTCAAGCTGAGGCGTCGCAAGGTTCGCGCCGAGTAGCCGGGAGCGGCGTCGGCCGATTCATCGATTCTGGTCATCCCGGCGAGGTTTTGATTAGATTTCGGCTCATTGACTCAACATGTCCATCGACAAGAACGCCATATTGAAAGCCGTGGTTGCCCGAATGAAGGGAGACCTGCAGAAGCATGGGCGCGCCCTGGGCGACGCCCGGGACGGAGCGACCAACGCCGAGGTCAAGTCCGAGAGCAAGTATGACACGCGCAGCACGGAGGCCTCGTATCTCGCACGAGGCCACGCCATGCACTTCGAGTCCCTGCAGGCGGATGTCGCGGAACTCGAGTCCTACCGGCCGCCGATCTACCAGGGAACGGACGGCGTTGGGAAGGGAGCGTTGGTGGGTCTCTCGTTGCGCGGCTATACGGACTACTACTTTGTCCTGCCGAAGGGCGGCGGGGTGGAGATCGAATTGGAGGATCAGGATGCCGAAGTGACGGTCATGACCCCGGAGGCGCCTCTGTTCGAACGCCTCAAGGGGAAGAAGGTCGGCGACAAGATCCGGGTGGGCGAGGCGAAGTTTCAATCGACGGTGACCTCGATCTGTTGAGGGCACGGTGAAGCGACCGGGGCAGCCTTGACCGCCCTTTCCGTTGGTTGGGGCGACGGGGATTTCAGCGCTGACGAAGCGGGGCGCGTTGCGTAGTTTTCATTCGAATTGATGATGAAACGGTCCTCAACTGGTCGCGCGCTGTCCGTGGCGTGGTCGCTGGTCGCGCTTTCTTCGACCGCGCTTTCGCAACTTTACTTTCCGTCGGCAGGCGCTGAGTGGGAGGCCGTTTCGCCGTCGGAGGCCGGATTTGACGCGACGAAACTGGGCAAGGCTCTGGACTTCGCCGGCGAGAACAAGTCCTCGAGCGTGGTTGTCCTGTGGAAGGGGCGATTGTTGGCCGAGAGGCATCGCGCGCTGAATCGAGCCAATGGGGCCTCGGCGCGCTATCTCAACGGCCTGCGCGGGAAGGATGCCGCGGGGCGTGTGATCGAGGACGTCGCTTCGGTTCAGAAGAGCGTGACCGCGGTGTTGGTCGGCATGGCGCAGGAGCGGAAGCTGCTTGAGATCGACGAGCCGGTGAGCGCCTACCTGGGCGTCGGTTGGTCGGAGGCCTCGCCGGCGCAGGAGAAACAGATCACCGTCCGACATCTGCTGGCCATGACCAGCGGGTTGAACGAGGGGTTGGAGTTTGTCGCTCCGCCCGGCGGGCGTTGGCAGTACAACTCGACGGCTTATTCCCGCGCCCGGGACTGCATTGCCAAGGCTTCCGGCGAACCGGCCGCCGCGTTCACCCGCAAGTGGCTGACCGCCAGGATTGGAATGAAGGATTCCTCCTGGGAGCAACGACCGTTCGCCGCTCGGGATCCGAAGCAGAATCAGCTCGGGTTCGCGGCGTCGGCCCGGGACCTGGCGCGCTTTGGCTTGCTGATTCTAGCGAACGGGGACTGGGACGGGGAGACCATCGTGGCGGACAAGGCCTATTTGAAAGACATGCTCTCGCCATCGCAGCAGGTGAATCCCGCTTATGGATATCTCTGGTGGTTGAACGGGCAGGAGTTCGCCCTGCGCGGGCGGCGGCGCGTTCGCGGACCCACCCTTCCCGCCGCCCCAATGGATCTTGTCGCCGCCAATGGCGCGCTGGGGCGCAAGTGTTGGGTGGTCCCCAGTCTGGGGCTTGTTGTGACGCGCCTGGGAGATCAGCCCAACAACCGAGGATTCGACAATGAGTTCTGGAAGCTGATGATGGAGGCGGCCGGGGATCGGTGATTGCGCAATCAGTCAGTCGCCCTTGGGGCATTCCAATCGCGCCCTTGCACGTTCACAGCGATTCGCTGTCATTGACAAGACACTCATGAAGAAGACATCGCCATTCCTTTTTCCTCTCCTGGTTGCTGCTGGCGCCGTCATTGGAGCCGCTCCCGCGAAGTTGCCCGCCAGGATCGACCCGTTGTTGCGGGTGGTTGACCTCAATGTCGGCGAATCTCAGCGCGTCACGCTCAGCGACGGAAGCGAGGTGGAGGTGGAACTGGTCGCCCTCAAGGAGACCTTGGACGACCTTCGTCAGGCGGTGCGCAGGGCCGAGGCAACGGTGAAGATCGACGGCCACGAGGCGACATTGATATCCGCCACCTACAACCTGCCGAGGACTGTCGGTCCGGCGCAGGTCGATTGTTCGATCACGAAGGGTTACAACGCCCGTGGTGCGGCGTCGTCCTGGGGGTTGGACAAGGACGCGCGACTCCGCCTGTGGCCGAAAGGCTCGCCCTGGATTCGTCCCGGCACGTTCGGTTATCCCGTCAAGCAGCGGTGGTTTGCCACGGACACGCAGATGGCCAATACACCGGTGTTCGTCGACGGGGGGGAACTCGTTTCGTCCCAACGAAACATCTATTATCACAACGATCTGGATATCGGCGGCGCGGAGGGATTGGTCGAAGTCGTTTCCGCCACGGACGCCTTGGTGGTCTCCTCCGGCGGCGAGACGCTCCCCGAACATCGGCGCGAGCGGGATACACCGGTCAGTCCCCGCTACGACGTCGTTTACCTGCTTGATGGCCGCGGCTGGTATTACCGCTACAGTCACCTGAAGGAGATCGATCCCGCGATCAGGATCGGCGCGACAGTGAAGTTGGGCGATCGGATTGGATTGCTCGGCAAGGAGGGCGGCAGCGGCGGTTGGTCGCATCTGCACTTCGGGCCCAAGAGTCGCCAACCTTCCGGCAAGTGGGGCTCGCAGGAGGCCTACGCCTTCATCTGGCAAGCCTACCTGAAGGAACAGGATCCCCGGGTGATCGCCGTCGCGCGGCCGCAGCATTTCATTTGGGCGGGCGATACTGCGACCCTGGACGGCTCGAAGTCCTGGGCTCGTTCGGGATCGATCGCGTCCTACGATTGGACCTTCGGCGACGGTTCGAAAGCGTCGGGAGCCAAGGCGACGCGTCGCTATGAACGCGCCGGTCGCTACAGCGAGGTTCTCAAGATCACCGACGACCAGGGGAATATCGACTACGACTTCGCGGTGGTGCAGGTGTTGGATCGCGAGTTGAAGGACAAGAGCCGTCTTTCCATCCATGCGGCATTCTCGCCAACCCAGGGCATCAAGGCCGGCGATCCGGTGACCTTCAAGGTCCGCACGTTCGGCGCGACGGACGGACGGGAGAAATGGAATTTTGGCGATGGGTCGCCGGTCGTGTATTCCCGTTCGGATGGGAATGTGAAGAAGTTGGATCCGAACGGCTACGCGATCCGCACGCATCGGTTCCAGCGGCCCGGGCATTATCTGGTGCATGTGGCGCGCACGAACGGGTTGGGGATTCGGGCGGAAGCCCGACTGCACGTGGTCGTGGAGTGAAGCGTGGGTGGCGGCGTTCGGGTCGCAAGTCCGTCTGGCGGCGTGTTGTTGTTCGCCGCTTGACCGCGCGATGACCGCTGTTACCGTGCTGCCCGCTTGCAGGACATGGCTCTCTCACGGTGTTTTGCGAGATAGAATACGCAAGACATCAACACCATGAAGAAAATCACGTTGGCCGTGTTGGCGGCCATGTCCCTGACCTGCGCCCTTCAGGCGGCAGATTCACCCGAACTCAAATCCCAGCAGCAGAAGGTCGGCTACATCATCGGCCACAACATCGGCTCTGGCTTTCACCGCGATGAACTCGATCTCGATTTCAACGCCTTTGTTGCCGGCATCAAGGACGGTATGGCGGGCAAGGATTCCAAGCTGACGCCCGAGCAGGTGACAGCCGCCCAGCAGGCCTTCCAGAAGGCCATGCAGGCCAAGCAGGAGGCCAAGGCTGCCAAGCTCGCTGAAGTCGGACAGAAGTTCCTGGAGAACAACAAGAAGCGCAAAGGCGTCATCACGACGAAGAGCGGCCTGCAATACGAAGTCCTCAAGAAGGGCTCGGGCAAGACCCCGACCAAGGAAAGCCAGGTCACCACGCATTACACCGGAACCTTGGTCGACGGCACCAAGTTCGACAGTTCCGTCGATCGCGGCGAGCCGGCCACGTTCCCGGTCACGGGGGTGATCAAGGGCTGGACCGAGGCGCTGCAGTTGATGAAGGAAGGCGACAAGTGGAAGCTTTATATCCCTTACGAGCTCGCCTATGGCGCCCAGGGCCGCCCGCCCACAATCCCGCCCGCAGCCACGCTCATCTTCGAGATCGAGTTGATCAAGGTGAACTGAGCGAAGATTCGCCAAGCCATTTCAAAACCATCGGGGCCGCGGTCGAAAGACCGCGGTTCTTTTCTTGTGGGCGGCGTTGTTGGCGCCTATTCCGTTCGTTTGATCGCTGTCATTGTCTTGAGGGCGTGGCTCCCGCGTCCGCTCTCCCACCCGTTCTCCGCCACCAGGATTCCCTCCAAGGTTTCCAATTCATCCGGTGTGTGTTCCTCGGCCTTCAGCTTGAGAACGAAGCTGGCGCCGTCGCGTTTGAGAATCTGGGGCTTGTCGGAACTGATCTGGCGGTCGTAGTCGAAGAAGCGAATCGCGCCGGGGTTCGTGGTGGCCTTCTTTGAAGCGGGCGTGATGCGGAGGGTGTAGTCTTCGCCCGTGGTCGTGCATTCGATCTTCCAGGCGTCGCTGTGGATCGGTTGTTGGGCGCGGACGCGGTCGAAGGCGCGCTTGAGGCGTTTGTTGGGTTTGGCTTTGTCCGCGACGGGGAGGGCTAGACTGAGTTCCTGGAAGCCGGGGTGGCATTGCTTGCCGCAGCACATCCAGGCGGCCTCGCCCCGGAGGACGACCTTGTCGCCGGTTGTGAGTGACTTGGGCGGTGTGATGTCCACGAGCAGCAGGGCCTCCTTTTCGTAGCCCCAGACGGTGTAGGCGGCCATGGTGGTGAGTTCGGGAAGTTGCCATTGAATTTCCCCGGCGGAGAAGCCCATCGGTAGGCGCCACTTCATGCTGGTGGCGAGGCCAACCGTGCCGGGATTGCGCCAGTAGGTGTGATAGCCCGGTTTCATGCGCTGGCGGATCGCTGCGGTGAAGGTCTCGCCCGGGACGATCGCCCTGGCTTCGCTGACGAGGTCGATCTTGATGGGGGATGGCGCGGCGTGGACGGATACTGCCGCGAGGCAGCAGAACGCCAGGGCGATCGCGAGACGCTTGGTCAGATTGGGGCTGAGCGGATTCACGCTGATTGGATACCGGGGCGGGCGGGAGGATTCATGCGCTGGATTGTCCGTTTCTTCAACAAGATTGGCGGGATTGGTCGCACTGAGATGGGAAAATGAACTACGGAGCGCTCGGAATACGCGGAAGATGAGTCTCACACTTCCGCTGTCTCTATTTCGGAGTATTCCGTAGTTTCTCGCGTTCCGGAGAAGGTTCCCGGAACGACGCCGCCGGGGAATCCCATGCCTTTGTCTTCATTCCCCTGTCAGCGCATTGGGGGCTCTCGTATCGTGTTTGCCCGATTCCCAAGCTTGCGGTTTCGTGCGGTCGTCGTTTATATCCGGCTCACTCGAAGCAGAAACGAAGACACCTTACCCATGGAACACAAAGTCCTCATTGTCATCGGCGACGCCACCGAAACGGTTGACACCATGTATCCTTACTTCCGGCTTATCGAGGGCGGTTACACGCCCGTGATCGCGGCGCCGGAGAAGCGCGAATACCAGATGGTCATGCACCAGGTGAAGCCGGGTTGGACCATCACCAAGGAATGGGAGGGTTATTCCATGGACGCGGACATCGCCTTCGCGGACATCAAGCCCGAGGAATATGTGGGCATCTTCTTCAGCGGTGGCCGCGCGCCGGAATACATCCGCGACGACGAGGACCTGATCCGCATTACGCAGTGGTTCTTCGACAACGAAAAGCCGATCGCGAGTGTCTGCCATGGGGTTGAGATTCCGGCGCGGGCGGGACGGGTCAAGGGGCGTCGCATGGCGACCGTGCCCAAGTGCCAGTTCGATCTGGAAGTGTGTGGGGGGACGTTTGTCAATGAGGCCTGCGTCATCGACGGCAACCTGATCAGCGGTCGCACCTTCTGGGATCACGGTCACTACATCGGTCCGTGGATGAAGCTGCTGGACGAGGAACGCGACAAGCGGGCCGCGGGTTGAGCCGGCTCCCATTCTGTTGCCATGATTGACCTGCCCTTCAAGCGAACGATGGCCGCGCTGTCGATCGGCCTGTCGGCCGCGGTTTCGCTATCGGCCAACCCGTTGTCGGTCGGCTATGAGCGTTTTCATGCCGCGCCTGAGGCTGACTTGGTTGAAGCTGGCGAGTTGCTGATCGGGGAACTGGGCTGCGCGAATTGTCATCAGGTCAGTGGGGAATTGGCGGATCGGTTTCCCACGCGCACAGGCCCGGATCTGGACGGCATCGTCGCGCGGGCGAACCAAGGTTGGTTGAGGGCGTGGCTGAAATCCCCGCACGCAACGAAAGCGGGGACGGTCATGCCCGACCTGCTGGCCGGTTCCGATGCGGGCGGGAGAGACCAGTTGGCGGAGGCGTTGGCCGCTTACTTGGGCTCGCTCGAGGGCGAGTATCCCCAGTTGCCGGCCAAGGCTCGCGCCGCCGCCGACGCGGAGGCCGGCCGGAACTTGTTTCACACCATTGGCTGCGTCGCTTGCCACGAGCCGGAGGCTGGCCACCAACCCGGGGGCGAGTCTTCGGCGGCGGAGATTGCCCGCGAGGTTCCCTCGGTTTCCCTGAAGCACGTGGGGGGCAAGTATGACCTTGATCGTCTGGCGGCGTTCTTGGCGGATCCGTTGAAGCATCGTCCCTCGGCGCGCATGCCGCGGGTTCCCACTTCCCTACAGGAGCGCGTCAACCTCGCCGCCTACCTGATCCAGGCGAATCCGGCTTTGACCAAATGGCCCGCCGTCAAGCCGGACGCCTCGAGGATCGGCGTGGGGAAGGCGGCGTTTGCGAGAATTGGCTGCGCGTCGTGTCACCAGTTGAATGATGATGGCGAGGCGGTTCAATCCGGGCTCAAAGCGAAGCCGTTGAAGGCGCTGGCCCGCTCGCGCGAGTGGGGTTGCCTGAGTTCCACGCCCAAGGCCGGCATTCCTTTTTATTCGCTCAACGACCGTCAGCGCGCGGCGCTGGCCGCCGCGCTGCACAACCTGCCAAACGCGCCGCAAGTCTCCTTCGCCGAGCGTTCGCGCAAGTTGATGACGGCGTTGAATTGCTTCGCCTGTCACCAGCGCGATTCACTCGGCGGGCCTGAGGATGGGAGAAAGATACACTTTCACACCTCGGGGCAGGACCTTGAGGACGAAGGTCGTTTCCCGCCCACCCTGACCGGCGTTGGGCGCAAGCTGCTCCCGGCAGCGATGCTTCGAATCATGCAGGGCGACGGCGCGGTCCGGCCCTACATGACGACGCGCATGCCGGACTTCGGCGAGGCGCACGCGCGCGAGTTGGCCGCGATGTTTCCGACGCTCGACATTCCGAAGGACGAGAAGCCCACGCCGCGCGACGGGGAAGAGAACCAGGTGGGCCGCAACATGTGGGGCAGGGCGTTGGTCGGGGCGAAGGGGCTGAGCTGCATTGCCTGTCACGACTTGAACGGTCATCGCTCGCTGGGCATTCGCGCGATGGATCTTGCCAATGCGACCAAACGGCTGCGGCCCGAATGGTTCCGCGATTACCTGATTGATCCGGCGAAGTTCCGGCCCGGCACGCGCATGCCGGCGTTCTGGCCGGGAGGCAAACCTGTGTTGAAGGGCAACGGCAATTCGACCTCGCGCCAGATCGACAGCATCTGGGCCTATCTTGGCGAGTTGGACCAGAGCCGACTTCCCGAAGGCCTGGAGAAGACCGGAAACTTCGAGCTGAAACCCAAGGACAGGCCGATCGTGTTTCGCACCTTCATGGAGGAGGTCGGGATGCATGCGATCGCGGTGGGTTTTCCAGAAGGTGTCCACGCGGCGTTCGATTCGAGGAACGACAGCCTGTTCTGGCGCCTGTTCTGGAAAGGAGGGTTTCTGGATGCTGAGAGCACGTGGGATGACCGCTTTACCCCGCTGGCCAAGCCCTTGGGAGACTCGGTCGTCAAGCCGGCGTCGCGGTTTCCATTTGATGACCCGGCCCTTGCGGCCAACGTTAGTCCGGGCCCGCAACAGTTCCTGGGAATTCGCAAGGACGAGAAGGGCCGTCCCACATTGATTTACACAGGTTTCGGAATGCGCTTTGAGGATACCTTGATTCCGGGAGCGGACGGACGCTCGATGAGGCAACGAATGCTGATTTCGAACCTCTACACCGAATACCAGAAACGCATGCTCGTTTACAGACCGCCCACGCAACTCAAGCCGAAGGTGATTTTCCCGGAAGGCGGCGGGAAGTCAGGACGTGGAACTATTCCCCGCTTGCAGGCCGAGGAAATGGCCGTGCTGCTGGAGTTTCAGGCTCCCGAACATCAGGCTGAATTGATTTTGGAATGGAAATGGTGAAACACGATTGCGAGTTCACGGCCCGCTCGGCCTTTGGTCTGCGGAAGCGTGACGCGCGAAAGCTTTGGTTCCCGCCCCTTTGACAACTTCTTTCAGCAAACCTAACCTTTCAGGATGAACCCAGCCGCCGAACAACTTCTCGAACTGCCGGACCTGCCGGAGATCGTGGAGGAGTTTCAGATCCGCCTCGAACGGGAGCGGGTTGCGCGCGCGCGGTTTTACGATGAGGTCGACGAAGGAACGAAGGCGGAATTCATCAACGGGGAGGTTGTCGTGCATTCACCGGACAGGGCGGAACATATCATTGTCAGAAAACGATTGGAGAAGCTGTTGGACACCTTTGTCGAGCGGCATAATCTGGGTCTCGTGCTCAGCGAAAAGGCGCTCTGTGTTTTCCCTCGCAACGACTACATGCCGGACGTCTGCTTCTGGAAACCGGAGAAAGCCGCGCTCATCGAAGCAAACACCCGCAAGTTTCCCGCGCCGGATTTTGTCGTCGAGATCCTGTCGGATTCCACCGAGAGCCGCGACCGGGGCGTGAAGTTTGAGGACTTTGAGCGGCACGGCGTTGAGGAGTATTGGATCGTCGATGCCGACGCTAGGTCCGTGGAGCAATACGTGCGAAACGGGGACACCTTGGAGCGCGTCGATGAGGCTGGCTCCGGGCGGCTGATCTGCCGGACAGTCGCCGAATTCGAGATTTCGACCGCCGCTGTCTTTGAATCCGGGGCGAACCAGAAAGCGCTCAAGGAATTGCTGTCGTGAGTTTCATTCGTCGAGCCAACCTTGCCGGACTGCTTGCCGCGGTCTCGATTACGCTGCCCTCGGTGGCGATCGGGGCCGAGCGCGCAACGCCTGTTGAATCCGATTACTACAGCCTTGTAACCTATCCCATTCCTGACGACCTGAAGCTGGAGGTCAGCGGGTTGGCCTTGTTGCCGGACGGCCGGATGGCCTGCGCGATCCGCAAGGGCGAGATCTGGATCATCGAGAATGCCGAGCAGGGCAATCCCGAAAGCGTCAGCTACCGGCCCTTCGCCACGGGTCTGCACGAGCCCTTGGGTCTGGCTTGGCGGGATGGCGCCTTCTACACCGTGCAACGGACGGAGTTGACGAAGATCCGTGATGTCGACAACGACGGCACGGCCGACGAATACCTGACCGTCGCCAAAGGCTGGGGCGTTACGGGCGGTTATCACGAATATGCCTACGGCCCGCAGTTCGACAAAGATGGCAATGCCTGGATTACCTTGAATTGTTCGATCGGCAAGAGCCCCAACCCCAAGGACAACGCCTGGCGTGGTTGGAGCATGATGGTCCGCCCGAATGGAACCATGGCGCCGGTGTCCGGCGGTTTCCGTTCGCCCGCTGGCATCGGGATGAATCTGGAGGGCGATATCTTCGCCACGGACCAACAAGGCAACTGGTTTCCCACCTGTCCGCTGATTCATGTGCGGAAGGGCGCCTTTCACGGGCATGCCGACGCCCTGAAGTTTTGCGATTTGCCCGGAGCGACCTTCAAGATCGAGGGCAAGATTCCGCAGAAGATCACGGTCGTGGAGGCCGCCAAGCGGATCCCGGAATACAAGCTGCCGCCTGTCTGGTTCCCCTACCGCAAGATGGGGATGAGCGCCACCGATGTCCTGTGCGACACCACGGGCGGCAAGTTCGGGCCGTTTGCCGGCCAGATGTTCGTCGGC
>Ga0181588_10005357_pt1 | contig 10308 bp, 12 predicted proteins | sample 071ome_26_FD_148607 | JGI IMG/M metagenome (GOLD analysis project Ga0181588, IMG submission 148607) | Coastal salt marsh microbial communities from the Groves Creek Marsh, Skidaway Island, Georgia - 071409BT metaG (spades assembly) | ecosystem: Environmental > Aquatic > Marine > Intertidal zone...
TCATCGGTGACGTAGCCATCTTGTTCCTGAGCCAGATGCAGCAGCGGGATCAGCGCTGATTTCGGCTTCGGGTACCGGGCGATGATCTCGTGCGCGAGGGTGGTGTTATCGGGTGTCAAACGGGCCATGTCAGCGGTCCACCTCTCCGAGAACGGGGTCGACGCTAGAGATCACCGCGACCGCATCAGCCACAAGGCCACCGCGCATCATGTGCGGCAGGCATTGGATGTTCACGAATGATGGCGCACGCATGTGCATCCGGTACGGGGTCGGTGAACCATCGCTTGCGATATAGCACCCGATCTCGCCACGCGGACTCTCGATGGCGACATACACCTCTCCCTCGGGCACACGGAAGCCCTCGGTGAAGATCTTGAAGTGGTGAATCAGGGCTTCCATCGACTCGTCGATGCGCGCACGCGGTGGCGGGGTGACCTTCTTGTCCTGGATGCGATAGTCGCCCTCGGGCATGTGATCGAGAATCTGTCGGACGATCTTCATCGACTCGCGAATCTCGTTGAGGCGAATCGCATAGCGGTCGAAAGCGTCGCCGTATGTGCCGACCACGACGTCAAAGTCGATGTCGTCGTAATGCAGGTAGGGCTGATCGCGTCGCAGGTCCCACTCCACACCGGTCGATCGCAGGATCGGGCCCGTGGCGCCGAGAGCCAGAGCCTCGGTCGGGGTGATCACGCCCACACCCTGGAGACGTTCGCGCCAGATCGGCTGGCCGGTCATCAAGATGTCGTACTCCTCCAGACGTTCGGGGAGCATGTCGAGTAGACGCAGCACGTCGTCACGCCACCCGGCCGGCAGGTCTGCAGCAAGGCCGCCGGGGCGCACGAAGTTGTGGTTCATCCGCAAGCCGGTGACCTTCTGGAAGAAACGCAGGACCTCTTCGCGCTCTCGCCAGCCGTAGATCATCATCGACACAGCACCAAGGTCCATGCCATTGGTTGCCATGAAGAGCAGATGGCTGCTCATGCGGTTCAATTCCGACAACAGCATGCGCATCCACACGGCGCGTTCAGGAATGTCGCCGTCGATGCCCAACAGCTTCTCGGTGGCCATCGAGAAGACGAGTTCGTTGTTAAGGGGGCTCAGGTAGTCCATGCGGGTGACGTTGGTGCCGCCCTGCATGAATGTGAGTTGCTCTCCGGTCTTCTCCATGCCGGTATGGAGGTAGCCGATGATCGGCTTGCACCGCAGCACCGCCTCGCCTTTGAGTTCCAACATCAGGCGCAGCACCCCGTGGGTGGAGGGGTGCTGAGGGCCCATGTTGATGACCATTGTCTGGTCTTCGTCACCGTCGTCGGGGAGTTCGCCGAGTTTGGCGGCTTCGGCTTCGCTGAGGCGCAACACCGAACCGAGTTCGCGCATCAGTTCACGCGCGGTGATCTCCGAACGTGGCCGCATCTCCTGATGCCCTTCGGTGGCCAGGGTGCTCATGTGGGTGCTCCCTTGAACTGCACCGGGATCGCTCCTGCGCCGTAGTCCTTGCGCAACGGGTGCCCGTCCCAGTCTTCGGGCATCAAGATACGTGACGGGTCGGGATGGCCGTCGAAGCTCACACCGAACATGTCGTAGGTTTCGCGCTCCATCGCCTCGGTTCCCGGATGCACGTCGAACAATGAATCGAGACGTGCGTCGCTTTCGGGAACCTGTACCCGCAACCGGATACGACGGCGGTTGGACATGTCCAGCAGGTTCGCCACCACTTCGAATCGTTCCGGTGCAACACCGCTGGGAAGTTCTCGATCCATGAATCGCGAATAGTCAACCCCGGTGAGGTCGACACACATCGCGTAGCCGTCATCGGCCAACAGTTTCACCACCTCGACCCAACGGTCGCGGCTCACATGCAACACGTCCTGACCGCGGCTGTCGGTCAGTGGGCAGCCGTGCAGATCCTGCACGGCGGTGGGATCAGCGGCGTCGTCGCTGTCCGCTGTGGCTGTGTCCTGGGGGGTGTCGGACATGTCAGCGGCTCCCGAGCAGAACCGGTATCGATGTCGGTTCGATTTCTTCGACGTGGATTCCCGCACCCTGGCCGTCACGCCGGCGGCGCATAATCTCGCCGTCTTCGATCAGGGTGTGCAGGGTTTCGATGGCGTGGATGAGCGTTTCCGGGGTTGGGGGACACCCGGGCGCGTACACATCGACAGGTACCACCTGGTCAACACCTTGGACGATCGCGTAGTTGTTGAACATGCCGCCGCTGGAGGCGCACACACCCATGGAGATCACCCACTTGGGCTCCATCATCTGGTCGTAGACCTGACGCAGAACGGGGGCCATCTTCTGCGACACCCGACCGGCGACGATCATGATGTCGGCCTGACGCGGCGACGCCCGAAAGACCTCCATACCGAAACGGGAGATGTCGTAGTGAGCGGCTCCGGTGGCCATCATCTCGATCGCGCAGCAGGCCAAGCCGAACGACGCCGGCCATGACGACCGCGACCTCGCCCATTTCACCAGGTCTTCGATGCGCCCGGTGATCACATTGTGGCTGAGCCCGCCAAGTCCGTCGTCGAGCACATCATTCACGAGTCCCATCGTCGTCTCCTGTCGCTCAGGCAGCCTCGCCGGCGCCGACCCGACCCTCGGTGCCAACTCGGCGGATCGTCGACGAGGAATTGCGGTTCGGTGACACCATCTCTGCGTCACCGCTCAAGTCACGGTATGTCTGCAGCGGACCCCAGTCGAGGCCACCGCGTGCCACCTCGTATACGAAGGTGAGAAAGAACACCACGGAGAAACCGAAGATTGCCCAGAAGCCAAACGCTCCGAGCGTGCCTCGCTCCACCGCATACGGGTACAAGAAGACGATTTCGATGTCGAACATGATGAACAACATCGCCACCACGTAGAACGACACCGGGAAGCGTTCCGGAGGCTCACGACTGGGAATGATGCCGCACTCGTACGGCGCTTCTTTTGCCACCGACGGCCGGCGCGGGGCCAGCAACCGGGATGCCGCGAAACTGATCGCACCGAAGCCGATCGCGAGGATCAACAGGACGGCGACGGGGAGGTACTGCGACATTCGTTGGGGATCCTGAGTATCAACTGGTGCTTTGTGCCAGCGCCTTGCGCTCGAGGTTCTCCGCTACGAAACGGTCGCGGCGGTGAAGCATCCAGCACAGGGCGAGGAACACGATGGTGGAACCGATGGTGATCATCGCCGCCGGTTCACGGCGTGAGCCGAGGTCGCGGATCATATACACGTACTGACGCTCTCGCGTCTCGTCGATTTCTGGTGCCGACGGTGCACGACCCGGTTCTTCGCGCAAGGGCAGATACGGAGCCACTTCCACGACCGTGTAATACGGCTTGTGGAAGAACGCGATCTGGTCGAGTGCATCCTGTCCGAAGATCTTCGGGTAGGCCTCGCCACCGATCTCGTACACATGAGTCACATCGAACTCGCCAGCGGCGAAGGCGCCCTCTTCTTCGAGATACACGGTCGCAGATGCTTCTGCCTGACCGAAGGCCGGCTCCGACTCACCGACGATCCGCCATCCCTCATCGACGAAGCGCTCGGTCACATGATCGGCGATCGTGATGTTCGACATCGACGGGTCAACGTCGAGTCGGGCTTCGAGCACGCCGGCCTGATTCAGTGCGTCGGCGTCTTGGATCACTGTGCGTCCGGGCACCTGCTGCCATGACGGGTCTTCACCCTTCAAGCCGATGCCGTAGATCCACCAGATGGCACCCATCAGGGCCATCCAGCCGGCCAAGCCACACAGCGCGACTAGGAAGCCGAGCCGAGCGCCCATGTTGGTGCCGAGGATCAGATACACCGACCCCATGAAGGCGACGGTGCCGAGAATGACGGTCAGTAGACCGCGCAGTTCGGGTTCCCACCCGATGGCCAACAGTGCTCCCAGCATCACAACCCCCGCACGTATTCGACGATGGCGGTGATTTGCTCATCGGTGAGCATCGTGCCGAAACCTGGCATGCGACCACTGCCTTGACCCTGGATCCCGTACTTCTTGCCGTACTGCGATCCGTTCTTGATGAACGAGATCATCTCGTCTTCGTTCGGGAACACTGTGTTGGCCTTGCCGCCGGTGAGGTTCCAACCGAAACCACCCTGACCGGTGACACCGGGCTCGCCCCAGCTCCATCCAGGTGTGTGGCAACGCGCACAGCTGTAGGCGCCAGAGTTCAGATCTAGGTTGAACAGCGCCTCGCCGTACGAGTCGTAGGTGCCGTCATCAACGAGTTGCCATGCGCGCGTGTCGATATCGCTTTGGATGTCGGCGGGCAGATTGCCCGACGGGCATGAACGCGGATCGTCTTCACCCACGCCACAGTTCTCACGGGGTATCTGAATCGACCAGAGATAGGAGATCAGCGTGTCGATCTGCTGGGAGTTCATCGGCCCACCGCCTTCGACGCCCCATGGGCTCATCGGGCTGAACGGGCGGCCGTACACCAAAATGAACCGCACCTCGTCCTCATCGAAACGCGAGAAGATCGAGTCGATCGCCGGCGCCTTCCAGTTCACTGCAGTCACTTCGCCCGTGGCCGGATCGGTCACGTTCCACGCAGCCTCGCCACCGCCACCGGCGTAGCCACCGTGGCATCCAGCGCAGTTGAAGCCGCCTTCCGCGGTGGGGGCGAACAACCGTCGACCCCACTCAACGAAGATCTCTTCTTGTGCTTCAACCGCACCTGCCTGTCGTGACGGCTCAAAGATCCAGTAGACCGGCAAGCCGATCACGACCACCACGAGCAGCAGCACACCGAGGAGCTGCACTCTCTCGAGACGGCGCCCTTCGAGCACTTCGTCGCTGTAGTACTCCTTGCGGTTCGGCGCCAGTTCGATCTCGGAACCGAGCTCCTCGCGTGCCGACCTCAGGTTGAGGACTGCGTAGACGACAAATCCGATGAGGATGACCGTGAGGATGACCCACGCAATGGACGTCGTTGTCAATGCCAGCATCAGTGATCACTTGCTCCCACGCAGTGCGGACCTTCGGCTTCCTGACCGGTGGTGTTCACACCGATCGGGACGCCCTGGACGATGGTGCCGGTGTCGACGAACACTTCGCCGGCGGCGGTGAACTCCAACGGGAAGTGGTCCATCCCACGCGGCGCGGGCCCACCCTTCTTCTCGCCGACGCGGTTGTACTGCGAGCCGTGGCAACCGCACTCGAACCACTGCGACGATGAGCACTCGGGCACACGGCATCCGAGGTGCGGGCACTTCTGATACGAGGCGATGAGACCCTGCTGCATGCCGGTCATCAACGCCGGTGCATAGATGCCCTCGGCCTTCGGGATGGCGTCCACTGGGTATTCGGTGATCCAGGCACGCGCCTCGGGTGCGTAGAAGAAACCACCGCTGTTACGAATGCCGGAGATGACGTCGTCGTACCGCCCGATGGATACCTTGCCGCCGAAGCCACCGGTCTTGGTCGGCCAGAGGAACGCCACGAACGAGGCGGCGGCAAACGCACCGATGCCAGCGCTCATCAACGAGATCGTCGCCCGATTGAAGAACTGACGACGGCTCACACCGATGGCATCAGGGTCGGCGGGCACAAAAGGTTCGGGGGCTGTCTCGGCCACCTTGGCAAGGGCGGTGCCCGTGCGGGCTTCTTTCCCTGCGGCCTCGGCAGCTGCGCGGTCGGCATTGGCCGAGGCGGACACGCCAGCGGCTTTGCGGGCGGCCCGGTCACGGGCGACGGTCTCGTCGCTCAGTGCTCCGGCACCGCGCACGTCGCTGCGGCGCGCGAGGGTCGCGAACGCGCCACCGGCCAGGACGACCACGGCAGCGATAGCGATGATGATGACTGCGGTTGCGCTCATGACATCCTCCTGATCACAACTCGAAGAACAGACCGTCCCGCCACGGGAGGGTGAAGTTGAAGCCGGGGCCGCGGAAGAACGAGCCGATCATCACCAGCACCGCCCAGAACATGAGGTGCACGGTCATCAGCGACGTTGCGAACTTGCGGTCTTCGGGCTTATTCGACGGGTTCTTGTCGACGAATGGGGCGAAGATCATCAAGATCAGACCCACACCGGGGATGGTCACTCCAGCGACCATCGGGTGGAACATCGTCAGCAACTCCTGAAGACCGAGGAAGTACCACGGGGCCTTCGACGGGTTCGGCGTCTGGTTCGGGTTCGACAACTGCAACAGCGGTGCGTTCACCCAGATCGAGAACAAGAACGTGAACGCGGTGCATGCCAGCGCGGCAACGAATTCGGCAGCGAGCAGGTGCGGCCAGGTGTGCACCTTGTCGACCGGTTGGGCCTTCACCTCTTGGATCGAGCCCGACTTCACCACGGTGAGCAAGCGCTGCGTGTGACCGCCGGGACCGGCACCCACCGGCACGCCGCCACCCGCAGGTGCCGCAGTGGCGACCGAGGCCACCTTCTCCGCGACGGCAACGCCACCACCGGCGGCAGCCTCGCCGCCTTCCTGCTTGGCCTTCGCGGACTTCGACCGCTCCAGCAGATGCGCAGGAATGCGCGAATCGGTCTCTGCTGCAGGGGCCTCCGCCGCAGCCTCAGCAGCGGGTTCGGACGCTGCCTTCTCGCGAGCTGCTTGTGCTCGCTTCAACAGGTGTTCTGGGATCTCAGTCATGTCGGTACCTCAGGAACTCCTCGGATCAGAGCGGACCACTGATGCCGCCGTCCTTGCGGACGCGCCAGAAGTGGATGGCCATGAAGATGACGATGATGAACGGGAAGAACAGCACGTGCAGGACGTACCATCGCAGCAGCGTTTCCGAGCCGATTTCGGCTCCGCCGAGCAACACGAACCTCACCTCCTGCCCGAACACGGGGGTATACCCCATCATGTTGGTGCCCACGGCCACAGCCCATAGCGCGAGCTGGTCCCAGGGCAGCAGGTAACCGGTGAACGACAGCAGCAGGGTGAGGGTCAACAAGATGACGCCGATAACCCAGTTGAACTCACGCGGCGGCTTGTAGGCCCCGTGGTAGAACACGCGGGCCATGTGCAAGAACACCGCGAGCACCATCAGGTGCGCGCCCCATCTATGCATATTTCTCACCAGAAGACCGAATGTCACCGAGGTCTGCAGGTTCGAGATGTCGTCCCAGGCTGCGGTGGCCTCGGGCCGGTAGAAGAACATTAAGAAGATGCCGGTCACGGTCAACAAGATGAACAAGAAGAAGCTGAGTCCCCCGAGGCACAGCGTGTAGCTGACCTTCACGGCATGGCGCTTCACCTTCACCGGGTGCAGGTGGTACAGCACCGAGTTCATGATCACGTAGGACCGGTTACGCGGGCTATCGGTGTAGCCCTTGCGGAAGATTGATCCGGGTCGGAAGATGCTGTTCCAGACCTGCGACCCCTGCACGGAGTCGACGGTCTGTTGCGCCCGTTCCTTCGCGGTCGGGCGGGGGGTGTCGTCGATGATCTTTGCCATGACTGTCCTGTTCGCTCGATTCGTTCCTTCAGCGGCTCAGAGCCGCATTCCGTATGAGTAGCCGTGGTTATTCGTTCGCGCGTGTGAGTCGCCGGCTGCGGTCGCTGAACCGACCTTGCCGAGGATGATCACACCGGTGGGGCAGCGGTCGACGCACAGTGCGCACCGCGTGCAGATGTCGTCGTCGATGATGAACACGACGTTGTCCGATGGGTCATCGCCGGGCTTCTCGGTGCCCTCGGCGCCAATGATCGCCTCGGGCTGCACCATGTGGATGCACTTCCATGGGCAGATGTCGACACAGCCTTCGCACATGATGCACTCGGTCTGGTCGATATGGATGAACTGCTTCGGCTTCACAGCCTTGGTCAGGTAGTCCGCATCTACCTCGACGAGTGTGTACTCGTCGGTGTAGGGCATCATCGGGGGGTTCGCGTCGGTGCGTGCCATGGTGTTAAGAGCTTCTGATCAGGCCTTCTTGACGAGTGGGCGTCCGTAGGAACTGGTCTCGAGTTCGGGTGCGGTGGTCTCGCCACGCTTCTGCCACCACAGCCAGATGAAGATGAACAGGCCAAAGTAGATGGCGTGGAGAACGACGACGATGATGTCGCGAATGGCTTCGTACTGAAGGGTGAAGGGGAACCATCCGTCGAGTGCCTGGGGCTTCAAGATGCCGCCGGGCCCGTAGATGATCTTGGTGCGATCCCAGCCGAGATCTTTGTCGGCGTGGTCAATCCACTGGTGCGGCACGATGCCAAAGGCGAGGAACATCACCCCGAATGCGTAGGTGGAGCCCAGCATCGCTTCGCCCCAGGAGGCCTTCTTGTCGACCGGGCGGCGCTTGCCATACGGGATCACCGCGAGCGTGAGCACGATGGAGGCAATGAACGACGTGAGGAACGCCGTATTCATTCCTGGCCACTCAAGCACGTTCCAGTTGAAGGCGATCATCTCGCTGTCTCAGCCTTTCGGTTGCCGACGCCCGTCGGGCGCCTCGGTCTGCCCGGTGTCGGTGAAGTGCCGGGCGCCTCAACTGTAGTCGCCTAACCCTCCGACCCGACCAATCCTCCCGACCGCTGACATCGCGGTGCGGGTGAACGTGGGCGTGGTTGTTCCTCGTTGTTGGTGGACAGTCTGGCAGCGATAGGGGTGGGTGCTGTCGGGTTGTGCACAAGTTCATGCCGCGAGGGTGACCGACTGAGGACTGGATTTCAGGTTCGGGCGTCCGCAGCCTCTATCCTCGGGTGGCGTGACCGAGATCCCAGAGCACCTTCTGAAGCGCAGCCGCGAACGTCGGGCCGCGCTCGAGGGCACCCCCGCCGCGGCTCCGGCCGAATCGTCCGACAACGTGCCGGCGACCACCGCATCATCGGCCCCGGCCGCACCGGCCGCCCCCTCGGGCCCCGCTCCACGCACCGCTGCTCCTGAAGCGGCTGCGCCGCCACCGCCCAAGCCCGACAGCCCTGTCGTGGCCGCCTACCGCGCCCGGCGCAAAGTGCCGTTCTGGGCAATGGCCGCCCTCGCCCTTTTGCCGATCTGGACATTCATGTATGTCCGGTCGGTCACCGCATCAGCCGAGGAAGCCACCGGCCCGCTCGGCATGGGCGCCGAGGTGTACTCCAACTGCGCCAGTTGCCACGGTGGTGGCGGCGGTGGTGGTGTCGGCTACGCCTTCACCGAGGGAGAGGTGCTGGCCACCTTCCCAAATATCGAGGACCAACTGCGCTACGTGCTGTACGGCACCGGCGCGTACAACGTGGCCGGCGTCGAGATCTACGGCAACCCCGACCGTCCGGGCGGGCCGCATGTCACCGGCGCCCGCGGCGCAATGCCCGGTTTCGAGGGCGCGTTGACCGACTACGAAATTCTGAGCGTGGTGTGCCACGAGCGCTTCACCCTCGGTGGCGCTGATCCCACGTCGGAGATGTGGGCCGACGAGTACGAGCATTGGTGTTCGGAGGAGTCGGAGTACTTCTTGGAACTTGAAGAAGGCGCATCTCTGGCCACTCTCCACGAGATGCACGAGTCAGTGCTGCCGATCGGCGACGGGCCCGCTGAGGGTTCGCCGGCGATGGAGGGCTGACCTGTCAGCAACCCGCTCGACGGTCACATCGCGATCGGTGTGACGTGATCGACGTCGTCGTCGTCGGAGCAGGGCCCGCCGGTCTGGCTTGCGCGATCGGCGCATCGCATGCCGGCGCACGCGTCACGGTCATCGAACGTGATCGCTTGCCACGACCGCGACCGTGCGCGGGGCTGATCAACGCCGCCGGTGCTGCCGAACTAGCCGCCCTTGGTGTGGCCACCGCTGATGCACATCGCCTCGGAGGTATTCGACTTGTCGACGGTGAGCACCGCATCCGTCGGGCGTTCCCCGACGGCGGCCAGGTCATCGACCGGTCGATCCTCGATGCACGTCTCGCCGACACCGCCGTCGATGCCGGCGTCACGATTGTCGACGGTGTCGAGGTGTTGCGCCCGATCGTGGAACGAGGTCTGGTGCGCGGCGTTCTCACCGATCGCGACACCGATGCCGAGATCGCTGCTGATGTTGTGGTGGCAGCCGATGGTGCCACCAGCACCTTCGGACGTTCACTCGGCACTGTGCGCGACCCATCATGGCCGTCATTGCTGACGATCATCGGCCGATGGGAATCCGCCCAATCGCATCGCAGCACCCTCGATATCCGTCTCGACTTACGGCGGATGTCGGGCGAACTGCTTCCCGGGCATGCCTGGGTGGTGCCCGCTGGCGATGGCACGGTGAGCGTGGGCGTGTCGGTGCTGTCGACTGCGCGCGATGTTGATTCGGTGAACACCACGAAAGTGCTCGAGGCCGTTGTCGACAGTGCACGAGTCGACTGGGAACTCGGGGGTGATTCAT
>Ga0181588_10005361_pt1 | contig 10308 bp, 8 predicted proteins | sample 071ome_26_FD_148607 | JGI IMG/M metagenome (GOLD analysis project Ga0181588, IMG submission 148607) | Coastal salt marsh microbial communities from the Groves Creek Marsh, Skidaway Island, Georgia - 071409BT metaG (spades assembly) | ecosystem: Environmental > Aquatic > Marine > Intertidal zone...
ATGATGCAGTAGGCAATCACGCAGCGTTGGCTTTGCGCCTCGATCCGGTCGAGGAACCAGTCGACGTCCACGACGTATTCGAGGCATCCGCTGACGAAGCTGACGTCGACCGTTTGATCCGGGAATTCCTTCTGATTGAAGTCACAGACGATGGTGCCTGGTCCGCGGTGGGTGTAGTCGCATGGGAAGTATCGACAATCCTCGGGAAGGAACTCCTTCAACCACATCTGGCCGCAGCCGAGATCCAGGACGGACTGTCCTGAAGAAACATGGGCTGCCATGGCCTCGATCCGTTTCTTCCAACGGGGGTCAAAAAATTCGACCTCTTCCCAATTTTTCTTCCCTCCGAGAAGGGCTTTGATTTTTTTCCAGATTCCCAAGGTCGCAGCAATGAGGGTGACTTGCCGAAAGGCAGCTGGAGATTGGGGCATCCACCACCCGCAGGCAAGTTCCGGAAGCAACCCCGTCCTTCATGGGCGGAATGAATTTCTCGACCTCAAGGCGAGAAGTGGTAGGTTTGCCGGTGAATCTCAAAATTCAACACTGCTGATCGCCATGAAATCCAGACTCCCCAATCTTTTTTCCATCCTTGGCCTGGGTGCCGTCCTCATCTTGCCCTCATCCGCGTTCAGCGATGGTGAGGGCCGTCCTAGAGGACCTCGCGAAGGAGAAGGTGTAAGAAGGGTCTCCCCTGAGGCAGCTGCAGGTCGACGGAATTCGCCTGAGGCAGGCGCTGTAAGGAGAGGACCTCGTGATGGGGAAGGCATGCGTGTGGGGCCTCGCGATGGCGAGGGAGTGCGGCGTGGTCCCAGGGATGGCGAGGGAGCTCGCGTTGGTCCGCGTGATGGTGAGGGGATGCGCGTCGGCCCACGTGATGGCGAAGGGATGCGGGTTGGGCCTCGTGATGGCGAAGGAGCACCCCGCGGTGACCGTGAAGGAGGAGGCCGCCCCGTGGTGATACGGCTCAATGAGGCGGGTCAGATCCTGGCAGGCAGCGGACAGGTCATGCCGCCCCAGCAGGCCCAGGCGCACCTGGTTCGCATGGCGCGTTCGGGTGCCTTCGGCATGGTGACGATCCAGGCTCCTCCAGCAACTTCGTTTGCAAATGTGACCCAGACCTTGCGCCTTGTGGAGCAGGCAGGCTTCCAGAGGGTTTCCTTCGCTGCCAGCCCTGCCGCCAGGACGCCTGAGCGGGCTCCAGCAAAGACGGAGTAGAAAGCCGGGCCTTCAGATCAGGCCGGCGAGCTTTCGTCCGCACCAGTAGAGGGCGAGCAGGAAGAGGAGCACGCCACCCCAGGCGGGACTGGCCCAGAGCCGGTAGCGGAGTTCGGTGGGGTCGGGCTCTGGGAGGAGCTGGATCTGGTCGACGAGGGCTTCCAGTCCGTTCATGGAAACATTTTCTGCGAGCGTGATCCTCGATACTTCCTCCAATACGTCACTCCGTATCGGGCGGCCTGTCTTCTCAATCACGGGCTGGCTGACCATGAGCGACAGCTCGAGTTCCCGTCCTGCCTCCCGGGCGGTGACCTTGATCTCGTGTGGTCCTCCTGTTTCGGGAATGAAACTTCCCGAGTAGACGCCCCATCCCTTGGAAAGCGAGTTGAGCTGGACCTTCTGGCTCATGCTTCCAGGGGCAGCGATGGTGGCATTGACCTCGTCCTGATCCACCGGATAGCCCGACGCATCCAGCACGGTCGCCTGAAGGAATACGGTGTCTCCCACCTTAGGATTCTGAGGACTGTAGGAAAGGCGGATTCCCTGGTCGCCCGCAATGTGGCGCTGATGCGCCATCCACCGGGCCACCTGGCTCCAGAACCGGTAGTGATACTTGTCCTCCACACCACGGCGCCAACGCCATGCGCTGTCCGTTCCCATGAACAGTACCTTTCCGCTTCCGGCCTGACGGGTCACGAGAAGCGGCATGCGGCCCCAGTCGTTGCGCAGGTTGGAATGGACGGCGAGGACCCTTGATCCGGGGCGGCTCTTCTCGACGGCGGTACTCCAGTAGAAGCCGGGCAGTTGCTGCCAGATGGCAGCGTTGCGGGTGGGGTTGCTGTCGAAACGGGTCAGCCAGTGCTCACTGCCGATGGAGGAAAGCTCGAGCAGGGACTCGTTGCGCAGGCCCACCCCTTCCTTCCTTGCCTGGTCAAAGCTCACGGGGAGCAGGTCTCCGAGGGGCGAGTCGGCCCATGAAAAGTGGTGGCCCAGGTTGCCGGGCAGGAAGACGAGTCCGCTGGACTGGTTCTCGACCAGGCCGCGAATCAATCCGGCATCCTCCTTGGAAAGTCCCCCGGCACCAATCGGGACGTCTCCTAGGAAGATGACGTCGTACTCGGACAACAGTTCCTTGGTTCCGGGAAAGGCAGGGAGGTAGTGGGGACCTTCGCCGTTTGCCATGCCGGGATGAAAGAGGATGCAATCCATGTCCACCCCGGGGTCGCGCTCCAGTGCGTTCCTCAGGAACCGGTACTCCCATCTGGGCTGGGAGTCCATGATGAGGACCCGGAGGATTTCGGAGCGGATGTTGATGTGGAAGGAGGCGACGTTGTTCGTACGGATGCGTTCTCCCGGTTGGACCGGGATCTCGACCGTGAGCTCATAGTCACCAGCCTGTTCCGGTGACCAGACCACCGCATCCTGAAATTCCGAATCCGAGGGAACCACCAGGCTGCGTTCTCCCTCGCTCCGGTCCTTGGACTTCAGCTCCACCCGTAGATCCACGGGCTCTGAAAGAGTGCTGCGGATCCGGAAGGGAATGGCCACTTGTTCACCCACCAGGCCGTAGGCGGGAGGATCAATGCGTTCGAGGGAAAGGTCGGGGAGGGGTCGGGCGCTTCCGATGGCGCTGGTGTAGACCGGAATCTTTTTTTCCCGATAGGTGAGCGCCGCGCCTGCAGGGGGGCTTCCCTGGTTCCAGTCGCCGTCGGAAAGCAGCACCACCGCCTTGAGGTGGGGATATTGCCCGATGACGTCCTGGAGGGCTGATTGGATGTCGGTGCCCGCGTTGGTGGAAGTTCCGGAAAAGGCTCGTTGGTGGAGTTCGCCGGTGATGTTGAGCCGGCTCCAGTAGTCCTTGGCCAGCTCATTGGTGAGCCATGCCGATCGGGTCAGGACATTGGTGCCTAGGTCGATGTCCTGTGTCTCCATGCTGCCTGATTCATCAGCAAGGACCACCACCGCCGGTGGATCCGTCTCCTCGATCAGTCTTACGTGCTCGGGCTTGAAGAGCGTGAAGATCAATCCGGTCACGATCAGCAGCCGGAGGGATTCAAGCACTGCGCTGGACCTGCGCTTCCTGCGGCTCCAGTTGGCAAGGCAGATCCATGCCGAAACCAGCCAGCAGGCAACGCCGGCCAGTATCACCAGGGCTGAGGTGCCGAAGGTCCAGTAGCTCATGCGGCAGCCTTGGTTGAGGGATCCTTGATGGGCTTCTGTTCCGCATTTGGCAGGATCAGCAGTCCCTCAATCATGAGGAAAACCAGCATGCCGGCGAGAAACAGGCGCCATGCCTCGCCCTGGAGGTTGGAATTGCCTTCGGTTTCCTGGAACATCGAAACCTCGAGATCCGAAAACAGGGTAAGAAGGGCGTCCGGCTCCATGCGCGTGGGGCGGGATTCCGAATCGGGGAGGTTGGCTGCGACTCTTCGGCCCTGGTTTTCGTAGATACCCGCCTCCGTTGCAATGTCCCTGCCTCCCTTCGCGGCGACGGAAGTCCATTTCCTTTGGGAATCCGCCATGGAAAGATTGCCCACGGTCAGCTGGGTGCTCCGCTGCCATCTGCGGGTTCCGGTCTCCAACAGTCTCTGCAGCATGGGGACCAGGACGGTCCCCTCCGCCAGGTTGGAATGATTTGATTCGGGAAGGGTGGTGCAGAAATAAACCTGTCCGGAGCCCAGTTGTCTTCGTCCAACCAGCGTCTCTCCTGTCTGGAGTGTGGCCAGGGGTGTCAGGGAACCCACCACCGGGTTGTGCCTCAGGACCCCGATTTCCTGCAGCGGAAGTGAGGCTCCGGAGGCTCCGTCCCTGAGGGCCCCTTCCCGATGGTTCCAGTCTGCGATGGTGACGGCTTCTTCTCCGTCCTTCCATCCCGACCATGCAAAGGACTCGAAGGTTCCTGGTGCTTCTTCAAGGGTCGGGAAAAACACAACCACGCCACCGCTGTCTGCGAAATCCCTGACAAGGTCCGCCTGCTGATCCGGTAGGGGGGCTGCCCAAACCAGCAGGGTGGCCTCGCTGATGACCTCGGGGCCCAGCGCGGCGGCGGATACGATCCTGGCAGGGATCAGTTCGCCTCCGGTCTGTGTGGCCGCCGCAAGGGACAGAATCTGTGCGGCCTCCGTGGTCTCTCCCACGACCACTGCGGTGGGCGGAGAGGAAACCTTGAAGGTGAACCAGGCCTGATTGTCCTGTGGGTTGGCATCCGGGGGCAGGGAAAGGGCGCCCCAGCCCTCTGTGACACCTTCTGGAAGCGGGAGGCTGTGCTCCCAATGAAACTCATTGCCGGGCGGATCGATCTCAAGGGCGGACACGTTGTCACCGAGGGTGATCTCCAGCGGGAGGGAAGTCGGCGGTGTTCCGTCGATGCGGACGTCGAACTTCAGGACGAGCTCGCGTTCCTCAGCCGTTTCACGGATGAAGGAGGATTCGAGGGCAAGGCTGTGATTCGGGCGTCCGGGCGACCGCATCTCCAGGATCCGGAAGCGGACGGGTTGGGGAAGGGCGTTGAATTGCGAACGGACCGATTGCCAACGCTCGTCCTGGGGTGACCAGTTGTTCTCCTGCCAGTCCGAGGGAATCCAGATCTCGACGCTTCCTGGACGGTTGTCGGCGATCCAGTCCAGCGCCTGCTGGAGCATCGAGGGAATATCCGACCTTGTGTGGGTTGGTGAAACGGAGGGGTGTTCCTCCAGGTTCTCCATCGAGATGAGGGACTGGGCGGAAAGACTGGCGCTGTCGATCAGGACAAACTGGCTGGTATCGGAAAAGGGAGCCGCCGCCTCGGTCATCATCTCGATGGCCTTTTGCCTCAGGGACGTTGATCCATCCGAGGTCTCCATGCTGCCGGAGCGATCGAGGAGCAACAGGATGGCCTCGGGTGAGGTGTTGACCGCCCAACCCAGCCATCCGCCGGTAAGGGGGCGTCCCAGGAACAGGACAAGCGCCAGCACGGCGAGGGTGCGCAGCAGCAGGATGAGAAACTGCTTCAGCTTGGCCTGGCTGGTGGAGCTCCTGTTGGCGGCGAGGAGAAACTGCATGGCCGCCCAGGGTTGGGGACGATGGCGAAGCCGGTTGATCAGGTGGATGATCACCGGGAGCAGGATCAGGGGCAGGCCCCAGAGAATGTCCGGCTGCAGAAACGTCATTGCCTTGCCTGGGCGCGTTCGATGAGGAAATCGGCCAGTGCGCGCTCGTGGCTTTCCCCGACCAGGAGACGCCGGTAATCAATGTGGAACTGTCGGCACCCGAGACTGATCTCATCAAGATAGCCGCGGAGCTGCTTCAGGTATTCCTCACGGATGAGACTGGGTTCGGTCACCATGTTGTGCCCGGTTTCCATGTCCTGGAAGCGGACCGGGCGATCAAACTGGAAATCCAGCTCCATCGGATCCAGGAGATGGAAGACCGATACGTCGTGCTTCTGGAACTTGAGATGCTGGAAGCAGCTCATGAGCTCGGGGACTTCGCAGAAGAAATCGGATATGATGACCACCAGTGCGCGACGCCGGATCTGGTCAGCGAGAAGGTGAAGCTTCTCGGCCAGCACCGTGCCCCGCGCGGGTCTTGCATGCTCCAACTTCTCGAGTATGAGCTGGAGATGGGAGGGGTTTCGCTTGGCGGGGACCTCGACCAGTCCCTCTTCTCCAAGGATGGAGAGCCCCACGGCATCCCCCTGCTGGATGAGGATGTTCGCGAGAAGGGCGGTGAGGCGCCGGGCCAGGTCGATGCGGGGGCCGTGTTCACCTGTGAAGGCCATGGATGCACTGCAGTCGACAACGAGGTAGCAGCGAAGGTTCGTGTCTGCCTCGAACTCCTTCATGTAGAAGCGGTCGGTCCTTGCGAAGACACGCCAGTCCAGGCGGCGGATGTCATCACCCGGGGCGTAGTTCCGATACTCGGCAAACTCGACACTGGAGCCCTTGTGCGGACTCTTGTGATGTCCAGAGACGCTTCCCTCCATGGCGCTTCTCGCCACGAGGGTCTGCCTGGCCAGACGTGAAGAGGCTTCCTGGTCCAGCCATCGCTGTCCCGGGAGGTCAGCCACGCGCTCCCTCCTTGTGGGTCTCCTCAATCAGCTTCCGGATCACATCGATACTGGTGATCCCTTCACTCTGGGCCTGAAAATTGGTCAGGATACGGTGCGTCAGCACGGGCTGGGCAACAGCCTCCACGTCTTCCGTGCTGACCAGGTAGTCGCCGTGCAGTACGGCATGGGCGCGTGCTCCACGGACGAGATACTGGACCGCTCGGGGCCCTGCACCCCAGGAGACCCAGCGCTTGAGCCAGTCCTTGGCTTCTGCGGAATTGGGCCGGGTCGAGCGCACAAGCCGGGTGGCGAATTCAAAGACGTGCTCCGGCACGGGCACGCGTTGCACCAGGTTCTGGAAGTCCATGACCCGTTGACCGTCGACGAGTTTCGACAATGCCTTCTTGGCCGCGCCTGTGGTTTCCTCCGCGATCCGGAGTTCCTCCTCGTAGGATGGATAGTCGACGTGGATGAAGAACATGAAACGATCGAGCTGTGCTTCCGGCAGGGCGTAGGTGCCTTCCTGCTCGATCGGGTTCTGCGTTGCGAGCACAAAGAAGGGTTCCGGCAGGGGAAAGGTCTTCCCGGAAGCGGTCACCTTGTGTTCCTGCATGGCCTCCAGCAGGGCGGACTGCGTCTTGGGCGGAGTACGGTTGATCTCATCCGCCAGGACGATGTTGGCGAAGATCGGTCCCTTCACGAATTCGAAGGCACGTTTTCCCGGCTGGTCGGTTTCCTGGAGAATGTCGGTGCCGGTGATGTCCGAGGGCATCAGGTCCGGTGTGAACTGGATACGGTTGAAGGAGAGCGACATGACGTCCGCCAGGGCGTGCACCATGGTGGTCTTGGCGAGTCCGGGGACGCCCATGAGCAGGGCATGTCCCTTGGATAGGATCGCGATCAACATCTGCTCGATCACCTCCTCCTGGCCGATGATGGTCTTGCCCACCTCGTTCTTCAAATCCTCGTAGGTCTTTCTCAGGGCGTCGATGGCCTCGACATCGCCTGAGCCAGGCGTGGGAACTTCACTTGCTGAATTACTCATGAGACGGTGGAAGCATTTGCAGGCAGGGGCCTTGGACGCAACAGGTTTCGAACGGGCAGCGTCATCACGGTGGCTCGGCCCGGGAGGTGATGGGATGGCCTGAGGTGCTCCTTCATTCAAATTCCGTTGAAAGTCCCCGGTTTTGGTGCAAGGTCGAGGGACCATGAACAAACGGTTTCGCGAAGACATCCTGCTCCTGGCCATGAGCCTTGGGGTATCGCTTTGCGCGGTCTCGTTCCTGGTCATAGGGAAGGCGAATACGGATACGAACCCATCCGGAGGAATGATGGCGTGGATGGAGGACCTGAACGGGGCAACCTCCGAAAGCTATGAACGTGCTTCATCGAGGATGAAGGAGATGGGAACCAATGCCTTGCCCGGGCTGATGGGGATGTTGACCAGTGAGGCTTCTTCCGGCGAAGGGATGGCGATGGCCTTCCAGGATGCCGGTCTTCCCATGCTGCACATCGAAACGGCCCTGGATCGTCAGTGGCAGGCCCTCAAGGGCTTTGAGGTCCTTGGTTCCAATGCCCTTCCTGTCTTCGATTCCCTCGTGGGACTCCTGAACGGCGGGCAGCATGCGGACGTGGTTCCCTTTGCCCTTGCCGAGATGGGCGAGCCTGCCCTGGAGCCGCTGCAGTCGGCCATGTCCCACAGGAACGAAGCCGTGCGCTGGAACTCGGCGCTGGCCGTCTCGACCTTCGGAAAGGACGGGGCCAGCGGGGTCGGGGCGTTGCTGAACCTGCTTGAAGATGCCAATGCCCGCGTCCGATGTGCGGCGGCGTCTGCCCTGGGAATCCTGGGAAAGAACGATGACGAGGTGGTTGCCGCCCTTTCAGAGTCCCTGATGGATCAGGATTCGACCGTGCGGTCGGCGGCAACGAAATCGCTTGAACTGCTGCTCAGGCGGTAACACCGGCAGGCTCGGGTTCCTTGACTGCCGTTGCCTTTTTCCGTGCCTTCTCCCTCGCAAGGTTCTGCACGTTCAGCGCTGCGACCCGGTAGGCTTCACCGTAGGTCGGAAAGTTGAGAATGTTCTCGTGAAAGATGCTCACGTCGTTGTGGTTGAGCAGGGCCATTTCTCCAACGTGAATCAGGTCGGTGGCTCCATCGCCCACAATCTGCACGCCAAGGATCTTTTTGCCCTCAGCGTCGGCGATGATCTTGAGCAATCCATCCTGGCTGCCGGAGATCAGTCCCCGGGCGATCTCCTCGAACCTAGCGCGGCCGACGACAATCTCGCCGTACTTTTCCTTCGCCTGACTTTCGTTCAATCCCACGCTGGCGATTTCCGGAACGGCATAGATACCCATCGGCACCAGCTCGAAGGCATGTCCTGGATCCATGTCGAGGGCGTGGCAGATGGCCCGGCGTCCCTGTTCCATCGAGCAGGATGCGAGGGCGGGAGGCCCGATCACGTCTCCGACGGCGTAGATGCCCCGGGTGCTCGTCTGGTAATGTTCATCAACGAGGATGTGACCCCGTTCGCTGGTTTCCACGCCGGCATTCTCAAGGCCGAGGCGTTCCGTGTTGGCGAGCCTTCCCAGTGCGACCAGCATCTTGTCGGAGGAGACCATTTCGCCTGATTCCAGGCGGGTGATCACCTGTGCCGCGCCGTCCCATGTCACGGAATCGATGTCCTGCAAGCCAAGGTAGCGCCCGCCATGACGGGTGAAGTTATCGAGGAACTTTCCTGTCAGTTCCTTGTCGAGGAACATCAGGGGCCTTGGAGCCCGGTCGATGATCGTGACCTGGCTGCCCAACATGGAAAAGATGGAAGCATACTCGCAGGCGATCACGCCTCCACCCAGCACGGTCAAGGACCTTGGTATGTAGGCGATGCTCAGGATCGAGTCGCTATCGAGGATGTTTTCATGATCCACCGGGATGTCGGGTGGAATCCTCGGACGGGAGCCTGTGGCGATGACGATGCTGTCGGCATGGATCTGACGGCATTCGCCAGTGACGGTCTGCACGATGCATTCGTGCCTTCCTGTCAACTGGGCACGGCCATGAAGGTAATCAATACCGTTGTTCTTGAGCTGTGTGGCGATGCAGTCCCGATGATTGATCAGAACGGTGTCCATCTTGCTCATCATCTCGGAGACCGTGACGTCGTCGCGCAACTGGAAGTTGAAGGCCTTCACGCCCTGTTTGAGGCGCATGATGGTGAGGGCCGCCTCGCGCAGCGTCTTGCTGGGAATGGTGCCGCGATGGACGCACGCCCCCCCGACATGGCGGTCACGTTCGACCAGGCCGACCTTCTTGCCGGCCTTGGCACCCTGCACGGCCGCCTTCTGCCCTCCAGGGCCGCTGCCGATGACGAGGATATCGAAATGTTCCTTGTTGCTCATACCTCCATGGATTGCACAACGGACAGCACATGCGACTTCAACTGGATGAGTTCGTTGACCTCATCCGGGTAGAAATTCAGAAAGCCAAAGACGGGATCCTTGCGGATTTCCCTCTCCTCGATCCGGCGTATGGGAGTGATCCAGGAAGCAAGAAGGTCGGTCAGGTAGGTCATGGCGGACTCGTCCTGATGACAGGAGGCATCCTCGTAGGTGCAGTAAAAGCGGCATGTATCCCGGACGGCTTCCGGCAAGTTCCATGATTCCGCGATGATGCAGTTCAACTCTCCATGGAATTCCTGCACAAGTCCCCTCACGGCAGACAGGGCCAGTTCCTCCTTCCGGTCCTTCTGGACCCCGCTGATCAGCTTGATCACCACTGGTTTCCCGATCGTATGGAGCATGCCGCAGAGAAAGAGCGTCTCGACATTGGCGCGGTTCAGTCTCGCGATCTCCTTGGCGTAAACGCCGGAGATGAGGGCATGACGCCAGAGGAGCTTGATCTCGGATTTGAAGTTGTTGACGGAGAAGACCCCCTTGTTGAGGGAGACCGCGATGGCCACCTCACCCAGAAGTTTCATGCCGAGGCGGGCGATCGCCTGGTGCAGCGAAACGATCTTCTGGCTTCCCGCATAGGCTGCGGAATTGGATATCTTGAGGACGATGCT
>Ga0181588_10005374_pt1 | contig 10299 bp, 9 predicted proteins | sample 071ome_26_FD_148607 | JGI IMG/M metagenome (GOLD analysis project Ga0181588, IMG submission 148607) | Coastal salt marsh microbial communities from the Groves Creek Marsh, Skidaway Island, Georgia - 071409BT metaG (spades assembly) | ecosystem: Environmental > Aquatic > Marine > Intertidal zone...
GACCCATGGCTTCCGCGCCCGCATGGCCACTAGCAACGGCCGTAAGGTCATCGCTCGTCGTCGTAGCCGCGGTCGTAAGCGTCTGAGCGCTTAAGCATTCTCTTGCCGAAGGCGCCTAACGCATTTCCTCGGGCGCACCGGCTTCTAGTCAAAGCTGAGTTTGATGCCGTCTTTGCGTCGCCTGATCTAAGGCAACGCGGAGTCGGCGTTCTTTTACTTGTTCGCCGGCGCCCCCACCAGGGCCCTTCCCGCCTGGGTTTTGTTCTTGCCAAGCGCCACCTTAAACGCGCCGTCGACCGTAACCGAGTGCGTCGCGCCTGTCGGGAAGCCTTCCGGCAGCACCGCTTTCTTCACCCCGTCGACGTCGTCGTTTTGGCGCAGGGAAACGCTAAGGCCCATCTTAAGGACCCCTTAACCGGTAAATTTACCGCCCTTTTCCAGCGCGTAGACAGTAAACTGGGCACCGCGGCGAGCGTCGAAGGGTAGAGCCCGTGGGAAAGACCATTCTCCTTCGCCTGCTTGATGTCTATCAGTGGGTGCTTTCACCTTTGCTCCCAAGGTCCTGCCGTTTTTATCCAACCTGCAGCGCCTACGCGCGGGAAGCGATAACGGTTCATGGCGCGGGACGAGGCGGTCTGCTCACGCTCAAACGCCTGTTAAAGTGTCATCCGTTTCATCCTGGAGGGGTTGATCTCGTACCCCCTCCCCATCCAGCTCAGCAGAAGGACGGCCCATGAATGTGAATGAAATCGCCCGCTACGGCCTTATGGCAGCGATGGCGGTACTGGCCTACTTCATGTTGCTTGCGTGGAACGAAGACAGTGCGCAGCGCCAGACGCAAGAGCCGTCCGTGGTGGCCACGCCCTTGCCACCGAGCGTCTCCCGGTCCGCCGGGGCCCTTGAGGAAGGGGTGCCCACAGCTTTCGAAGCAGAGCCGAGCGCGGATGAAATCCCTGGCGTTTCTGCGCCCCGCCGCCCCGCCGAGGCCCCTGAGGGCGTGCTGGTTGAAACGGACGTGCTTCGGCTCCGCTTGGATGCTTTTGGCGATCCCGCCTATGCGGCCCTTCGCGATCATCCCGTGTCCCTCGATGCAACGGATCAGCCCTTTGTCATTCTCGAGCAACGCGGGGGCTTCACTTACCTGGCGCGTAGCGGACTCGTGGGTGCGGATGGGTTGGACGGCGCCGGGCGCCGGGCGCGTTTTAGCGCTTCTCAAGAGGTTTTCCGCTTGGCGCCGGGAGCCGCAGAGCTTGAGATTCCGCTGGTTTATGAGGATCTGGAAAGGGGTCTGCGGGTGGAGAAGCGCTACACCCTGACTCGAGGCGACCATGCGATTCGCGTGACCTATCACGTGGAGAATCGCGGCTCGATGCCCCGGGCCCTTGCCCTTTACGGCCAGCTTAAGCGGTCCCCAGGGCTTGCCCCGGGGCAAAGCGAAAATGGCATGGGGCCCCGGTCCTACGTGGGCGCTGCCTTCACCACGGCGGAGTCGCGCTATGAAAAGGTCGATTTCGATGATCTCGATGACGCCCCTTTCTCTCTGAGCCAAGCCGGGGGCTGGCTGGCCATGCTTCAGCACTACTTCCTAGCCGCTTGGGTGCCGAGTGCCGGGGACCAAGCGCAGCGCTACAGCGGGCGCGCGCTAGGCGATGGCACCTATGTGGCGGAGTTTGTCCAGCCTCAGGTGACGGTCCCCGCCGGCACCGCCGCGGACTTCGAAGCGACCCTTTATGTGGGGCCCAAGGCCCAGGCGCGGCTAGAGGCCCTGGCACCGAACTTGAGCCTCACCGTGGATTACGGGTTCCTCTGGTGGATCGCCGTTCCCCTCTTCCAACTCCTTGAGCTCCTGAATCATCTGGTTCACAACTGGGGGCTTGCCATCATCTTGCTCACCCTAACGGTGAAGCTGCTCCTCTACCCCCTTTCCGCAGCGGCTTACCGGTCCATGGCGAACATGAAGAAATTCGCCCCGGAAATGCGTCGACTGCAAGAACTCCATAGCGATAACCGACAGAAATTGTCGGAAGAAATGATGGCGCTCTACAAGAAAGAGAAGATCAACCCCATGGGGGGCTGCCTTCCCATGCTGCTTCAGATGCCCGTTTTCCTGGCCTTGTACTGGGTGCTGTATGAATCCGTAGAGCTTCGCCAAGCGCCCTTCCTGTTCTGGATTCAGGATCTGGCCGCCATTGACCCCTACTTCGTGCTTCCCCTCTTGATGGGGGCGACCATGTATTTCCAGCAAACGCTGAATCCCCCGCCCCCCGATCCCATGCAGGCTCGGGTAATGAAGCTCATGCCGGTGATGTTTACGGTGCTGTTTTTGTTCTTCCCCTCCGGCCTTGTGCTGTACTGGTTGACGAACAACGTGCTGTCCATCGCCCAGCAATGGTGGATTACGCGGCAAATCGAAGCAGCGGCGAGCCGCTAGGCCCGCATGGGCGACACCATTGCGGCGATTGCCACCGCACCGGGTCTTGGTGGCATCGGCGTCATCCGGCTATCGGGACCGGAGGCCCGGGCGGTGGGCCTGGAGCTGAGTGGCCGGCGCACCCTGACGCCCCGCTATGCGCACTACTCGCGCCTGCGCGATGGTGCCGGGGAAACGCTCGACGAAGGCCTTGTGCTTTACTTTCCAGGCCCCCATTCCTTTACGGGAGAGGACGTCGTAGAGCTTCAAGGCCATGGCGGCCCGGTGGTCCTCGCCGCCTTGCTAGAGCGCTGCATTGAGCTTGGAGCCCGCCAAGCGAATCCCGGGGAGTTTACGCAGCGCGCCTTCCTGAACGATCGGATGGACCTGCTCCAAGCGGAAGCGGTGGCAGACCTCATCTCCGCGCGGTCCCTTGGGGCCCATCGATCCGCCCTTCGATCCCTTTCCGGGGAATTTTCAACCGCCGTCCACGCCTTGGAAGCCCAGCTGAGTTCCCTCCGCGTGTGGGTAGAGGCCGCTCTCGATTTCCCTGACGAAGACCTCGATCTTCTCGCCGATCCCGCTGTTGCGGAGCGCTTAGCCACCTTCGAGTTCGACCTTGCGGCGCTCCTGGCGCGAAGCCAAAGCGGCCGCGTGATGAACGAGGGGGTTCGGGCCGTGCTGCTTGGGGAGCCCAATGTTGGTAAGTCTTCACTTATGAATCGACTTACGCAGCATGAGACCTCAATTGTCACCGATCGCCCGGGAACCACCCGGGACATCGTTCGGGAACAGGTGCTCATCGACGGCATCCCCCTGCTGCTTTTGGACACCGCGGGGCTGCGGGATAACGCGGATGTGATCGAAGCGGAGGGGATCCGTCGGGCCCATGCGGCCGCGGGGGAAGCGGAGCTCCTGCTGTATGTCAGCGACTTCCGGGACACGACCCTCGCTGCCCTTACCCGCGCGGAGTTAGAGGCGCGTCTGGGCTGGGTCCTGCCCCCCGTGGTGCTCCATCTGCGTAATAAAAGTGATCTCGCCTCCGAGGCATTCCAGCCTTCCACCGCCAAAGAGGAGGGGCGCTTACCCACCGTGGTGGTCAGTGCGCGCACCGGCGCAGGGTTGGAAGACCTCAAGGCGGCCCTCAAGGCGGCCCTGGGGGCGCAAGCACCGGAGGGCAGCTTCTCCGCGCGCACCCGGCACCTCGCCCTGCTTGAAACGGTCAAAGGGTGTCTGGCCGAGGCCCGTAACATCCTCGAGACCTTTCCCAGCCCAGATCTCGTGGCCGATCAGCTGCGGCGGGCCCACGATGCCCTCGGGGAGATGACGGGAGAAGTGACTCCTGATGATTTGCTAGGGCGGATTTTTTCCACCTTCTGCATTGGGAAATAGGGACCATGGACGTCTTTCGACATAACCAGGACGCTTGGAATCGGGAAGCGCAGGCCGGAGAGCGCTGGTCCACCCCAGTGACCGACGCCGCCTTGAAGCTTGCCCGGGCTGGGCACCCGGAGATCTTTTTAACCCCAAACCGACCCGTCCCCGCCCCTTGGCTTGATTCCCTCGCCGGGTCCCGGGTGCTGGCCCTCGCCTCCGGCGGCGGGCAGCAGGCCCCACTGCTCGCCGCCGCGGGCGCCGAGGTTTGGAGTTTGGATGCCTCTCTCGAGCAGCTTCGTCTTGATCAGGCGACCGCGGCCCGCGCGGGCCATCGGGTGCGCTGCGTGGTCGGGGATATGGCTGATCTTGGCGCCTTTCCTTCGAACCTTTTTGATTGGGTTATTAACCCGGTGAGCACGGTCTTCGTTTCCGAAGTGCGCCCGGTTTGGAGCGAAGTGGCTCGAGTACTCAAACTGGGCGGTCGCTTTTTGACTGGCGTAATGAACCCCGCCTTTTTTCTCTTTGATCACGATCCCTTGGCGCCGGAGCAGCGCCCCGAGGTTCGCTATGCCCTACCCACTAACGACCTCCTAGAAGGGGCCGATGTCAGTGCCCGGGCCATCGAGTTCAGCCATAGCCTCACGGATCTCATTGCCGGTCAGCTTGAGGTGGGCCTGGCCCTGGAGGGCTTCTTTGAGGACGACTGGGACGATGACGCCAGCCCCCTGAATCGGTACTTTCCTATCTACCTGGCAATGCATAGCCGCAAGCGGGGCTAGGGGCCCCAGGGGGAGGGGAGACACATGGAAAAACGGCACCCGGGCACGGCGGAACATGAAGCGTGGCTTCGAGAGGTCTCGGAACCGATCATCGACCCCGAGCTTCCGATCTGCGACCCGCATCACCACCTATGGGATAGAAACGGCTACCGCTACCTGCTCCACGAGCTTCTCGCGGATATTCAGTCGGGCCACCGGATCGTCAGTACGGTTCATATAGAGTGCGCAAGCATGTATCGAGCCCGGGGCCCGGAGGCGCTGCGCCCCGTCGGGGAAACGGAGTTCGTCAATGGCATTGCAGCCATGAGCGCCAGTGGCGACTTCGGGGAAACGGAGGTCGCGGCGGGGATCGTTGGCTTTGCCGATCTCTGCCTCGGAGAGGGGGTAGGCGCGGTACTTGATGCCCACCTCGCAGCGTCGTCGCGCTTTCGGGGCATTCGCCACGCAGCCAGCTTCGATCCCAGCCCCGAGGTGCGTAACGCCCATACCAACCCGCCCCCGGGTCTCTATGGCCGCGAGGACTTCCGCGCGGGCTTTCGCCAGCTCGCCCCCCGGGGCCTGTCCTTCGAGGCCTGGCAATACCACCACCAGCTTCCCGAGGTGACGGCGCTGGCTCGGGCTTTCCCCGACACCACCATCATTCTCAATCATTTCAGTGGGCCCCTGGGTATCGGGCCCTACGCGGGGCAGCGCGAGGCGATCTTCGCGCAGTGGCGAAGGGACCTCGCGGAGCTGGCAAGCTGCCCGAATGTGGTGGCCAAGCTCGGAGGGCTCGTGATGCCCGTCAATGGCTTTGGCTTTCACTACGCAGCCCTGCCCCCCACCTCTGATGAAATCCTTGCGGCCACGGAACCCTTTTATCGGGAGGCGCTGGCCTGCTTTGGCGCCGAGCGCTGCATGTTTGAATCAAACTTCCCCGTGGATAAGGCGAGCGTGTCCTACCCCGTGCTCTGGAATGCCTTTAAAAAGCTTGTGGCTGACGGGTCTAGAGCGGAGCGGGGGGCCCTCTTCCACGATACGGCGGTGCGTTGCTATCGCCTCGGGGCGTCCTAGGCGGCACCCGGGAAGGCGATACGGGGGCCCTATGGCGATTGCATAGCCTTCTTTATACTTCCGCGCCCCAAACCCCGGAGGGCAGGCAGGTGGACTTCGAGAAACGCTATGACGTGATCGTCATCGGTGGCGGCCATGCAGGGACGGAAGCGGCCCTCGCGGCGGCCCGCCTGGGGGCGGACACCCTGCTGCTGACGCAAAGCATCGAAACCATTGGCCAGATGTCCTGCAACCCGGCCATCGGCGGCATTGGAAAAACTCACCTGGTTCGGGAAATCGACGCCCTGGGCGGCGTGATGGCCCTCGCTGGGGATCGAGCAGGCATTCAATTTCGCACCTTGAACGCGCGGAAGGGCCCCGCGGTGCGAGCCACCCGGGCTCAGGCTGATCGCGCGCTGTACCGGGCGGCTATCCGGGAGTTTGTTGAGAATCAGCCCGGTCTCTCCCTCTTCCAGCAAAACGTGGTGGATCTGGTCGTAGAAGGGGATCGGGTTACGGGCGTAGTCACGCAGCTCGGACTGACTTTCCGGGCGGCCACCGTCGTGCTCACCACGGGGACCTTCCTCGGCGGCAAAATTCATGTCGGAGAAGCGCAGCACGAAGGCGGCCGGGCCGGGGATGCGCCGGCGAATGCGCTGGCCCAGCGTCTTCGGGCCCTTCCATTCCGCGTGGGGCGCCTGAAGACCGGAACGCCGCCGCGAATTGATGGGCGCACCGTCGATTTCTCCGTGATGACGCCCCAGCCCGGGGATGAGCCGCGGCCGACCCTGTCCTTCCGCAGCGACCGGAGTGTGCATCCCCGCCAGGTCCCCTGCTGGATTACGCGCACCAACGAAGCCACCCACGCATTGATTCGCAGTGGGCTCGATCGCTCCCCCATGTATGCGGGCCGGATTGAAGGGGTGGGACCCCGCTATTGCCCCTCCGTTGAAGACAAGGTGGTGCGCTTCGAAGACAAGGACTCCCATCAGATCTTCGTGGAGCCTGAAGGGCTCAGCACCCACGAGCTTTACCCCAATGGGATCTCTACGAGCCTGCCCTTCGAGCTTCAGCAGGCCTTCCTGCGCACCATCCCCGGTTTTGAAAAGGCGCATATCACGCGCCCGGGCTACGCCATTGAGTACGACTTCTTTGATCCCCGGGATCTTAAGCCCACCCTTGAGACCCATTGCGTCGAAGGGCTTTATTTCGCTGGGCAGATCAACGGCACCACGGGCTACGAGGAGGCTGCGGCCCAGGGCCTGCTGGCGGGAACGAACGCAGCGCTGCAGGTGGCGGGGGCCGCGCCCCTGCTTCCGGAGCGGGACGAAGCCTACCTCGGGGTGCTGGTTGATGATTTGATTCGCCTGGGCACCCAGGAGCCCTACCGCATGTTCACCAGCCGTGCGGAATACCGCCTGCTGCTTCGCCAGGACAACGCCGATCTTCGTCTCACCCCCAAGGGTCGAGCCCTGGGTCTTGTGGGCGATGAACAGTGGGCTGCCTTCGAAGCAAAGCGCCGCACCGTAGACGACACTATCGAAAAACTTCAGCGCACCCCCCTGGTCCCCGGGAGCGCTCTAGCCCAGGCCCTCGAGGCCCGGTGCCAGGTGGCCTTTGATAAGGACGGCTCTCTCGCCCAAGCCCTTCGGCGCCCGGAAGTGCAGTGGGAGGATGTGGAGGCTGCCCTCGGCTGGGCGCCCCTGGGAGAGGCCGAGGCCGAGCAGGTGGCAGTGCAGATCAAATATGACGGCTATATTGCTCGCCAGCGCGCCGAGGTGGAGCGGCTCAAGGGGCAGGGTGCCACGGCCCTCCCCCATGACCTTGACTACACCACCGTCGCAGGCCTTTCCCACGAGGTTTGCCAAAAATTAAGCGATGCGCGCCCCGACAGCCTTGAACGGGCGGCCCGCATTCCCGGCGTCACCCCGGCGGCGGTAGCGCAGCTCGCGATTCACTTGAAGAAGCAAAGCCTTCGGTCCGCCGCGTGCTAGCGGCGGAAGGACCGCTGAAGGCCCGCTTGGAAGCGGGGCTAGCGGAGCTGGCGGTGCCCCACGATGGCTGTGCTATCGATCGCCTGTGGCAATGGCTCGAGCTTCATGAGCGCTGGTCCCGGGCGTTCAACCTCACGGGGACGCAGGACTCGGAAACCCTTGTGGAGGGCCACCTTCTCGACTGTGCAGCGGTGCTGCCGGCCTTGAGCGAACCGGGGGTGCTCTACGACGTGGGCACGGGCGCGGGCCTACCGGGACTCATTTTGGCCGCCCTGGCCCCGGACCGTCCCTTCGTGCTGGTGGAATCGCTGGGGAAGCGCGTGCGCTTTCTCGAGCAGGCCATCGTCACCCTGGCCCTTCCCCAGGTTACCGTTCTTGAACAGCGGGCCGAGCAGGTGACCTTTGATCCCTCGGCTGCGGGCATTCTGGTCCGGGCCGTCGCCCCCCTCGAGCGCCTCTGCGCCCTCCTCCAGGCGCCTCTGGCGGCGGGAGGTCGGCTTTTAGCCATGAAGGGCGCTCAATGGGAGCAGGAATGGGCGCCCCTCGACGACCGCTTCACCTTGGAAGCGCGCTATGCTTATCGGGTGCCCAGCTATGATCACGAGCGGGTGCTCCTCAAGGTTCGATCCAAGGACGCAGCATGACGGGCCAGGTCGTTGCCATTACCAATCAAAAAGGGGGGGTGGGGAAAACCACCACCAGCATCAACTTGGCCGCCGCCCTGGCAGGGCTGGGGGACCGGGTGCTGCTGGTCGACCTGGACCCTCAGGGCAACGCCACCACGGGTTCGGGGGTGGAAAAGCGCGCCCTTGAGTACACCCTGTGCGATGCGCTGCTCGATCCCGAGCTGTCCTTTGAGGCCATCGTCCAGTCGACCCAAGGGGGGTACGACCTCCTCCCGGCCAACGGGGATTTGGTGGCGGCGGAGGTGGGCTTGCTTGAGCGCGGGGGCCGGGAACAGCAGCTGAAGCGGGTGCTTCAAAGCGCCCCTGAGCCCTACCAATGGGTGATTATTGACTGCCCGCCGGCGCTCTCCCTTCTGACCGTGAACGCCCTCGTGGCGGCGACGGGTGTGCTGATTCCCATGCAGTGCGAGTTCTACGCTCTCGAAGGGCTTTCCGCCCTGCTCGAAACCCTGGAGGGGGTTCGGGAACACAGCAATCCATCGTTAGACGTTTTGGGGCTCCTTCGCACCATGTACGACCCTCGAAATGGCCTCACCCGGGATGTTTCCCGGCAACTGTTGACCCACTTCGGCGATCGCGTGTTTCGAACGGTGATTCCGAGAAATATCCGCCTAGCGGAGGCCCCGAGCCACGGTCTTCCTGCGGTGGCCTATGACCGTCTCTCCCGAGGGGCGGTGGCCTACGAGGCCCTGGCCCAGGAGCTTCGCCGCCGCCAATCTCGCCCAGCTGAGGAGCCTGCGCACCCATGAGCACAAAGAAACGGGGCCTTGGCCGAGGCCTAGAATCCTTGCTCGGCGCGGCTCCGGCGCCGGTCAAAGCGACGCCGGAAGCCCCCTCCGCGGCAACCCCCGAGCCCAGGGAAGCCCCTGCGGTGGACGGCGCCGTGCTTCGAGCGCTCCCCATCGAACAGCTCGAGCGAGGCGCCTTCCAACCTCGGCAGCACTTCGATGAGGAGGCTCTTGAGGAGCTCGCCGCCTCCATCCGCAGCCAGGGCCTCATGCAGCCCCTGGTGGTTCGCCCCTTGGGCGATCAACGCTTTGAGATTATTGCCGGGGAGCGCCGCTGGCGGGCGGCGCAGCGCGCGGGCCTCGATCGGGTTCCGGCCCTGGTGCGGTCCTTAGACGATAAGAGCGCGCTGGCCCTGGCTCTGATCGAAAACGTTCAGCGGGAGGACTTGAGCCCCCTGGAAGAGGCCGCTGCGCTTGAGCGCCTCATGACCACCTTTTCCCTCACCCAGAGCCAGGCGGCGGAGGCGGTGGGTAAGCAGCGGGCCACGGTCGCCAATCTTCTCCGGTTGCTTCGCCTTGGCAGTGAGGCGCGACGCCTCCTCGAGCGGGGCGATCTAACCATGGGGCACGCTCGGGCCTTGCTCGCCCTAGACGATCCCCAGCAGGGAGCCCTCGCCCGGGAGGCCGTGCAGCGGGGCTGGACCGTTCGCGAGATGGAACGCCAGGTGCAGCGGGCCCTCGCGCCGCCAAAGGAAGCGACGGTCAGCGAAGGGACCGAGGCTTCCCGGGAAACGCGCCACCTGGAACGGACCCTTTCGGAGCGGCTCGGAGCCCCGGTGCGCATTGAGCACGGCAAGAAGGGCGGCCGGATCGTGATTCGCTACGGCTCCCTCGATGAGCTCGACGGTGTCCTTGCCCATCTGCGGTGATGTTTGACCTAAAAGGAGGCGCTGCGGCGCCTTGCCCCGGGGCAAGGGTGTGCCTATAATTCGCGCGCTTTTCCCTTGGGGTCATGGAAACGAGCGCCGCTGGCGGGGTCAGATAGGCCCGCAGGGGCAGGCGTCAAAGATGACCCTAGGGCGGAGGACGCGGTCGTGCGCCGGATCGTAGGGACGCAGCTTGCAGCGCTTGGTCTTGCGGCCCTGGGGGTTTGGAGCCTCGAACTCGGCAGCGAACGACAGGCGCTCATCGGTGGCCTCGTGGCCCTGGCGCCAAACCTTTGGATGGCCCGGCGCGTGCACCGCGCGGGGGAAAACCCCAAGCCGCTGGTGGCGGCCGGGGGGCTCTTTGGAG
>Ga0181588_10005386_pt1 | contig 10288 bp, 10 predicted proteins | sample 071ome_26_FD_148607 | JGI IMG/M metagenome (GOLD analysis project Ga0181588, IMG submission 148607) | Coastal salt marsh microbial communities from the Groves Creek Marsh, Skidaway Island, Georgia - 071409BT metaG (spades assembly) | ecosystem: Environmental > Aquatic > Marine > Intertidal zone...
AGCCTCTTCCGATACTACTTCCGCTGCTTCGCCGCGGGGGACGCAGCTGTGCCGGCGCTTGGAATGCAGAGACTGCCCGAGCTTCTGGCCGCACCGCTCGAGGGTCGCATCCGGCTCGAGACCGCCATTCGCTCGACATCGCCTGGCTGCGTGACACTGGACGATGGTTCGACCATCGAGGCGGATGAGATCGTGCTCGCAACGGACGCGGCCTCCGCCGGAGCCCTGGGTCATGGCGAGCCGCCTTCGTTCAAGAGCACTGTCACCTCGTACTTCAGCGCTCCCGAAGCACCCGTCGATGAGGCCCTCCTGATCCTGGATGGTGAGGGGACGGGACCCGCCAACCACGTCGCCGTCATGAGCTCGGTATCTTCCGACTACGCGCCGGCGGGGCGGCACCTCATCGCCGTATCCGGCGTGGACGAGGCTGCCGTGGACGCCGATCGCTTCTCAGGGCAGGCCCGGTTACAGCTAGGCCGCTGGTTCGGGCCGCACGTCGATCGCTGGGACCACCTCCAGACCTACGCGATCCCGCATGCTTTGCCCCGCCACGACGCGGGCTTCGCGGAGGACCGCCCTCCCCGCAGATCGGCCGACGGCGTGTGGGTGACCGGCGACTACACTGACTTCGGGTCGATCCAGGGCGCGCTGCGCGCGGGACGCTCGACAGCGGACTCGCTTCTCGAGAGCGTAGCGATGGTGGCACGATGACGGCCGCCGTGAGCTCGATCGTCTTCGGAGCGTACGGCGGTGTCGGCTCGGCGCTCGCGCGTCGCCTCGCCGGGGACGGGCACCGTCTGATTCTTTCGGGGCGCGACCCGGATCGCCTCTCCGCTCTCGCGGACGAGCTCGACGCCGGCGCCGTGGTATCGGACGTCCTCGATCCCGAGTCGGTGTCCGACGTCATCGCCAAGGCCGAACAGCTCCATGGCCGGATCGACGGAATCGCGAACTGCGTGGGGAGCGTGCTGCTCAAGCCCGCTCACCTCACAAAGCACGAAGAGTGGGCGCATACCATCGCGACCAACCTGACCAGTTCCTTCAGTATCCTCCGGGCGGCGGCCCGGCCCATGATGAAGACCGGTGGGGGAAGTCTGGTCTTCGTATCGACGGCCGCGGCCTCGATCGGGCTGCCGAATCACGAAGCGATCGCAGCTGCCAAGGGCGGCATTGAAGCCATGGTCCGGTCTGCCGCGGCCACGTACGGAAAGGCCGGACTCCGCGTAAATGCGGTGTCCCCGGGTCTCGTCGAAACCCCGCTCACGTCCCGAATCACCTCGTCCGAAGCGGCCCGCTCGGCCTCCGAGGCGATGCACGCGCTGCGTCGCATCGGTCAGCCCGAGGACGTCGCCGGGGCCATCGCCTGGCTGCTGTCCCCTCAGGCGTCGTGGGTCACCGGCCAGACCTTCGGCGTCGACGGAGGGCTGGGCGCCGTCCGGTCCGCCTAGGGGCTCGAACACGAAGGTCGCGGCCAGAATGCCTCCGGCCGCGACCTGTGTCCTTCTCCACGCCGGCCCCCTCACTCCCGGGAGCCGTCGCGATCGGGGTCAGCCCCGGTAGAATCGCTCTTCCACGATGAGGCCGTCGACCCACTTGCGGACGGCGACCTGATCGTACTTCACGTCACCCCATTCGGCGTGCGTGTAGTCCCAGTGCCAGACGGAAAAGGAGGTATCGCCACGCACGGCCGTCTCCTTGAGCTCACCGGCACGGAAATCGGTGATCTTGCTGAAGAAGTCCTCTTCACGCTCCCGATTGAGATCCTTCCCCACCCAGGGCTCGAATCCCTGGTCGATCATGATGCAGCCCTCGGCATAGAACGTCTCGAAGGCCTCGAGTGCCTTCCCCTCGAGAATCATCTGGTTCAGGTCGGCGTCGAGCTCAGCCGTCGTCCTGGTTGCGGTCGTGTTCATGGTATGTCCCGTCTCGAGAGCCGCCGAAGCGACTCGTTACGTTGAACTGAAGCCGAAAAATACCTGATTGGTGATTAGTTGTCTAGTCACGCTCTTGGAAGATCGGCGGCCGACGAATTGGACGGTGGATCCTCCTACCAGTCCGGGCTTTCGGACTCGTCGAGGGAGAGCATGGCGGCTCGAAGCTTCGCCTCTTCGTCCGCCGACAGCTGTTCGACGGGCGCCAGCGCCTCATGCGTCGCACGGCCACGGGCGACCATCCCGACGAGCATACCCGCCGAAAGAATGGCGGCCGCCGGGAGGAAGTAGCCGAGAAGGTTGAACCCTTCGGCCGGGGGCAGCATCAGAACCTCAGTCCCGTACTCCGAAACGAAACTGGCCTGGACCACGTCAACCGATTCACCCGCTTCGAGCGCCTGCCGAATTCGAGCAGACCATACCGGTGACGTCCCGCACTGCATCTGGAATTGGCACGAGTGGACATCGAGACCGCAGCCACAATTACACTTCAGCGCGCTCTCCAGAATCATCAGCTTTTCGCCGAGCTCGCCTTCGTGGTAATGCCCGCCGACGGTCGCCGTCGGGTCGTACCCGGCGTGCGACGGCCCGGAGGACTGGGCGATCCCTGGCGACGCGATCATCGCGGTGGCGAGCGCCGCTGCGGACAGGGTGTGGATGGCGAGACGTCCTCGCATCGTCGATCAGCTCCGTGTACTGCCCCTGCGGGCGTATTCGAGTGGTCGTACTCCGATCGTACTACACGTCAAAGCAGGCACCGTTCATCCTATCGCGTCCGGACGCGCCTGCCTACCGAGCGCCTCCGGGCGCAGCGCTTCCCACGGCTCCGGCGTCCGCACTCCGAGGATCCGGCGCCCCCATCCGAACGCCCGTCCGGGGGTTCACGCCAATCGAGTTGGCCGAGCCCTGCCGCCCTCCCATCTGCACGGCGTGGCCGAGCTCTTCGAGCGCCTGAACTACGTCCGGCGATACTGCGTCGGCCTCGAGTCGGATACGATCGGGGAGCCATTGGTGGTGCATGCGCGGAGCGGCGACGGCCTGCTCGATGTCCATGTCGAAGTCGACCATGTTCAAAATGAGCTGCAACGTCGTGTTGATGATCGTCCGGCCACCGGGTGTTCCGATCACGGCGACGAGGTCACCGTCGTGGGCGAGAATACTGGGGGTCATCGACGAGAGCATGCGCTGCTGCGGCCGAGCGAGGTTCGGCTCCGTCCCGATCAGGCCACTCGCATTCGTCAGCCCGGGACCCGCATTGAAGTCACCCATCTCGTTATTCAGCAGGAAGCCGCCACCCGGGACAACGATCCCGGATCCGTATCCGGATTCGAGCGTGTAGGTCACCGACACGGCCATACCGCTCGCATCCACGACGGAGTAGTGCGTCGTCTCGGGTGACTCGTACGGCTGATCCACGTCCGACGGGTGCGAGATCGACGCACGTTCCGGATCCAGGTCGCGACGAAGCCACGCCGCGTAGTCCTTGCTGGTCAGGCGCTGGATGGGCACGTCGTTGAAATCCGCGTCGGCGAGGTAGGTCGCTCGATCGCGGAACGCCCGGCGCATCGCTTCCGCCACATGGTGCAGGTACTCCGCACTGTTGTGACCCATCGACGCGAGATCGTACTCCTCCAGAATGTTCAGCGCCGTCACGATCGCGATGCCACCCGAGCTCGGCGGGGGCATGGAAATCACGTCGTACCCCCGATACGTGCCCGTAATGGGCGTGCGTTCACGCGCCTCGTATCGGTCGAGATCCTCTTCCGTGATCAGTCCCCCGCCCCGACGCATCTCGGCAGCGATCAACCTCGCCGTCGTGCCACGGTAGAAGCCGTCGGACCGATCGTCTCGGATTCGCTCGAGCGTCCGTCCGAGGTCAGGCTGACGCCACGTGTCCCCTGCCGAGTACGGCCTGCCGTTGTCGGTAAAGGCAGCTACGGATGCCTCGTATTGAGCACCGCGCCCCGCCGCGAAGCGCGCGATGGAGCCAGCCAGTGACGCGCTGAGCTCGAAGCCATCGTTCGCGAGGTCCACGGACGGGTCGACCAGATCCGCCCACGAGGCATCTCCATAGAGACGGTGCGCCTTGTCGAATCCAGCCACGGTGCCCGGGACGCCGACGGCACGGTGGCTCAGGTGGTGGACCTGGAACGAGTACTCACCGTTCTCGTCGAGCCACATCTCCGGATGCGCCGCCAGGGGTGCCTTCTCGCGGAAGTCGATGGTCGTCGACTGACCATTCGGAAAGCGGATCACCATGAAGCCACCACCTCCGATATTCCCTGCGGTCGGATGCGTGACGGCAAGCGCGAACCCGGTCGCGATCGCTGCATCGACCGCATTGCCCCCGGCGTCCAGCACGTCGGCGCCCACCTGACTCGCGATCCATTGCTGGGACGAGACCATCCCGCCGTTCGAAAGGGCGGCCTCCTGATCCTGGCCGAGTACCGGCCCTGCGGCCACGGCCACCGTCAGCAGGAGCGCGGGAAGAAGACGTGAGGAGAGCGGGGCCGGATGACGCATCGGAGCCTCGGGACGGCAGTCGAAGAAGGGTACGAGTTCGGCAAGTATCCGGCCCCGGCGGGGTCCGCGCCAGACAGTGATTGCCCGAGGCCGGGAGGTGGGTTACTTCATTCGCCCTCGAGCGTCAGAGCCGGCAGGCGGACGCAGTCAGATCAGTCGACCGTACGACACACACAGGGCAGCCATGACCATCAAGAGACGGGACTTCATCAAGAAGGCCGGTACGGGAGCTGCGGGTGTCGCAGCCCTCAGCGCCTGCGGAGGCGGGGAGAGTGCGAGCACCCCGGCGGCGGGCGGAGCAGGGATCAGTGGGCCGAGGGTCAGCTGGCGCCTCGCGACCAGCTTCCCCGAGAGCCTCGACCTGCTCCACGGCGCCGGTGTCCGAGTGGCCCGTCGCGTCGAGGAGCTCACGGGCGGCAACTTCACGATGCGTGTGTATCAGGCCAATGAGATCGTCCCGGCGCTCCAGGTCATGGATGCCGTCATGCAGGGCACCGTTCAATGCGGTGTCTCCCCCGGCTACTACTACATCGGAAAGAACCCGGCCCTCGCGTTCGATACGGCAATTCCCTTCGGCCTCAGCACGCGTCAGCAGTACGCGTGGATGATGCACGGAGGCGGCCTCGAGCTGCTCAACTCGATCTACGCCGACTTCGGCGTCATCTCCTTCCCGTGCAACTCCACGGGCGGGCAGATGGGTGGTTGGTTCCGCGAGCCTGTCGGTGGCCTCGCCGATATGGCGGGCCTTCGCTTCCGGATCCCGGGCATCGGTGGTGAGATCATGTCCCGTCTCGGTGTCACGGTGCAGAACCTCGGAGCCCCGGAGATCTACCCGGCGCTGGAGCGCGGCGCGATCGACGCAACCGAGTGGGTGGGACCGTACGACGACGAGAAGCTCGGCTTCTATCAGGTCGCGAAGAACTACTACTACCCCGGCTGGTGGGAGCCCGGCGTGACCATGGGCCTCCTCATCAGCATGGAGGCGTACAACGAGCTTCCGCCCGCGTATCAGGAGATCCTGCAGGCCGTGTGCGGCGAGACGTTCGCCGACCGCCTGGCGTCGTACGATAACGCCAACCCCCTCGCGCTTCAGCGCCTGGTCAACGACCACGGAGTTATCGTGCGCGAGTACCCGCAGGACATCATGGACGCCGCGTGGCGTGAGTCGAACGCCTACCTCGAAGAGCAGGCCGCGGCGGACGCGACCTTCCGACAGGTGTACGAATCCTACCGGACGTTCCGCGACGCCCAGTGGTCGTATGCCAGCGGCAACGAGCTCGCGTACCAGGTGTCGGCGTTCAACCGGGTGTAGGACGCAGCATCCGACACGGCTGGATCGACGGCCCGCTCCCTCACGGGGGGCGGGCCGTTCTCGCGTCTGCCTGTTCTCCGGAAACGCGAATCGTCTTCGCGTCTACTTCTCCCTTCGGAGGAGCGTCAGCCCATCCCCGATCGGCACGAGGCTGATCTGGACACGAGGGTCGTCGATGACCGTGGCGTTGAACCCGCGGATCGCGTTCGTGTCCTCATCTTGGACGTCCGGGTCGGCCACCGCTCCGCTCCAGAGCGTGTTGTCGACCGCGATGACGCCACCCACCCGGACGAGCTTCAGAGCCTTTTCGTAGTACTCCTCCAGGCCGCGCTTGTCCGCGTCGATGAAGACGAAATCGACGTGTCCTTCCATCCCCTCCGCGATCAACTGCGCCATCGTGTCCGCCGCGGGACCGGCTCGGAATTCGATCTTGTGACTGACCCCGGCCTCCGCCCAGTATCGGCGCCCGAACGACGGCCACTCCTCGTCGATATCGCATGCGATCAGGGTGCCGTCATCCGGCAGCCCTTCGGCGATGCACAGCGTGCTGTACCCCGTGAACGTCCCGAGCTCGAGCGCGAGCTTCGCGTTCATCGCCCCGACCAGCAGCGTCATGAACTGCCCCTGCTCCGGGCTGATCTGCATCTCCGCATGCTCAAGCTCGCCCGTCTCGTCACGCAGGCGCCGACGGATATCATCGTCTCGAATCGACACCTCCAGGAAATACTCATACAGCCGGTCATCGAGTGGTGTCGTCTTGCGGCTCATGTGAGCTCCGTTTCCAGAATTCGCCAGCAGTAGAAGGCTGCGGCACTTCGCCATGGTCGGTAGTCGTCCCCGAGCGCCTCGAGCTCCCGGGCCGTGGGCGAGACCTCGAGCCCGTGTGCCTTCGCATACCCGTTCCGAACCCCGAGGTCGCCCGTCGGCCAGACGTCGGGCCGGTGCATACGGAACATCAGATACATCTGCGCCGTCCATACCCCGATCCCCCGAACCTGAATGAGGCGACGGACGACCTCTGCATCCGACTGCTCGTGAAGGTCGTGCACCTGGACCGCGCCGGACCGAATCTTCGACGCGAGATCCCGGATCGCGGCGAGCTTCGCTCGGGAGAGTCCCGCCTTTCGCAGGGTCGTCTCACGAATCCGGAGCACCTTCGAAGGCGTGACCTCACCCTTGAGCGCGTCCACGAATCGACCGTGGATCGTTGCAGCCGCTCTGCCTGCTAGCTGCTGGTAACAGATCGTGCGGGCGAGGTACGGGAACGGACCGTCATCCGTCATCGGGACTCTGATCGTACCGATCTTCCTCACCCACGGACCCAGCACCGGATCGCGTCCGAGTTTTCGTCGCCCGCCGGTCCAGATGGTCACCCGTTCGGGCTCAGAGGAGGTGTCGGTCGCCATGGGAAGCAACCTGTCGAACCCCAACGGACGAGTCCAGCGGCTCTCGGGGGTTGCCGTCACCGAGTTCACGGGGGCGGGCGAGCCAGACCCGTGGTCCGACCCGCCCGCTCGAATCATTCCTCGTGTGCACCGAGCCTCGGCAGCTCGATACGTGCCGCGTGCCTACCTCGGTACCGCCATCCAGATGACACCCGCGAGGACGATGAGCTGGATCGCGATGAAGGGGATCACCCCGCGATAGATCGACGTGGTCGGAATCTTCGACGGCGTCACACCTCGCAGATAGAAGAGGCTGAAGCCGAAGGGCGGGGTCAGGAACGAGGTCTGGAGGTTCATCGCGAGAACGATACCAAGCCACGTCAGATCGACCCCGAGGATCTCGGCCGCGGGCACAATCAACGGCACGATGATGAACGCGATCTCGAAGAAGTCGATGAAGAAGCCCAGGATAAAGACGACGATGTTGACCACGAGCAGGAAGCCGAGTGCTCCACCCGGAATCCCCGTGAGCATCGTTTCGATCCAGATGTCGCCGTCGAAGCCCCTGAACACGAGCGCGAACGCCGTGGACCCGATCAGCAGGAAGATCACCATGATCGTCAGGCGGCTCGTCTCTTCCATCGCCTTGTTCAGCGCATCGATCGAGAACGATCGATTCAGGAGCGCGAGGAGTATCGCACCGACCGAGCCGAGCGCGCCTGCCTCGGTGGGCGTCGCCACCCCCGCGAAAATGCTTCCGAGCACCACCACGATCAGGACCAGCGGCGGCAGCAGTGACACCACGACCCGCTTCGCCAGCTCCCCGCCGGCGACGCGCATGTCATCCGGAAGCGCAGGAGCGACCGATGGCTTAGCGAAGGCGATGACCGCGACGTACACCGCGTAGGCCCCCGTCAGCACGAGACCCGGCACGAGGGCAGCGCGGAAGAGGGATCCAACCGGCACACCCATCTGGTCACCCAGAACAATGAGCACGATCGACGGTGGAATGATCTGACCGAGCGTGCCTGCAGCGGCGATCGTGCCGAGGCTGATTTCGTCCTTGTAGCCGTTGCGCAGCATCACCGGCAGGGAGATCAGACCCATCGCCGTCACACTCGCACCGACAACGCCGGTCGCAGCCGCCAGAAGCGCACCGACGAAGATGACACCGATCGCGAGGCCACCCCGGAACCGTCCGAAAAGCAGCCCGATCGTCTCGAGGAGCTGCTCCGCCAGCTTCGACTTCTCCAGAACGGTCCCCATGAAGATGAAGAACGGCACCGCGAGAAGCGTGAAGTTCGACATGGTACCGAACGTTCGTTCGGGAAGGGCGAAGAGAAGCGGGATGTCGAAGACGCCGGCCGCCGCCCCGATCAGCGCAAAGATGAGCGCCGTACCACCCAGCGCGAATGCCACCGGATATCCGGTGAAGATCATCGCCAGGACGACAAAGAACATCGCCGGACCCCAGAGGCTCATACGTGTGCCTCCGGTTCACCTTCGTGATCGTCGAGTGTCGGGACGTTGCCCAGGAGTACATCCGTCTGTTTGACCAGCTGGCTGAACGACTGGAGCAGCAGGAGTACGAACGAGACGAGGATCAGCGCCTTGATGGGATATCGCGGCAATCCACCCGGATCCGGCGACATCTCCTTGATTTGCCAGGACACGCGGACAGCCGGGAAGGAGACGTACAGCATCAGGATGGAGAACGGGATCAGGAAGAGGATCGTTCCCGCCATGTCGACCATTGCCTGCGCCTTCGCGCTGAGTCGCTCGTACATGACATCGACTCGGACGTGCACGTCGTGATTCAATCCGTACGCGGCACCCATCAGGAAGATGACGCTGAAGAAGTACCACTGCGCCTCGGTAGCCGGCGTCAGGTTCAGCGTCCATTGCTGGGACCGCGCGAAGTAGCGCACCACGGCGCTGATCGCACCGGTCAGCACCATCAAGAGCGCCAGCCAGCGGATCAGGATACCGAGCTTGTCATTCAGGCCGTCTATGAGGCCCGAGATCTGTCGAAGTGTTTGCATCCGCGGAGTTTGAGCGGCCGGCCGGTTGAGCGCAAACCGTTCCCCGGCGCAGGCTCGGCATGGGGGTCACCGGAACAGGACAGCGAAGGCGCCGATTTCGCTGGCCGGATGGGCTACAGGAGGTAGCCGCCGTCGACGGGAATCACCACCCCCGTGATGTGCCGGGCCGTTTCGGAGCAGAGAAAGAGAACGACACCGGCCACGTCCTGTGGATCACCGAGTCGTCCGAGCACCGCTCTCTCACGCGCTCGATCCAGGATCTCCGAGGGCACGCCGTCCGTAAGCCGCGTCGTGCGGATGTACCCGGGTGCGACCGCATTCACGTTGATGTTGCGTGACCCGAGTTCGACGGCGGTGCTTCTCGTCAGCCCGATCAATCCGGCTTTCGACGCCGCATAGTTGGAGATCCCGAACTCGGAGCGAATCCCGTGCACCGATGTGATGTTCACGATCTTCCCGTGATCCTGTGCCCGCATGAGCGGAGCCACCGCCTTCGTGAAGTAGAACGCGCCGTCGAGATTCGTGCGAAGGACGGCCTCCCACTCGTGGTCTTCCATCCGCCACAGGGCGCCATCGGCACCGATCCCGGCATTGTTGATCAGGATCTGGACCCCGCCCAGCTCCTCCTGCACGTCGGCGACGAACGACTTCACCTCTTTGCTGTTCCGAACGTCACACGAACGGAAAAAGACCTTCACTTCCATCTCTCGGAGGCGACGGGCCACCTCCTGGGCGTCGAGGCGCGCCTGCGAGCCGGAGTCGAGGAAGCAGAACGCGATGTGGGTCCCGCATCGGGCGAGTTCCAGCGCGACCGCGCGACCGATCCCGCTCGACCCGCCGGTCACGATCGCCACCTGTCCGCGCAGGTTCGCGGCGTCGAGGAGGGCCTTGGGCTCGGTCTCGTGACCGACCTGGTCGAGAAGTGCCTCCACGGCGCCGCTCATTTCGTCGTTCATGCCACTCCTGAGTCGCGTGGGGTTCGACAGGCCGCCCCGGCGATCCGCCTCGCCTGACCACGCCCGAAGACTCCGCTCCCGCAAACAGGATCGGGCATGGGGCAGTATACTCGAAAAACGTCCTATCGGCTTGCGTGTA
>Ga0181588_10005388_pt1 | contig 10287 bp, 9 predicted proteins | sample 071ome_26_FD_148607 | JGI IMG/M metagenome (GOLD analysis project Ga0181588, IMG submission 148607) | Coastal salt marsh microbial communities from the Groves Creek Marsh, Skidaway Island, Georgia - 071409BT metaG (spades assembly) | ecosystem: Environmental > Aquatic > Marine > Intertidal zone...
GGCCTCGACGGCGCGTGACAGCAAGTTGTTATCCACGCCCCACATGACGTCACCTTCGGGGTTGCCGGCGGTGAGCGCCGCTTTGGTCAACATGGTGCCGGTGTCGCCAGCGACGAGGATCTCCACGGTGACCCCTTCGCGGGCTCCGAAGGCGTCAAGGGCGGCGTTCACCATGGTGTCGGCTACCGGAAACGAGGAGTACGTCACCAACGTCACGGTGTCGGCGATGGGCTCGTCATCTCCGCAACCCGCAGTCATCGTTGCGAGACATGCGATGAGGAGTGCGCCGATGGTTCGGGTGCGCCATGAGCGATGAGTGATGTGGGTCATGTTGGTACCTCCGTGAAAATGCAGAGAGTCCCCGTGGACACCGACACCTCGACGGTGTCGGTCACGATGTTGCTGACACCGAGATCGGACAGAGCCGTCGATGACGCCGCGGTGAGTGGCCAGCGCGTGCCGGACAGATGCACACCGGTGCAGTCATCGGTGAGGGGGATCAACGACAGGGTTGTGCCCACCGGGGGCGTGAGGGTGGCGCGTTCTGGGCCTCTCAGGACCCGGATCCGCTGACGTCCCCAGCGCATCTCCAACTCCGGTACGTCGATCAGTTCCGGATCACGAAGAGCGCCGAGTGCGCCGAGGGTGTGATCGAGGCGGTCACCGATGCCAGTGACCACCACGATCCGATCCGGGACCATCGCGGCGGCTCGCTGCAGCGCGAGCCGTGTATCGGTGGCGTCTTTGTCGGCAGGGTGGGAGTCGATCTCACAGTGGCGTTCCGCCCAGCGTCGACCGCGAGTCGAAATCGAATCGAGGTCGCCGACGAGCACATCGGGGTCGAGCCCAACGCGCCGAGCGTGATCTAACCCTGAGTCGGCTGCGACCACCACCTGATTGTCGCCGTCGAGGTCGGCAACGGCCTCGCGCTCAATCGGGCCGGCTCCGGTCACGACGACAACTGTGGCGACGTCGCGTGTGGAATCGGTGTGTGGTGTCATGGCTCCCTCCGCCGGCATTACCCGGATCAGGTTCTCGGGTCGGTGGCCCCGGCCACCCTCTCAGCCCGCCGATGGTGCGGGCTCCCCGGTTGTCGTTGCGAAGAGTATCGCAGGTGATGATCTATGCGCGACCGAGGAGCCGATCAAGTGCTCCAGCGGTGTCGCTGACATCGGGTGTGTCGACGTGGGCCAGTCGGCTGAGGTAGGTGATGGACACCTCGTCTGCTTCGATCGCCCCGCCGTCGGTGGACACGGGCAGTTCGGTGCGGTCACCGTAGGCAACCTTGACGCGGTAGCTGTCGGTTTGGCCTTCGATGGGCAGCAGATCTGCGGTTGCCATGGTGCGAATAGGCCGGTTCGCGACCTCGGTCCGTCGCCATCCGGCCATCTGATCGACCGGCATATCAGGAACATTGATATTCACGACAACGGGTTCGGCCGGAAGTCCGTTGGCTAAGAAGCCGTCCATGAAGGTGTCGGCGACCTGGGCGGCGGAGTCCCAGTGCTGGTCCTTGATCATGTCGTCCCAGCCTTGGCCAAGAACTCCCCATCCGGTGACGGCCTGTGACACAGCGATGCCGCTGATGCCCCCGTTGCGGGCTGTGAGGCAGGCGCCGATGGTGCCCGAGTGGTAGACGGACCAGCCGACGTTGGCTCCTGGGTTGATTCCGGACACCACGAGATCGAAGGGGCCACCGAAGGCGCCAAGGCGAGCGAAGTACACGCAGAGTGCCGGCGCACCGTTCACCGCCCACGCGGTGTCAATGCCGTCAAGGGTGACGCGGTGTGCTTCGGGGGTGATCCGGTACAGCGCCCCAAGTGCTGCGCCGGCCCCGGAGAATTCGCGGTCCGGGGCGACCACGGTCACCTCCCCATGTCGGGTCATCGCTTGAGCGAGTCGGTGCAGGCCAACGGACGAGATGCCGTCGTCGTTTGTTACAAGAATCCTCACCGGGCCATCTTCGCATGTGAGCGCTGCACGATGGTCGTCCACATGGTGTTCACCGTGTGTTTCGCAGCCCGATACCACACGGCACGACATCTGATGCGGTGGTCACCATGGGGCGGTTAAGCGGAGCGGGCCCGTGATGTCCACAACACCAGACCTAAACCAACGATGACGAGGATCATGCCCGGAATCTGGCCTCCGGACACCGTCTCATCGATCAGTAGCCAGGCCCAGAACGTGGAGAACGCGGGCTGACTGGTTTGCACCAAGCCAATGGTGGCGATGGGTACCGACCGCTGGGCGAACACCAGTAATCCGTGGGCGGCCATGCCGGTCAACACGGCCAGAATGCCAATCGATGCCCATGTGGTTCCCGTGTCGGGCCAGATGTCGCCGCGTGCGGTGATCAGCGCAACCGGGGTAGCGGTGATCACCGCGACCGGCATGAGGATCGACATGAAATCTGCAACACCGACCCCCGCTGCGCGTGCTCGTTTGGTGCCGACGAGATATCCCAAGAATGCGGCCAAAGCCACCACGACAAGCACATCACCGCCGACGGTCGCCGCCCCGCCGGTCGGCCCGGCGACAAGAACGATGATCAGGCCAGCAAAACTCAGTCCCGCCCATCTCAGCGAGCGCCAATTGGGTGTCTCGCCGAACAACACGCGGCCGAGGGGTGCCAGCAGGATGGGCGAGAGAGCCATGATGAACTCGCTGTGCGCCACGCTTGTCCGGGTCACCGCCGTGAAGAGCACCGAAATGTTCACACCGAACGACAGCGCCGCTGGGGTCACTAATCGCCACGTGTTGCGATCGGGTAGCGGGGTGCCACGCCAGCGTCTCCGGCACCACAGCAGCGCCCACCAGATCACGGTTGATACCACGAGTCGCCACCATGCGATGACGGCCCCAGAGGTGCCGGGCCACTTGATCACCGAATAACTGATAGCGAAGCAGGTGACGGCGCCGAGGACCGCGAGCAGGCCGAGTCGTCGCCCGGCGGCATCGGTTGTCGAGCCGGTTGTGCCGGGTCTCGAGCCCTCCGATTCAGTTGCCACCGATAGCCATCCAGGCCTCGGCCACGGCACTGTCCCCGACGATGTCGAGGTCGCCGGCAATGCTGCGTCGACCCCACATCGTCAACCACAGGTCGGCAGCGGTACCGCGAATCGCAGCGTCACCTTTGGCGTGTTCGCGCACCAGATCGATGCCGTCGGAGGTTGGGGTGAGCAGCCATTCCCCCTCGGTGTCGGTGCAATGCAGATGGATGCTGCCCACAGGGGCGCTCACTCGTCCCGATGACATCAGGCGTACCAGCACGACCGAGAGGTACTCATCGATGCCGTCAGAGGCCAGGGTGGCGTCGAGCGGGAGGTGGTCGCTGGTTGTCGATGTGGCATCGACGGCATGCATCACGGTTTCGTGTGCCATTCGTCGTAGCCAGAAACCTGCTCGTTGCTCGGCAGGGAACGGATGCCATGTGGGTGCGGCGGGGTCGAGCGCACTCAAGGTTGACGCCACGGTGGTGGCGCCGTCGGCGAACCAGTCAGCCAGATCAGCATCGGCGATGTCGCTGGCGGGGGGTTGCACCACGTCGAACGATGTGGGTTCTGCTGTAGACATCGCCGCCGTTGCCCAGCGATGAACTGATCCTGTATGACGAACCAGGTCGGACATGGTCCAGCCGGGGCATGTGGTGACGGCCACGTTGAGAGTGTTGCAACACCCGTGGATGGCAGCGCTGGCGGTGCGCACCGCCTCGATCATGTCCGATGGGGCGATGGCGGGGGCGGGGTCGACCGTCATAGGGGTCGACGGTAGCCTGTGACCATGGGTCCTTTCGACGAGTCCTCTGCGGAAACAGCCGACGGCGCGTCAACCGCTGTCGACACGATCATCGAGATCACACCGGCTGCGCTCGACATCATCAGCGGTCTACGCGCCGATGAACCAGATCCCGACGAACTCGGCTTGCGTGTGGCGGTCATTTCAGGACCCGGCGAAGATTTTCGATACGACCTGTCCTTCGAGGCGTACCTCACCGCCGGGTTCAGCGATGAGGTACGCACCATCGGTGGGATGAAAGTGATCGTTCCTGCCGACAGCGTGCGGAGTCTTCAGGGTGCCACGTTGGACCACACCGAGAGTCAAGGACTTGTCATTCGGAACCCGAACCGTCCTGAACCACTGCAGGTCGAGGGGTTAGTGAACGACGACGAACTGTCCGCCGAGATCGAGGCCGTGCTGTCGGCTGAGGTGAACCCTGCGTTGGCGGCGCACGGCGGATTCGTGACCTATGTCGGGCACGACGATGACGGTGTTGCGTATCTCACTATGGGTGGTGGTTGCCACGGTTGTTCGATGTCGGCGGCAACCATGATGGACGGTGTGCAGACCATGCTGGTCGACGCTGTCGAGGCGGTCACCGCAGTGCGTGACCTCACCGATCACACCACCGGGTCAAACCCGTTCTATTCCTGAGAGTCGAGGGCGGCCGAGATATCGGCCCAGAGATCCTCGACATCTTCGAGTCCGACCGACATCCGGATATGTCCGGGGCGAATACCGATGGCTGCTTGATCATCGACGGACAGCGACACGTGACTGGTGGTGGATGGCCGACAGACGAGGGTTTCAGGGCCACCGAGCGATGTGGCACGGCGCACCAGACGTAACGCATCAAGGAACTGCTCGGCATGCGGCGTGACCTCGAGGCTCAGCATCGACCCGAAACGCTGCATCTGCTCGGCAGCAAGACGGTGTTGGGGGTGGCTGTCGAGTCCGGGATAGTCAACTCCGCTGATGCGGGGGTCGTCGGCCATGCGCTGGGCGAGGGTGAGCGCTGTGGCGCATTGCCGCTCCATGCGCACATCAAGGGTTCGGATGCCGCGCAGGGCCAGCATCGCATCGAATGGTGACGGTGTGGCACCGTGCAACACGCTGTACGACCAGATGCTGTCCAGCAGTTCCTGCTCGCCAGCAACGAGACCCATGGTGACGTCGTTGTGTCCGGCGATGCCTTTTGTCACCGAATGCAACACAAGATCGACGCCGAAGTCGGCCGGACGTTGACCGAGCGGGGTCGCAAAGGTGGAGTCGACCATGGTGAAGGGCCCACTGATCGCACCCACTTCGGCGAGGTCGACCAGGTCTAACCGGGGGTTGGCCGGCGTCTCAGCGATGACGAGCATGGTGCGGCCGGGTCGCACGGCGGCCGCCATGTTCCCTGGAGTGCGGCCGTCGACATACGTTGTCTCGATACCAAGACGAGCGGCGGGGCCGTTCAAAAAAGCACTCGTCCCCCCGTAAATGTGCTGCGTCGCCACGATGTGGTCGCCGGACGAGCACAGGGCGAGGACGACGCTGGCCAGTGCACCCATCCCCGAGGCGAACGCAAGCGCATCCTCGGTGCCTTCGAGAGCAGCTGTTGCCTCGCAGAAAGCGGACACGGTCGGGTTGCCATACCGGCCATAGAAGCGGTCGGGGCGACGACCGGTTGCCAAACCGGCCAGATCGGCCTCGGTGGCGGTTTCCCACACCGCGGCTGGCCATAGTGGGGTGGTCAACGACCCGTCGTTATGGCGACGCCCACCGGTCACGACATCGGTCGCTGGGCGACGCGGTTCATCGGCGTTCATGACGGTCACGGTATCGGCGTGCCAAGCCGGGCGAGCACGAGATCGTGGAGCACGCCGTTGGTCGAGATCGCCGTCGGAGAGCGGTGGGTATCGGCCCCGTGCATATCGCTGAGTCGCCCGCCTGCTTCGGTCACGATCAGCCGGGGGGCAGCAACGTCATAGGGATGTAAGCCAACGGCGTCTACGGCGATGTCGAGAGCTCCTTCGGCAACCAAGCAATGCTGCCAGAAGTCACCGAGGGCGCGGCTACGGCGCGCGGCGAGCATGAGGTCGGTGAGGGCCGCAACACAGCCTGCCTCGGCCCAGCCATCGTTGATGGTCACGCTCACCTGGGCCTCGGCAAGGTCGTCAATGGCCGATACCTGACATGTTCGCTCTGTTCCGTCGATGTGGCGGACGTGGCTTCCGCCGCCACGGGTTGCCCACCACCGTCGTCCAAGGGCCGGTGCGGAAATCACAGAGACGACCACCTCGCCGTCGCTTTCCAGAGCGATCAAGGTGGCCCACACGGGGATTCCTCGCGCGAAACCAGAGGTGCCGTCGATGGGGTCGATCACCCAGCGGCGGCGGCTGTCTCGCACCACGTCATCGTGCTCTTCGCCGAGGATGCTGTCATCGGGCCGGTGAGCGCCGAGGTGGTCGCGGGCGATGCGTTCAGTGTCGCGGTCGGCATCGGTTACCTCGGTGTTGTCGTGTTTATGGGCGACGGTGAATGAGCGATCGGTGAAACGGCCGAGGGTGACCGCATCGCACCGATCAGCGATGTCGAGCGCGAGTTCAAGATCGTCACCGTAGGTGCCCACCGCTGTGGAGTGGTCAGTCATCGCTGGCTCCTGCACCGAATGACGGACGACGCTTCTGCGTCAGCGCTGCATGCCCCTCGGCAGCGTCGGCACCGAGGAAATCAAGCATCTCATAGGCCAATGACGCTTCGAACGCAGGTAGGGCTTGTCGTAGCCAGTGGTTCAGGGCGCGCTTGGTAAACGCAGTGGCGTGTCGTGGGCCGCGCGCCAGACGGTGTGCGATATCGAGCGCTGTCGGCATGACGTCATCGGCGGGAACAGCGCGAGACACGAGACCAATCCGTTCCGCTTCCGCACCGTCTAAGAAATCAGCGGTCATGAGGTAGTACTTGGCTTTCGCCATTCCGCATAACAGCGGCCAGATCGCCACGGCATGGTCGCCGGCGGCCACGCCGAGACGGATATGGCCATCGGTGAGGCGGGTGGCTTCGTCGATCACCGAAATGTCCGCCATCAAGGCCACCGCGAGACCTGCCCCAACCGCGACCCCGTTGATGGCCGACACGATGGGGGTGTCGCAGTCGATCATGGTGCGCACAATGTCGCCGGCCTCGCGCATGACGCGCATCGTCTGGTCGTGGTTGCCGACCTGGCTCGCGATCCAGTCGAGGTCACCTCCGGCTGAAAACGCACCGTCGTCTCCGGTAACCACCACACATCGCACCGCGTCGTCGCGCGACACGTCGGAAAACACTGTCGCCAGCTCGGCGTGCATCACGGCATCGGTAGCGTTCATCTTGCTCGGGTTCGACAAGGTAATGATGAGCACTCCATCACCGTCGTCGGTGATGCGCAGGCGCGAGTAGCGAGAGGTCCAGTCCGCAGAGGTGGTCACACCGTGGAGCCTAGGCTCCCGCAGCCGCGGCGATCCCTGCCGCGTCGAGTCCATGGCGCGCAAGGATGTCATCGGGTGAGCCGTGAGCGAGGAACTGGGTGGGGAGACCTAGCACGCGAATATCAGGGCCGGGGCCATCATTGGCCCGCAGCGCATCAGCGATTGCCGAACCCACTCCGCCGGCCGCAATTCCGTCCTCCACGGTGACAACGCGCCGGTGACGCGACGCGTCGGCGATCATGTCGGCGTCAAGTGGTGAGCAGCAGCGAACATCCCACACAGTGCTCGCGATTCCCTCGGCGGCAAGCTTGCCAGACGCAGCGACCGCGTCGGCGAGGGTGCGCCCGACCGCGAGGATGCACACCTCGGCATCGTCAGCGGTGTGTACCTGACGCGCGGCGATACCGCGACCAACCTCGGATGGATCGGCGCGGTGCGCAGACCCGCGTGGATAACGGATGGTGACCGGCCCCTCGTCAGTGAGCACTGCCGCGTCGGCAACCATCTGTTCGAGTTCGAGGTCGCTGGAGGGCGCCAGAACTCTCATGCCCGGAACTTTTGTGAGCAACGCCATGTCGTACACACCGTGGTGGCTGGCACCATCTGGGCCGGTGACACCCGCACGATCCAAACAGAACACGACGGGTAGCCGGTGGAGGGCGACGTCGTAGACGACTTGATCCCATGCGCGTGACAGGAATGTTGAGTAGATCGCAACAACGGGACGCAGGCCGGCCATCGCCATTCCGGCGGCGGCGGTTACCGCATGTTGCTCGGCAATGCCGACATCGAAGACCCGGTCGGGGTGTGCGTGTTGTAATGGCAAGAGCCCGGTGGGGCCGGGCATGGCAGCGGTGATGGCCACGACCCGGTCATCGGCGTCGGCGAGTTGGCAGATCGCACGTGAGAACGACTCGGTGTATCCGCTCGGTCCGGTTTTTGGAGGGCCCGATAACGGGTCGAACACGGGGGCGTCGTGCAGATGTTTCTCGTCGTCGTCCTCGGCGGGGAGGTAGCCGCGACCTTTCGCGGTGAGCAGGTGAACGACGATTGGGCCCTCGGCGGAGAGTTCGATGGCGTTGTGTAAGGCGTGCTCGACCGCGGCGATGTCGTGGCCGTCCACCGGTCCGGTGTAACGCACCCCGAGAGCTTCGAAGAAGGCAGGCGGTTGTAAGAATTCGCGCACGCCAGCTTTCAACGCGTCTAGGGCGCGTTCGGCTTGTGCGCCCACGCCAGGAAGGTCGTGAAGGAACTTCTCGATCCGGCGTTGCCGGCGCACATACACCGGGTTCATGCGGATATCGGTGAAGACGTGAGATAGGCGGTCGGTGAGCCGGTCCACAACGGTCGTGGGTTCATCGGGGTCGGAGTGTGAACCGTCATTCCACAGATTGGACACGGTGGGTGCGTACGAACGACCGTTGTCGTTGAGAACGATGATGACCCGTCGGCCGCTGTGCCCGAGGTTGTTCAAGGCTTCGAAGGCCATGCCGCCGGTCATGGCGCCGTCGCCGATCACCGCGACGATATGGCGGTGATCGTTGCGGCCGGCATCACGAGCGACAGCAAGGCCGAAGGCGTAGCTGAGAACGGTTGAGGCGTGGCTGTTCTCGATGAAGTCGTGGCGGCTTTCTTCGCGGCTGGGGTAGCCCGATAGTCCTCCGCCTTGGCGTAATTCGTCGAACCGATCGCGGCGGCCCGTGACAATTTTGTGGACGTAGGCCTGATGGCCGGTGTCCCACAGCACAGCGTCGGTGGGGGAGTCGAACACGCGATGAAGGGCCATGGTCAACTCGACAGCACCCAAGTTCGAACCAAGGTGTCCGCCGGTGACGGACACCTTTTCGACGATGAACTGGCGTATCTCCGACGCCAACTCATCGAGTTCGGGGTGGGAGAGTGCGCGCAGGTCCCGCGGTTCGCTGATGCGCTCGAGATGCATGCGGTGCTGACGCTACCGGCGTCGCTGAGGCCAGTCGCACTCGTGCCCGAAGTGGCCGTCACCTAAAGTCGCGGCCGTGACGGAGATCACCGGTCATCCAGGGGTGCAGACAACGGCGGTGATGCGCGCGGCCGGGGTGGACCACATGTTCACACTGAACGGTGCGCACATCTGGCCGTTCTATGAAGGGGCGCGTGACCGGGGGATCCGCATTGTGGATACTCGCCATGAAGCCACCGCCGTGTTCGCCGCAGAAGGATGGGCGAAACTCACCCGCGGTCCCGGATACGCCGCGGTCACCGCGGGGCCCGGGGTGACAAACGCGGTATCGGCGGTGACATCGGCTGCATTCAACGGTGCACCGCTCGTGGTGGTGGGTGGTCGTGCACCACAGCTGCGGTGGGGAACAGGGTCGCTGCAGGAATTCGATCATGTGCCAGTTCTTGCGCCGATTGTGAAAGATGCGCGCACGGTTGATGACCCGACGACGGCGGCGGCGGTCATGCAGGACATGGTGACGACGGCGATGACGCCGGGTCGTGGCCCTGTGTTCGCGGATTTTCCGTTAGATACGTTCCAGCCGCATACCGTGACCATCGACGACGCATGGACGCCGGCTGCAGCGATGGGTGCTGAACCCGACCCTGATGAGTTGGCTGCAGCGGTGGCCGCGTGTGCAGCAGCCGAACGCCCGGTGCTGATGGTGGGTTCCGATGCCTATTGGGGCGATGCAGATGTGGGTGTGCTCGCCACCGCGATGGCGTGGGATATGCCGTGCTACGCGAACGGGCTTGGTCGCGGCATTGTTCCTGCGGGACACCGCCTTGGTTTCACCCGCACCCGGTCGTTATGGCGGACACGTGCGGATCTGATCGTTGTCGTAGGAACACCGCTCGATTTTCGCTTGGGCTTTGGTGATTTCGGTGGAGTCCCGGTTGTTCACATCGTCGATCACGAGTCAAAACGAGCACACCATGTCGACGGCGTGGTCAGCGTTGTCGGGGATATTGCGAGAACGTTGATGGACCTTGCCTTGGGCGCGCCGGCGTCGTTGCGTCGTGACGACTGGGTGGGCGAGGTACGTGCCGCCGAGGAGGCAGCAGCCGCACGTGATGA
>Ga0181588_10005398_pt1 | contig 10272 bp, 6 predicted proteins | sample 071ome_26_FD_148607 | JGI IMG/M metagenome (GOLD analysis project Ga0181588, IMG submission 148607) | Coastal salt marsh microbial communities from the Groves Creek Marsh, Skidaway Island, Georgia - 071409BT metaG (spades assembly) | ecosystem: Environmental > Aquatic > Marine > Intertidal zone...
TCCAGGCGGGCCGTCGGGGCCTGGGCCAAATTCTCCAGGCTCACCCCCGGGACCAGCAAATTCTCCAGGCGGGCCGTCGGGGCCTGGGCCGGCGTCACCAGGCACCTCAGGTGGCCCATCAGCAGCAGCTACATCAGTCGACGCAGGCGCTTCTCCTACTGGCCCCTCTCCCGGCGCAATGTCATCAGGCGCCGCATCTGCAGGCGCATCCTCAGGAGCACCCTCTCCGGCTGGAGCCTCACCAGGCTCTGCATCTGAAGGTGTAGCCTCTCCAGGAGCAGCTTCACCCTCAGGCGGCGCATCCCCAGGAGCACCCTCGCCCTCAGGCGGAGCCTCTCCGTCCGGCGGAGCATCTCCAGGAGCACCCTCTCCCTCAGCCGGAGCCTCCCCGTCAGGCGGTGCATCTTCAGGAGCACCCTCTCCCTCAGCCGGAGCCTCCCCGTCAGGTGGTGCATCTTCAGGAGCACCCTCGCCCTCGAGAGGCGCTTCACCTTCCCCCTCTGCAGGGGGCCCCTCTTGAGCTGCGGGCGCACTCTCCTGCGCGTTGTTTTGCTCTCGAACCTCTGCCTCTCGACGCTGCTGTTCCACAGCCGAACGCGGCTCGGGTCGCACACTTAGGGCACGGCCAAATTGCTGCTGTATTGCAGATTCGGGCAGAACAACCGGCGGTGGAGGCGCCTGGGTAAAACTCGATAGCGAAACGGTCTGGCCAACAGCACTTAAGATCTGTGAACCAGCACCGTTGCTAACCGTGATCTCACCAACGCCGCCATCTGCATCTCGCAATAGTGAGATCGAGTTGTTCTCGCCTACCTGCGCGGCACGGCCAGCAACTGTTGTGCCTCGGATACCAATTGTCGCCACAGGCGTGGAGACAACCATCGCCTCAGCACCAGACTTCGCAATCTGACCCGAAACAAAAGAAAACACGCCCTGAACAACCGAAGTTGAGGACGAGCCGGACTGCTGCGCTGGATCGTAAACAAACTCATCAAGCACCATCCGCCCACTCTCGGCGAGGGACATCGTGCTGTTGTCGTCAAAAATAAAGCCGACATTACCGTCGGCTGCTGACTCAATAACATCGCCCTGAAAGATTGGATCACCAACCTTAAGGGCAACCTTCAGCCCACTCGAACGTGTGGCGAAGACCTGACCCTCTAGAACCTCCACCGATCCGATGGGGTTGGCACCAACGTCGCCACCCGACGCCTGAGCCAACTGCATCCCGTCCGATCCTTGCGCCAACTTCCGCGCAAGATCGAAGTCTATCCTCGCACCTGACCCAGTAACGAATGACCCGGACACGCCCGCAGACGCACCGAAAAAATCTTGAACAAGAAGGCGAGAGCCATCCGGCGCATCTAAAACAAGATCAGGGCCTTGCCGGACAAAATCAGATCTTAATAAATCAAACTCAGAGGGGGCTGCGAGAAATCCACCTTCAGCGGTCACCAATACAGAGCTAAACGCTCCCTCTGGACCTTCTGACCGCAAAACAAAGCCCTCCGCTTCCCTGAAAGCAGAATCACGCATCCGGAACAACTTTGCCCAAGTCTAAAACGCCAAGATCGTTGTAAATTGTGGCTCGTAAAATATTACGGTCATATTTCGCAGTAATAAAGTTGACCCTTGCGTCAAATACCCCCATTAACGCACCCACTAATTCGACTTCAGTAAGCTGGCCCTCGGCAGATTTCTTTTGCTGCGCTTTGTAAATTTCTTCAGCAATATTGAGAGTATTGCGCGCGAACAACACCGCTGACGCCGCCGCCTTGTAACTCTCCACATTAGCCTTCAGCTCCCGACTCAAAATGTCTTCAGTAGATTTAAGATCATCGACAGCTGCTAAAGCGCGAGCGGATGCAGATTTAGAGGAAGGAAGCAAATCCGGACTTAAAGCCCAATTTAACTTCAACAAAATAGACCAATCACGTCTAATACTTAGTTCTCCACCCGCGTCTTTCTCCCAATTCGCGGCACCATCTAAGGAAAGCGTAGGAAGAAAACTATTTTCGCTACTTTTTCTAGCTTCGTTGGCCAATAAAACAGCCTGCTGAAGTTGATAAATCTGCGGATTTCTATCAATCCATTCAGCAACAAAATCGTCTATCTCTCCATCAAAATCCGATATTTTAATTTCTGCTTCCAGCAATTCCTCAATATCAAAATCCCCAAAAAAACCTCTGAACCTTTCAGATGCAGATCGATATTGACCCCGAGAAATCACAGTTTGCTGCGCTGCCGCCTGCAGTGCAGAGCGTGCCTGCAGCTCATCGACAGCGAGACCAGAGCCTTGATCAACTCTTATGCTCTCGATATTAAGAAGCTGCTTGACCAACTTTTCTTTCGATATCTGGTATCCAAAATTTTTGTAAGATTTAATAAGTTCAAAATAAGCAACTAGACCGTCCAATAAAACTGTAGACTTTGTTGTTTGGAGCGTGCTCTTCAAAATATCAACTGATATGGAAGACGTCCTAATTGAAGAGTACAGTGAGGGATCAAATATTTTTTGAGTTAAAGTCGCTCCGATGTTTTCACGAAACAGGTTTGACCCATCGCTTCCTGAGGACCGTTTTGAGGGGCTATCTATGAACTCCCGTCCCGCATCTCCAGTTACAGATAGAGAAGGAAATAATTTAAATTTTGCCGCCTTCAAATCTTCTTCAGCGGCTAAGAGCTGATTTTCGAGGGAGAGCACTCGGCGGTCAGAGCTGACCAAATCACGTATGGCTAATCCAAAATCATACTTCTTCTCGTCCGAAGCACCTTCCTGAGCATACGATACTGCTGACGAGGCGGCGAAAATAGCCCCCACCATCATCACGGTAAATAATCTTCCCATAAATGCTATTTTTAAATTATTTTTGTTCAAAAACACCCCCCCCGGTCAATACAATTAATTCCGCTAAAAATATTAATCGTAAATGCAGCCTGACATCTATTGGTAGAAAATTAACACCCCAATGAGTGAAAAAGGCCGAGACGCATCCCAGCCCTTTTCCTACAAAATTCAAAACAAGTTAAGCGTTCGAAAGATCTACAGCCTTTGGGCCACGACGATCATCTTCAACCTGAAAGTTCACCTTCTGCCCCTCAGTTAGCGAGCCCATTCCAGCCTGCTCAACAGCGGTGACATGGACAAAGACGTCTTTACCACCATCGTCTGGCGCGATGAAGCCGAAACCACGGGTGGTATTGAAAAATTTTACGGTACCAGTAGGCATTGGGATTTTCCATTCATACACTGTTTACGCTGACACCATGTCTGCGCTTGCTAACCGGCGTTAAGCATTTTTGGAAAATGTCTTTTCAACACATTCAAATGTGGGAAAGGACCTTACTCAGAACTTGACCCAGTCTCCTTATGATGGAGTGGGTCGCGCGCCGTTGCAAGCATACAATCCGGAAAACGGCTAAATTTTCTTTGCCTTTTTGGTGATCAATTGAAGGGGTAACAGGGTTAATGCGGCCCCACGCAATTCAAAGGCAGGTGCTGTTTAGCAGACAAAATGATCACTAAGCAGCAAGCTAAGGTCGATCGTGGTTGATGTGATTCTATCGCTGTTTTCGAAATCTTCACAGTGGCCGCCCCCCGCCCGCATGAAAGCGGGTCTTCACGTGCGCACAATCGCTAGTCCAGAACACCAGGCAAGTGGCTGTTTCATTAGTAAGTCTCTGAATCAGGCGGCCCGGCTTGCTTTCTTCCGCTCATGCTCCTTCAGCCATTTCTTGCGGATGCGAATAGACTTGGGCGTCACCTCGACGAGCTCATCATCGTCAATGAATTCTAGCGCGTATTCTAGGGTGACCCGCACTGGCGGGGTCAGCAGCAGGTTCTCATCAGACCCAGCGGCCCGAAAGTTCGTGAGTTGCTTGGCCTTCAGAGGGTTGACCGTCAGGTCATTCGATCGGCTGTGAATGCCGATCACCATCCCCTCAAAGACATCGGTGCCGTGGCCGACCATCAACTCGCCGCGCTCCTGGAGGTTGAAAAGCGCATAGGCCTTGGCCGAGCCGGTCTCGCCCGAGATAAGTACGCCACGTTGACGCTGGGCCAGTTCACCCGATACGCGCGGACCGTAATGATCGAAAGCATGGTACATCAGCCCGCTACCGGAGGTCTGGGTCAGGAAAAGCGAGCGAATGCCGATCAGACCGCGCGTTGGCACCAGATAGTCGAGACGCACCCGACCCTGCCCGTCAGGCTGCATGTTCTTTAGTTCCGCCCTGCGCGTGCCGAGTAGTTCCATTATCGCGCCCTGATGCTCTTCCTCGACATCCACGGTCAGTGTTTCCCAAGGCTCATGGATCGCGCCATGGACTTCGCGGGTGATGACCTCAGGTCGCGAAATCGCAAGCTCGTAGCCTTCGCGGCGCATGTTCTCGATTAAGATCGACAGATGCAGTTCGCCGCGGCCGGAGACTTGGAAGCGGTCAGCCGTGTCCGTATCCTCGACACGCAGCGCCACGTTGTGCAGCAGCTCTTCCTGCAGCCGGTCGCGCAGGTTACGACTGGTGATGTACTTGCCCTCACGGCCCGCGAAGGGGGAGTCGTTCACTTGGAACATCATGGTGATGGTCGGCTGATCCACTGACAGCGGGGGCAACGCCTCGACATTTTCCGGGTTGCAAAGCGTGTCAGAGATATGGAGTTCTTCCAAACCCGCGAACGCGATGATGTCGCCTGCTTGGGCCTCCGCCCGTTCCACTCGCTCCAGCCCTTCGAAGCCGAGGAGCTGGGCTATCTTGCCCTGGCGCTTCTTCCCGTCAGCGCCGACAACCGTCACCTGATCGTTGCGGCGCACCAGACCCCGCGCAATTCGGCCAATCCCGATCACGCCCACATAGGAGGAATAGTCCAGCGCCGAGACCTGCATCTGGAACGGCCCCACCCGGTCAACGTCGGGCGACGGTACCTGATCGACGATGGCGCGAAACAGTACATTGAGATTTTCACCACGCGTGTCAGACGTCTCCGCCGCCCAGCCCTGAATGGCAGACGCGAAAACGGTCGTGAAGTCGAGCTGTTCCTCGCTCGCCCCCAGACGGTCAAACAAATCGAAGGTCTGATCCACCACCCAGTCGGGCCGCGCACCCTGGCGGTCCACCTTGTTGACCACCACTACCGGTTTTAACCCTGCCTCCAGCGCCTTACGGGTGACGAAAGTCGTCTGGGGCATCGGCCCCTCGACCGCATCGACCAGCAGCAGTACGGAATCCACCATCGACAGCACGCGCTCGACCTCGCCGCCGAAATCGGCGTGGCCCGGGGTATCGACAATGTTGATCCGCCAGCCCTCCCACTCGATGGAGGTGTTCTTGGACAGGATAGTGATGCCACGCTCACGTTCAAGATCATTGGAGTCCATGACACGTTCGCGCTCGACGTCGGCGCCACGCGTGCCCAGCGTGCCCGACTGGCGTAGCAACTGGTCGACCAGCGTCGTCTTGCCATGGTCCACATGGGCCACGATAGCGATATTACGCAGCTTTTCAGGCATATCGGACATGGTCATCACAAATAAAAATAGCTGCCCACAAAGAGCGGCGCGTTAGATCTCGCTTAGCACGAAACATGAAGCATTGGCGAGGTTTTGTTTGCACTGCACAATGATTGATGAGTACCGGCCCGGCTGGACCAGCACGCGGAGGCATTCCCCCATGGACGACAAGGGCTTCATGCGCGAAGCCATCGCGCTCGCCGAGGAAAACGTTGCCAACGGCAATGGCGGCCCCTTCGGCGCGGTGATCGTGCGCGACGGCGAGATCGTCGGACGCGGCACCAACAACGTGACCTCGCACAACGATCCAACCGCCCATGCCGAGGTCGTCGCCATCCGTGATGCCTGTGCAGCACTCGGCACATTCAACCTACAGGGCTGCACGGTCTATACGAGCTGCGAGCCCTGCCCCATGTGCCTGAGTGCCATCTATTGGGCGCGGCTAGACCGCATCTACTTCGGCAACACAAAGGACGACGCCGCCGAAATAAATTTCGACGACGCCTTCCTCTACATCGAGATACCTAAGGACATCAAAGACCGCGCAATACCAACCGAGCAGATGCTGCACGAGGAATCGATCAAGGCCTTCCGCGACTGGGCGGCATCAGAGAACAAAATCCCTTACTGATCAGCGCCCCGCCGAGGCTGGCACTACTCCCACCAGTGGAGTGCGTCCTGACCCTCTCCCTGGGTACCATTCGGGCCGCCGCCCCCCGTGCGCAGGTACATCTTGCGGTCATGGCCAGCTCCGTATTTGCCGTTCAACGCGTCAAGTAACCAGTCATGGCACATCATATGATGATCATGACGCGCCTGCTGTTCGCCGAACATGCGAGCCTGATGGTAAGTATCCTCATAGACCCAGAGCTCCTTCGGCGCGTTGATTTTTTCGTAGAAATCGTAAACGAGCTCAACCGGGCTGCGGGAATCGTACTCGCCAACCGTCATCAGCACCGGGCACTTGATGTCCACCTCCCGGCCTTCAACAGTCATCTGTTCGACCCAGCCGTTAAGCTCTTCCTCGCTGGACGCGCCCATCAGGTAGCCGAAGAGCTGCTTGTAGCGCGGTGAGAAGGTGTCAAGGATATAGTACTTGTCTAAGGCCGAGGTCCAAGGCGCAGCGACAGCCTTGATCAGCGGATCTCCTGAGGCAGCAACTTCCAATCCCCAATGTGCCCCCATAGAGAGCGCGTAGACGACGATCTTGTCCTCGTCCACCTCGGCACGTTTAGCCATGTATGCCGCAATCTCAAGCACCGCGCGCTCGTAATTGTCTGGCGTCAACTTAATGTTACGCAAGTTAGACATACCCTGCCCCGGGCCATCTATAACCAGTAAGTGCATGCCGCGGTAATGCGCCTGAATGATGCGCGGGTCAGGGTAGATTTCTTTAGTCATGTCGCACCCGGGAATAAAGATCACGAGTGGAGCGTTAGGCTCGCCCGGCAGCATGTGGAAGTTGCACTGCAATTCCACACCTTCAAAAGGAATTTCGAGGCGCTCTATCTTGTGGGGCGCAAACTCAATCACCTTTTCGTAGTTGGCAATGGAGCGGCCATGTAGGTAGCGTTTCTCGTCATTGGTCTCGAGCACCGGGTGCTGGGCCTGCGCGAAGGTAGCCGAAGCGCGATAATAAAGTTCAAACGCCGTGGCGGTGTGGCCGGCGGCTTCTTCCTCCGCGGCAACACGTTCCAAGCGCTGGCCGATCCGGCCAAGATGCTTGGAAATCTGGCCATGGCTCTTGACGCTTTTGGGTACCTGCCGGCCATCCTCGTCCCAGTGAAAAACCTTTCCGGTCTCCTGGACGACGTAATCGAAAATCCACTGCTGGCGGTCGCGTTGAAGACGAGGTGTGCGCATAAGAAGGCTCCCGAGTTTTTTTGTTTGTGTAGGCCTTTTGTGCGGCCAGACTGGTGTCTTTCTAGTACTGCAACTGGACGGCTAAGAACACCGTTCCCGGGCGCATCAAGAGGTGGAGGCTGCCGAGGCACTGAGAGAATACATTATGGTTGGGGTACTCCCCTCAGAGTAAGCCATCAACCGCTATTACGCCCAACGTGACGATAAACGTCAGGTCTATCGCCTTAGAGGTTTTTGGTCTCGCCGCGGACGTACCAGGTCCCGCCAACTGCAAATAAACGTTAATCAAAAAACCGTCTTAGCCCTCACGCCGCCGCAGCTGCCTCACCCAATTTGCGGATCATGTCATCAAGGTTCGGAATTGCCGTGTAATCCTCACTGAGCGCGCCAGAGCCGGCTGGGCTTTTACATGTAAAAAACCGGCACTCAGGGCCGAGCAGCCGTATACCGTGGGGAACGCCACGTGGGATGTACACCAGGTCGCCCGGGCCGATGATGTCGAGTTCATCACCCAAAATTGTCGCCAGCCTCCCCTCTAGCAGGTAGATCCACTGTTCATCCGTAGGATGGACATGGGGCGGCGGCGCATCCCCTTGCGCATAGGTAATTACCCCCGCCTTAATTAATTCTCCTCCATACTGGTTCATCATGATGTGCGGCCGGATAACATCCGGCGTTGGCTTCATGTCGGCAGCTTTGTAAACAGGCATTTTTTCTCCTTATTACGAAATGAACTTTTATTCCCGTCTTCGATTTACCAGCGGGACCGATTTTCTCAACCCTCATGCAACGGCCGGACGAATGATCGTGAGTGATGTAAAATTTCCATGCGTTGGCAAGTTAAATCTTTGATGCGCTTTAGCAAGGGTGACCAGCCCCCCAAACTCTGAAGCCCCACCACAAGCTGGAAACGACTACTTATTTCACATCAAACCGAAAGATCCCGTCCCAAGACCTAGGTGGATTGTGCTGAAACGCCTTAGCACGGCTAACCATGGCGCTGATTACACTATCCAGCTCTTTGGCCGGTTCCCACACACAGATTGCTTCTTCAAAATTCCCTGCATAATAGGCCTTCAGACCAGCAGCATAAATTCCATCAACGTCGCCTAAATTATTGGCCAAATGGGGCTCATATAACCTAACAGCGTCGTTCTTTCCTACGACACGAACGTGATCAATTTCTCTACAGGCGATCTCGGATCCTAATTTTTTTTGTGTCTCTTCACTTAGAAGAATGCTGGTCCCATATATTTTATTCAACGCCTCTAGCCTTGCTGCTAGATTCACAGCGTCACCAATTACTGTATAATTGAATCGTTTCTCAGACCCAATATTTCCAATCAAAATCTCTCCAGTATTTATGCCAATCCTCTGAAAAATATCATGCCCATCGAATGCAAATTTTTGCGAACGCAAGCGCACCAACGCTTCCTCGCACTCTAAAGCTGCCTTAACCGCACTATTAGCATGATCCTCATCACGTAGTGGAGCGCCAAATACCGCAACTATTGCATCGCCAATGTATTTATCAACGAACCCATTATGTTTTTCAATAATATTAGTCATCGTACTTAGATAAATATTAAGGAATTCCACAATTTTTTCTGGCTCTAATCTTTCAGATATGTTTGTAAAACCCTTTATGTCCGAAAAATAAATTGTAAGCTCTCGGGTCTCGCCCCCCAAATGTGGCTCGAAACCCTCTTCGACCATATTGTCGATAACCGACGGCGAAACATACAACCCAAAAATGGCCGTCAATTTCTTACGGGCCTCTTGAGATTCTGAGAACCTTTCATATGAAACTAAGATAATCGGAAAAATACTTAACACCAGAACGGCGCCAATTGGTGGCAGCAAAAAAATGCTAAACAAATAATATGAAGAAGTGATTACTAAAACATAGAAAAATAAAATAGCACTGCATACCAGCCAAATATTTCGAATACGACAAACAAGATATAATAACAATAACAAAAACAAAACAACCGTCGTTGCGATTTTTCGGTCCAATGCTGAAATCCACGTCTGATTTATGAAATTATCTACCGCCTGGGCATGAATATATACCCCAGGCACAGATGTCCGAGGAACATCAGATACCCCCGAATATGATAAGCCCTGTATAGTGCAAGCACTTTGGTAAGCGGAAAGATCTGATACTGGACTGAACCTATTCGTTGCAAGCTTACGGTCTTCAATGTCCAAAACGCTTCCGATTAAAACGATCTTATTTTTAAATGCATTTTCTAAAAACTCTGTCCTCTTCTGAGAGTAGCAATCAAATATATCGCTCAATGAATAGGTTGCGAAATCGGACTGTTTCTTATTGAAATTAACTAATACATTTTCGGTAATACCCGAACGAAAGGCCTTCAACCGTTGCGGCACCGAGTTTGTGGAAACTGTATGTACGTCGTGACCAAGAAAGCGTTTCGCGATTTCAAAACTAAAGGTGCTCTCGTACTGAAGTGCTTTTGATGTTTGCTCTGTTTCGAGATACGCAGGCACGCCCCGCGCTATGCCGTTGCGATCTGTATAGAGATTTACAGAACGGACGTGCTCAGGGTGCCGTAAAGCGAAACGTTGCGCGATATGCGGCAAAATTGGCCCCGCCCCATGCTGAGCCTTTGCAAGCACTAGCTTCGGGGTTTCACGAAAATTTTTCAGGACGCTAAGAAACGGCCTATCAAAACCTTTTATTTTGGAATTTGCTGATGTAGGAAATATAACGTCTAAGCCAATGATTTTCGCACCAGCTTGTTCTACGCCACTAATTACCTCCGATAATTCCGAAGTCCATAATACTTTAGGAGTATCTTTAAAAGGTTTTCTTTGATAGGTGTGTTCGTCGATTGCAATTACAACGATGGGACTTTCGGTATTTTTTTCGCCATCA
>Ga0181588_10005400_pt1 | contig 10271 bp, 8 predicted proteins | sample 071ome_26_FD_148607 | JGI IMG/M metagenome (GOLD analysis project Ga0181588, IMG submission 148607) | Coastal salt marsh microbial communities from the Groves Creek Marsh, Skidaway Island, Georgia - 071409BT metaG (spades assembly) | ecosystem: Environmental > Aquatic > Marine > Intertidal zone...
CGCCTGATCGACGACGAGTTGAAGCCGCCGTTTCTCGAGTGGGGCTCCCGGAATTTCAGCTCGCCGATCAAGGCGATTGCGTTGTTGCAACGATCGCGCTCGCGTTCCCTGTTCGAGAAGCGGGACGAGCTATGGGAGACCTTCCTGCCTCCGCCCAATGGCCCGCTGAAGAATTGGACGGGTCCCGTGGACGACGCCTGGGAGGACGTGCCGGATTACCTGTCGCTGATCCTGGAGAACCTGGAAACCGAGAAGAGCCATTTCTCCATCTGGTTGACCCCGCCCAGCCCGAGGGTGAAGCACGGAATCCGGCTGACCCGGCGCATCCTGATGGAGATCCGCTCCCTGGCGGAATCCCATGACGCGCGACTGGTCGTGTTCCATGCCGGCCAACCGCTGCGCACCGACGGGACCGAACGCGTCTTCAGCCTCTCAGGCAAGCATTACCGCGCCGCCGAATCGCAGATTGAGAGGACTGTCGATCAGCTTGCGGAAGGCTTCGATTGGATCCGTCTGCCCGTGCGCCTGGAGGACTGGCGCGTCAGCGAGGTTGACAGTCATTTGAACGCCGCGGCCAACGACGACACGATGCGCCGGCTGGCCGTCGAGCTGCGATCCCGGATCGGCGCGCCTGCGGGTGATTGAGATTCACCAGGCGGTCCAGCCGCCGTCGACGACGAGGTTCTGTCCGGTGGTGTAGCTGCCCGCGTCGCTGGCCAAGTAGAGCAGCGCTCCCTTCAGTTCGTCCGGGGTTCCCATGCGTCCCATGGGCGATTTCTTCTTCAATCGTTCGACCATCCGGGCCGGGGCCTTCTGGGAAGGAAACGGCCCGGGGCTGAGGCAATTCACGCGCACGTTGTCCCGGGCCCAATAGACGGCAAGGTGCCGGGTCTGATGGATGATCCCGCCCTTGAGAGTGTGATAGGAAACCGGGCTCGCCGGACAGATGTCCTCATAGGCGTCCGGGTAGGAGCCGACGACCCCATACATCGATCCGATCATCACCACACTGCCTGACGCGCCGCGCGCCACAACATGGTCCCGCAGTCGTCTTGCCAACAGGAAGTAGCCGGTTGCGTTGGCGAGAACCTGGTTGAACTCCGCTTCATTCACATCGGTCAGATCGTGCGCGTCGCCGGCGTGGCCGTTGTTCACCAGGATGTCGATCTGTCCGGCGGCGGCCACGGCCGCATCGAAGCCGGCGTTCAGGGAAACGTCGTCCGTTTGGTCCAGTTGCACGGCGAAGTGGCAATTGCCGCGGGCCGTGGCGAGGCGATCAGCGGAGGCCTGGGCGCGATCGAGCTCACGGCTGGCGCAAACCACATTGGCTCCGGCTTCGGCGAGGGCGTCCGCGAAGGCCGAACCAAGGTGGCCCGAGGCGCCCGTGAGCAGGGCAGCGCGGCCGGCAAGGTCAAAGAGCGTTGGCAGGCTGGATGTTTTCATGTCGGTCTATGCAATTGTTTCCCAGCCGCGCGAATCCACAGATTTCAGGGTCGCCAGATTCACCTTCAGGGTCTGGATTCCCTCGGCGAGGGAACAGACCGGTTCGCCCTCGCCTCCAATCTGATTCAGGAACGAATGGGCCTGATTGATGTAATAATCGTCGCGCTCGGCTTGGTAGGTCTTTTCGACTGTCCAATTTGCTCCGGGTTCGCTGCAGGACAGCCAACGGTTGGCGGCGGTCTCCCAGCGCGCTGCGCCGCGCTGGCAGATGACTGTGAATGTCGTTTCATTTGGGGGTTGATGCTGGTTGACGCTGAAGGAACCCAGGACGTCGCCATGGCGTGTCAGGATGTTCACGGTGTCCTCCACGTCCACGCCTGCCAAGGCCAGATGCGCTGCGTCGGCGACCAGGCGATCAACCGGGCCGACCAGCCACTCGGCCGCGTTGAGATGATGGGTGACGCAATCCTGGATGGCGCCGCCGCCGCGCGCGCGGTCGGCGTAGTAGATCGCTTGATAGGCGGGGCGATAAAGCGGGAAATGCTGACCGCTCACCACGGTCAGCTGCAACGGCTTGCCAAAGCGCTCCGACAAGATCGCCGCCCTCAGGTCGCGGAGCGGCGGCATGCTGCGGAGCGTGTAACCGATGGCCACCTGGATGCCCTTCGCCGTCACGAGGGCATTGAATTGTTCGACCCCCTCGATCCCCACGCTGAGCGGTTTCTCGATCAACAAGTGCAGGCCGCGCCCGGCCAGGCTCATGGCGATCGGAATGTGGGTGTTGGCGGGAGTGGCGATGACGGCCGCATCCCAGCGCGGCAAGTCCAACGCCTCCTCCAGGGATGCGTGGCCAACGACCCCATACAGCCCCGCGACCTGGGTCCGTCGCTTGTCCATGGTCTCGCAGAACGCGACGTCGCAGCGTCCCGTCGCCTGGAAGCACCGCAGATGCCGCTCGCCGATCGAGCCGACGCCGATGACGAGGATGCGGAGATTGTTCGAGCTCATGACAGGGTCAATATCCGACGAGCGGACCGCGATTCAAGGTTTCATGCTAGAGCCGGCCCCCAGTTTTGAAAGGGCGAATGAAGAGAACGCGTTGGGCGACGGCGATCGAGGCGATGACCTTCTCAGCAATGGAATTCACGCTGAGGAGTTCGCGGCGGAAGCCGGGTCATCAGCGGGGGCGGTCAGACCGTTCATCAGAAGGCTTCGCGTCATTCCATCGATAAAAGCGACGAACGGGGCATTGTCAAGGGGAGCAAGGCGCCGCAAAGTCCCATCCGAAATGGAAACTGAAATCAAAGATCCGCCGATCGTCGAGAAGACGAAGGAATTGTGCGCCACCCTGCTCGAGCAGCCCGAGGTAAAGACCATCTGCGAGGATATGAACGCCTTCCTCGCCAACGAGGAGCTGCGCAGCCGCTTCGATGTGCTGACGATGCAGGGCGAGGCCTTGGGTCAGCGGCAGCAGCTGGGCCTTGAAATCGAGCCAGAGGAGTTCGAGAAGTTCGAGAAGGAGCGGGACGAATGGATGGCGAACGAACTTTCCCAGAAGTTCCTGGAGGCCCAGAAGCGGATGCAGGGACTGCAGGACCAGATTCACCAGTACGTTTCCAAGACCTTTGAACTGGGTCGCGTGCCCGAGGTGCACGATATCGACTATCACTGCAACGACTGCGATTGTGGCGGCTGAGGGCGGGTTTCCCGATTGGCGGCTGAAACCGGGAGACGACAGCGACAACGACAACGCGCCGCCCTCGTCGACGCCGCCCGGGTTCGACTAGGCGTCGGCCTGCTTGCGTCTGGTCCTGCTCGACCAAATCAGCCAGCCGTGAATCGCCAGCCCGGCCGGCAACATCAGAGCCATCAGCCAGGACGGCCGCGCGCCGGCGTCGATGATCACGAAATCCTCGACCAGCCGCGGGTGCAGCGCGACCAATTCGTTCCGGTTGTCGGCGACTTTTTCCCAGCCAAAGCGAATGACGCCTTCAACGTTGCGCGCGACGATCAACGGCTCGGTGTTGGTCGCGAGATGGGCGTTCAGAGTGTGCGTCACTTCGGCCAGTCCGAGCGCATCGACCCGCAACCGGTAATCATCCTCCAATCCGGCGACCAAGACATGCACGGGCGCATTGCTGGCGCCGGCCGGATTCAAAGGAATGAGGAACTCGGGCGCGTGGTCGGACTCGACATAGTTGAAATGGCGGGCGCGCAGCAGATCCAGTTCGGCGTCGGTAAGTCGCAACCATTTATTGTCCGGCCGGTTCCGGTGAAAGTCCGCAAGCGGCGTCTCGGTGATCGCGCGTTCGCGAACGGCGAGATAGGCGGCCTGTCCTCCCGCGACCGCCAAACAGATGCCGACCAAGGTCAGAAATCCTCTGAAGGCGTCCGAGCTCAAAACGGCAACAGGGACTGCCCTCCGACCGGAGGGGCCTCCTGGAGGACGAAGGTGGGGTTGGGCGTATCCTGGGCGGTCGACTCGATCTCCACATGGTTTGCATCCGCCCGCTGCAACCCCGCCTCGATCGCCCTTCTCGCGTGCTCGGGCGAATTGCAGTCCCGGCTCAAATGGACCAGGTAGACGCGACGCAGATCGGGCGTGACCGCCTGCTCGAGCAACTCGGCCGCCGCGTCATTGGAAAGGTGACCGTGCCGGCTGAGAATGCGCTGCTTGATGCTCCAGGGGCGCTTCGTGTCGCGCTCCAGAAGCTCCTGGTCGTAATTGCACTCGAGCAGCAAGACATGGGCCTGCCGGGCCCGCTCGATGACGGAACGCGTGGCGTGTCCCAAATCCGTCAGCACGCCGATGTTTCCCACTCGCGTCCGCAACAGGAAACCCACCGGATCGTAGGCGTCGTGAGGCACGCTGAAGTTCTCCACTTCGATGTCGCCGATCTCAAACCTGGCCCCCTCGTTGAAAATGCGGAAATCCAGCGGATCCTTCACCTGTCCCTCAATGGCCTCCCTGGTCAATCGATTGCAATAGACCGGAATCTGAAGTTTGGCCGCGATGGTTCCCAAGCCTTGCGTATGGTCGCTGTGTTCATGGGAGATCAGGATGCCGTCCAGCCGCTCGGGGGTGCGGCCGATGGACTCCAGCCGCTTCCGGATCTGGCGCCCGCTGAACCCGGCGTCAATCAGGATGCGGGTTTCATCGGTTTCCAGGTAGGAGCAGTTCCCCGCGGAACCGCTGCCAAGCATGGTGAAGCGGACAGGCATCGGGGCACGATATTCACCGGTCAAAACCGTCGCAACCGTTTTCGGAAAACCGGGCGCATTCCGGGCGTTGTCGAATGTCCCTGCACCCTCGCGACCGGACGCCGGCGCATCGATGCGGGCGGTTGGTTTCGTGGGTGGCGGCTGCGTGGGTTGGCACAGGATCATTCCCTCAGGATGCTCGTCCGGCGAAATTCATCATCCGGGTAGACCCTGCCGGAAAGCAACGCCTGGAAGATGTGTCGGAAGACGACCCCGGGCTGGCCGGCGGTCCGTCCGGATCGGAAGTAGGAGTGTCCCTTGAGCTTGTCGTAGAGATTGTTGATGTCGTCGCAATCCACCGAGAAGACGTTCTTCGGCACGACGTCCATGTCCTCCGGCCCCGAGTGCCCGAGGCGTCGGGAGGCAATCTTGTTCTTCAGATTGGCCGCCTTGCTGGCCCGGAGCGCCAGATCGTCCGACGCATGATAGACCACCACGTTGCGCGCGGACCGACAGATGTGGACGCCCTCCTTCCCCGGCTCCAGGGACTCATTCACGATGTCCGCGGCGATCAGAAATGCGTTGCGAAACAACAGGGGCATACCATCCGCCAGATCGTAGCGGTTCCAGGTTGCAAGCGTCTCCCGCAGGACGCGATTGCCCATCGAGTGCGCCAGGATGTTCAATCGTTTCAGGCAGGGATAGGCCTGGGGATTGTATTTCGCGGAATTGCGCCAGTTCAGGAACTTCTGGAACACGCGCGCAAACGCAAAGGCGCTTTGGTCCGCCGCCTTCTGGTCGTCCCAGTAGTCTTTGACGATGCCCATGTCGTTGTCGCAGGGCCAGATGAGTGGAACGACCAGAATCTCCTTCGGCTTCTCCAGGTCGCAAAGTTCCTGAAACTCGCCCGCCGCTTGAAATACATCTTCCGGCAGGTTTGAGAATCCGTGCAGGTAAACCAAGATCTGGCAGCGGTCCGACTCTTTCAGTCGGCGTAGCAACTCCAGGCTGCCGATCTCCGTGCAGGTCGCGTCGGCGTTCCGTTCGCAGAAGAAGACGGAATTGCTGGCGGCGTTGTTGTCGAGGTCGAACTGGAACGCGCGTCCAGCCCGGGTGCGAATGCTTTGTTTCGGGAATCGATTGGTGATGAACAACATGGATCAGGAGACGTACAGTGTGGATCGTCAGTGATTCCCTCCGGGGTCTTGTATGCCCGCTGACCGGCGGGCTGTAAAGTCGATTGGAACGCGCGGACGCCGGGATCCGATCCCTTGACGGTAGGGTCAGCGATCTCAGAGGCTGGAGAGCGGGCATCCGTGTCCGCGGGTTGGTATGCGCGGGTCTTCCGGCTTCGATGAAGGAGCGCTTGGGACGGTGTCGTCCCTGCGCGGCCAGCCGGGGGTGAATCGGCCCCGATCCCGCCTAGATTGCGAAAGACCTGCGCCTCAGGAGCGCTTGACCGGTCAGGCTCAGGCTCACCAGAACACAGCCCCAGCCGAACCAGTCGCCATGGCGGTTGTAGAAGGTTCTGGACGGCCAGGATGCAGGGCGTTGGAGCGGCATCTTCACGAGCTTGTAGCCGGCGGCATACTCGCTGCGCTCGTCGGTGTAGCGGGTCCCTCGCAGGATGCCGAACTCATCGACCCAACAGCTGATGCCGTTGTTGGCGCAGCGGATGATCGGGACGCCGTTCTCTACGGCCCGGAAGGCGGCATTGGCGGCGTGCTGCCACTGTTGGGAACTGGCCCCGAACCAACCGTCGTTGGTGACATTCAAGAGAAAGTCGGTGTGCTCATCGACGTGTTCGCGGGCGAGGTCGGGGAAGATGTCCTCGAAGCAGATCAACGGTCCAATGCGCAGCTTGCGGGGTCGGCGCAATTCCAGCCAGACGGGTTCCGTGCCCGGAGTGAAGCCATTGCCGACCGGGGAGAACATCTTGAGAAACGGGAGCCAGCGGGACAATGGCACATATTCGCCGAACATGACCAAGCGGCGTTTGTCGTACTTGGCGGTGAGTTTTCCCTCCGGGGAGACCGCGAAGGCGCTGTTGTGGAAAAGGGGATCACTTTCGCCCTCCGGACCTTTGCCTGGTTCCGCGTCCTCGGCCCCGATCAGCAGCCAGACCTGGTGACGCGCCGCCAATTTCGTGACGCGGGCGTAGGTTTCCTCGTCGTAGCGCAACAACTTCGGCAGGGCGGCTTCGGGCCAGACGACAATGTCCGGTTTCTCCGCCATGGCCCGTTCGGTGAGGTCGAGGATGGTCTTGAACGCCTCTTGATTCTCTTCCTCGTCCCATTTCACCGTTTGGGGGATGCTGGGTTGGATGAGGGCCAGGCGTAGCGCGTCGCGCCTTTCATCGGGGGAAGCCGTCCGGGAAACATTGGCGCGGGAGACGCCGAAAAGGACTGCGGCGGTGACGAGCAGGGCAGGCGCCCCCAGCTCCGCCGCCCAGACCCAGTGTTTGGCCGGGCGATGAACCAGCAACAAAACGGAGGCCGCAATGCCGCAGGCGAACCAGACAACCAGGAAGGACACGCCATAGACGCCCGTGATCGAGGCGATCTGGATGACCGGTGTCAGTTGCTGTTGGGAGACGCCGAGCAGCAGGAAGGGAAATCCGGTCAGGGCGCGGGCCATGACCATCTCCAGCGCAATCCAGGCAATTGCGCAGGTCAACAGCCAGCGCGCGCGCGTCGACCAAGGCGTGGCAAAAACCCTCGCAACCTGCGTCTTAAGACCCGGCCCGGATGGCGAATCGTCCACGTTCTTCATACCTCCCGGAAAAATTCTCCAGCACAGCCACAGCCAGATTGCCGGATAGAGGGCGAGATAGGATGCCAGCGCGGCCCAACCGACATAGGGCGTCACCGGGTAAGGAATGAAACGCAACCAATGGACGGCGGGGATGTAGAAGCCCATGCCGCCCGCAAAACCGATCAGGAATCGCTCTCGGCCGGTCTGCCCCATGCCGCAGAGAAGCCAGATCCCAGGCGCAATCCAAGCCAGGCCCGACCAGTTGAACGGCTGGAAGGAGGCGGCCAATGCGATTCCCGCCACCGCCGCCATGCCTGCGCGCTTGCGCAAGCTGGACGCGGAACTTGATGGGTTCTGAAGGGATTCAGGCTGGGCCATGACGCTTTCCGGAGCTTGCCCGCTCGGTTTTCCCGGGCGCAACTGAAAACCGAACACCCACCAGTGATCAACCCGGGCAGTCCTTAAAACCCGCAAATTCGCCGGTTCTTCCCCATTGTGAGTAAGTCGTGAATAGCCCTCGGCGCCCAATTCTAATATTCATTCTTGACGCCTCAATTCAAGCTGATCTAGCAGGCCGGATCCTGATTCCGGATTCGACTTCGGACAAGGCCTTGAATGATACTCTTATACTATCCTAAACTGTTTATTACCAATAGTTTAAGAAATATTTGGCTTTCTATTCAAGAAGCCAATCAATTCACTTTTTGGCTGGATGTGAGAACATTTTTGTCCATTTTTTGGTCGGCGCCAACAGGGTTACGACCGCTCCAATTCGATGGGTGAATAAAAATTGGGAAATGGGACTAAAACGTTAAAGTGGCCAAAATGAGCCATACAACGCGATGTCGCATTTGGATAACCGATTGGGAGGCGATTCCGACGATGCCAGAGGCCTCGAGGACAGATGTTGCGGCACGGACCGGCTGCCGATCAGCGGTTCAATCCATCGACGAACTTGGCCATGCGTTCGACGGCCTTTTCGATCTCATTCATGGACGCGGCGAAGCAGCAGCGAAGGAAGCCCTCACCGGCCGCTCCGAAGGCTGTTCCCGGCACGCAAGCGACGTTCTGTTGCTCCAGGAGTTGCACGGCGAACTCGCTTGAGGTCAAACCGGTGGATTCGATGCAGGGGAAGGCGTAGAAGGATCCGCGAGGCAGATGGCAGGTCAGCCCCATGTCGTTGAACGCTTTGACGATGAAATTGCGGCGCAGACGAAAGGCGTCGCGCATCTCGGCCTTGTCGGATTCTCCGTTGCGCAGGGCCTCGATGGCGGCGTCCTGGGCGATGATGCTTGCGCAGAGCATGGAGTATTGATGGATCCGGGTCATGGCGCCGACCAGGCTTTCGGGTCCGCAGGCGTAGCCAATGCGGAATCCGGTCATGGCGTAGGCCTTGGAGAAACCGTGGAGGAAGATGGTCCGCTCCCGCATGCCGTCGAGGGAAGCGATGCTGGTGTGATCGCCCTCGAAGGTGAGTTCGGAATAGATCTCGTCCGTGATGACCAGCAGGTTGTGGCGGAGCACGACGTCGGCGATCTTCTGGAGCTCCCCGCGCGTCATGGTTCCGCCGGTCGGGTTGGTGGGAAAGTTGAGGATCAGGACCTTGGACTTCGGCGTCACGACGGCCTCGATGGCTTCGGCGGTCACGGCGAACTCGGTTTCGGCCGTGCAATTCACCGCGACCGGCTTGCCGTGCGTCAACGCGATGCTTGGCGAATAACTCACGTAGCAGGGTTCGTGAAAGATCACCTCGTCGCCTGGGTTCACAAGGGCCCGCAAGGCCAGATCCATGGCTTCGCTAACGCCGACGGTCACCAGGATCTCGTTCTGCACGGCGTAGCGTACGCCGAATTCGCGGTCCACGTAATCAGAGATTTCCTCGCGCAGCCGGGGCAGACCGAGATTCGAGGTGTAGCTGGTGCGCCCCCGCTCCAGCGCGTAGATGGCTGCCTCCCGAATGTTCCACGGAGTGACAAAATCGGGTTCGCCGACGCCGAGCGAAATAACGCCCGGCTGGCCCTGCACGAGCTCAAAGAACGCGCGGATGCCCGACGGCGGAATGGCCGCGACGTGCGAGGCGATGAACTCATCTGGATTGAAGGAGTTGGCCATGGTGGATACGGAAACGGGGATGAAAACGGAATCAGGGGCAATAGCGAATCCAAAATCCGAATTTTGCGACTCGGATGGGCGGACTCCCGGAAGGAACCCGCCTAGGCGGCGGCCTGGTCGGCCTTGCGGCGGATAAGGGGTTTGGCTTCGCCTTTGACGACGGCGCGGGTGATCTTGACGCCGGCAATGTCCTCGCTGCCCGGAATCTCGTACATGACGTCGAGCATCAGGCGTTCGATGACGCCGCGCAAGGCGCGCGCGCCGGTGCCCTTCTTGATGGCCTGGTCGGCCAACTCTTCCAACGCGCCCCGGGTGAAATCGAGCCCCACGCCTTCCATCGCCATGAGCTTGGCAAACTGCTTGGTGAGGGCGTGCCGGGTTTCGGTCATCACCTGGATCAGCTGTTCGCGGTTGAGCTCCTTCAGAACGGTCGTCATCGGGAGTCGGCCGATGAATTCCGGAATGAAGCCATAGGCCAACATATCCTCGGGCTCGACCTTGGCGATGATCTCCCAGATATCGGGAACCTGGTGGGCGTCGGCGCTCTTGGCGGCGTCGAAACCGATGACGCGGTCGCCGAGTCGGCGCTGAATGATCTTGTGCAGATCGACGAACGCGCCGCCGCAAATGAAGAGGATATTCCGCGTGTCGATGCGGATGTACTCTTGTTGCGGGTGCTTGCGTCCGCCCTGGGGGGGCACATTGCAGATCGTGCCCTCCATGATCTTCAGCAAGGCCTGCTGGACCCCCTCGCCGGAGAC